>Ga0210409_10001966_pt1 | contig 25527 bp, 23 predicted proteins | sample IncBWH17MmetaG_FD_161649 | JGI IMG/M metagenome (GOLD analysis project Ga0210409, IMG submission 161649) | Forest soil microbial communities from Barre Woods Harvard Forest LTER site, Petersham, Massachusetts, United States - Inc-BW-H-17-M | ecosystem: Environmental > Terrestrial > Soil >...
CGCGGCGCCGGTAACGCCCTCGTGCTTGGCTGCAACCAACCGATGTGGCCGTCCCTTGGACTTGTGGACGCCGCGCGCACTTCCATGGACATTTCCCGCAGTTGGAAATCCATTCGCGCCATCGGCCGGCAAAACCTGCTGCGCGCCTGGCAAAACGGCCGGTTGTGGTGGAATGATCCGGATTGCGTGTTGCTGGCAGGCAAGTTCGACCCAGAGAAAGCCGATAGCAACCCTGGCCGCGAGGTGCTGTTGGACCGCGAAATCAGCTTTCACGCGACCACCCTCCATGCCGTGGGGGGCATGGTGCTGAGCGGCGACGACCTTCCCGCGCTGACGCCGCAGCGCGTCGAGATCCTCAAAAAACTGCTCCCGCCCGCCGGCCATGCCGCTCGTTTCGATAATGAAGAGTTCACCGTCGGCCGCTCCGCCAGCAACGGCCGCGAGTTCATTTATCTCTTCAACTGGGACGACCAACCCGCGGAGCGCCGCGTCGACTTCACCCGGCGAGTCAAGTTGCAAGATTTTTGGAACGGGCAGGATCTGGGAGAGCATCTCGGCGAATTTCGTCTGTCGCTTCCCCCTCGCTCCGCCCGTTTGCTCGAGGCCGAGCCGGTCGGCAACACGTTTTAACGTTTCAACGTCTCCACGCAACGGGTCGCTACTTCTCCGACCAAAAGCTCGACAGGCCGGCCTGAGCGTGCGATCTAAGAGGAAACGCCTATGCCGATCCCGGGTGTCGGCTGGCTAGCCTATGCCAAAGACACCGAGGGAAACACTTTCGGAATGATGCAACCCGATGTCAACGCGAAGTAGGACTCTTCTTTAAATCGGGGAAGGGCGGCTCACATCCGAGCGTGCTGCAGGCGTCTGTCGTTTCGTGGACTCTTATTGATCTGAGGTTAATTAACCCCGCTGTGTTCTCGGGAGGGGACAGCACGCTGCATCCTGACAGGAACGGCACGCAAAAATTGCAAGCGCTGCTCCCAAGATCGGTGCAACCAGGTAAAGCCACAGGTGTTCAGTTTGGCCTGATACAACTGCGGGAGCAAGCGATCGAGCAGGGTTCATCGAGGCTCCGCAAATCTTGCCGGCAAACATTGCCTCCAATGCGATTACTGAGCCAACTGCGATTCCCGCCGTTATTCCCTTTTCCTTCGCGCCCGTAGAAACGTTCAGGATTACGAACATCAAGATGAACGTGAGGATGAATTCTAAAACAAAAGACTGCGTCTCGGTCCCGGCTGGCAGCGTGGTCCCAAGAGTTCCATGCGTTGGAAACAGAAACCTCAGCACCCCACTCGCCGCGAAGGCTCCCGAGCATTGGCTCACCACATAAGGAACAATCAAGGCTTTGGGAAAGCGTCCTGACAACCAAAATCCCAATGTTACCGCTGGATTTAAGTGCGCTCCCGAGATCTCACCAACCGCATAAATCATGGCCAAAACGACAAAGCCAAAGGTCAGGGCAATCCCGACGTGCGAAACCGCGCCACCGCTTTGGTCGTTAATAACGATTGCGCCCGTTCCGGCAAATACCAGGGCAAACGTCCCGATGGCTTCCGCAAAGCATTTTTTCATGCTCATGAAGGACGTAAGATTCCCTAAAATCCACAGGGCGACAACAGCAATCGACAATCAGTCTCAGCGGATTGACTGGCAAGATGGACCTGCCCAGCGTTGAGGCGTTGTGCATTGGCAAGTTCATGAGTTTTTCGCCGGCCTTTGCGGACGGGTCCACAAGACCGGTCTGCAGACCTCGAGGTCCGACCCACTCGGAGCGGACACTACGCGGGCCGTTCACACGCCCGAGGGCGGGCGCAGCAGGACGATGGTCTGGGGCTCTTCGCGCTCGCCCTTTTCGACCAGAACCAGCACGGCAATGCGGCGCTCCCAGGCTTCGCGCACCAGTTCCTCGACCTGCTTTTCTCGGTTATGGAAATGGCGTCTGCCGTCCTCGGTGTCCAGCCAGAACCCTTCAAAGTCGCCGAAGCGGTCGTAGAGCAGGCCGCTGATCTTCCCTTCGTAGCCGGTCCGCTGTTCTTCACGATGCTCCGGATCCGGATGAGGTTCTGGATACCGCTTATCGCCGCCTAGGGCAATGACTCGGGCGCCCAGTTGGGAGATGTAGCGCTGGAAGACCGGATACCAGCGGTTGTCCGTGGGAATCCTTTCGGCTACGCCGCGGATGAGGTGCAATGTGCGTTCATCCACAGGCAGGATTTCATTCGCCGTCTTCACCTGAATGGAGAACTGGAAGGCACCCAGAATATGGCGGGAAGGTTTGGGCGTCCGTACGGAGGCGGCGCGGGCAGCTATCGCCGGCGTGTTGATCGCTGGCTGCTGGCGAGGCTGCGGCGCAGGCGAATCCATCACTTGCCGGACCACGACGCGGAAGGTTTGCCCTCTCCGCACGGTGGGCGGCAGTTCCAGTGTGATTAGGCCGGCCAGGTCCACTTCACCCGCCGAGGGAATTGGAAGGTAGGTGACTCCGGCCGTATGGCACCGAACCGTGTGGTCGTCAACCTTCTCCAAGGTTTGAAGATTGAACTTGCGCGCGGCCAGGTTGAGGATGTCCGAAGCCTGCACGCCGGGCAGGTACACGGTAGCCGTGGTCCCCACGGGAGTGTTGCCCCAGGAAATCATCAGCTCGTCCGGACCCTGACCCGGCAAGGGACGCTGGATGGTGGGATGAATCGCGAAAGTGTGCTGCACGCGATGCGTATCCGCGCTTCCGGGATTATCGGAATGATCGATCGCCAGGTTGCGTTGGGAGAGCCGGTCGCATGCGGCTGTGGAGATTCCCTGCGGCGTGATGGTGTCCCAATCGACGTTGATTTCGGTGACCATGCACTGGTGCGTGCCGCGAATCAGATCGGCGATGGAGTAGAGGGTCCCCGACAGGAACGGCCCGTTGGCGGGTGAAGGCTGAATCGGATAGCGCTTGTCCTGCGGCTGGTTCTGGTTAATGTCCAGCCAGCAGCCGTAGTACATGTACGCTTCATGGCCGCCTGAGCCTGGGTTGATGTCCTGTTTATTAAAGTCGTCGGTCTGGCTGTTGAGGTCCGCGGTGGTGGGCACTCGCCCCGACGCAAAGAACGGAATTGTAACCAGCTCTCCGCCCTGGATGCCCAGCAGAGGAATCTTCACGCCGCCTTGTCCGCCGACCTTATAAGTCGTGCTCGAATTGTACTCGGTTCCCGTAGAGGCAGTCTGGAACAAGCGGAAGAACAAGCGGACGCCGGTGGCCTGCGTGACCGTAGCTCGATAACGCACGCGGCAGAGCGCGAAATTGTAGACCGGTTGACCGCCGATCGTCGGCAGCCATTCGAGCTCCGCGGCTCCCGTTTCGCCCGCCGGCAGGCCCTCAAACGCGTTGTAAGCCTGGGTGGGTTGCGTGTTGTTGAGAGTGCGCAGGGTGGTGAGCACGCCTTGAATGAATCCGAGGGGATCGCTGCCGAGCGGGGGCGCGCCCACTACGGTCTGGCCCGGTTGCAGCTTGAACACGCGAGTGTCGTTACTGAGCCAGGAGATTGGCCCATGGTCCATGTACGGAGCGTCGGTCTTGGTCAGGTCAATGGTCGCCGAGGACGAAACCGCCAGGACAGTCGCGTTGATCTGAACGGGGACGACATCCAGCGTGAAATCGTTGGTGCCCGTGAAATAGATGTTGTAGCCGAAAGTGATGCGCTGTGTCTGCGTCAGAGCGCCGTTGTTTTCCAGCGCCATGTCATTCACGCGCTGAAACATCTGGCCGGGCACGGGGTTGAAGGCGATATGCGGCGCCCAGGCCTGGAGTTGCATGGGGTTCGGGGTGGCCGTCGTGATGCCGAGATCGGAAGGTGCATAGCCTTCCACCACAACGTAGAACGCGTCCACAATCTGCTCATTCGCGTTGATCAGCGCCTGCGCTTCTTCTTTGCCGATCTCATTTCGGTCCGTGATGATGAAGCAGTCCTTGCAGACGGCGGTCCGCTCTCTTTCCACGGCGAGTCCCGTGCCGGGGTCGACAATGAAGCCGAGTTGGGACCAGTTGTTCACCATGTCCTGGTAGCTGAAGTCGACGCGAGTCCACTTCGCCGCAGTTGCAGAACCATCGGGATAGATAAAATCGGGCCGAGCGGAGGGCCACCAGCCGGGCGAATCCGCGGAGTCCGAACTGCGGCACGCAGTGAAGTCGGCTTGCCAGGGCCGGGCCATGCCTTTCGTCACGTCGCCCGCGTTCATGCCGCTTTGATCCAGGCGGAAGGCCTCCACGTACTTGAGGGAACCGTCGTTTACGGTGACGGTAGCTTCGATGCCGGGATAGAACGGTGCTCCGATGCAGTTCTCGAGGGCGGCACGGGTGAGGCCGTCCGGAGTGATCGCGGTCGGCGCAACCGGAGGCCAGTCGTTGACGAAAGACCCCGCACTCCAGGCTGCCATCTGGTCATATTGAAACTTTCGTAGGGTGGGTGAGACGTCCTGGGGATTGGCGCCGAGTCCCCCACCCGACGTGTACACCAGCGGCATGTTGTTGGGCTGGTTTGCCTGACCGACGTTATTGGCGCCGGTGGGATTGGAGAGCTTCCCGAGAATCATCTGCCGCGCTGTGTCCTGGCCTGGACCGGGCGGAATGACGCTGGCCAGCGACGAGTGGTCCCCCGGGTTAAACGAGGAAGCCTGCACACGTAGGATGCCAATGCCGCGCGTGAGAATCGGCCAGATCTCGTTCACGAAAGAAGGCGTAGCGGAGGCAGCCGGCGTGCCCGGCAATCCCTTTTCAATGGCGACCTCGCGCATCGTGTCATAAAGAGTGATCGGCGCATAGGTGCTGGGCGCGAAACGCGGCGGCGGACAAATGACCCAGGCTCCATCGGCGGTGAAGGACTGTCCACCCACCTGGATGGTGGCGTTGACGGGGCCGTCCGAAACGTCGTCATACCAGCCTGCATTACCCCAGAAATCCGTGGGACTCGTCCCCGTGGTCGGGCCGCTGTCGCCGTACCCGCCATAGACGACCAGGCGGCCATGATCGTCGGTGAGCGCGCCGCCGAGCGGAACTTCAACCGTATGGCCGGCATTCTTGTACGTCCCGTTGGCGAAAGTCGCGGTATCGTTCGCGCCGTTGAGGGTTCGCGTGCCGGGATCGATGAGGCCTCCTGCTTCTCCCTGAAACACGGCCTTCGCGTTTGCCAGATGGACGGTCCACTGGATGGCGCCGTCGGTTGTGGTGAGCTCGCGGTCAGAGCCGTCGTCAAAATAACCCCACAGGCGGAAACGCTGCGCCTGTTTCCGGACGCGGCACTGGGCGTCCTTATACTTGCCGTCGGAGGGAGGTTGTGGCGGAGCGGGAAACGGAAGCTCCGGTCCAATAAACCACTCCGGACTGTTGCCCAGACGCGCGATTCCGATGGGCGGGAAAATCTTGACGTGCTTAAGATTCGGCATGGAGTTCTCCTCTAGCGGACGGCCGTGGGGCGCTGGTGCGCCGCTCCCAAAATGGAGCGGAGGTCCAGCGCTGCTCGTGGGAATAATGGCGGGTCAGTCCATTCAGGTAGCTGGTGAACTGGTCGCGGCAGTGGTTGCGATAGGCATCCAGGGCGGAAGCGTCACCCTGGCGCAGGTACCAATCGATGGCATCAGCAGCCAGAATGCCGTTCGAAAGCGCGCGGCAAACGCCCCATCCGCACAACGGATCGTGCGCGGCGCAGGCATCGCCCACCGTCAGCCATCCCTGCTCGCTTTCGGGCTGCGCGAAGCTGCTGTTAGCGGCGACGCTGCGCATGAAGCGCACCACCTCGCGCGGCACCAGATCTGCATCCGTGAAGAACGCGAGCACATGGCCCTGCGGTACCGGCGCCGCATACCACCAGCCTTCGGGCGTCGATTCGATCAGCATGGAGTGATCGAAATTCGAATTGCGCGGAAGCACCGCCGTGAAGCCGGTGAGGCGATCGTAAATTCGGGGACGCACGCCAAGCTTGCGTGCGATAGCGCGCGCACGCCCGGTCGCGTCCACTACGTAGCGAGTCCGGATCTGAGCGCTGGAATCGATCTCGATTTGCCAGAACTCGCCATCCCATTCGAGACCTTGCAGATTGGAATAATTGCGAATCTCGACGGCGTGCGCGAGGACCGCATCGCGCAGGTCCTGATCGAAGCGCGCGCGGTCGACGTGCCACAGGTGGCCTTCGGTTGCGAGAACGCTGCTCTTAGTCCAGGGCGCGCCACCCCAGGCCACGCGCTGCTCGTAACCGGGCACATGTCCGGCGTGGCGGAAGGTGTCCCACAGGCCAAGAATCTTAAGCGGAGTCTGAATCGCCCCGGTGAAGGTCTCGCCGCCCCACGGCTTGGTCTTAGGAGGCCGGTCCAGAACCAGGACGCGCAGCCCCGCATCAGCCAGCCGCATCGAGACAGACGACCCGGCAGGGCCGCAGCCGAATACGCAGACGTCGACGGATTTCGGTTCTGTTACGGACATGGCCGCGAAAGCGGGCTGGTTTTGGAGAAATTTCCACAGAATTCAACGTAGCAGAACTCGCCCGTGAAGGAGCGGAAGTCGCGCCCACCCACGCAGGGGAGCCCGCTGAGAATGTCTGTGCTGGTTGGGATGCGGAAAAGTTACCCCGGTTCAGCCTCTCGCGCAAGATGTTTGCGGGTTTTTCGCATGACCTAACTGCCGGGCAAAGTCAAATTGGCGGAAGGGGAGGGATTCGAACCCCCGGTTGGGTTACCCCAACGCCTGATTTCGAGTCAGGTGCCTTTAACCACTCAGCCACCCTTCCAACCTCGTATTTACCGGCTGTTTCTGCACTACTGCGACTTTGACTTTTTCCATTGCACCCCGCCATTGCACCCCGTAGATTTCAATCATGCAATCGCTATCGGGCGGCAAGAAAAACCCTCGGAGACGCGAAGAACACCTGTCAAAGAATGGCAAGTGGCGCTCGTTTCCAAAAGTGCCGCATCTGCTGCAATACGTTATCAGCGGAAACTATTTTGGGAAGGTCAAAATAAATGGACAAAAGATTCGCCAGAGTTTGCAGACAGATGTCTGGTCGACCGCGCAATTGCGATTGAACGATTTTCTCAAGGAGCATCGCGAAAACAGGAACAAGGTTGACGCGCCGAAATTCAGCGAAGTTGTGGAGTTGTTCAAACAGGAGCTTGAAAACGATACAACCATCAAGCCTCGGAGCATAGAATACCGGCTGTTGTGCCTTCAAAAAATTCAAACGTCCTGGCCGGAGCTCTGGCGAATGCGTCTGGATACGATAACCGCCAAAGAGTGCAAGGAATGGGGGGCGAAACTCAACGGCGGAATTGCCAGCCACTATTTCAACAACACCCTTGGCACGCTCCGGCAGGTCATCGATGTGGGTCTGAAGGCACACAAGAGAAACGGCGGAGCCATTTTTGAAAATCCGGCCGCCGAATTGAAGCGCGTAAGGGTGAAGCAAAAGGATCTGCAACTGCCGGAACCGTCACACTTTAAGGGATTGATTGAAAATTTGCGAACGAACAGTGGCGCATGGGGTGGCCGCGTCTCGGATTTGGTTGAGTTTCTGACCTACGGGGGAATGCGGATTCATTCGGAAGCTGTCTGGGTGGCATGGGAGGACATTGACTGGCAGCGCAAGCAAATCATCGTGAGGGGCGATCCCGAAACAGGAACAAAGAACAGCGAGATTCGGCGTGTGCCAATCCTGCCCGACATGGAGGTTTTGCTGACGCGTCTCAAAGACAAACCCGGCACGGTTGCCACTGGCCGCATCCTGCAAGTCCGCGATTGCAAACAAGCTCTGGCACGGGCCTGCAAGGAGATAGGAATTTCCAAGCTCACACACCATGACCTGCGGCATCTATTTGCCACACGCTGCATCGAATCGGGCGTGGATATTCCGACCGTCTCGCGCTGGCTCGGCCATAAGGACGGGGGAGCATTGGCGATGAAAACCTACGGCCATCTTCGCAACGAGCACAGTCAGGCAATGGCGCAAAAGGTTAAGTTCTAAAGAGTAAGCCGGAGCCGACTGGCGGGCACAGCGATTCGGTTGCAAGCATATTTGCCGCGAATTCGTGCTGGCGCCCTGCGCTAGACCTTGCCCGTCCCTGTTTGAGGCGTGAGTATGGCCGATCGATTCAAATGTTTGCGTGCTGAGGGGCCGCAGAGCAAGCTTGCGCGACGGAAACCCACGCCAAGCCTGCGGAACCGCTGACACCGGGAACCCAAAAGCCGAGCGTTCTGGTGGGTTTGCACCGCGATGACACTCGCGGAGAGTTGTCCGAACGGTAGGCTCCTCCTGGTTTTCATTTTGGTTTGTTGCTCTCGAAGACCGACCAATGATTCGTAAGACGGCCTGAGCGACCGCTTTCACGTAAGCCCCTAATCTCTCCGAACCTCAGTTCGAGGTCGATGAGAACAAACACCAGGCGTTCGGCCCGAGGACAACTTCCCGCTTGGTGGGTGCCATGCTGGACAATTCTTGAGCCTCGCAGGGCGTCAAAATGATCTGCAAACGGTGCGGACAGGTGGAGCGGAGGCATGCGCGTAGGTTCAGCCGGCAACCCAGCGCTATGACAAAAAGCCAGAAGCTTTTCAATGGCCGCGCGAGATTCCGCGAACAGCGGGAGAAAAGTGCCATTAGGCACACACCCTTCGGCCACCCTGGGCAGATGCTCTCCCAGACCCGATTGCTTCAACTCGGCGCAGGTTTGGGCATAGTGAGACTTGAGTCTTGGGAGACGAGCAGAGGTCTGGAGTTCGTGGAGTTCGGCAGCGGCCAGCACTGAAATCAACGGGTGCAAACGTAGGCCCACCGAATACCCGTCGTCCAGCAACCTTCTGAGCTGTTGATCGTCCATCTGGCGATGGCCCCGAAGGGGGTGTTGGCTGGCTAAGAGGGCTCGCTCGAACAGAGGTCTGGCATTGGCGATCAACACGCCCCCTTCCCCGGCAAACAGTACCTTCGCGGGGCCCCGTCCCAAACTGAAGCAGACGAGATCGCCATACGCGCCAACCGGCCGACCATTGATCTGGGCGCCAAATCCCTGGCAGGCGTCCACAATCAGCGGAACACCCACTCGCTTGGCCAAGCCCCAGAGCGGACGAACATCCACTGGGCAACCATACAAATGCGAAACCAAAATCGCTTTCGTCCTGGGGGTAACAAGTCTGGCCACAGACTGAGGATCGATCGAGAAGGATTGCGGTTCCACGTCAGCAAAGACGCAAGTGCAATGGGTGGAAAGGACCGGGCCCAACATGCCTCCCCAGCCCAGCGCTGACAGGATCAGTTCGTCCCGCGGTCCCACCCCAGCCACGGCCAGAGCGGTAATCAGGGCAGCCGTTCCAGTCGGCAGCCCAATCGCAAACTGACCTCCCGCAGCTTCGGCGAAGGCGCATTCGAACGACTGAATCGGATCGCGGCCGGTGGCGGCGCTTAGGAACGAGATATCGCTCGGGATCCTGGTCAGCGCGCGGCGCAGCGTGATGATGGCCTTAGCGGATAACACTCGACCTGGACTAGCTCAGGAGCTTCTTGGCATGAAGTATTTGTTCGAGGCAACGGAGTCGTTCTCCGAGCTTTGCCTGGTTCACTTCGCCAGCTGGGTTGAGAAAGTCGCTCAAGTATTCAGGGATTTCAGCGCCTGGTCGTTTCCCCTGCTGGCTCATCCAGGGCAACATGCTGGAAAAGCTGGTCAATTGAACCGCCTTTAAAGCGAGGAACTCATGCTCCAGTGGATCGTGTGTCGGTTTCCAGTCCTGGGCAGCCGCCAACAGGTGTTGGTGTTGGATGAGGGTGCCCACGGTGCCACTTTGCTTGTCCGCCCGCATGCCAGCCTGCGCCACAATATCAGCCAGGCCTCGGATGGTGAGCAGGCTCAGCTGCGGCAAGGCGCCGACGAGCTCCAGTTGCACATCTTTGGCCAACGGCCGATGCATGGTTTGGGCCAAGCCGGCAAACAGTTTGGGCAGGTCTTTGGTAGCAGGATGCAGGTAGGGGATCAGGCAGGGGAACCGGTCACGCAAAGCCGCGTCCAGCCGATCCGGGCGGTTGGAGGCGCCGAACAAAATCACCTGGCCCCGCAGCGACTCGCTGCCCGCCCACTCCAGAAATCGTTGGCCCATCCGGCCGGCAGTGCCGCCGTCGTTCTCTCCAGCCCCCCTTCGAGAGCCCACCCCAAACAGGTCAATTTCGTCAATCAGTATGACGCAAGGAGCCATAGCCTCGGTCACATCGATCACGCGCGCCAGATTCCGCTCCGATTCCCCGACCCACTTGGAGAAGAGGTTCCGGATAATCAAGCCGGGTAACCCCAACGAATTCACGAACCAGAGGAAGCTGAAACTTTTTCCATTGCCGGGCGGGCCGGCCAACAAAACCCCTTTCGGAACGGCACACGACCCCTTACGAAATTGCAATGCGATTTGGGTCAGTGTCTCCTTTTGGCTTTCCAATCCCACCAACTCGATCGGTTCCTCCGTCGGATCGACCATCACGGCCAGTTCCCCGGCGGCTTCGAAGATGGCCCGCTTCTTAACTTCCCGCACATCCTCACGGGTAATTCTGCCGTGACTGGACAAGAGCCGTTCCAGGTGGACTAACTTGAGGCCGTTGGTTTCCCGCGCCAACTCCTCCGCCAGAAACCCCGCCTCGAGTTTTGGGGGCGTGTCGGTCTTTCTCATTCCGAGCAACAGACTGACGTAATGTTGCCGCGTCCGGAGATCAGGAACCGGCGCTTTGATGATTCGGCAGCCAGTGCGCAGCGAATTATGGCACGGGCCCTCGCGGGCAATCAGAATCAGGGCATTGCCGGCGAGCTTGATCTGATCGTCCACCAGCAGCTCATGAAAGATTTCCAACACCTGGCATTGTTCCGGCGACAGATGTGCCGCTTCGGACTGGGGCACTAGAAAATCAATGCCCTCGATGACCAGGAGTTTCGGGGCGCCCCGCTGACGAAGCATCCTGGCACAATTCTGCAACGCCACCAGCATGGGCTGGCCGACAGCGCTTTGAAAAGGCCACCTTCCCTTAGCGGCCGATACCGGAGGTTTGAGTTCCGAGAGTTCCGCGCAGCTCAAGCGGGCCACGTGCCAGCCCGCTCTACCGAACTTGGACGCCAAAGCATGGATTAAGCGCATGGGCGGTATCTTATTTTCCAAGTCGAGAAAACGGTCCTCCACATTCCCCTCGATTAGGATTGCGTGTTCGCCTTGAGAGGCGGCCTGGCAGACTTGATCCAGGAGGTTTGTCGGCTTCATCATGCCTAAACCAACAGCGGCCGCGCCGATCGGCGCTTCGGCGCGGCCGGAGATCGTAACGGATTGAGAACCACGGCCAGTTCCTGCTTCAGCTCCCGCACCAGGTATCCACCCTCCGGTTTCCCATGGAATTCTTCCTCTTGCACCTCGATATCCACGCCGTTGTTCCGCAGCTTGTCAGCCAGCTCTTGAAAGGCCTGTTGACAGGTTCGGCCATGGAACCCGGCAAAGTCGATCGTCAACTCGGCCTCCGGCGAAATGGTTCCGTAAAAGGACTCTTCGCCACGCTCGCCCCGGATGACGCGACCGTGCCTAGTCTCGGTCTGGCTCACCTGGTAGTGCAACTGGGATAAGGACATTTGCACGGCACCGAGCATAGCCTCTTTCTCCGGCGGGATGAGCTCACGGTGGCCTTCGTAAAGTCTTCTTTCCAGACGCCGCAGCTCCTCTTGCAAGGCGGGTTCGAGCGGCGCGAGCTTTGCCCAATTCCTGCTTTTGACCAGTGCTTCTGCCCGCACCAAGAGCCTGGGGAGCACGGTCTCCTCGATTCGGGGACGAACCAACAATTGCAAATGAGCGAACTGCGGTTCCGCTAGAATCTCGAGATGGCATTTGGCCTTACGATAAGCCAGCGCACCAGGCTGCTGCCGTCCTCCTCGGCCCTGCTGGGTACGCTTTTGCGATAGTCGCTCGCCGAACCTAATTTCACGCGCGGCCCGACACAGAAACCCGGTCACACGGGTTGATAGGTTGAGCAAATCCTCACCAGCTTGGATACGGACCGGACTTGTCCAGGGAATGCTCTTTGCAAAAATTCGTTTTCTAGTTGACATAATTTAATTTGGCTATCGGTTTGTTGAATGGAAATTCACAGGGTTCCATAAAGGATCTTCGGCTGGAGGAGGATCAACGTCTGCCGGAGCACCGTCCATGGGGCTTGGTTGAGGGTTTTCGAACGGCCTTTGCGCGCTTGGTTCTGCCTCCGCGGGCTGGGCTGGGGATTGGATTCCCGGCATAGTCGCCGACCCACCCGGCTGGGCTTGTCCCTGGTCTGAAGTGGCTTCGCCCGGCGCAGCGGCGCCAGGCAGTGGATCATGGGGTACCTGCGGCGCGGTGCCGGCGGATGGCCGAGGCGGATTGGGTCCAGGGGGCTGCGAGAAGGCAGCAGCGAACGCCAGCAGTAGATTATAGCAAAGGTCGGTTAAACGGATTATCACCGTCGCGATAACCCAGAGGGACCCGAACATCGCCCCGATGAGCAGGAAGAGCACCGCGGCGATCCCGAGCCCCATCCCCGAAACCAACACCGGCCCCGCCAACAAAGAACCGATCATCGCCAACAGCGGGATACCCACCAAAATCACTTTTGCCTTGCTCGCCATCGCCGGCGCGAGCGACATCGTGGGCTCACCGCTGGCAAGTGGCGCGGCAACCGAGCTATCTGGCACAGCACGGACAATATAATCACCGGCGTACGAAACGGGAGGTTGCGGTGCGTCCAGGAACAATGCCCCTCCGCGGAGCGCTCCGGCCAGGTAAAACAGGTAAAGTGACACACAGGCCAGGAGGAGGGATAGGCCCGCCAAAATGTTGCGGGCACGTGGGGCGAACGATTCACGACCGTAAATCGACCAGCGAGTGACCCCCAGTAGATCCAATAACAACGTGCCAATCAACAACGACACCAGGGTCAATTCCAACGCCAAGAGTTCGGAGAACGGCAGCTTTTCGGCCCAATGGCTGGCCGAGCCGAACAATCCCGCAAACGCTCCCGCTAGGCTCAGTGTTCCCACCAACAAGCCCATCAGGCCGCTGACGGTAACAAAACTCATCCCGAACAGGCGTTGCCAGAAATGCTCCCCCGTCAGGCCGGTCGAGTGGAACACCCGTTGCAAGCCGCCGTAAGCGCGAGCGAGTACCGTTTCGCTGCCGCGCCGACTCAGGTCGGCCATCCCTTGGACCACCTGCAACAGCCGCTCGACTACGTCGCGAACTGTTTCAGAGGAGAGTCGAGCGGCCGACACCGCCAAACCCATCGCTGAAACTAACAGCATGATGATGAGCGTCCTCATTGCAACTCCCACGCCGGGTCGTCCGCCAAGATGAACCGTACCGACCGTGCCCCCCGTCGGATCATGGCCTCTGTCCAAAAGCCGCGCGTGGCGGCGTCACTGGCACCGGGGGACTGATAATCGAGCACCCACACTTCCACGTCAGGAAGCCAAATGCCCGGATAGTAACGAGCACACGTATCGTTCAGGTCAGACATTAGGAGCAGCCGCCGCCGGTGCGGGGCCTCCCTTAAGCGCTGGCCGGCCGCGAACAGAGCGCCCCAAATGTCAGTCCCCCGGGAGTTTGGGCGGGCAGCTTGCTTCAAGGTGAGACTGACTGTGGTAGAGAAATCACTCACGAGCTTCTGTTGCCGGAGAATTCTCTGACGTGCCCGCAGGTCAAACGGGTTTTTGAGTGGCTCGGGCGCAGATGGAATGATGGCCGAAAAGATGACACACTCGGAGCCATCGGATTGATCGGTAATCCAACGGCAGAATACCCGGCTCGAGGGGCCCAGCCCTTTGACGACTCGGATGGCGTCCGCCTTGGCTTTTTCCAGCACGCGGTAACTCCTCGAACCGTCCAGGCACACCACGACCGTCACGGGGTCTGATGCCGCAGGCGCTGACTCCCCGACCCCGCCTGGGCGGCAGCCGGAAAGCAAGAATCCGCACACGGCTGATTGGAGCAAGAACCTCTTGTTCATAGCAATCGATTGAAAGGGCGCGAGATCATTGGCTCACCAACCGGGTCTCGGGGTCCACAAAATTGTAGGTCCGACCATCACGTTGCACGGAATGAATCAAGTAAGCCGGCCTCCCACTCTTAGCAGTCAGGACGCCGATCGTCGACACGTCGGCTTTGGGCGGCGCGCCAAAAGTAATCCCTAATTCCTGCAGTACTCCCAACTGTTTGCGCTGCAACTCGGCGTCAAACATCGCAGAGGGGAAGAAATAAAGGGCAGGTACCGCGCGACCCGAACCGCTCATTGCCTGGAGCCGTTGCCTGAGCATGCCTAACGCCGTTGCCTCTTCGGTTCCCAGCTCATTGCGTCCCCGGTCCAACCGCAGGCCGCGATTACTGATAAACCTCCGCGTTTCGGGTGTCAGTGGGACGAACTGGTCGGCGTCGAGAAACGAGTGTCCTGGCCAATACACAACCCGGTAAAAGCGCCCCTGAACTTCTCCCACAATCAGACCTAACCCAACATCAAGAAGGTTTTGAATGTCCACCAAGCTGAATTCCGCGACTAGTTCGGGCACTGCTGCCCTGGCTCGAACCCAATCGCCACCTCGGCGCAGGATGCGCTGCAGATCCACGGCCGCGGCTTGGCGGTCGCGAAGTTCGGGTGGCGCCCGAACCCGAGCCGTGGTGGCGAGTGGATCCTCTTTGGTCGTGGGATCGACGAAAGACATTCCGTTCTGGGTGGCGCTACCCAGCTCATTGTCAGTCGTCGGCTGGTTGGCAATCGTGACCATGCTCTCAACCGGCGACAATAGTGCGACCGCGACGGGGGCCAAAACGTTGGTGGCTGAGGTTCTAACCTCCGCGGGCCGGTGGCGATTCAGCAAACCCGCCAGCGGGGTTGACAGCAGCCGGTTCCAGCCCACGGGGAGGCAGAACAAGGCCGAGAGTAGTAACACCAAAACGGCGGAGTGCAGGTATGGCCGGCTCATGGGGAAAGACGAATGAATGGTTGGATTCGGGGGTGGGTCTGGGCTAATAGGAGAATCCGATGCACCACCCCGGCTGGGCTTTGGGGCTGGATCGATATAATCATCTGGCCATCGGCCTGCCCGAGGGCGTCCAGTTTCTTCTCGAGCGCTATCCAGGAAACCCGATTCGTTGCGCCAACCGACACGCTCCCATCCGGAGCCACGTTTAGCGTCAAGACTTGGGCGGAGGAGGATCGGGTTCCCATTGCAGGCCTCACCGCCTTGGCGCAGACCAATGCCCCATTGTCGATCACAATCACGAGCAAGAGCAGCAACATGTTGGTCAGCAGATCCTGAAAGCTCGTCCCCACCAGCTCATTGATGGGAACCGGAGTCACGTTCAGATTGGCTCTTAATCTACGCATGGCTCGTCGCAGCATTCCATCGCGTTGGTTTGCGCTTCCAACTCCCCGCCGCGAGGTGGTTGACTCTGGTCCGGCTCCGGAAAAAGGCGTGAGCTGTCATCGGCCGTGGCCGGCTTGCCGGCACCGCAATCAACCGGCCCGAGGAAATACTTGCGCCCCACCGCCATGGCCTCCTGGATCCTGATATACGCCTGACCTTTCAACGGCTCGAGGATGGCGCGGAGGGTGATAACTTGAATGACGACATTCACCAATCCCAGCAGGGTCGTTCCAAGCGCCAGGGCAATCGCCTCGAAGAGCACTCGCGGATCGAAGGACTGAGCCACCGCGTGTGTGCCGATCAAAAATCCGGTGACAGTCCAGATCAGCCCCAAGGTCGGGGCCAGGGCCAGCACGAGATTGGTTCGACGTTCCAAAGGGCCCAGCACTGCTTGAATGACCTCCTCTCGCCAGCTCTCTAGCGCCAGTTCGTCACTGGCCAGACCGACACAGTCGACCATCTTCTGAACTGCTCGGGCGGATGGGCTACCAGCCTGCGCCAGCTCATTCAAGCACTGCCGCTGAACGATCGTCAGCCGACTTGATACCAGCTCCTGGCGGAGACGCTCAAAATCTTTTTCTTTCCGGGTCAACATCCTTTTCAACTCCCAGGCTGCGAGCAGATTGCCCAATCCGACGGAACTGAGGCACAGCATGACTCCATAACCCCAAACTGTCGGCAAGGTTGCAGCAGGCAGGTCCATCGCAGTCTCAGTGTTTAGGAGGAACATCGTGCGGTGTTCGCGGAACGAGCTGGGATTTGCCTTTCCCACTGCGCGGTAGGCGGACTTCTTTCATCTGACGTTCCAACTCCTGCAGTCGGACTTGCAGTTCCATAATGCGGTTGCTCAGCACAAGCACCTGTTGGCTCCCTGCACTGGCAGGTTCCACGATCTGCGACTGGCCTGAACCAACGCTGGGCAGCACAGGTCGACTTGACGTTTGCCTGCCACGTCCCTGCCCTGATTGAGTTTCGCTTTCCCGCGGGTTGACGACGGAGAGCAGCAGCTGGGCCCCGCTACTGCTGCTCTCGCTGCCGGTACCGGTTCCTCCAGGAGATCGCGCCTCACCGACCGCGTGTCCTTTTGGTCCGAGCCACGGCAGAAAATCGGATTCCTCAAGGCCAGTCCCGTTAGTTGCCCACAACTCCCCCGCCTCCCAGGCCGATAAATAAATCTCCCTTAGCCCCACAATTGGCAGACCAGTCCCGCTTCGCGGAGGCGCTACTGCAGGCTCAGAAGGTGTCCCAGTGGGGACCAGTGACTGAACACTGTCCGCAGCCATAATCGCGGACGCCAGTTCCCAAATTAAGAGCATGAGTGCGGTAAAAGTCTTCATCGGCCCTCCATTTCAAAGCGTGAGTGGTTCGCGGGCGCCGCTGTATTTGTCGTCGGGGCGAGGCTTCGGGTGAGCTCGATCAGGCGCTGTGCGTTGCGATAAACGGCCAGGTCCACCTTCTCTGAGGCAGGCAACAGTCCGGTCGATAATGGTTTATCATCAACTGCGGCCTTTGGCTGGGTGGCGTCAGCCGGGGGCTTCAGTTGGATTCGCCCAACCTGGGGTTGCGTCACCATCGGTGGCGCCATGTTATGCGATGGTTGTTCAGTCGGGCCCTGACTCCTTTGCTCACAAGACGCGAGCCCCAACGTTGCGACTGTACCAACCAGTATCCGGACTAATAGAGAATGCTTATTCATGGGTCTCCTCTCGAGGGTTGAAGTGCTTGAAAAAGTTAAGGACGCCTTGGTCCCGCCCACAGTCAGGGGCGACACTAACCGCATTGGTCCGTTCAGCGTCCAATGGCTCAGGGGTATCGAGCAGAGCGGTGAGCTCTGACGGATTGATGCCCGCCATGGCGTCGCGTGTGAAATCCGCAGCGAACCCGGCGGCATCCTCAATTCCCAACAGATCCAGTTGACGCCCCACGTTGGCCCGCTCGCATTCTCCAATCAAACGTGCCAAGCGGGCCGCGGAACTTGCCCGGACCCCCGTGAGCCGGGAGGCGCGTTCCGCGTCTTCAAATTGACCGTCCACGTGGGCCAGCCTGCCTTGGTGCGCATGGCAGCGCGCCAGCGACTCTTCCTGGATCTGCAACCCAAGTGCCCGCTCTCGATACGCTACCACCAGCCGGGCCAGACTTTCTGCCCGTTCCGGCTCCAAGGTCTTGGCACCCGAAAGGTAACCTTGCCCTTCCAAGTCCTTCCGCACATTCTGCACCGCTTGGCGTAACTGCTCGTACTCGCTACGGAGGTGGGTCAGGTTGGCTTCAAGGGTTTGGTCCTGGCGGGCACCGTTTTCAACACGCTCCTGGAGTTGCGCCCGCAACTGGCGGACCGCATTTTGGAAGTTCGTCTCCCCGCGAGTCACCGCTTCGCAACGAGCCGCGATTTCGCCAGCGCGCATCACAATCTCACGGGAAACCAGGGCTTTGTTGGTCAAGTTGGCATCGTTAATATAGGCATTCATCACCCTGACCACTGCCGCGCCGGCCTCACCAATGGCCCGTTTATCGTCGGCCAGCTCCTTAGCCATATCTTGCAGGCTGGCAAACCGTTTGCGAATCCAGTCATCCGCAAATGGGTTCTCTCGGTCGAGGTTGCGAACTTCCATGGCGCTTTCCAGACGGCCTGGCCCGCTCTCGGCCCCTGCTGTTGCTGAGTCCGCCCAAGTCACCAGGTTTAATGACAATGCCCAAAGCATCACCAACTGCAGCCCTGGGGCCACGCCCCAGTGCCACCTAAACCCACCTGTTGGCGCCGGCGGCGCCTTTAGTCTGCTCGCAACTGGCAGTGCCTCTGAGTACACATAAGCGCCGGCCGCTTCTGCGTCAGCCAGGCTGACAGGCGCGCGTGATCGTACACCCGGGCTCAAACCTTGGTTAGCAATGCAAAGCTCAACACCCTTCCGCAAGTTTATCGAGTTATTTGGTTTCATAAACTCACACGCTCACTCCGACCACAATCGCGCCGCCTGCCCCCCATCGGGTGACCAATTCCGACCACGCCTGCGGCGGTTGGCCAAACCATAACCACCCTGCTGGACAACATGACTGGACCGGGTTTTCCATCACACGGTTTCCTTCAAAAATCGCTCGAGCTCCGCTCGCGGGATGAGCAGATGCCGCAGGGCTTTGCAGGGACGTAGCAACTGTCGCGCAATCAGTCGGCGGACCGATTTCTCGCTGACCCCCAGTAGATCCGCAGTCTCCCGCACGCTGTACGCCAGGCGCTGGGGTTCGGGTTCGCCGTTGGAAGAGGAAATCTTTTCGCCCATACAATTATCCTTAATTAAAGGTGCGAGGAGGACTGAGCGCGTCCCTGCCCAGAGGGCAACTCTGCCCCGCCCGCCGCGGGCGCCTCCGATCAGCCGCGGCGCGGCGTGTAACAGGCCATTGGGTGCTGGGTTTGTGGTTCATACGTCCTCGACGTTAAACAATGACCATAATCTCCTTGGGCCGCCCGTTCTTTGATTCCTGCCGATCCAAGCGGATCAGCCCTCGTCCCAGCAGCCGCTTTTTCACTTTGTCTCCACGTCGAAAATTCCAAGTGAGTCGGAAATAATGGTCCGTCGTTCCAAGTGTCGGAGCGGAGCGGATTTCGTCCAGCATGGCCTGCTCGTCGACTGAGACGATGGCCGTCGACAGGGGCGCGGCGGGCAGACTCGGCGGACTCTCGGCGCGGTGGTCGGGTAACTCGCTGGCAATCGGGACTACCGCCTCCTCAATGACTTTGGAAAACTCCGTCGCCTGCCTCAATGCGTCCAGCGTCGGCTTCATCCGCCGCGACACCTCGTCATCACTGGGATAATCGCCCAGCGGGACGTGCGGGATTACAATCTCCACCGCTCCGCTAAATCCGTCGGACCTCATCACGGCCCGGCCAACCGACAAAGTCATTAACTTGCGCATAAGTCAATCGTTCATGCCCAAAATGATCTGTGCTTCTGCAGCATCTTTTGGATTAGGTAATCTAAAACATACGATTGTCGCGGCGTTGCTTTTCACGCTGTCGTCGAGTTCACAAAGCATCTGGACCGCAACGATTACCCCTGTCCCCTGGGCCCGAATTTGGGTGATTAATTTCTTGTTGGTGCGCACGTACCCTGAACCGGTCTCCCCGCTCATCTCTTTACCAAACTCAAACGTGCCCTCGTCACTGATGTAAACGCTTTGCAAATCGCTGCCATGGCCTTCCACGCTTCCTCGCGTCTGCATCCGCAACAAACGCACTGCCGCCAGGAAGTTGTGGATACGGGGCGGCAGGCCTTGAAACTCGAGCACGACCAACCTGAAACGTTTCGAAAGATCAACCGGAGCGTGACGCACCCGGGCCATGTCGCCGAGCACGGCGTTGAGCGCCTGGATCGCCCGGGCGAGGGTCGCCAATTTAGGCCGGCGTTCCCGCTTGGCCAATGTGAACAGGATCTCAACCAGCTCTTGAAGACTTGGAAACCTCTGCCCCGGTGCCAATCCCGCCTGAATCCGGGCCAGGATTTCGGGCAGCTCATTCCAGGTTTCCACTCTCAGATTGGCCGCTTTTGCCAGCTCAAAGGATAGCGCCGCCCAAAATGTTTCTGGACGACCGACTGGGTCCAGAATGTTGACCAGATCTTGATCCGCGCGGATCACCAGCGCATCTGGAACCAGCTCCAGCAGCCTCCTTCCCTCGGTTTTGGCGTGGTCGGCCCAAATGATGGAAATTCCTTGGGCAAGAAGTTGGAGTGCGAATAATGCCAGGAGGGTCGATTTGCCGCTGCCCGTCATCCCTGCGACGATCACATGACGCGTGAACAGGTTCCGATGAATTACAACCGGACGACGACTGTAAGGCTCGATCCCACTAAGGACGGCTTTATCAGGCGGAACGTGCGGGAATACTGTCCACAGCGGTTCAAATGCTTGCTCCAGGGCGCGGCGCATGAGCCGCGAACTCAACCTGGCTCGCGCTTTCGCGGCGCCCGGCAACCGAGAGTTACTCAACGTCCAGTCGTTCTGAACCGCAGCATCGCGCATCATGTCCAGTTTCTGGATCAACCCCAAGTTCCGCAGGTTCACGTCTAACGGCCCCAGCCGGCTATCACTCGGGTCGCTCATACTCTCCCCCTCTGGTCCATGGCTTCCCACGTATTGTATCGGTCAAGAGCCAGTTGATAATGCGCAGCACAGAGATTCTCGATTTGGCCACTGGGCATCACCAGCCTCCGAACACACCGGCGGCAGAGGCCTAGCCCACAGCCGACGTAGCCGCAAAAGAAAACCTCCGTGGCCCAGGCCCCGCAGCGGCAATGGAGCCTGATGGCGTCGGGACGAACGAGGGGCCCTCCATCGAGGGCTACTAGAGCATCAGTGTGCACCTCGTACAGGCGGGTGCCGATCCGGAAGAACTCCTCGCTGTGTTTGGGAATTCGCCTATCCGGCCCAACCTCCACGATCCGGATTTGCTTCAGGTAGGCTTGGCGCGGCGCGAAACTGTCGCGCATGGCCGATTGGGCAGCCTGACGGGCCGAGAACCCACTCGGGCCGTTTCCAGCACGGGCGTCGGCGGCAACCAGCTCGCGGATCGTTTGGCAGATTTTATCTAATGGGTCCATGGTGGTAAGGCGCGTAGGAGTGAACCGATAAACCCGAATAGCAAAACGCTATAGGCAATTCTTCGTACGCGACGTTGATTGCCCAGCTCGCTGCAAAGCCATAGAGGCAAGAGACTTGGAGTTACGGCCGTTAAGAATAGGCAGCTGGCTACCACCCAGGTCTTGACCAGGCGGTACGGTATGTTCAGGGGTACAGGAATTACGAACGAAATGATTAAACTGTTCATCAGAATGAAGGCTTGCAGCAGAACCGAACGGCTGCGGCCACTGTGATAAGCCAGCCAGAGAAAGAATACGGACAAGCTCAACATCGAGGTGGCGCGGTACAGAAAGCTGAAAGCAATTGGATTTAAGTGCCACGCCCAATCGCTGAATTGTTCGAATAAATCAGAGAGCAAATCGTTTTGTTCAGCAGCTGACACCAGCAGTAAAGCCGGCGAATAACTTGCAAATAACCGCGCAAATAAGCCGCAGAATAGGGTTTTCTCCCCACCCTGATCTTGTACTAATTCCCTGTCTCGCGGCGCGAACCTGGCCATGACCGAGGCACGAACCCGTTGGGTGCGTCGCCGGACGATGGCTACCCAACAAGCGGGGCACCGAATCGACGAACCACGAGATCCTCGGAAGTCGGTGTCGTTCGGCGTCCGTTCCTGGCGCCCCCTGCCCGCATCATGTTCTGTGGCTTCATTCATACGGGCTCTCCCAACTCGGTAATCGATTTCCCGTGAACCATCTGCGCTCCGGCCAAGACCTCCTCGAACTTGGGTTTCAACCTTGTTCTTCATTTCAGGCATCTTGCATTACTTGGCACCACCATCTTACGGGCCGTGGCGAGCCAATCGATTCACGCAACTGCTTCATTCGAGCGGAACATAATGTCTTTGAGAGCTTGCACCATCTGTGGTTCCCCTCTTATCCACCAATTCCTCTCCCACTTGGTTCCCACCTCCAATGTTAGGGATCTTGTTCAGACCGTCGCTATTGGCTAGCTTCACCTTCCGCATGGGCCTGATTTTCATTATGCAGTTCAAACGTGCGAAAAGAGCGAGGCTCCGTCTGGCGCGCACCCGTCTGGAGTTGATCGATTACGCCGATGACGGAACCCGTGAACGCTCTCTGATCGCTGCCATGCGCAACTGCCTGTCTGAACCGGATGCGGCGCTAGAGAACACCGAAGCGGAATTCCAGTGGCGACCGACCGCCAGGGCCTTGGCGGTGTTTTTCTTAACGTGGATCGCGCAGGGCAAAGCTGAATCCTTTGTCTTCACGGAAAGCACGAACCCACTGGCACGTTCCTTTGCGGAGGTGCTTCGCCCACCGCGAAAGACACAACCACCAAAGAACTGGATCCGAAAGATGTTCTTAAAGGAGCGGGAAAAGCCTACTGCCATCAGTTCATTCTTCCGTTTCAAATACTTCTCCAAGGAAAAAGGGCTGCCTTGCTGGGTTTGTCCAGGAGAGGCCTTGAAGAATGCCGCTATCCACATTCAACTAAATGGCACTGATGTCGAGTCCAAGGACCGATTGTCCGCATTGGCCCGTGAACTGGGATCATCGACGAACGCCGCGGATACAGATGTGCCAGGCCAACCCGAAACAAAAGACCCTGATGCAGAGTTGCCCGATGTAAATCGTGGCGGAGGTGATGAGCAACAGCGCTCAAAGCAAGGGCCTGGAAAAGAACAGGCAGGACGAGTTTCATCCCCGCGGTTGGACGGAAAAATGGAAGTGTTCGTTTGGGATAGGAATAAGACTCGCCCCGTGCCAATCGGCGATTTTGGCCTACCGCTCCATCACGGAGACGAATTAATAATTCGACTCGATTTCAACCGTCCAGCCTTTGTTTTTGTGGTTTGGATAACCAGCGAACGCAAAGCCAGGCCCTTATATCCGTGGCGCAACTCCGTGTGGACCAGTCGCATCGCAGGTAGTAAGACGGACAGCTTGGTGCTGCCTCTTCAGGATGGAAAACCAATCGTCCAAGGTTATCCGCTCGATACTGCTGCGGGCACGGAGACCGCTGTTCTTTTGGCGAGGGAGTCACTACCACCACTGGACTTAGGTTCCATTTTGTCTGCAGCGTTCGACAACGGATTGGCTAAGCTAAGCACGTTTCAAATGGGTAACTCGAAGGAACCATATCGATTTAGCTCTCGCGACACGGATGTTCCCGGATCCTCCCTTGTGCGACTGGGAGAGCCATGCAACGTCCATGACTCACGGTTGCGGTTCAAGCGAAGTCTTTGCGAACGTCTGGCAATTCATTTTGACCTTATAATGGGCCTTAGTTTTGGCAACGCCGGTAAGACCCAAGCGGAACATGAACACAAGTGACCAGCACCAAATCCACGCCGTGTATGTTGAAGCACATACCAGGTGTGGAGACTGGCCTGGACTGGTTCGCTACTGGATTGCCCATCAACATCGGCCGGCACTAGAAGCGGCCGTTGGAATCGTGCAGCAGATGGCCTCGCGAATGCCACAGCGGTGGAAGCGTACGGCGGAGTTCCTGAGATCTGTCCAACGAGACCCCCTTCGGCCACAGACACCTCCGTCTTGCGAGATTGGGGATCCCATCGATCTATTGGCACACGGTTCGCTCTGCCTGCTGACCCTGTACCCCCTGGCGGCCGTTTGTGAGATGACGTCTGACCCGCCGACAGAAGAAGAAAGGATCCTGATTACGATAGGAATTGTGAATGCAGAAAAGGCTATTTTAGTCGCCGAGGAACTGCGGGATTTCGTCGTCGCCGCGGTCTATCACCGTGTAAAGGCGCTTGGCCTTAAGAAAGTTCTCCAACTCGAGTCAGCACAGGCCAGTTTGTATCACGCGCTGAAGATTCACCGAACGTTAGCCACACAATGTCCAGAGGTGTTTAATCCTTATCTGGCGACAACATTGAACGACCTGGGGGATGTCCAAGCGGAAATGGGAGATTATGAGGCGGCCCGAACGAATTGTCAGGAGGCTCTCAGAATCCGCCGGCAATTGGCCAATCGGCGTCCCGACGTCTATGAATTTGAGTTGGCAACAACACTGAACAGCTTAGGTAACATTCTAGCAGACCTGGGACAATTGGGGCCAGCCCGCACCTCTTTCCAAGAAGCGCTGGTAATTTGCCACCGGTTAGCCAAGCATTTTACTGAAATCCATCGGCACCGTTTGGCCATGACGTTGAACAATCTGGGCAGTATCTACGCTGAATTGGGCGATACGGATGCAGCAGTTGCCAGGTTTGGGGAGGCTTTGGCGATTTGCCGTAAATTGGCCGCTTTGTCGCCGGCGGCCCACCTCCGCAACCTGGCCATGACGCTGCACAACTTGGGAAGTCTCCAAGGGGATTTACAGGATCTGGAGCCGGCCTGCGTGAATCTGCAGGAAGCGTTGGAGATTCGCCAAGCGTTGGCGAAGCAGTGCCCAAACGCGTATCGGCCAGAGCTGGCCATGACACTGCACAACCTGGGAAATGTCCAGCGTGAATCGAACCACATAAACGCCGCTGCCGCCAATCTTCGGGGTTCATTATCAATTTACCGGGCTTTAGCCAAGAAGCAGCCGAAAGTCTATAACTGGTATCTGGCAGGAACACTGAACAGTTTGGGCATTGTGCTGTCTCGGTTGAACCGCCTTGAACGAGGGCACGCGAAACTGCGGGAAGCGTTGGAGATTCGGAGGGACTTGGCGAGGCAATGCCCCGAGGTTTATCAATCCGATCTAGCGACAGCACTCAACAACCTGGGCAATATCGAACTCGACCTTAACAGGTTGGAGCCGGCCTTTGCGAATCTCCGGGAAGCGTTGGAGATTCGTCGCGGTTTGGCGAAGCAGCGACCTGAGAAGTATCGGCCGGACCTGGCGACGACGCTGAACAACATGGGAAATGTCCAAGCGGAAGCGGGGGATCATGAGGCGGCCCGGAAGAGCTATCGAGAAGCACTAGGGATCTACAGGTTGCTGGCTAAGCAACATCCAGAGTTTTATCTTGCCTATGTAGCCGCTGCGCTGAACAACCTTGGAGCCATCGCCCGGCACCTCGACGACTCGGCACGAGCACGCGCGAATCTGCTAGAAGCCTTGGAGATTCGCCGAAAGTTGGCCGAGCAGCGCCCGAACGTATATCGGCCGGACCTGGCGCTGACGCTCAACAACCTGGGAACTGTCCAAGCGGACCTACAGTCCCTGGCGACCGCGCGCGCTAGTTTTGAGGAGGCGATGGAAATCTACGGGGAGTTGGTGACGAAGTCCCCCAAGGTGTTCCGCGTTAACTTCGCCCTAACGCGCCTCAACCTGGGAACTCTCGAACGTGAATTGAACGAGCTGCCGGCAGCCAAGACGAATCTCAGGGCGGCTATGAAGGTTTTGTGCGCAGACGCAGTGCTGCGACCCAAAGCGCATTTGCTTGACCGATGCCGCGGCTGGATGAATTTGAGCAAGTTGTATCTTCAGCAGTCTTGTGAAGGAGGGCATGCGAATTACGAAGCGGCGCGCCAAAGTTTACGCGAGGCCAAAGATGCG
>Ga0210409_10001967_pt1 | contig 25524 bp, 23 predicted proteins | sample IncBWH17MmetaG_FD_161649 | JGI IMG/M metagenome (GOLD analysis project Ga0210409, IMG submission 161649) | Forest soil microbial communities from Barre Woods Harvard Forest LTER site, Petersham, Massachusetts, United States - Inc-BW-H-17-M | ecosystem: Environmental > Terrestrial > Soil >...
GGCCGGATTTTGCAACAGCGACGCCGCAGAACCGTGCAGCGCGCCCATCTGCTGGAGCAGCTCGCGCATGTTTTGCGCGCCCGCCCCCGAGGCCGACTGATAAGTCATCGCGGTGATCCATTCCACGACACCCGCCCGCAGCAGTCCTCCAACCGCCATCAGCATCAGCGATACGGTGCAATTGCCGCCGATGAAATCCTTCACGCCGCGCGCGGCAGCCTGCTGCATCACCGGCAGGTTCACGGGATCGAGAACGATGACCGCATTCTTGTCCATGCGCAGGCTGGATGCCGCGTCTATCCAGTACCCCTGCCAGCCGGCGGCACGCAGGCGCGGATGAATCGCCTGCGTGTAGTCGCCACCCTGCGCACTGATCAGCATCGGCAGCTTGGCGAGCGCGGCGATGTCGTTGGCGTCCTGCACGGCCGCGGCCGCGGCCGCGCAGCCAGCGATTTTGGGGGCTGCCGTGCCGGCCTTTGAGGTGCTGAAAAAGGTCGGCGTGATGAGATCGAAATCCTTCTCTTCCCGCATCCTGTCGAGCAGGACCGAACCCACCATTCCGCGCCAACCGATGATGCCGACAGGTTTCATGAGGGAATAATAAACTCGCGCGCCGGCGGGCGGCGGTTATAGCTGGAGGACATGGAATAGCCATATGCGCCGCAGGTGGCGATCAGCAGCACATCGCCCTCCATGGTATTCGCCAGCCAGCGGTCCGCACCGAATTGGTCCGCGCTTTCGCAGATCGGGCCGACCACGGTGACGCGAGACTTTAGCGGCTCGCCAAGCCTGGTCAGGTTGCGGATATCGTGATGCGCCCCATACAGCGCCGGCCGGATCAATGAGTTCATGCCAGTTGCGATTCCCACATACTGCACATCGCCCTTACCCTTCAATTGCGTCACCACCGCCACCAGCACTCCCGCTTTGGCCACCAAAAATCGCCCCGGCTCCATCCAGAACTCGACGCGCGGCATCTGCTTCGCCAGTGCCGCAACTCCCCGCTCCAGTTCGGCGAGATCGATCTCATTATGGCTGATTTGTTCGGGAACTCCGATTCCGCCGCCCAGGTTGATCACTCTAACGTCCGGGAATCGCTGCGCCAGGCCGCCCAGCAGCGCGCCGGTCTCCGTCCAATTCGCGACATCGAAGATTCCGCTGCCGGTATGCGCGTGCAAACCGCTAACCCGCGCGCCGGCACTTATCGTCAGCGCGATGAGCTCGTCCACATCGCTCAAGGACACGCCGAACTTCGTATGCACGCCGGCGGTGCGCACATGACTGTGGTGTCCACGGCCAAACCCAGGATCGATACGCACGAATATGTCCTTGCCGCGGAATAGCTCCGGCCACATCTTCAAGGGATGGAGATTGTCGAGGGTCACGCGCACGCCCGACCTCAAGCCAAATTCATACTCGCTGCGCGGCGCAAAATTGGGCGTGAACAGGACGCGATCGCGCTCGAGCCCCGGCACCGAGGCAAATGCATGCTCGAGTTCGCCTTGGCTTACGCACTCCAGGCTCAAATTGGCGGCGTATACGCGTCTCAGGATGTCCGGGTGCCAGTTCGCCTTCATGGCATAGGCCCAGCGCTTGACCGACTTGACACTCAGCACCGCGGCCACCGCCGCATCCAAGGACGCCATATCGTAGACAAAGGCAGCTGATTCGCGCGCTGCGATTTCGAGCAGGGCGCGGCGCTTGGGCGGTTCCTCCCACCAGTTCAGCGTCGGGCTGGTGCTCTTGGTCTTGTCGGTAAACAATTGCGCCCAGGTGGGGCCGAGTACCTTGTCCGAACCAATGCTTTGAATGAGCCGTTCGTGCAGCTGCTGCACCAAGCGATCACCCTGGGATTCGTCGATGACGAAGGTGAAATTCAAATCGTTGGCGGCCTGGGTCACCAGATAGATCTTCTGATCCTGGAACAATTCGAAGGCGGACCCCAGTTCGTGCAGGATGCCGCGAATATTCTGACCCAGCAGGCTCAACGAAGCGCACGGCCCGAGAATCTCGACACGGCAGAGCTCGCTCAAGTTCGCGCTGAGGCGCTCGAGCGCGGCCCCATCGAGCGCGTTGGCGCTGGGATCCAAGGAAACCGTCACGTTGGTTTCCGAGGTCGACACCAGGTCGACGGACATGCCGTGGCGCTTGAACACCTGGAATGCATCGGCGAGGAACCCCACCTGATGCCACATGCCCGGACTTTCCATCGACACCAGCGTAATGCCCTTGCGGATCGCGATCGCTTTGACCTGCGCGGCGCTGTCCACCGCGTTCGCGGATATCACCGTACCCTCGAGGCCGGGAGCCTGGGTTGCATACACATGCAGCGGAATCTTGTACTGGCGCAGCGGCAGAATGCAGCGTGGGTGCAAAACCTTGGCGCCATTGCTGGCAATTTCCTGAGCTTCGTCGTAATGCAGCTGGCGCAGCAGCCTCGCCGTGGGGACGGCGCGCGGATTGGCGCTGAACAGACCGGGCACGTCGGTCCAAATCTCGAGGCGTACCGCGTTCAACTTGGCGGCGAAATAAGCTCCGGAGGTATCCGAGCCGCCGCGGCCCAGCAACACGGTTTCGCCGGCGGCGTTCGAGGCGATGAATCCTTGGGTGATCACCACCTGATTGAGCGCCCGCCAATCGGCTTGCAGCTTAAGATCAGGGCTGAAATCGCAGGTTGCCGACAGGACGCTGGCCTTGACTGTAGAGGCATCGCGCTGTTCGGCATGCAGCACCAGACGGGCATCCGCCCACACGGTGCTGATTCCCTGCGCGTTCAAGTACGCCGCCCCCAGGGTGGTCGAGAGCAGCTCGCCCGTGGCCATCACGCGTGCCCGAAACACCTCGTCGCTGCGCCGGCCGTGCGCCAACTCGTCCGCCATCTGGCGCAGCTCCTGCATGAAGCCGTCGAATCGGGGGCTTAGCGCAACGTTCAATTGCTGCGCGAGATGCACATGCGCGGACTCGATGCGATCCAGAGTCTCCCGCTGGCTGCCCTGTCTCGCCGCCATCAGCGACTCGAGGCGATCCGTGATTCCTGAAAGCGCCGAATGCACCACCACCGGCCGGAAGGATGCGGCGATGCGGCTTCTAAGTACCGCGGCAATGTTGCTCCAGTTTTGGAGCGTGGACACGCTGGTGCCGCCGAATTTGAGCACCACCCAAGCTTGACTGCTGCCCGGCAGCACGAGAGGAGAAGACATTGGCATTAATCCCGCGCCAAACGCGTGGCGAGAAAAGAACGACGGCTAGTCGTCTTCGAAAATTTCGCGCAGTTCCTTTTCCAGCTGCCGCTCAGCCAGTACGTCTTCCACCCGGCTCCATGCCGCTTTGCCGCGTTTGGCGGCGGCCACGGCTTTGGGGCGCCGTTCCGGGCGCTCAATCAGGGGATCGAAGTCGTGCGCCTCTTCGGCTTCCCCGAGAAACTCATCGTCGATATCGAAATGTTCGTCTGTGCGTTCGCTCATTGTTCGAGAAAAGCCCCTGAAATCAATAGGATCGATCAGCTGGGAGACATGAAGTTGCGCACTATAGCCGATTCTGTCCGGCATTCAACTAGTGCGAGAGCAATCCCCAAGGATATGACCGGCGCGCGCCAACTTTGGTTGCAGCAGGTTCGGAGCGGACCTTATGCCGTTTTATATCAATAAGTTATAAAACATTCCGCATGTCCAGTACCAGCTCCTGACCTCAAGTGCCGGTGCGCGCCGATTCGACCCGCCTCGGCAACGCGCCCTGCGCGATGGCTCTGTTGACCGCCGAGACTATCGCCAGCAGCGAGGCCGTGATGATGTTCGGGTGCATTCCTACGCCGAAAAGTGTCCGCCGCGATCGGGTGGTGATCTCTATGTAGGAAACTGCATTGGCCGCGCTGCCCTGTCCCCTCGAGTGCTCCTCATAGGACAGCACATCGAAGGGCAGCGCAATCGCGTTGACCATGGCGTCGATGGGTCCCGACCCCTGACCCAGCCAGGTTTCGACGCGACCCGCGTTCTCGATCTGCAGGGTCAAGCGCTCGCTGTCGGCGCCATCGGTCGAGGCGGCGAGCTGGTGCGAGCGATATACGTAGGGCGTGCGAGGGTTGATGTATTCGCGATTGAACAGGTCCCATAGCTCCTGCGCCGTCAACTCCTTACCGGTGATATCGGCGGCGGTCTGGACGACCTGGCTGAATTCGATTTGCAGGCGTCGCGGCATGATCAGTTGGAATTCTCGCTCCAACAGATAGGCAACGCCGCCCTTTCCCGACTGGCTGTTGACCCGGATGATTGAATCATAGGAGCGGCCAAGGTCGGTAGGATCGATGGGCAGGTACGGGACGTCCCAGATGTCCGCCTCGGTTCTCGCGCTAAGGCCCTTCTTGATGGCGTCCTGGTGAGATCCGGAAAATGCCGTGAACACCAGGTCGCCCACATAGGGATGGCGGGGGTGGATGGGCAATTGATTGCAGGTCTCGGCGCAACGTGCCGCCTCGTTGATATTGGAGAAGTCCAACTTTGGATCGACGCCTTGCGAATACAAATTAAGGGCCAAGGTCACGATATCGACGTTCCCGGTCCGCTCACCATTGCCGAACAAAGTCCCCTCGATGCGCTCGGCGCCTGCCATGACCGCGAGCTCGGCGGCCGCCACCGCCGTGCCGCGGTCGTTGTGCGGATGCACGCTCAGAACGATGCTGTCGCGGCCATTGATGTGCCGCAAAAACCATTCGATCTGGTCGGCGTAGACATTCGGCGTGGCCATTTCCACGGTTGCCGGAAGATTCAGGATGGACCTGTGCGCAGGCGTCGGCTCCCACACCGCGTTCACGGCATCGCAGATCTCGACTGCGAAATCCAGCTCGGTGCCCGTGAAGCTTTCGGGGCTGTATTCGAAGGTCCAGTCGGTATCCGGCTGGCGGAGTGCATGTTCCCGCACCACGCTGGCGCCGCGCACGGCGATATCTATGATGCCGGCACGGTCGGTACGAAACACCACGCGGCGCTGGGCCACCGAGGTCGAATTGTAGACGTGCATGATGGCACGGCGCGCACCCTTCAAGGACTCAAAGGTGCGCGCAATGAGTTCGGGTCGGGCCTGGGTCAGCACCTGAATGGTGACATCCTCGGGTATCAATTCGCGCTCGATGATCTCGCGCACGAAATCGAAGTCGGTTTGCGAGGCGGCCGGGAATCCAACCTCGATCTCCTTGAAGCCGATCTTCACCAGCATATCGAACATGCGGCGCTTGCGAGCCGCGTCCATCGGCTCGATCAGGGCCTGATTACCGTCGCGCAGATCGACGCTGCACCACTGCGGAGGCGCGGCAATGACGCGATTGGGCCACCTACGGTCGGCTATGTCGATCGGAGTAAAGGCTCGGTACTTGGTCGATGGATTACGCAACATGGTTCACTCACTCGCTAATGTCACTGATCGCCGCTGAAGCGGCTGATGAGATTTTCCGGTCTTGTCAGCGCCGACCGATGGCGCGTAAGGTTTGTGCGCCTAGCGGCGCAGCAGCAGCGCTGCTAAGCCCCAGGGCAGTGAGAGGCCCGGGGAAGTGACAAATATGCTGCCGGAAGAACGCATTACACGCGAATCTAGCACCGCATGCGCACCGCGCGCAAGATCGCGCTTCAATACTGCGCTTCAAGCCCCACGCAACCGTCCCTTGACGAGGTTCGCCAGCGCCCGGGCATGATCATCGTCATCGTTGAGGCATGGCACCAGTGTCAGTTGCATGCCGCCCCAGTGGATGAATCGGTCGCGGTATTCCATCGCCACCTCTTCCAGCGTTTCCAGACAATCGACGGCAAAGGACGGCGAGGCCACGGTAATCCTGCGCACGCCGCGATCCGCCAGTTGCTTGATGGCATCGATGGTGTAGGGCTGAAGCCAGGGCACCTTGCCGAAGCGTGATTGGTAGCAATGCGACCATTGATGGTTTTCGAGCCCGAGGCGGGCAACCACCAGCCGCGTCGTCGCCTCCGCTTGGCGCTGATAGGGATCGCCACAGGCCACGTACGAGGACGGTATCCCATGATAGGAAAATAGCAGATGCGAGGATTCACCGGGGGCATCCCGGTGTCCGCGAATTTTTGCCGTCAAGACCTCGATGTACTCCTCATCGTCATGATAGTCATTGATGAAGTGGACTTCCGGCAGGCGCCGCCAGCGCCGCAACGCACGGTGCACAGCGTCGAACACGGATCCGGTGGTGGAGGAGCAGTAATGCGGATACAGCGGCAGCACGATGAGCTTGGCGACGCCCTGCTCGGCCAGGGTTTTTACCGCGCTCTCGATGCTGGGATTGCCATACGTCATTGCCAGCTGCACGTGCAGTCGATCCTGAAGCCCCGGCCGCAGCAGTGCATCGACCTTTGCGCTCAAGCGCTTCGAATAAACAGCCAACGGCGATCCATCCGGCATCCAGATCTTGCGGTAATTGCGTGCCGTTCTTAACGGGCGAAACGGCAGCACCACGCCGTACAGCAGCGGCAGCCAGATCAACCGGGACGTGTCGATGACTCGACGGTCGCTCAAGAATTCGCGCAAATATCGCTGCACGGCGAAATAGGAAGGCGCATCCGGCGTTCCCAGATTGACGATCAATACCCCGATACGATCGGGCTTCGACTCGCCGCTAGACGCTGCGGCGGATGCCGCGGCGTGAAAATAAGGCATTGATCGGATCCTTAAGATAAACCATCGGCACAGTATACTGCCTCACCGATGATGCCTAAGCACAAGGCCGGCCAATGACGTTTTGCTTGAGCGCCAACGAAAGTGAAGCGCTTTTTTTGAGCTTGAGCGTGGCCGTCCGCAGCGTGTTGCTCAGTCTGCCGTTCGCGATCGTGCTGGCCTGGGTGTTGACCCGACGCCAGTTCGTGGGCCGCACGATTCTCGATGCGCTGGTGCACTTGCCGCTGGTGCTGCCGCCGGTGGTCGTCGGCTACCTGCTATTGCTGCTGTTCGGCACCCGCGGTCCGATCGGGTCCTGGCTGCAGCGCGGACTCGGCGTCGAACTCATTTTTACCCGCAACGGCGCGGCGCTGGCCACGGCGGTGATGTCCTTTCCGCTGATGGTGCGTGCCATGCGCATCTCGCTGGAAAACGTCGACCGCGGACTGGAGGATGCCGCGCGCACTCTGGGCGCCGGTGCGTTCGACCGCTTCATGAGTATCACGCTGCCGCTCATGCTGCCGGGTGTGCTGGCGGGCGCGATCACAGCGTTCTCGGCGGCGCTGGGCGAATTCGGCGCCGTGATTACCTTTGTGTCGAACATACCGGGTGAGACGCGCACGTTGCCGCTCGCGCTGTATGCGGCCTTGCAGACACCGGGCGGCGATTATGCCGCGGCTCGCCTGGCCGTCATCTCGATCATCTTGGGGTTTGGCGGTCTGTTGTTGTCCGAGTGGTTTGCGCGCCGGGTGCGCCGCTGGCTGGGACGCTGATGCTTCAAGTAGCTGTTAAAAAGCGTCTGGGCGCGCTTAGTCTCGATGCCAAATTCGAGCTGCCGACTCCCGGAGTAGTCGCGCTGTTTGGCCGCTCCGGATGCGGCAAGAGCACGCTCATCAACGTGATCTCCGGGCTTCTCGATGCGGATTCAGGCAGGGTTGCGCTCGACGACGCGGTCCTGCTCGATACCGCGCAGCGCCTCGACGTCCCGCCGGAACGCCGCCGCATCGGCTATGTTTTCCAGGAAGCCCGGCTGTTTCCCCACTTCGACGTTGCGGGAAATTTGCGGTACGCCGAAAAGCGCGCCGGGTCCCCGAGGTTCGTGGGCTTCGATTTGGTCGTCGAACTGCTCGACCTCAAGCCGCTGATGCACCGCCGCGCGCATCAGTTGTCGGGCGGCGAGCGGCAACGCGTGGCGATCGGCCGGGCGTTGCTGTCGCAGCCGCGAATGCTCCTGTTGGATGAGCCCCTGGCATCGCTCGATGCCTCGCGGCGCGAAGAAGTGCTGCCGTACCTGGAAATCATGCGCGATCAACTGGCGATTCCCATGGTCTACGTCAGCCATAATTTCGAGGAGGTGTTGAGGCTCGCGACCTATCTCGTGCTCATGGAGGCCGGAAGAACCACCGCCCAGGGAGTCATCGGCGAGATGAGCTTGAACCCAGGCGTGCGCGCGATCATCGGCGCCGATGCAGTGGGCGCCATCGTCGATGGCACGGTCCTCGGTACGGATCCTGCAAGCGGCTTGACACGCGTCGGCGTGGGAGGCGGCGAACTCAAAGTCCAATCGACCGCCGCGGTCGGCGCAAAGCTGCGGGTGCAGTTGCTGGCGCGCGATCTCATCGTCGCCACCCAGGCGCCACAGCAGTTGAGCGTGCGCAATATCCTGACGGGGTTCGTGACAGGTGTCACGGCCGACGAAGGTGATGCGGATCTGATCGCCATCGACATCGGCGGCACCCTCATCATGGCGCGCGTCACGCGCGCCGCAACGCAAGAACTCAAGCTCACGGCCGGACTACCGGTGTGGGCGCTGGTCAAGGCGGTGTCGTTGCGCAGTCATGTCACGCGCGTGCCAAGATGAAGGATGGCCACTATGTGATCGTCGGCCCGAAGCCCCACGGCCGACTTTACCCGGCTGTCGTATGCCGCCGCGCCGGTTTTCCACATCACCCCATAGCCCAGGGCGTGCGCCGCCAGAAATAAATTTTCTGCCGCCGCTCCGGTGGCTATCACCTGTTCGATCTCCGGCACTTTGGCATTGTCCTTTTGCACGCTGCATCCGACGACCACGATGCAGGGCGATTTCATGATTTTCTGGCGCTCCAGCTGCACCTGCTCGTCGGTCAGCGTCGGCACCCGCAGCCGCTTGGCGTTGGCGGCCGCGCTGGCGAAGGCTTCGCGGGCGGCGCCATTGACCTCAATGAACCGCCACGGCCTCAGGCGCCCATGGTCCGGCGCATGCGCCGCGGCCCGCAGCAGCCGCTCCAGGTGCTCCGCGGTGGGCCCGGGCTCGGTCAGCCGCGCGGCGGAGGATCGCGATTCAATGGCGTCAAACAGTTCCATCTCAACCCCTGAACATGAATAAAGAGAGATATCCCCAAGCATGCCTTGGCTTTCGGCTATCATTCGCGCTCGAGATGCCGAGCTTGGCACGCTCGAAATTATACCCACGTCTTCCAAGGAGCCCTCAATGAACCGTATTGTTTTGGCGTCACTGGCCGCGTTCATCGGCGCGAGCGCGTTTGCAGCGCCGGTCACCTATACCCTCGACCCGGCGCATACCTATCCGAGCTTCGAAGCCGATCACTTCGGCGGCTTGTCGGTTTGGCGCGGCAAATTCGACAGCACCTCCGGCACCGTGGTGTACGACAAGGAAGCCAAGGCCGGTTCCATCGAAGTCACCGTGGACATGAACACCATCGATTTCGGCATGCAAAAATTGAATGACCATGCCAGGTCGGTCGAGATCTTCGATGTGGCGAAATTTCCCGTGGCAAAATACAGCGGCAAGTTCTCCAAGTTCAACGGCGATGCGCCCACCGAAGCACAGGGCACCCTCACGCTGCACGGCGTGACCAAACCCGTGACGCTCAGCATCAATCAGTTCAAGTGCATCATCAATCCGATGACCAAGAAGCAGGTTTGCGGCGCGGATATTTCGGCCACGATCAATCGCGCCGATTTCGGCGTGAACTACGGCGAGAAATTCGGTTTCAAGCAGGAAGTAAAACTGCTGATCCAGGTGGAAGGCAGCCCCGCAGCCTGATCAAGCCGCAAAGGCTTCAGGCTCCGCGAGTATCGGCCCGCCGCGAAAGCTGCGGGCCGATTTTATCTGCGGCAACTCACTTCGATGCCGCTGCCGATGGGCAACGACACGGTATCGAACTCCAACTCGCGGATGCGGCGCTGGTAGCGCGCGGCGTCGGCGCGCACCTGCTCGGGTTGAATCATGTTGTCCGCGACCACGAGAGCGCCCGGAGCGAGCTTCGGATACACAAGATCGAGACAGGCAACGTACAAATCCTTCCAAAGATCAATGAGCACGAAGTCGAAAGGCCCCTGCGCGCGGGGCAGCGTCTCGAGAGCGTTGCCGACCTGGATGTCGACGCGGTCCGCTACACCCGCCCGAGCCAGCGCAGCGCGCGCGTACAGCGCCTTGTCACCCGAAAGTTCGAGGCTCACCACCTTGCCGCCGGTATGGCGCGCCGCGTCGGCCAACCACAGCGTCGAGTATCCATACGAAGTGCCCAATTCCAAGATCGAACGGGTCTTTGCGCTCCTGATCAAGGTGTGGAGCAATTGCGCCGTGTCCGGACCGACCGGCAGTAGAAATTCGTTGCGCCTCGCCGAAAATTGCGAGGGATCGAGAGACTGCGTCAGCTGACTTTCAGCCGCCATCCGCCGCTCATATTCGGCCAAAACCTCAGTTACTGCCTGATCCATCGCTACCACCTCGGAAGTTTCACCGCCGGCGTTGGGACAAGTTGCCGCAGATGGGTATTATTGCGCGACTTAAAGCCCACGCAACCCATATCCTCTTGCACATCATCGGCAACTCTAGCATCGATCGCCGCGAATTCGCGTCGCGCTTTCTGCAACTCGCCGCGCTGCTGGCGTTGCCGGCCTCTGCAATCAGCGCCGCGGACATGGGTCCTGACCGCGTGAGCGTACGCCGCGATGTTCGGGTGCGGATGCGCGACGGGGTGCTGCTGGCCACTGATGTCTACCTGCCGGCGCAGGCCGCGGGCGCCAAGCCAACGCGAATACCGGCGATCCTCGAGCGTACGCCGTACGGCAAATCCCAGGATGGCACCCGCCATGCCAGCATCGAGGTGGCAAACCTGTTCGCCAGCCACGGCTACGCCGTGGTGTTTCAAGACTGCCGCGGCCGCGGCAAGTCCGAGGGCAAGTACGTGAAGTATTTGAGCGACGGTTTGGACGGCTTCGACTGTTGCGCGTGGATACTCGCACAGGATTGGAGCAACGGCCGCATCGGCACGATGGGACTGTCCTATGCGGCCCACACCCAGGCGGCACTCGCGAGTGCGGGGGCGCCCGGCATTGCCGCGATGTTCATGGATTCCGGAGGCTTCTCAAATGCCTATCAGGGCGGGATCCGTCAGGGCGGCGCCTTCGAGCTGAAACAGGTCACCTGGGCATTCAACGAAGCGCTCGAGGCGCCGGAAGTGCGGCGCGATCCGGCGAAGCTTGCCGCCCTCAAGGCAATCGACTTGCAGGAGTGGTTTGCACGGCTGCCCTGGTCGCGAGGCCATTCGCCCTTGAGCGCGGTGCCCGAGTACGAAGACTACGTGTTCGATCAATGGGAGCACGGCACGTTCGATGAGTTTTGGAAGCAGGTTGGAATTTACGCGGCGGGTTACTACGATCGATGGCCAGATGCCGCCGCGGTGCTGATTTCGTCGTGGTACGATCCTTACCCGCGCACTGTGACCGATAATTTCCGCGCGCTCAGCGCGCGCAAGCACCGTCCCTGCAGAATGATTCTAGGGCCATGGACCCATGGCAACCGCGAGCAAACGTTTGCCGGCGACGTCGACTTCGGCGCAGCGGCGGCATTCGATGGGAACGTTGCGCAGGACTATCTGGCATTGAAGCTGCGTTGGTTCGGGCGCTTTCTCAAGGGCGAGGCGAACGGCATCGATCTGGAGCCTGCCGTGAAAATTTTCGTCATGGGCGGCGGCACGGGTCGCCGCGACGCTCAAGGCAGGATGAATCACGGCGGAGCATGGCGTGCGGAGCGCACCTGGCCGATTCCGCGGGCCACACCCACTCTTTACTATCTACAGTCCAAGGGAATGCTCTCGGATCGTGCACCGGCGCGGGGCTCCAACCCCTGCGTATACCGTTACGATCCGGCGACCCCGGTTCCCACGATCGGCGGCACGATCACTTCCGGACAACCCATCATGGTCGGCGGCGCATTTGATCAGCGTGAAGGCCCCCGGTTCTTTGGCTGCCGCGAGCCCTACCGAGCCTTAGAGCAGCGCGCTGACGTACTGGTCTTCGCGACGACGCCGTTGGTGGACGATGTCGAGGTGACGGGCGCGATCGAGGCGCGGCTGTGGATCTCCTCAGACGCGTTAGACACGGACTTCACCATCAAGCTGCTCGACGTGTATCCGCCAAATGAGGATTATCCGCAGGGCTTCGCGATGAATCTGAGCGACGGAATCCTGCGCTGCCGATACCGGGACTCCTGGCAGCGCCCGCGCCTGATGGAACCCGGCCGAATCTACGCCATTGGTATCGAGGCCTTTCCAACCTCGAATCTGTTCAAGGCCGGGCATCGGATTCGCATCGACGTGTCCTCCAGCAACTATCCGCATTTTGACTTCAATCCGAACACCGGTGAGCCCGAAGGGAAGTCGACGCGCATGCAGATTGCAACCAACCGTGTGTATGTGGACCGGGACCACCCCTCGCATGTGGTGCTGCCGGTGATCTGCTTATAATGGCGGCAGTGAACTCGTGGAGGGACGATGCCTGACGAAACCGGAAAATTAACCCAGGAGGAGTACGCGAAGGTCAATACCTGGCTGATGTCATTCGGCAAGACGCCATTCATCTGCCCCACTTGCGGTAGCGATACGTGGTCCATCGGCCCCCATTTGATTCAGCCGGTTACGCTCGGCAAGGACCTGGCGCTGCAGTTGGGCGGAACCGGCTACCCAATGGTCGCACTGGTCTCGCAGCGCTGCGGATATGTCATGCTCTTCAGCGCGGTAATGGTGGGAGTACTCGCCGCGGTCCCGCCGCCGCCATTGACGGTTTCCTCAACGGTTGAGAACTAGCGGGGCTGTTGTCGCACGTCAGTCAGAAGACTAACATCGCTCGTGCTTAGGACCGCGCTGCGCGGTGGGAAGAGCCAAAACATACTAAATAATTAGAATCAGGAGCAACCCATGGTACCCCTAGCCTCGTTGTGGTTGCCGATCGTCGTATCGGCGGTGATTGTGTTTCTCGCCAGTTGGATTATTCACATGTTCCTGCCGTTGCATCGCGGCGACTACGCAAAATTGCCGAGTGAGGATGCCGTTCTCGATACATTCCGCTCACTGAACATAGCAAGCGGCAATTATCTTGCGCCGTATGCCAATACGCCGGCTCAGATGCAGCAGCCGGAATACTTGGAGAAGCGCAAGCGCGGTCCCACGTTCTTCCTGACGCTCGTGACCAACGAGCCTGGCATGGGCAAGTCCCTGGCGCAGTGGTTCGTGTACCTGCTGGTGATCTCGCTGTTCGTCGCCGTGGTGGCGAGTCACGCGTATGCGCCCGGCAAGCCGTATATTTCGGTGTTCAAATTTGTTGCCGTGGCGGCATTCATGGCTTACGGCCTAGGCCACGCTCATCAATCCATTTGGATGCGGCAAAATTGGCGCACCACCGCAGTTTATTTTTTCGACGGACTCGTCTTTGCGCTGCTGACGGCGGGGGTATTCGGCTGGCTGTGGCCGCGATAGGCCCCGGCCGTCCTAGGCACTTCGCGTCGGGATGCGATTGAATGGGATGTCCTTGTCCACCCGGATGTCGGGCGGCAGGCCGAGAACCCGCTCGCTGATGATGTTGCGCAGGATCTCGTCGGTGCCGCCTTCGAGCCGGGTGGCCGGGGCACGCAGCAGCATGGCCTGAAACCGTCCGCCGTCGACCGCGCCGACCGGGTCGCTGACGACGCCGAGCGGCCCCGCCAGACCCAGCGCGAATTCGGCAATTTCCTGCATCGTCGACCCAGCCACGAGTTTGCCGATCGAGTTCTCGGGGCCCGGAGTGGTGCCGCGCGATAGTGCGGTGATGGCGCGGCTGGCGGTGTACCTGAGGCCGCTGCTGCGCGCCGCCCAGGTGGCGAGGCGCGAGCGCACGGCGCGATCATCGAACACTCTCGCGCCGGACCGCTCGAGCGAGCAGCACCAGTTGAAAATCGCCTCGAAGCCCGTCGTCATGCCTGAACCTATTGCGAGGCGCTCGTTCATCAAGGTCGTCAGCGCGACATGCCATCCTGCGCCAACTGCGCCGAGCCGCTGTTGATCCTTGATTCGCACGTCCGTAAAGAACACCTCATTAAAGCCGCTCTGGCCATTGGCCTGCTTGATCGGCCGCACCTCGACGCCCGGCGCGTGCATATCGATATAGAACATGGTCAGACCGCGATGCTTCGGCACGGAAGGGTCCGTACGAGCGAGCAGCAGCCCGAAGTCGGAGATCTGCGCAAAGCTGGTCCAGACTTTCTGGCCGCTGATGACCCAGCCATCGGCAACTGCGCTCGCGCGGGTACTGATGCCGGCGAGATCCGAGCCCGCGCCCGGCTCCGAGAACAATTGACACCAGATCTCCTCACCCGCGGCGAGCGGCGGTAAGTAGCGGCGACGATCATCCTCGCTGGCATGACTCATCAGTGTCGGTCCGCACATGCCGTGGCCGACGATGAATGGCGTTGCGAGCCGCCCGTAGACGCCCTCCTCCTGTTGCCAGATCACCTGTTGGATTGGCGTCAACCCGCTGCCGCCGTACTCGCGCGGCCAGTGCGGACAGGCCCAACCGGCCGCCGCCTTGCGCCGTTGCCAACTCTTCGATGCGTCCAGCACATCGATGCCACCGAGGTTCAATTCGCCAAATCCCGCCTGCCGCAGCGCGGTTTCGAATTGCTTCGGCGCGTTCGCATCCATCCAGCGGCGGGCGAGGTTGCGAAATTCGGCCTCGGCCGGTGAATCCTCAAAATCCATGACTAATGCTCCGTCGCGGCGCTGCGCCGCCTTAGTGTGTCGACCAAGCGGTCCTCCCACGGCGCAAGCCCTCCCAAGGCGAGGGCCAGCAGATTGGACCGGCGATAGTAGAGATGGCAATCAACCGCCCAGGTAAATCCCGAGCCGCCGTGCACTTGAATGTTGTTGCGCGCGCAGTGCTGAAACGCCTGTGTAGCGCTGATGCGCGCGCTGGCCGCGGCTTCGCCCAGCGCCTCGGCACCGGTGCTGAGCGCCCATGCGCCGTAGTAGCAGTTCGAGCGCGCCAGGGTTGCGGACACGTACATGTCGGCCAGCATGTGCTTGATCGCCTGATTCGAGCCGATCGGCCGGCCAAAGGCCCAGCGCTCCTTGGCGTAGGCGCACGCCGCTTCGAGCGCGAAGTCCGCCCCGCCCAGCTGTTCGAATGCCATCAGCACCGCGGCACCGTCCAGTACGCGCGCCAGCACGCGTTCGCCGTCCCCGCCCACGCCCAAGGGTTCGGCGGGCGCGGCGCGAAATGTCAGCTCCGCGAAACTGCGCGATGGATCGATGGTTGCCAGCGGCCGGCGAGCGACGCCTGCGCCATGCAAATCGACAATGTAGAGCGAAGCTGCGGGCGCACCGGCCCCGCCGGCGGCAACAATGGCGAAGTCCGCCGTGTCGCCGTCGGCGACCGCAGTCTTTGTTCCGGTGAGTCGGCCGCCGTCAACCCTGGCGCGCAGCGTCCCCGCCACCGGCTCTCCCGCTGCTTCGGCCATCGCGAAGGTTCCAATCAGGGCACCCGATGCGAGCTTGGGGAGATAGGCCGCCTGCTGCGCGGGCGATCCGCCGACTTTGAGGAATTCGGCCGCCAGATATGTCGAAGAAGCGACCGGCACCGGCGCCAACACCCGGCCCAGCTCCTCGGCAATGACGCAGAGTTCCAGATATCCGCCGCCGCTGCCGCCGAACTCCTCGGGAATCGCGATTCCTAGGTAGCCGAGTTCGGCAAGTTCCCGCCACAAGCCCTTATCGTAGCTTTCTTCGCCCTCGAAGACTTTCCGCACCGCTGCGGGCGTACAGCGCTCGGCTAGAAAACGCCGCGCGGCGTCGCGCATGCGCTGCTGTTCAGGCGAAAAATCCAGGTTCATGCTCGGCTCCCCCTCATACCACGCCGCCGTTCCGCGCAGCACGCACGAGGTGATCGGCGGCGCGAAATGCCAGCGCCGATATCGTCATCGTCGGGTGATTGCGGCCGCCCGTCACGAAGCTGCTGCCATCGACGATGTACAGATTTGGTACATCGTGCGCCCGGTGGAATTTGTTCACCACCGATGCTTTCGGATCATTGCCCATGCGGCAGGTGCCCCGGCTATGGGCACCCCCGCTGCTGTCAGTCACAGGATCTGCCCAGACCGTGTTCGCGCCGGCCGCGGTCAGTATCTCAATCGACTTTTGCCTGAAGAACTCCATGCTCTTGAAGTCATTCGGGTGACTCGTGGTGGTGATGCGCATCGCGGGCAGTCCCCACGCGTCCTTCACCTCAGGGTCGAGATCCACCCGGTTGGTTTCGAGCGGCAGCTGCGTGATGAAGCTGGTCACGGTCAACTTGCGATTGGCCTGATCCTTAAGCGCCGATTTGTAGCCTGCGCCCCAGCTGGGCGCGCCGTGCGTACCCGAGAGCGCGAACTGAATCGGCGACTCCTGACCTCGGGCGGTCATGCGGCCACCGCCGTAGAAGCCGCGCTTCGGGTCGCTTGGCACAAAATCCAGGATGGCCGCGCCGGTCACAGCTCCTTTATATTCATCGAGCGGACGATCAAAAAGGCCGCTCGCCGTGCTGGCGTTGCCGCTCATCAAATACTTGCCAACCAGTCCGCTTGAGTTTGCCAGGCCCTCGGGAAACAAATTCGACGTCGAGAGCAGCAGCAGGCGCGGGGTCTCGGTGCCGTTCGCGCACAGCACCACCGCCTTGGCCTTCTGAAAAATTTCCCTGTTCTGCGCATCGAAGTAGATGGCGCCCTTGACCTTGCCGTCGCGGGCCAGCGAAATCTCGCGGACGTAGCTCAGCACCCGGATCTCGCAGCGTCCGGTTGCCACGGCAGCGGGCAACAGCGTCACCGCAGAACTCGACTTGGCTTTCACCTGGCAGCCGTAGCCGCCGCACATGCCGCAATTGATGCAGGCCGGACGCCCCTGATAAGGGCGGGTAATGATCGCGGCGACATTGGGGACCACCGTCAGGTTAAGTTTCGCTGCCGCAATCCGAAACAGCGCGCCGGAACTCTTCTGCGGCAGCGGCGGCACCGGATAGTCCTTCGACATCGGCGAAAACAAGGGCGAATCGAGCCGCTGGCCCGATATTCCAATCTGCCATTCGGCCTTGGTGTAGTAGGGCTCCAACTCATCGTAGCTGATCGGCCAGTCCGATAAACCGCTGCCCGCAATCGTGCCTTCGTGCGTGGCTTCCGCGAATTCATACGGCAGGTGACGCCAGCTGCTGGCGCCGTAGGTCACCGTGCCGCCGCCCACGACGCAGCCGTAACTATGCGTGCCGGGAAGCGCTTTTTCCTTGTCGCTGCGACGAAACGTATTGCGCTGCCGATTGGGATCGCTCATCAAGCGGTTGACCGGATCCTGGGAATACAGGTGCAGCAGCTCATCCTTGATGTAGTCCTGCTCATGCCCATAGGCGCCCCACCCGCCCTGTTCCAGCACCACCACCGAAAATCCAGCAACGGCCAATTCCTTGGCCATCACCGCACCTGCGGCTCCGGATCCAATGACGACAAAATCCACTTCCGTGTTGGGCGCAAACTGTTTCATGTTTGGCGCTGGTCGTAGTAGCCGAATGGCGGCGTAAAATTCAATGTGTCGTCGAATCCAATGAGTTTCCACCCGGCCTTGCGGTAGTTCCCGCCGTGTTGCGGGCTGGCGAACATGCCGATGACGGTATGGTCCCGGACCGTCTTGAAAAACGGCGTGGTCTCGATGTCCGTGAGCAGCTGGATCTGCTGGGCCGGATTCAACGCCGAGAATTTGCTGGAACCGGGAAACATCTCCAGAGTTTTTTTCTGCAGTTCCTCGAACCCTTGTAGATACCGCTCCCGGCTCGCGCTGGCAAAGGTCGCCACGCTACGATCAATGAAGTACACCACCCCCGCCTCGCGCGCTCCCGGCGTCTCGTCGCTCGGAATGATCTGCGACACCATTGCTTCGAGTTCAGCAGCCTGGGCATCGGTGAAAACCGCGAGATTCACCGCCCCTCCGACGCGCGCGCTTTGCCGGGCGAGTTGTGCGTACTCGCCGGCGTCCGCGATTGCATGCCAGTCGGCAGCCATCCAAGTTGCAACTACCGCGGCCGAAGTCGCCAGGAAGGATCGTCTTGACGGCAACGAACCGTCCGCGATGCTCTGGCCAGTGGGAATTCTGGTTTTGGTTTTATTCACGCCTGCTCCCGCCATCGCTAAGAGATTGCGCCAAACCCATGGCAAAAGTAAGCCTCGCGATAACGGCATAGTTTCGCCAATCTAGTAGATGTAATTTGGAGATATGACTCATAGATAATTGTTTATATTGTGATTATTGTTGACCTATGCGCCGCGATTTCAGGCCCGAGTCAGTGCCGCTTCAGTCTCTCCCCGGGCCGGCTCGGTATTGCTCGTCGCTGACCTGCTCCATCCACTCAACAAATTTGCCGTCGAGACCTTCCTGGACAGCGATGTGGGTCATGGCCGTGGTCGGGGTCGCGCCATGCCAGTGCCGGTGATTGGGCGGACACCAGATCACATCGCCCGCGCGGATTTCGACGACCGGCTCGCCATCACACTGCGTCCACCCGCATCCCGCGATGACGATCAGCGTCTGGCCCAGGGGATGCGTGTGCCATGCCGTGCGCGCGCCCGGCTCAAAGGTAACGCTCGCGCACGAGACACGCACCGGCTCCGGCGCCGCGTTCAGCCAGTCGAGGCGGACATTTCCCGTGAAATAGCTTGCGGGTCCTTTCTGCGAAGGCTGCGAACCGGCGCGCTTCAGTTCCATGGCGGAAACCTCTCCAATTGGAAGGACTCAGTGACCCGGCCACCAGATCGATTCGGGCAATCTAGCGCATTTCTAAAGGGCGGCGCTCAACTGCCGATAGCCTTATCGACAGAACCTCGAACAAGGCCCGCGCGCATGACAAGCCACCCGTCACGGACTCAAAATGAGGCCATCCGCGCCCTGGTTCCTGCGGAGTTCCTCAAGGGACTGTCCGCGGAACTGGCGAACGGCGACATCCGCCTGCCCTCATACCCCGATGTCGCCCAGCGCGTGCAGCGAGCCCTCGAGGATCCCCGTGCAACGCCGGCCAAGGTCGCACGGGTGATCGGAATTGATGCGGCTCTCGCCGTGCGCATACTGCAACTCGCAAACTCGGCGTTCCTCAATCCCTCATCCAAACCGATCACGGAACTGCAACAGGCCGTAAACCGCCTCGGCCATCAGCTGGTTCGCTGCACGGCCGTATCCTTCGCCTTGCAACAAATGACCAAGTCGTGCGAGACCGCGCTGCGCCCGCAGCTGCATGAACTCTGGCGCCAGGGAACACTGGTCGCATCGATCGCCTACGTGCTGGCGCGAGAGACCCGGGCCGTGAATCCCGATGAGGCACTGGTGGCCGGGCTGATGCACAACATCGGCAGCTTGTACATCATCATTCGCGCCCACGAGCATGGTGCGGCATTTAGCACCGACGATGCGGCGACTCGGGTGCTCGCCCAAGGCCATCCGAGAATTGCGGGCGCAATCCTCGGTCACTGGAAGTTTGCACCGGCAATCGTTTCGGCGGTCAGCAATCAAAAGGGCCTTAAATCACCGGCCAAAGAAACTGACCGGCTCACCGACGTGTTGATCGCCGCGATTTCGCTCGTGCCCTGCGTTTTTTACCGCGAGTTGCTCGACGAGACGGTAACCGCTTCCGCACCGTTCCAACGCCTCGCATTGGACGCGGCTGCCTGCGGGCGCCTGCTCAAAACCACCGCGCAACAGATTAAAGCGCTGCACAGCGCCCTGGTCGGCTGACAGAAGGCGCGAACGGCACGCGGTTGTTAAGCGGCGGGGCTACGCAGCCGTCTTGAAATCTTTGATTTGTGCCTCGAAAGCGCGCTTGAAAGCGGGGCGCAGAGTACAGCGCCCGACGTAAGCTGCCAAACGCTCGTCACTCGAGACGATTTCGGTGTACTGCAGGATCCGCAACACCGTCGTCATCATAAGATCGCCGACCGTAAAGCGATCTCCATCAAGAAAGGGCTTGTTGCCCAACGATTTCGAGAGCGCAGACAGGCGCTTCTTTACGAACTCCACGGCGCCAGGACGCCGCAGTTTCGCCCATTCCTCCTTCGCATAGAAAAGGTCGATGATCGCGACATTCATGACGAAGGGCTCGATCGAATTGAGCGCTGCAATCAGCCACTGTGTGGCGCGTGCGCGCCCAGCGGGATCCGTCGGCAGCAGCGTCGCGCTGCGCTCCGCTATATGCAGCGCAATGGCTCCGGACTCGAACAGCACCAGGCCGTCCTCCTCGAGGATTGGCACCTGCCCAAAGGGTTGCAGGGCACGATATTGCGGATCTTCCTGGTCTCCTTGTTCGAGAAGGCGGGTCTTGTACGGCAGGCCGGCTTCCTCCAGCGCCCAGCGAACCCGCAGATCGCGCACCTGGCCGCGGGCAAAGTCTGGAACCCATTTGAATGCGGAGATCGTGATCATTTTGCATGCTCCTCGGATAAATCGTGTGCGCGTCCGCCGGCGATGCGCTCCGAAGACAGATGGCGCACCAGCTTATCGAGCGCGCCGGCCCAGCCCGCCTCGTGGCTTGAGCGCGATGCCTCCGTCTTGAGTCGCGCATGGGTGAAGGTGATCTCGGTCCCGGCATCGATGGGTTTGAAGTCAATTTCGACGCGCGAGACTTCGTCGTGCTCGTCGGGTTCGCCGCCAGTGGTCCATCGCCAGCTCATGACCAGGCGTTTGGACGCCACGACTTCGAGATACTCGCCGGTGCTCTCATGCTCGGTGCCGTCGAGCGTGCGAAAACGCACCTGGAATCGGCCTCCCATGCGCGCATCCGACTCGGCCAGGAGTACGGGACCGGCGTCCGGCCCCCACCATTGCGCAATGCCGTCCGGCGTGGTCATCGCCTCGAAGACGATCGACGGCCGCGCACGGATGCGGCGCACGAGGGTTAGACTGGTCATCTTGATTTCCTCCTCGCTTCCTCTTCCTTGCGTTCGGCATATGCGGCAAGCCGATCAAGACTGCCCGACCAGAAGCGCTCGTAGCGTCGCAGCCAGTCCATGGCTTCCTTCATGGGTTGCGGCCTCAATCGTACCGTGACGACGCGCCCTGCTTTCGACCGGGTGATGAGACCGGCACTTTCGAGCACGTCCAAATGCTTCATCACGGCGGGCAGCTTGATCGCGAAGGGTTCCGCGAGCTCGGTCACGGACGCGCTATGCTCGCGCTCGAGCCGCGCCAGGATCGCCCGCCGAGTCCGATCCACCAGCGCCGCAAAGGTGCGGTCCAGCTGCCGTTCCTGATAGTTCACCATGTGGTGTACTATGACGGCCGACACCAAACGTGTCAACCCCAGCCATTGGAAACTCTACCGCCTTGCGCCCCGGCGGGGAGTTGAATAACCTGCCCGCAATATGAACGCCCGCTGCGCGCCTCGCGCCGACCTGGCCTGAAGCTGCGCATGGCCCGCTCCAAGTCGCGTCGCAGGCGCATCGTACTCATCTCCGCGGGCGGCGCGCTGGTGGCACTCGTTGCCATCGGCAGCATCTGGGTCGTGTATCTCGATCATCTCGTGACCCGGCAATTTCAGGGGCGGCATTGGTCGGTGCCGGCACGCGTCTATGCGGAACCGCTCGATCTCTATGTCGGTGCTCCGGTAGGGGCGGACGACCTGGAACAGGAACTGCACCGGCTCCACTACCGCAGCGGCGATCCTATGGCCGGGCCGGGCATCTACCGGCACGTGGGCGGCAATTTCGACCTGCATACGCGCCGTGTGCGCTTCGTCGACGAGCTGCGCGAACCTGGTCTGGTGTCGATCCACACCGGCAGCAACTCGATCACGGACCTCAAGAATGCGGACGGAACCGAGCTTCCGGTGTTCCGTCTCGATCCGCTCCTGGTCGGCAGCGTCTTTCCCATTCACGGCGAGGACCGCATCGTTTTGTCGCCGGCCGATGTGCCGCCGATACTGCGCAGTGGCATCAAATTGGTCGAGGACCGGCGCTTCGACGAGCACCACGGCGTCGATCCGTACGGAATTCTGCGCGCGCTGTGGGCCAACCTGCGGGCCGGCCGGGTCATCCAGGGCGGCAGCACACTGACGCAACAGCTCGTCAAGAATTATTTTTTGTCCGACGAGCAAACCATCGGCCGCAAGGCGACCGAGGCGGTGATGGCGTTGCGGCTCGAGGCGCACTTCTCCAAAGAGGACATCCTGGTCGCGTACCTCAACGAAGTCTACCTGGGCCAGGACGGCGAGCGCGCGATACACGGTTTCGGACTCGGCAGCGAGTACTACTTCGCCAAGCCGCTCGCCGAGCTCGACGTCGGAGAACTCGCGTTGCTGGTCGGATTGGTCAAGGGTCCATCCTATTACGACCCGCGCAAACACGCCGAGCGCGCGCGCGCCCGGCGCAATTTCGTGCTGCAGGAATTCGCCAATGCGCATCTGATCGATGCGGCGGCCGCGAAACACGCCGCCGCCGAGTCGCTGGGTCTACGGCCGCCCGGCGGCAGCTACGTACCCGCTTATCTCGATCTCGTTCGCCGGGATCTGAAGCGCGACTACGCCGAGGCGGATCTCGACGCCGCAGGGCTCGCCGTGTACACGACGTTCGATCCACGCGCGCAGGCTGCGGCGGAGCGCGCGCTGGCGCGGCACTTGAGCCGCCTCGATGCCGCGAGCCGCGTGCGCGGTGCGCACCTCGAGGGCGCCGTGATCGTCGCCGAGCCCAACAGCGGCGATGTGGTTGCCGTGGTCGGCGGCCGCGACGCGGGCGCCGAAGGATTCAACCGTGCGCTCGACGCACGTCGGCCGATCGGATCGCTGGTGAAGCCCGCCATCTATCTGGCCGCCCTTGAAACCGGCCGCTACAACGCTGCCACGATGCTCGAGGACGCGCCGATAGAACTCAAGCTGAGCGGCGGCAACGTTTGGGCGCCGCAGAACTTCACGCATGAGATTTACGGCCAGGTGCCGATGGCGCGAGCCCTGGCCGAGTCGATGAATCTCGCGACCGTGCGGCTCGGACTCGACCTTGGACTGCCGCGGATCGCCGATACTTTGCAGAGCCTCGGGCTCGAGACGCGCCCGACTCTCAATCCGTCGCTGTTGCTGGGTACCGTGGAGATGACCCCGCTCGAGGTCGTGCAGGTCTACACGTCGCTCGCAAATGGGGGATTTCGCGCGCGGCTGCGCGCGGTGCGTGCCGTGCTCAACGAGCAAGGGCAGCCGCTGAAGAGCTTCGAGGTCAAAGTGGAGGTCGCGGCGCCCTCGTCCGCCGTTTACCAGCTCGACCGAATGCTGACGCTGGTGACCACGCACGGCACCGGGCGCGGCGCGCTCGCGTACTTACCGCCCGGAACGATTGCGGCCGGCAAGACCGGCACATCCTCCGACACGCGCGACAGCTGGTTCGCGGGATTCACCGCCAGCTACCTCGCGGTCGTCTGGGTCGGTTACGATGACAACCGCGTCACCGGACTCACCGGGGCCGCCGGGGCGCTGCCCGTGTGGGGCGACACGATGGCGAGCCTCAAGGCAGCTTCCTTTCAACCCGTGCCGCCGGAACTTATCGAGGATCGATGGATCGGATTCGAGGATGGACTGGAGACCGCTCCCGGCTGCAATGCAAGCGCGGTCGCTATCGCCGTGCCGAAGGGCACGGTATTGCCCGGTAATCCCAGCTGCGGCTCGCCAGCTGGCTCGCTGACTGACAAGATCAAGGCATGGTTCAAGACGATCGTTCACTGACCAGGCTCGCCGTTGCGCTCGCCGTTGCCGTCCTTCTGGTTGGCTGCGCCACCCAGCGGGCGCCCTCCTCATCGGCACCATCCTCATTGCCGCCCCCATCGCCACCGCCGTCATCAGCGCCGTTGACGAACCCATTGCCGCCCCAGCCGGCGCCGCCCGAACCAAAACCTCCGCGCGAAAACCATCTCTCGCCGGCTACCCGCTCGCTGGTCACCCAGGCGCAAGCGCAAGTAGCGCGCGGCGACCTGCCGGCAGCATCGTCGACGCTTGACCGAGCGCTGCGCATCGAACCGAACAATCCGCTGCTTTGGATCGAACTCGGACGGCTAAGGCTGGCGGAGAACGATGCGCATCAGGCTGAGATTTGCGGTCGTAAGGCACTTGCGCTGGCGAGTGGCGATCACGGCACACAGTCACAGGCCGGGCGGCTGTTGGCCGACGCACTGCGTGCCCAGCAGCGCAATCAAGAAGCGCGCGAAGTCGAAAGCCAGCCGTTTATGAAGTAGGCGTATCGCTGCGCGCCGCCGCGCCTGCGCGCCGCAGCCGGAAGTCATAGTCGACCGTATAAAACGGTGTTGTCAGGCGCGCGCCGTCTGGACCGATTCCGGGCGGATGCCGCTCGAACTTTGCAACCAGCGATTCCTTCATTCCGAACACGGCATCGGCGTCGCGCCCTATCGCGCTGATTAGCGGGCAGAACATACGCCATGTATCCTTCAGCGGTATGCGTGCTAATTGCCAAGGTGGCCCCGATCAATGGGCCGTTCTACCACCGCGCCTGCGTCAGGCCGCGGCACGAAGTATCAATTCAATTCTGCTCGAGACATCACGATTCGATGCTTGCAATCGGCACAGCTATCTTTTTCAAGATCCAAGACGAATTATCACTGCCAACCGGCTGGACCAGCTTCCCGATGTCTTTGCCAAAATAGAGCTGGCATTGGCCGAGGGTCTGTACGTGGCGGGATATCTCTCGTACGAGAGCGGATATCATTTTGAGAATCTCGACAACCCCCACGCAGGCGCCGCCGCGGAACAAGCGCTTGCCTGGTTCGGCGCCTACGGTGCGCCTCATGTTTTCGACCACGCCAGCGGCCACTCTCAGGGAGCCGAATTGGCGCATGACTGCAGCCGCGAGCCGCCGATTGAGAGCGCCACAATCGCAGACGATATCGCGCTCGAAATCTCGGAGAGCGACTACGCTGCCAAAATCCTCAGGATCAAAGAATACATCGCCATGGGCGAGTCGTATCAGGTCAATTTTACCGACAAAATAGCGCTCGCCAAATCCGTCCCTCCGCTGGCCGCTTATTTGGGACTTTCGAGTCAGCAATCCGTCGCCTATAGCGCGTTCCTGAACTTGGGCGATCACCACGTCCTGTCCTTCTCTCCGGAACTCTTTTTCAGGACTGAGGGCTCCAGAATCGTGACCCGGCCAATGAAAGGAACCATGCCGCGCGGACGCGATCTGCTGGAAGACCAGGAGATGGCGCTGCGGTTGCGCAACGATGGGAAGAACTGCAGCGAACACGTGATGATCGTAGATCTGTTGCGAAATGATCTCGGACGAATTTGCACGCCAGGCAGCGTCCAGGTCGAAGCGCCATTCTCGGTAGAGCGATACGAGACGCTGCATCAGATGACGTCCACCGTATCGGGCACGCTTTTGCCGGGGATCAAATACTACGACATCTTCCGCAGCATATTCCCCTGCGGTTCCATCACCGGCGCCCCCAAGATTCGGACCATGCAGATCATCAGGGAGCTGGAGCGAGGACCTCGGGGCATTTATACGGGAGCCATCGGCTTCATTTCTCCCGCAGGCTCGTCGACATTCAACGT
>Ga0210409_10001968_pt1 | contig 25512 bp, 18 predicted proteins | sample IncBWH17MmetaG_FD_161649 | JGI IMG/M metagenome (GOLD analysis project Ga0210409, IMG submission 161649) | Forest soil microbial communities from Barre Woods Harvard Forest LTER site, Petersham, Massachusetts, United States - Inc-BW-H-17-M | ecosystem: Environmental > Terrestrial > Soil >...
CAGCCCCTGCACGGCCTGCGATACCTGTTCTTTGCTCGTCAGCAACGCCGGCACAGCCACAACAGTGGCGCAGGAATTAGGAATGCCTCCCGAGAAATCGAGTTTCGGAATCTTTCTGGGAGCAACCATCCGAGTCGCCAGCATGTTGACCGTTGCTACTGCGCATTCCAACGCGGGAAGCACGAAAAGCGCCACGGCGAATGGACTGGTGAGCTTCACATGCAGCAGAGAAATCAGAAGAGCGATCATTCCGAAAGTGACCAGCTCAATGCCAAGAAAATAGAAGTAATCGGGCCATTTAAGAAGAATCTCTCGAATTTGAGTGGAGACCGGCGGGCGATACTTTATTTCTTTTTTCAGGGCGGCTTGCCCCTCATCCACCAAATAGTAGCCGACGTGGGCCCGCCGACCTCTCGCTCGCTCACTCGAACAGGGACTCTTCTGTGCAAGTTGAGCGAGCGCGATGGCTCTCCGCGCCACGTCAGATTCCGTGCAATTGGAACGAGCGGCAAAATCGGCGACGGCCGCACGATAGGCATCACGGGAATCGCGGTCCATTTTCTCGTAAGCGCCTCGCGGGTCCGTTCGCAGAATTTGCTCCGTCACACACGCTTTTTCAAAGAGCTCTTTCCACTCCAGGGCGGAAATATGGTGCAAGCTTTTCAGGAGGCACACCAGACGGCTCGGATTCTCTCCCGCGGGTGGGCTTTGCGAAACTCCATGTTGTTCGTCGCCCGTTGCATTCTGAGCCGTTTCACTGCCAATTTGATCGAGCAGCACAAGCTCCAGATATGGCTTCATATTCCAGATTTCAGACATCTCGAGGGGAACATTCTCTTGAACCACGGCAAGGAACCGCGCAAATCCCTGTTCCTCAAATTCGAATCTCGCAAAACGCAAGTAAACACTGGCTAGCGCGAACGATCGCGGAACGGATGATGGGCAGCCTGCCATTCCAACGTGAGGGAGGCGATGCCCCTCTTGAATTCCTGCCCGGGATTCTGCCAGGGCCTGCTTCATTACGGGGAGATTGTCTGAGATTATTTTTGCGACACCACTTAGTGCTGCCCGCATCGTCATCCGCTCTTGCACATTCTGGGCCGCACCGCTGACCCGTTCCGCAGCGCATTTCCAAAGTGAATCAAGATAATTGCGGGTTTCTTCCGGCATTGAGGACTGCCATCGAAGTACTTCCTCCAGCCCCCCAAGCTGAGCTGAGCGGCGCTGGATTCGCTCCAGCCGATTCGGTTCCTTCCGGCCGGCGCCTAGGAGCTTCCTATCCGGTAAGGGCAAAATGAATCCGAAATCAAACGACGATTGATGTGTGCTTCCCATTTCCCCCTCGTTAATTCCGGGCCTCAACGATAGCCCGCCGCCTGAAGTTCAAACATTTCCGAATACCGTCCGCCGCCGTGTACAAGCTGGTCGTGCGAACCCTGCTCGGCAATCTTTCCGCCTTCGAGCACGAAAATGCGATCCGCCATGCGGACTGTGGAGAACCGGTGGGAGATAAGGAGCGTGGTTTTGCCCTGTGTCAGTTCGGCAAATCGCTCGAAGACGTTCCGCTCAGATCGAGCGTCCAGCGCGGCAGTGGGCTCGTCCAGGATCAGCAGTTGCGCGTCACGCAAATGAGCGCGTGCCAGGGCGATTTTCTGCCACTCGCCGCCGGACAGATCGACGCCGCCCTCGAAACGGCATCCGAGAAGCTGTTCATACATTCGGGGCAGTTTCCGGATCACGCCCTCAGCGCAGCTTTTCCTGGCGGCAGCTTGAATTTGAATTGGATGGATTGCGGCGTCGATACGACCCATCGCAATATTTTCAGTGACAGTCATGTCGTAACGCATGAAATCCTGAAAGATCACGCCGATCTCGTTCCACCAATCCTCCAAGTCGTATTCGCGAAGGTCGATGCCGTCGAGGAGGATCGTTCCTTCCGTCGGGTCGTACAAGCGCGTCAAAAGTTTGGCGATCGTCGTCTTGCCCTGTCCGTTTTCGCCGACCAGTGCGATTCGTTCGTGGGGCTCCAGGCGAAAATTGATATCGCGCAAAACTGGAGCTTGATTTCCGGGGTACGCGAACCAAACATGTTGGAACTCGATTCCGCGGCGGATCGGCCGGGGAGCGACGAGAGCTCCAGGCTTTGTCTTGATCCGCGGCTGCACGGAAAAGAACTCCAGCAGGTCCGTCATGAACAGCGCCTGGTCTGCAATTCCCGAAAATGTCGAAAAGAATGCCTGGATGTTGGAGCTGGCGCCGGCAATCGCTCCCGCCAGAAACGTCAACTCGCCGAGAGTCAAGGCGCCCATCACTGTCCTATAAATGACATACGCATACGTTCCGTAGTACCCCAGAGTGCCGAGAACGGTTAATAGCCCGCCCAAGAGGAGCTTTCGTTTTGCCAGATCCACCGTCTGGCGATGAAGTTCATCCGAGAGCGCCTTGTACCGCCGCACCAGGAAGGGCCCGACCCGAAATAGTTTCAGTTCCTTTGCGCTCTCTTTGCTGCCGGCAAGGACCCGAAGGTATTCCATTTGTCGGCGGGCAGAAGTCTGCTCAAAATTCATCGAGTACCCGAGAAAAGCAAAGTGCGTCTCTCCTAAAAACGCGGGGACGACACAGAGGAAAAGTAATAACAGCATCCACGGGGAAAAAAGAAAGATGCCAACCGCAAGGCTGGCCGTCGTGATCCCTTCCTGGATCAGCCGGCCGGTCATTTGAATCATCATCACGCGGTCGGTACCCTGCACTCGCGCTCGCTCCATCTTGTCGCTAAAAGAAGGGTCTTCGAACCGGGTCAGGTCAAGCCGGGAAGCGTGTTCCATGATTCGCGTGCTGATGTGCCGCGTGTACTTGTCGGCCAGCACGCTGTCGCAGAAGTCGGTAAGCCGCGCCAGAATCGTTCCGAGGCTGGCCAGACAAAATTCCAAGGCCACAAGCCACCAGAAAAACGCCGGAAGAACCTTATGCTGTGAAGTCAAACCGTAAATCGAATCGATAATCACTCGCGTGATGGCCAGCATTGCGACCGGAATCAGAGAAATGGCCAACCGCAGCAGGAGACTCGAAGCGACGGCGGCGGGGGCAGCCTCCCACACCATTTTGAACAGAGGGGGGATGTTATTCAGCCCACGGATCCGATCCCGCCACTTGGGAATGAGCCGTTCAGAGGTTGCAGTATTCTCCATGTTCAATCCTTCTTCGCTCCCGAGACGTCTCGCAGCTTGCGCGTACAATCAGACCTGCGGTTGGGGGGCGCAGTTCAAGGCGCTATTTCACAGCCGACCAAAGACATCAAGACTGGGTCTGGAAAAAGTCACAGCGTCAGGGCTGGATGGTCAACAACATGTCCGGGCAGGCCAGAATCGGTGGAAAATGGCAGTTCCCCGGCCCGCCTAAATCTAAAAAGACTCGGCGACCTGGAAATTACTTAGCCAACGAATGGAGAATTGCTCAGTCAAGACAGAGCGCTCCAATTAGGTTGTCCCTTGAGATTCAAATTCATTAGCCCCCCGTCATTGAAAATAAACGGCCTTTCAGGTTCCGTACGACTGCGAAGCAAGTCAGCTTCCAATGAGGTAGAAAATCGTAAGTCCATCGAATCACACCACTTCGCAAATCATGCCTTGCCTCGCATGGATGTATATTTGACAACTGCGGAAAGTTTTACGTTCGCTTAACCTCTCGCCTTGCTTTCAATTAGAGGCAGGTGCGGTCTTCCCGAGTCCTTCCTTTGTGCTCCTTTCGAAAAGCCAATCCACCGTCAGCCAGTACCCCGGCGGACCATTACAGGATCGAAACGCAGGGCACTTTCAGGCTCCAAACAAGCCACGCGCGCGTCTCGCCTGGCAGGATTACTTTGGGTCGAATCGTGAACGTAAAGACGATGGCCGGAAAGCGCGGTGCCTCCTTGAACCAGAAAGCCTCGTGGCAGTAGCAATTTATCGCTTCTGATAGGAACAGCAAGCCGCCGGTGATCATCGTTAAAGAAACGCAGGAGCGCCATCGGGGCTGCTTCGATTGGGTGGGCACGCAGCTGATCAGGAGATAGAGGACTGGGCGCTGCGTCTGCCGGTCGAACTCGAACCGGTTGTAGGCAATCATTCTTCCCGCGAGGACGATGCAGACCCACAGGACAAAAGGAAAAGCACCGGCAACTCTGGCGCTACTCGGCGGCACGTTCGTCACATCACACATGGCGACGGGGCGATGAACTCGCGAATGAACAATCCAGACGTTGAGGCCGGCCGGCAGCAGCATGACCATTTTGGTTCGCAATAAAATATTCTAATAAGACTGCACAGGGTTTGCGGCAAAAAGGAACGTTACGCTCATGACCATCACAACGAAGCCCGCTACGGTCCACGGCAGCAGTGAACCGGCAACTTCCGGTTCATTATTCCTGGGGGATACAAGACCAGAAATCAGAGTCCTGCGTGAAGTTAGACTGCCTGAAATCTGAAAAACTATTTAACCCTTTTCACTCAGCACGCTACGGCGAAATATGTCCTACCAATCCTGTCATCTTTTGCGCCCAGCTTGATGGCCGACTCAATCGCGAGAAATTGGGAGTGGATCTTATTCGGGAAAATCCCGGTGGAATGGACGAAGTCACCCGGCACAAAATGCCACAGCAAGTGAGACAGAGGCATGCATTATGTCTAAACGGGAACGCGTTCACGTTTCCAACGAGTCTTGATCGCGCGCAACTCTTCAGCGGCAAAGCCCACCCCTGTATATTGAACCCAAATCGTATACTTACTAATAATTCCCAACATTGCAATTCAAATACGCGCGCAGAAATGGCCCGCGTAAGAGGCCTCGCGCTCATCAGAACAGCGGTTGAAGTCCTATGAGTACTAGATCTCTGAATCGTAACTTTTTACATAAATTAATCTTGACTTGACAATTCCTTTATATAACATCCCGTTACCTCGCTTAGTTCGTACGTTCTGCGTATCGCGCGAACAGCCCAGCGGCGTGCGAGGCAGGCTACCGAAAAACGTTTTGTATTTCTACAGGCGTCTTGATGGAGGAGTCCCCCTCCTGGAGTAAACGCCGATCGCCAAAAAAGTGTGACTGTACGGGTGTCTAAAAAATAGGTCGAAAACACGATGGCGGCTGCCATTGCAAGAGGGAGCTTGTGAAAACTATTCGATTGTGCGCTGCAATGCTGAGTGTTTTTGCGGTGATTCCCGTGGGAGCCCTTTGCCAGGCGAACCCTGCCGTGAACTCAATCCCAAGCGTTGACAACGAATCTGCGGCTGCGACGACCATCGTTTCCGGCACAGTGCGGACTGCCCTCAACGCTCCTGTACCCGGCGCAACGGTGCGCATTGTTCATCTTCCCAGCGGCCGCTCATGGGTCAGCTGGACGAATGATGACGGGAAATTTTCCTTTCCGGATTTGCCGCCAGGCCCCTACCGCTTGGAAGTGAGACAACTCGGGTTCGGCAGAGGCCAGGCAGAAATGAACTTCGCGGCCGGCACAACCGCGGAGGCACAGCTCACGCTTCACGTCGACATTTCCCCGACGCCCACAGTGGAGCCGAAGTCCGAGACCGAAACTGCGGCGAATTCAGCCACTCCCGGCAATGTGAAGGAAGAACCCGGAAGCGGCAACGCGCCCGAAGAATCCACGCCCGTTGCGCCAAAGAAAGTGCCAAAGACATCCGCACATGCCGAAAATGTTCCGAATGCGCCAAGCAAATCCAAGAAGGGTAAGAAGATCGATTCATTGAGCGCTGCAGGCGCTGTACCAGGGAGCGATGTGTCTTCGACGCCTGACGAGGCGGCCTCCGCCGATGCGCTCTCGATGGGTGGAACCGTAAATCGTGCGAGCACTCTCGGTGCCGCCAGCAGCTTCGGTAGGGCTGCGGGGAGTGCCGGTGCCGGAAACGGGAGCCCCGATTCTTCGGCTACTGCCAATGCGTTTCCCGTTGCCGGTCAGGATACTGGGGCTACCGTCAGCAGTCCCAAAGCGAGCAAGAGCAAGGATGCTTTCACAGCCAAAAAAGCGAAGGAAGCTCCCGTGGATGATGACGTAACCGATTTTGGACAGGGCATCGACCAACTGTATTCCCAGAAGCATATCTCGCGCCTGTCCGTTAATCGAGTGCACTTGAGTGTTACCAACCGATTCGACGTCGGGGTTTGGGACGCGCGGCCCTACGCCTTAGCCGGAACAACTCCGGTTAAAGTGGCCACCTATGACAACATTTTTGACATGCGCGTCGGAGGACCACTTTCCATCCCGCATGTTTTTGACGGCCATCAGCGCACGTTCTTTTTCTTCAGCACTGAAATCGATCGCGCCGCAAAACCTCTCGATTCATTTACGACCGTGCCGACCGAAGCCGAAAGAGGTGGGAATTTTTCGGACACCGGCATGCTGCTCTATGACCCGGCGTCGAGCAACACCGGGACGCGCACACTGCTGGGTACTTCGATCCCGCGGAGCCGAATGGACCAAGCTGCTTTGGGGATGCTTCCATATATCCCACTGCCGAATCTCCCGGGGCTTGTGAACAATTACCATATCCAGGGCCAATTGCCCGCGAGCATCAGTCTGCTTAGTTTCCGGGTGGTACACACAATCTCGCCGGTCCTGAACGTCTCCGCGGGCTACAGTGCCAGCATCTCGAACATTGACAATCCATACGACTTTCCCGGCATATCCAGCAACACCAGCGGACTGGGTCAATCGGTCACGCTGACTCTCAATCAGAATTTGACTTCACGGCTTATTAATTCGACCAAGGTCAATTGGACCCGCAACGGAATCGACACTTTGGGTTCCTTCGCTTACAAAAACAATATTGCGGGTGCTCTGGGGATACAAAACGTCTCCCAAAACCCAGTCGATTGGGGTTTGCCCGCCATCCACTTCACCAACTTTAATGAATGGCACGATATTCAGCCCGCCCTCCAGAAAAACCAGACCATGCGCTTAATGGACAGTGTCATGTACTCACTTCCTAAACACACACTTCACGTGGGAGGAGAAGTTCGCTGGATGCAGGTCAATGCAGACGCGAATCCCACTCCCCGCGGCGACTTTGAATTTACGGGGCTCATGACCAGCCAACTGGACAGCAACGGCTTTCCGGTCCCCAACACCGGCTTTGATTTCGCCGATTTCCTGCTGGGCCTCCCTGAAAATGCGACCGTGGGTTACGGCCTCGGTAGCCCCTACACTCAGTTTCGTAGCCGCGCGTACGTCGCTTATGCGCAGGATGACTGGCGAGTCCGCCCCAATTTTGCGATTAACTACGGTCTGCGCTATGAGCTGGTTACGCCTCCTGTGGAATTGTATAACCGCATCAGCGACCTGGTCATCAACCCCCAGATCACCGCGGTTACCCTGGTCCAGCCGGGCCAAGTGGACCCCTATACCGGCGAGGTCATGCCTCGTTCGCTGATCAAGACAAATAAGAACAATTGGGGGCCTCGGATTGGAATTGCATGGCGGCTCCCCAGCAAGCTGCCGATGGTGTTCCGTGCCGGATACGGGATTTTTTACAACGAGGGCGTGTACAACCAACTCGCGGCATCCATCGCCATCCAGCCGCCCTTCGCAAACGCCCAGATTTTGCAGACGTCCACGGCGAACGTCCTGACGCTGGAAAACAGCTTCGTACAGCAGCCCTCCAGCAACGTGACCAACACGGTGGCCATCGATCCGAATTATCGGGTGGGCTATGCCCAGCTCTGGAATGTCTCGATGGAATCGCAGGTTACCCCCAACTTGGTGATCGACGTAAACTACAATGGAACGAAAGGCACACACCTCGACCTGCTACGCGCTCCGAACCGAGCGTCTCCCGGTAGCCCTCTCAGCACCGATCTGAACCGCCGCATCCCAAATGCCCCGGGTTTCGTTTACGACACCTCTGGAGCCTACTCCATGTACGAAGGGATGCAATTGATCGTGCGGCGGCAAACTTCTCACGGCTTAATCCTTCAAGCCAACTACACATATGGCCACGCCATCGATGACGCAAGCGCCATTAACATAGGCACGCCCGTGGTCGTGCAGGACGAAAATAATTTGGCCGCGGAGCGCGGACGCTCCGCCTTCGATATCCGCCACCAGTTTGGTTCGACTTTTTCCTATGACTTGCCGTTCGGGCCCTCAAAACGTTGGCTGCACGATGGATGGGTATCTGATGCGTTCCGCGATCTGAAAATCAGTGGCGTGATAACCATAGCAACTGGTCCGCCGTTCACGGCACGCGTCCTGGGAAATGCTGCGGATAACACGGGAACGGGTGTGGACCTGTCTCAGCGGGCCGATCAAATTGGGAATCCAGCGCTGCCGGCTAGTCAGCGAGACCCTCTCCATTTCTTCAACACCGACGCCTTCGTCCTGCCCCCGCCGGGTCAGTTTGGAAATGCCGCCCGGAATACGATTACCGGACCCGGCACGCAGAGTTTTGATTTTGCACTCACAAGAAAATTCAAGTTCGGGCAAGACGCGCGGCGCCAGCTCGAATGGCGCTGGGAAATTTCGAATGCGTTCAACACGCCGAACTACTTTGGACTGGACACTGTCGTCAATTCCTCAACTTATGGCCAAATCCTGAATGTAAAGAACATGCGCCGGATGGACTTGTATCTCAAGGTGAGTTTCTAATGCGCCGCCTCCTGGGAAGTTTGTTGATGATTGTTTTTTCCGTCCCTGCTGGATTCGCACAGCAGGGCCAGCCGATTCCTATCAATCCTCAGAGCTCTCCGCCTCCGCCTGAAGTTCAGGAAGCGGGTCCACCGGCTCGGGGCAGTATTCGTGTCGCTGTCAATTTGGTCTTGATTGACGCCCGCGTTACGGACCGCAATGGCAAGCTGATCCGCGATTTGAAGCCCGAGCAATTTACAGTTCTGGAGAACGATAAGCTGCAAAAGGTTTCAACGGTCGATTATTTTGATGTGTCTGAGTATGACGCCGCACAGCCATCGGAACGTAAACCCATGGTTGTCCGGATAACGGGGCTGAAGCCACCAGAGAACGTCCGCCAGGAACTTCAAAAGCGGCGGCTGATTGTTCTGTTCTACGACCTCACCTCCTTGCAGCCGGACCAGTTATTGCGCGCTGTAGCTTCCGGCCAGGAGTACGTAAAGGATCAGATGTCCCCGGCCGATCTCACGGCTGTGGTGACATTCGGGAATCAATTGCGAGTGTTGGCGAGCTTCACCGACAATCGCGATGCCCTCTTGAAAGCCATCCAGTCCATTTCCGCGGGCAAGGATTCAGAACTAGCTGATCTGGCTGACGCAGCCCCAGTCGCGGGCCAGGTTGACGCAGCTGAAGATACCGGTTCCGCGTTTACGCCGGACGAAACCGAATTCAACATTTTCAACACAGACCGGAAACTGATGGCTGTGGAATCCCTGGCGCAACTCGTGCGTGATATCCCAGGGAAAAAATCGGTGATTCACTTCACTGGAGGCATCTCGCAGACAGGCGAAGAAAACCGCTCGCAACTGCTTGCCACAGCCGACGCCGCGAACCGCTCTAACATGTCCATATACACGGTAGACGCCCGCGGGCTGTTCGCCACGATTCCGGGCGGCGATGCTTCCATTGGCGCGGCTCAGGAAATCGCGCTGTTCAATGGCTCGGCCGTCCTCAAGCAAACGCAAATGCGCCATGTGTCTCGCGATACTCTGGTCACACTGGCGCTGGACACCGGCGGGAAACCCTTTTTCGATCGGGGGGATTTCAAAGAAGTCTACCAGTTGGTTCAGCAGGAGGGCACCGGCTACTACCTGTTGGGCTACTACAGCGCGGATGCCAAGCAAGATGGCCGCTGGCGGCGGGTCCAGGTGAAGGTCAATGTCCCGGGGGCGCGTGTGCAGTTTCGTCAGGGATACTACGCGGATCGTGACATTCAATCGGCCACCGCCCAGGATCGTCAGCAGCAGTTGAGCGACGCCATGCGGAACGAATCTCCTCGCGTGGACTTGCCACTGGCGCTATCAACATCGTTCTTCCGCCTGGGAGATAAAGAATATTTCGTGCCGCTCAACGCGAAACTGGACTCCAGCGCCGTGCAATGGGCTGAAAAGCGGGGCAATCATGAGGCCCAATTCCAGTTCGCTGCCGAGGTCCGTGATGAAAAATCGCACAAAATAGTTTCGGCGCTGCAGGATTCGATTTCGGTCAGCCTCGCGTCGGACCGATTCCGCAGCCGGCCCCTGCTTTACCAGGGCGGCGTAATTCTTCCACCCGGCCACTACCGGCTGAAATTTCTTGCCCGCGAAGACGCCACAGGCCGTATCGGAACCTTCGAGGAGGATCTGAATCTCCCGGAGCCGCAACTATCGAAAATGGAGTTGAGTTCCGTATTGCTTTCAAATCAGTTGGACGCAGCGCGAAATTCTTCGGACGTCAAACGAAGCGCGCTTGGGCCCGACTTGAAACTGAAGACTTCACCGCTGGACACCAATGAAGGGCGGATCGTCCCGAATGTGACGCGCGTATTCACCACCGAACAGAAGCTGCTTGTGTACTTCCAGGCATATTTGCCCGCAAATCTGGATGCTTCAAAGCTGCGCGCCGGCCTCGTCTTCTTCTGCAACGGGGAATGGTTCAGCGAAACTCCTCTCGCCACCGCAACCGATGTGAACGAGAAAACCCGAGTCGCCTCATTTCGGGTCGAGCTGCCGCTTGGAAAATTTCCGGCCGGACAATACGAGGTACACGCAATTGCCGTAAATGCAACTGGGGAACAGGCGGCATTTGGACAAAACTATTTCGCTTTGCGAGCCCCCGCTACAGCCGCAGGGGGAGGTTCCATTGGTTCAACGAATTAATAGGTTTGCCGAACCTGTCTGTGCAAGGGATGCCGAAAGTGGGAACCAATTGCCAATGACCAAGACCGTGCCCGGGGACTGCCGAAATAGAGAAATGTCGAGCCGCTTAGTTTTGTCGAGTGAAGCAGAAGGACAAAGCGTTGCACAGCCACGTGCCCTCATGCCTGACCGTCCGTTCCGCGAGCAGAATTGCGAGGGGCGGGCTTTGATCCAGGACCCGGCGCGACCGCGCCTAACAAGTTCCTGCGGACAGGATTTGTATGTGAGTTTCCGACGGCCCAGCGAGAAAGCAGCGGCGCTGCGACTTTTCATCGGAACCAGGAGGCAGAACTTCCCGGCCCCCTATGACGTGCTCACAAACCACGAACAGCCTCAGAGGACCGCAGGGCGTATGCCGCGGGCGATCCCTCGAGGGGTCGATGTAAAGGGGATGGATTTGTGACTCGCGAACTTCGATTCCTAATCTATTCCCAGGACGGCATGGGTCTGGGCCACCTCAGAAGAAATACGCTTATCGGAGAAAAGATTCTGGAAGCCGCTCCGGGTAGCAGCGTTCTGTTGATCGCAGATTCCCCCGTCGCCCCATTTTTCAGCTTGCCGCCAGGTATGGACTTTCTGAAACTGCCGTCCATAAAGAAGGTCGGCCCTGGCCAATGGCAGCCAACACATCTCCAGACAAATGAGCAAGATATGGAGGAGTTGCGCGCGGCCCTATTGCGCAGCGTTTTCCAGTGTTTCAAGCCAGACCTTCTCCTGGTGGATCACATGCCGGTGGGGGCAAGGGGAGAACTTACCACGGCGCTTGGTGTTCTTAGGCGGGCGCGCCCCACATGCGCAGTCGTACTTGGCCTGCGGGACATCCTGGACGCAAAGGATGTGATTGCACGCGTCTGGCAGACCGAAGGCGCGTATGACGCCCTGCGCAAGTTCTATCACCGCGTCCTCATCTACGGCAGCAGTCAGATATTTGACTCGTGCGAGTCGTACAATCTGCCGGTTCCGTCACAGGGAATCCATTACTGCGGCTACGTCGTTAATCCCGGGCCCGTTCGGCCGGCGAGCGATATCCGTCATGCTCTCCGAGCCGGCCACCGGAAATTGGTGTTCGTTTCGGCTGGAGGCGGCCACGACGGCTACACCCTGATGCAGACGTATGTGCGAGCCGTTCGTCTTCTCGAATCCAGGGTTGACTTCCTGACTTTGATGGCCGTCGGTGTGAATCTGGCCCCCGAGTTGATGCGCGAATTGGAAGTTGAGGCCAAGGGGTTGCCCATTCAAGTTCGCACCCACGTCACTGACAGCTTGAGCCATATAGCCGCGGCCGATCTAGTGGTCTGCATGGCGGGCTACAACACCTTGTCTGAAGTGCTTTCCCTGAACAAAAGGGCCTTGGTCGTGCCGCGGGCGGGTCCGAGCGCGGAACAGAGAATGCGAGCCGGACTTTTCGCCAACAGGGGTCTTCTCGAGATGCTCGACCCGAGCGATCTTACTCCTGAACTGATGGCCCAACGACTGAGGGTCGCGCTGCAATCAAGTAATGGGCATGTCCAGGACCGGGGATTCCAGATGAATGGCGCCGGCCAAGCTGCCAGCTGCCTGCTGGAACTTCTTGAGTAACTTGGTATGGGGGCCCGCTTGAATCCGGTTCTGACAGTTGGATATGTAGTGAGCACTTGGCCGCGGCTGTCGCAGACGTTTGTCCTGACTGAAGTCATGGCGCTGGAAAGATCCGGCGTGCCGCTGCGGATTTTTTCCGTGAAGGACCCGGGCGGTGAGCCGATTCACGCAAACGTGGCTCGGGTCCATGCCGAAGTGACTTATCTTTCGTTCCAACGTGGATGGAAACGCATCGTGCGCGCGAATCTGCGGCTTGCACGAAAGATGCCGGCCCGTTATTTGCGCGCTTTGGGGCATGCCGTCAGCTACGGCCGGCTCGGGATCATGCGCCGTTTTTTTCAGGCCGGTTATTTAGCTGATCTATTAGGTCATGAACAAGTTACGCATTTGCACGCTCACTTTGCCACTGCGCCGACGCTGGTCGCCATGTTCGCGTCTGAACTGACTGGCATCCCTTACACCTTTACAGCGCACGCCAGAGATATTTATGTCGATACTCAGCACAGGCTGCTGCGCAAGGAAATCGCTCAAGCGCGCGCCGTGGTCACGGTGAGCGAATACAACCGGGAATATTTGAAAAGAGAGATCAGTCCTTCGTCCAACGGCAAAATCCACTGCATCTATAACGGGCTCGACCTTGCCAATTTCAACTTCCACTGCCCACGCGCGTCCGATCTCGGCCCCCCGGTAATCCTTTCGGTCGCCAGGCTCATCCGCAAAAAAGGGCTCGAGGACTTGATCAAAGCCGCCGCGATCCTAAAGAAGCAAGGGCGCGCCTTTAAAATGGAAATTGTCGGCAGCGGGCCGCTGCGCGCGGCACTTGAAAATCGCGTGGCGGAGCTATCTCTGGGTGACTGTGTCGAGTTCCGTGGCGCGCAACCCCAGGAAAGCGTTTCGTCGGCATACGGTCGCGCCGCTATTTTTGCTCTTCCGTGTGTTGTAACCACGGACGGAGACCGCGACGGAATCCCCACGGTCATTCTGGAGGCTATGGCTAGCGGTGTTCCGGTTGTCTCTACACCGGTGTCAGGTATACCGGAGTTAATCGATTCTTTTCGTGACGGCGTGCTGGTTCCTCCAAACAATCCACTGCTGCTGGCTGACGCATTGGAACAGCTTCTCTGCGATCCGGAGCTTCGGGACAATCTCGCTCGAGCGGCCCGAGCCAAGATAGAGTCGGCGTTCCTCGTGGAGCGCAGCTCCAGCCAGTTGCTCAGCCTATTCCTGAATGGAGCCGGCCGATGAAGATTCTTTACCTCTCGACGGATCCCGGAATCGACCCGTCCGGACAAGGTGGGGGCTCCATTCACATTCGCTCCTTCATTCGAGCCTTGGCCGATCAAAATCACCAGCTGGCCCTCGTAAGCAGTGCCAGCGCCGATGATCAGGCCACCGACGCAAGTTTGGGGGCAGCGGTGCGGCTGGCGCCGCTTGCGGCCTGGAATCGCTTGCTGGCTCGCGGTCTGCGCCAGATTAGCCGGCTCGTCGGGAGGCCGGTTCGCGGGCACGCGGACATCGTCCGCGCTCTCCACAATTTTCGATTTGCTCTGATTGCGTGGGCTGCTGCACGGGAACTCAAACCAGATTTTATCTACGAGCGTTACAGCCTGTGGGGGATGTCGGGGCTCTGGCTTGCAGGGAAGTTGGGAATACCATTGGTGCTCGAAGTGAATGCGCCTTTGGTCTACGAACAACAGCAATTCCGTGTGGGTGTGACTTGTCCGCCGCTGGCGCGTTGGGTTGAACGCCACGTTTGGCAAGAGGCTGACTTGGTGATCGCGGTCTCGGAATCGCTGCGCAGTCAACTGCAGCAATCCGGCGTGAACCATCACCATATTAAAGTCCTGCCCAACGGCGTTGATCCTAAATTGTTTCACGGGGACTCAAGCGGAAGGGCCCTAAGAGAGAACCTGAAGCTTGATGGTCACTTTACTGTCGGTTTTGTTGGTACCTTTCGACCTTGGCATGGAGTGGATCTGTTACTGAAGACTTTTCAGGACCTGCACCGAATCGATCCCAAAACCCATCTCCTTTTAGTGGGGGACGGCCCCCTACGATCTCGCTTCGAGGAACAAGTTCGAAATGCAGGCCTGGAGAAGGCGGTGACGTTCGCCGGGAGAATCGCTCATCACGATGTGCCCACGTATTTGGCCGCTATGGATGTTACGGTCGCGCCCTATCCGGCTTTGGACGAGTTCTACTACTCGCCGCTCAAACTCTTTGAGTACATGGCCGCCAGTCGAGCAGTGGTCGCAAGCCGTGTAGGGCAGGTGGCTGAAATCCTAGTCGATGGCGAAACCGGCTTGTTGTTCGAACCCGGAAACAGCGCAGACCTATTGCGGTGCCTCCAGCAGGTCCGGACAGACCCAACCTTGCGTCTCGAATTGGGGCGAAAAGCGAGCGCTTCGTGCTCGGAACACACCTGGAACCGAAATGCCGCGCGGGTTATTGATTGGGTCGAGCCGTTGTTGAACCGAATCGGCTCGCCAACGTCTTCCATTCGAGAAGAAAAAACTCTCTCGAACCTATCTCGGAAACAGCATCTTGAAAGCAGCGAAGGAGGGGAAGCGCAATGAATCTTGCCGACGCGCTATCCGAACATGGCAGCCTGGAAGAAATAAACGGTATGTTGCTTTCAGGGGACCGCCACAGCGCATTACGGCGTGAACTGAGCGCCCTGCTCTCCCCGTCGAACGCCCTGGAGCATTGCCATGTTCGGCACGCGCGATTCAGACCCGGCCATAAGCTCAGGGCGAACTTTGACGTGGACATTCGCACTCCAGACGGTGCGCGGCATAGTACTCGTGCGATCGAGGTGACCTGGAGACCCCCGCGAAGTAAGGACCACCACGGCAAGGCGATGGACCTCGGGGAAATGCAGGAGGAGGCTCTACGGCGCGGCGTGGCGGCTCCCTTCTGCCGCCTCGTTGCCGATCTTCCGGCGCTGGGCATGAGCGTCAAGGTCTCGCCCCTGGATTCGCATTTTCCCCAGTTGGTTCGAATGTCCGATCCGAATTACGTAGGCGACGTCATAGCGCGCATATCTTCGGCTGATGATGCCCGGAAGATTGGGCGCCTGACTGGCCGTTACAAGGTTACCTGTATTCGCTACCGCCCCGGCAGGCGCCATGTGTTGCGCTATGACTGCCTTGACTCGCCGGAGCGCGGGACCCTATTCGCGAAGATGTACGCGGGTGAAAATGCCGCAAGGGCGTCTCACATAGCGACAGCGGTCGCGGATTGGTTTGGGCAGTTCGGAGAAGGTATAACATCGTTGCGGCCGCTAGCCTATCTCCCTGAGGACGCTGTTGTCCTTTATCGTCGAATTTTGGGCGAGCCCCTTTCCCAACGTCTACAGAATCCCAGCCGAATTGCTGGAAAGAGTTTGAGGGCCGTCGGACTGGCGCTCCGCGCCTTGCATAAAGTGCCCCAGGAGATCGTCGGTCCGCTGAAACTTCATGACCTCGCAGCGGAGATTAAACAGATCAAGCGATCTGGTGAGCACCTCCCCACTCTATTGCCTTCGGCGGGCGACACAATTAAAGCAATGCTGGCTCGAGCAACAGAACTGGATGAAAGACTGCCGAAGGAGCAGCCCACCTTTGCCCACGGGGATTTTATTTCCGAGCACATCTGGGTCGCCTCCGCAGGGCTTGTGCTCATTGATTTCGACAATTGCGTCCTTGCTGACCCGGCGCTGGATATTGGAAAGTTTTTGGCCGATCTTGAATTGGTTTACACCAACCACTGTCTGCAGGGCGTGGAAGAGGCCAAAGAGGTGTTCCTCGCGGGTTACCGGAGCAGTATGCCGGTCGAGCGCATGTTCCGCGCCCGTCTCTTCGAGGCGATCAAGTTGGTGAAGATGGCCGCTCGTCGTGTGTACGTATTCGAACGAGACTGGGCCTTCCGAACCGCGGGCCTGATCGCTCGCGCCCAAGCGTTGATGACCGATCTCGAACATACATTGGGCATGCCCGTCAGGCAGGTCTCTGCACCGGAGCGGAGCGAGGGAACAGTCGCGCGGAATGAAGTTCCAAAGAGCCTGCCGCAGCCAGGCCTGGAAAAAACCGCGCCGCCGGTCTAGTGGATCGACCGTTCATGAGTGCGAGAGGATAGGGCACAGTGTCTATGCTATTGCAACCGGTCACCGATCCCGGCATTGGGACTCTCTCAGAGATTCTCGGTCCTGAGGTGTTGGCTAAGCATGTGCAAGGTGTATGGCTGGGCCCTCGAATTGGAGGAGCGATCCATGAAATCCAAGTTCGTCTGCTGCGCCACCATGTAGGCCGCCGCTGCACGCTGGAAATCGGCTTGCGTACCGATGGTGGGTGGCACTTCGTGATCGGCAAGGTCTACCACAACGATCGTTTTGACGCATTTCAGGCGATGGAGGAGATTCAGAAGGTGGGATTCGGTCCGCGGGATGAGTTTTCGATTCCTCAGCCACTTACATACCTACGCTCTTTGCGTCTATTTTTGCAGGAAAGAGTGGAAGGGCCTACGGCAGAAGAGGTCTTCATCTCTGGCGATGGCGCCGGCCGCGCCGCAGCGGCAGAGCGGTGCGCGCTGTGGCTGGCCCGATTCCACGCCCTTGCGCCTCATACGGGACCAGTATCGCATCCCAGCGACTATCTCAATTCAAAGAGGATGCGGCGATGCGGGAACGAAATAGCCAAACTGGATGAAGGCTTCGCTGGCAAAGCGGGTCGGCTACGCCAACTGCTGGAAGATGCCGCACCGTCGCAAAGCGGTGTGGCCGTGTGCGCGGGTCATGGGGCCTACCGTCCCGATCACATCATACTGGCTCAGTGCCGAACCGTCGTTTTTGATTTGGATACGCAAGACGTCGCTGACCCGGCACGCGATTTAGCGAGATTCTTGGTTGCGTTACGCCGCTTGGCATTGGATCTTGGCTCGATCAGGTCACTAGATGAGCCGTATGACGTGTTTCTGAAGACTTATCTTGCTGTAAGTCAACGTGGGGTGGAGAGGAACCTTCCCGTTTTCGAAGCAGCGGCCTACCTCAAACGGGCGAAACGTCTTCTCGCCCGGCAGGCTCCCCACTGGCGCGAAAATACGGAAGCGATGCTGGACGAAGGGATTCGGGTCCTTGAGGGGGAGGTACCGTGATGACCCGCTTGGTTGGAGAAAGAGTGACCATTTTGAAGGCCGATCAGCGCGATCTCACGCCTGCTTTCCCTGGGGCATCGGGTCAGGCAGACGCGAGAGTTCCTCGCCACATTCCGCCGAATCGTGCTCTCGAACAGAGTTGTGCGGCACGGGAGCAAGACCGTGGGTGAGTGCACTCAGTTGGTTAGCGATCCAGGCCTTGCGGCCCTCTCGGAAGTTTTCAACCCCGCCGCGCTGGCCAATCATTTGCGCGGCGTGTGTCTGGGCCGATGGAATGGAGGAACCGTTGAAGAAGCCCGTGTGATGCGCGTGCTCAAGCACCATTCCGGCCAGCGTTGCACGCTGGAGATCGGCTGGCGCGGCGAAAGCGGCTGGCATTATCTGATAGGCAAGCTATACCGGGAGGATCGCCCGGACATTCTGGCGGCGATGGAGAGGATTCAGCAAGCCGGCTTCGGTCCGCAGGACGAGTTTTCGATCCCACGGCCACTGGCGTACCTGCCGTCTTTGCGTCTGTTTTTGCAGGAGAAAATAGAGGGGCGTGGGGCGAAGGAAATCTTCAAGGCCGGGAATGAGCGGGACCGAGCTGTGGCGGCGGAGCGGTGCGCGCTGTGGTTGGCGAGGTTTCACGCGTTTGGGCCGAAGGTGGGGCCGATCTTTGATTTGGAGCGCTGCCTGAGCGAGTCACGAGAACGGAAGCGACGAATTGCAAAGTTGGGCGGGCGGTTCGCTTCAAAAACTGGAAGGTTGTTCGAATGGCTGGAGGAGGCGGGAGCGGCGCTCCGGCCAGTGGAGATGCGCGCGGGTCATGCAAGCTACAGCCCCGCGCAACTGATTTTGGCAGAGGGGCGCACGGTCACCTTTGATTGGGATGGGTACGATGTGGCGGACCCGGCGCGTGACGTGGCTAGATTCCTGGCCGCTTTACGTCGCTTGGCGGTAGGGAGGCTGGGCTCGATCAGGGCCCTGGACGGAGCGGCTGAGGTATTTCTGAGGACTTATCGGGCCGCAGGTCCACTCGAGATGGAACATAACCTCAGGTTCTTCCTGGCGGACGCCTATTTGACTCTGGTCGTTTACGATCTCTGCCGACCGGGTGCTCGCTGGCAAGAAAAAGGTGAGGCGCTTCTGGACGAAAGCGTCCGCATCATGGAGGGTAAGGCCACTTCATGACATCCTCAGGGGCCAAATTGGCGAGCAATTTGAAAGAGCATCGCGGTGTCTTGTTGCCACCTATTTCAGCCGCTGACGGCGGCGAGTGTAGTCGGCCGTTCGCGGAACTGGACACGGTAATCCAAACTGGGGTGCTTGATCCTGCTGTCCTCGCCAAACACCTGCGCGGCAATTTCCCATGCGATGCGACCGGAGATCCCGTCAAAGAAGTGGAAGTTCGCCGCGTACTTAAACACCATGTCGGCAAGCGGTGCACTCTGGAAATTGCCTTGCGAACCGGTCGCGGCTGGCAGTTGCTGGTCGCCAAGATCTACCGTAAAGATCACTCCACCGTATTTCAAACGATGGAAGGGATCAGGCAGGAGGGCTTCGATACACGGGATGATTTCTCGATTCCCCAGCCACTCGCTTATGTGAACACATTGCAATGCCTGCTAGAGGAGAAAGTCGAGGGGACGGCGGCGGAGGAGATTTTCAAGACTGGGGACGAGCTGCACCGCGCCGCAGCGGCGAGGAGGTGCGCGAAGTGGTTGGCGCGGTTTCACGCTCTTGGCCCCAAGACGGGGTCGAGAACCTATGCCAACGACCACCTCAACTCGAAGTCGATGCAGCGATACTCGCGGGAGATAGTCAAACTGGGTGGGCGGTACGCCGAGAAAGTGACTTGTTTGCATCAGAGGCTGGAAGATGCCATGCCGTCACTAAGCCCTGCCGAACTGTGTGCGGGCCACGGCAGTTATAGTGCCGCCCACGTTATCCTGGGTCAGGGGCGCACGGCCGTCATAGATTGGGACGGGTTTGATCTGGCGGACCCGGCGCGCGACGTGGCCAGGTTCCTCGCTGCCCTACGCCTCCCGGCGTTGGGCCGGCTGGGTTCCATCAGGGCGCTGGATGGAACCGCTAACGTATTCCTGGACACTTATTTGGCAGCTGGTCACCCAGAGGTGAAGAAAAATCTTCGTTTTTTTGAAGCCGCCACGTGTCTCAATTTGGCGAGACACACTCTTTGTCGACCGGGTCCCCGCCCGCAGTCGAAGCAAGACAAAGCCGAAGCGATGTTGGACGAGGGCCTCCGCATCATAGAGCGAGGAACCTCAACATGATTAGCTTGCCAGGCAAAGTAACGAATCTTGTGAAAAATTCTTGGGCACGGTGGATGCCTCCTTTTTCCGTGCGCGACTCCAATCAGGATTCTAAACCTCACACGGACCTCAAGAGGATCGTCCAAACTGGGGTTCTTGATCCGGATATTTTAGTTAAACATTTGCGTCACACTTCTTTGTACGGTTCGAACGGAGCAGCCGTCAAAGAAGTTCAAATCCGCCGGGTGCTTAAGTTTCATGTGGGCAAGCGATGCACGCTGGAGGTCGCGTTGCGAACCGAGGGCGGTTGGCAATTCCTGGTCGCCAAGATCTACCGTAAAGATCGCTCCGACGTGTTTCAAGCGATGAAGGGGATCCGGCAATGTGGCTTCGGCCCGCAAGACGAGTTTTCAATTTCCCAGCCCGTCGGTTACGCGCCTTCCTTGCGCTGCCTGCTGCAGGAGAAAGTGGACGGAACGACGGCTGATGCCATTTTCAAGGCCGGGGATGATACTGCCCGGATTGTTGCAGCGGAAAGATGTGCGATGTGGTTGGCCCGTTTCCATTCCCTGGTCCCCGGAGCCGGACCCATTTGTCACCCCAAGGACTTTGTCAATTCGAAGCCCATGCAGCGATGGGCCCGCAAGGTAGCCATGCTGGAAGGGTGCTTCGGTGATAAGGCGGCGCGCTTATATCACCGGGTTGAAGGTGCGTCTGGTTCTTTGCAAAACGTCGAATTGAAGGCGGGCCATGGCAGCTACAACGCCGCTCACATCTTCTTGTCCAAGGACCGCACAGTCACTATTGATTGGGACTGGCATGATATTTCGGATCCCGCGAGGGACGTAGCTAGATTCCTCTACGCCCTCCGCCGATGGGCCTTGGATCAGCTTGGCTCCATCCGAGCGCTGGACAAACCGGCAGAAGTATTCCTGACGACGTATCTGGCCGCCGGCCTGCCGCTGGCAGAAAAGAACTTTCGCTTTTTCGGGGCTACTACTTGCCTGAATTTGGCAATGCGTCATCTTTTCGACGAAGGACCCATTGGACGGGAAAGACAAGAGAAGGCCGAAGCGATGTTGGACGAGGGTTTTCGCGTACTGGATGGAGAGACCATATGATGGTCCGCCCGGCGCCTAATATCATACGCAAGGTTCGCGCAGACTTGGCACTCCCCCGGCAGGAGGCGCCCGTGTTCGAGAGCTCAAGTCCATATAAGGGAGCCCGGGAGGTGCGCTGTGTCTGAATGCGTCGAGCCGCTGACTGATCCCGGGCTAGAGACCCTCTCAGAGGTTTTCGACTCCGCCGTGTTGGTCAAGTATCTGCGGGCCATTTCTCTGGGTCGATGGAATGAGGGGGCGATCGAAGAGGCGCGTATTGTTCGCGTGCTCAAGCACCATGTTGGGCAGCGTTGCACGCTGGAGATTGCCTTGCGGACTCGAAACGAATGGCATTACGCGATCGGCAAGGTTTACCGGGAAGATCGCCCTGATATTTTTCATGCGATGGAGAGAATTCAGCAAGCGGGGTTCGGTCCGGAGGAGGAATTTTCGATTCCTCGGCCACTGGCGTATCTGAGTTCGTTGCATTTTTTCCTGCAGGAGAAAGTGGAAGGACCCGTGGCGAAGGAGATATTCAAAAGCGGGGATGAGCGGAGTTGCGCGGCAGCGGCAAAGCGGTGCGCGTTATGGCTGGCGCGGTTCCATGAATTTGGACCGAAAGTGGGGCCGATCTTCGATGCGGAGCGCTGCCTGAGCGTGCTTCGGGAACGGACTCGGCGGATCGCGAGGTTGGGTGGGCGGTGCGCCATGAAGGCGAATTGTTTGCTCGAGTGGCTGGAACTCGCGGCTGGGCAGCTGCGGCCAGTTGAAATGCGAGCGGGCCATGGAAGCTATAGTCCAGCCCAACTGATCTTGACCGAGGGACGGACGGTGGCTTTTGATTGGGATGGGTATGACGTGGCGGACCCGGCGCGTGATGTGGCCAGGTTCCTTTACGCCTTGCGCCGGTTAGCTTTGGACCAACTTGATTCCGTCCGGGCCCTGGATGGCGCCGCGGTAGTATTTCTAGAGACTTATCTGGCTGCAGGTTCGCCCGAAGTGCGGACAAACCTGGCATTTTACCGGGTCGCTGCCTGCTTGAAATTGGCCAGGACGGTTGCTCACAGGCAGGAGAAATCGGAAGTAATGTTGGACGAAGGTCTCGGGCTAATGGATCTTGGGGTCACTCAATGATTCGAATAAAAACAGAATTCGAGTCAAGGCTCGGCAGACGCGTTGAGGCTGGCGCCGGTCACGTGCCAGGGTACAAGGCGGGGAGGGTGTCGGCAACTCATGCGAGGCCGGAGCCGCAGCCGGCTTTCCACGCCGACTTCACCGACTTGACGAAATCGGCGCATGAATTTTCCTCGGAGCTTGAAACTCATAAGGCAGAGCGAGGCGGTGGTTTCCTTGAATCCTGAGATGGAACAAGTGACTAGTGGGATTGCCCCAGGTGGCGTCATGGCAATCCCCAGCGACTCGGTGCTTCCCGGGTGCGAACTTATGCAGCAGGAAAAGCTTCGGACTGCGGTGATGGCCCACTTATTAGAGGCTTGGCTCGGGCCGAAAGCGGAATTGCTGGAATGCAAGGCGGCGCTATTGCGCTACGTTCCGGGAAAGCGCTGTAATTTCCTGTTCGAATTAATGATTTCCCCGACGCCGGGCGCGCCCATCGAACGGCGATTGGTGGCGGGTAAGGTTTACGCGGAGCATCACGGTGAGAACGCCTATAAAATACTTCAAGAGTTCCGGAGCAAGGGGTTCGCCAGTGGTCGTTATCACGTGCCTGAACCGCTTGCGTACGAACCGTACTGGAAGCTTCTCCTCCTTGACTGGGCCGAAGGCGACTTGCTTCGCTCCCGCATCCTCGGTGACTCGGACGCTTCCGGTTATATGAATGAGGCAGCTACATGTTTGGTGAAATTTCATGAATCTGGCGTGGCCGGAGGCAGTCCATATACCTTCCGCCGCCACCTGGAGACATTAACGAAGCAGAAACACCGCCTGACGATAGTTCTTCCGGACTTAGGCGGCCTTCTCGAAAGTGTATTGTTCCGAATTGAAAAGCGCGGTGGAGCGCTTTCCGGCTGGACGCCCGGACCTACTCATCGCGACTTCTCGCCTGACCATCTTGTGTTTGATGGAGGACACGTCACGGCGCTCGATTTCGATGAGTTTCGCCAATATGACCCGATGTTTGACGTGGCGCATTTCATGGCCCACTTGAGGCTCCTCGCCTTGCGACATACCGGGGATTTGACCCGCTTCGACGACCTCGGCAAGATTTTCCAGGAAGCATACTTCGGCCGCGCCCGGAATTATTCTGAGGCTCGGGTTCGTTTCTACCAGGCCGTTGCGTATTTCAAGCTGGCGTACATTGCGGCTGTGGTTGCACGACCCCGCGCATGGGAGAAAGCCGTAAAAGTGTTTTTGCGCGATGCGGAATGGATGTTGATCGATCAATCATGATTTGACGTTGAAAATGGGGGATTCAATATGAACGGCCCCGGCAGGCATCGGTTGTGTAGTTGGAGTCACCAGTAGACGTTTCATGGGTCGCTAGACTTTGCAACGACAGGAATAGATCAATGGGCAAGAAAGATAAACGAATCAACACTTCTTTTTCTGACAAAGAACTAAGGAAAGAGTTGCTCCGGCGCTCTGTGCCGCTGCTTCGCCCTTATTGGAAGCAACTTTGCTTGGCGACACTCGCGATGATGTTGGAGGCCTTCCTGGACGTATTTCGACCGTGGCCCCTCAAGGTCGTGATCGACCGCGTACTCTCGCATAGACCGAGCCGAGTTCCCTTTCTTCATGCGTGGCTGGATAACGCTCCATTCACGCGGATGCAGGTCCTGTACGGCGCGTGCGGTGCGACCATCACGATTGCGTTGCTCGCGGGGCTCCTGGCCTACTACTACACGGAGGCTATGGGTAACATCGGACAACATTACGTCTTTGGGCTGCGCCGCGATTTATTTGGACATCTGCAGCGTCTATCCCTGCGATTCCACGATCATCAACGAACGGGAGATTTGACCCTCCGGTTGATGTCGGACATCAAAGAAATTCAGGACATGGTCTCCAGTGGCATTGCCTCATTAGCGACCAACGTTTGTTTGCTCGTTGGGATGTTAGTCCTCATGCTCTGGGTCAACTGGAAATTTGCGCTCGTTTCTCTTTGTTTGTCGCCATTTTTGTTCTTGACGGTTTTCCGGTACAAACGCCGCATCAAGGCGGCATCTCGGAAGGCGCGCAAGAGCACTGGCTTGCTTGCCGCACTCGCACAGGAAACTCTTGCCTCCATCCGGATCATCCAGGGCCTCGCACAAGAAGATCGGCAGGATGAACGCTTCCTGGCGCAAAGCGAAAATCATCATCAGGCCTCCCTGGAGCTCGTGCGGTATCAGGCTCGCATTGCTCCCCTTGTGGATGTGATTGCCGCTTTGGGAGTAACGATTGTGATCTGGTACGGTTCCACGCGTGTCTTGGCGGGCGAACTTACGACGGGAGATATAGTTCTCTTCTTTGCTTACGTCTCCAGTCTTTACAGTCCGATGAAGGCGCTTGCGCGCTTCTCTGTTGACATTGACAAGGCCACCATTGCAGCCGAGCGGGTTGCCGAAGTGATGCTTATTCGCAGTGACGTGGCTGACCGGGAGGGCGCGCGAAGGGTAGCTCTTCTCAAGGGAAATGTGGAGTTCAAGGGAGTTTCGTTCGAATACGAACCCAATCAGCCAGTCTTGTCAGGCATCGACCTCACTATTTCAAGTGGGGAGAAAATTGCCATTGTGGGAGCCACGGGAGCCGGTAAGAGTACTTTGGTCAGCTTGATCCCCCGCTTCTACGATCCGACGCGTGGAGCGGTACGCATCGACGGACAAGACATCCGGAACTATGCGCTGCAGTCGCTGCGCGAACAAATCTCCCTGGTCCTGCAGGACTCGCTGCTGTTCAACGGGTCTATTCGTGAAAACATAGCATTTGGCCTTCCCGAAGCCACCGAAGAACAAATCGCCGCCGCCGCGGTAACCGCTAATGCTGACGAATTCATCCAGCAGCTTCCAGAAAAGTACGAAACCCTTGTCGCGGAGAGAGGCACAACTCTTTCCGGCGGGCAGAAACAGCGGATCGCCATTGCGCGGGCAATTTTGCGCGATACCCCGATTTTGCTTCTGGATGAGCCGACGAGTAGCTTGGATTCTTCCTCGGAGCAAGTCGTGATGGAAGCGTTGGAGCGCGCCGCTCAGGGGCGCACAACGCTGATCATCGCGCATCGTCTTTCAACCGCACGACTCGCCGATCGCATTGTTGTCCTCGATCACGGGCGCATTGTCGAGCAGGGCACGCATTCCGAACTCTTGGAGCGCAATGGAAAATATGCCCGCTTCTATCATCTCCAAATGATGACTGAAACCAGAAACACTATGCCCCAAGTGGATGGAGACGGCGCCATAGACGCAACCGACTGGCTTCCGCCATATCGCGCCCTTTGCAGGACCGGGAATCTCCCCCCGGTGATAGATAACACCACCGATCCCCGTGCCTACTCCTCCGCCTCTGACGCAGGAATCCTAAACGATGGCACCGCCAGCCCGGAAGGAGAAGACGAAAAATCGGGCTATGAGCCATCTGGCTCAACATCGTCGGAGAAGCGT
>Ga0210409_10001970_pt1 | contig 25496 bp, 24 predicted proteins | sample IncBWH17MmetaG_FD_161649 | JGI IMG/M metagenome (GOLD analysis project Ga0210409, IMG submission 161649) | Forest soil microbial communities from Barre Woods Harvard Forest LTER site, Petersham, Massachusetts, United States - Inc-BW-H-17-M | ecosystem: Environmental > Terrestrial > Soil >...
GGCAGCGGGGTCAGCGTAGCCTCCAGCTGTGCCCGCAGCGGCTCGAAGTCGGGTGGCAGCGACAGCCGCTCGCCGAGGCGCCGCTGGTCCTCGTCCACCGCGAACCCCGGTCCGATCGTCGCGATCTCGAAGAGCACGCCACTGGGCTCGCGGAAGTAGACGGAGCGAAAGTAGAAGCGATCGATCACGGGCGTCGGCCGGGCGCCGGCGGTGGCGACACGCAGCCGCCATGCCTCCAGGTCGTCGATGTTCGCCGCGAAGGCGACATGGTGCACGCTGCCGGCGCCCTGGCTGCGGTTGATCTCGGGCGGGGCGCGGTCGTAGGCGTAGGAGCTGCCGCGCCGCTCCCCGCGAACCTCCCAATGCTCGCCCTGGATCCGCTTGAAGCCGAGCGTCTCGCCCAGGAGATCCTCGCTCAGCGCCGGCGCGTTGCTGTAGGCGCGGACGCCCTCGAAGCCCTGCAGCGCGTACTCGCCGGGGATCTCAGGCGAGTGGGCCGACAGCGGCTCGTCCTCCGAAGCCGAGACAACCAGCTCGTGTTCTAGTCCCTCGGGGTCGGCGAGCAGCAGGCTGTGGTCGGTCCTGTCTGCGTGGGCGCCGCGAGCGGCCAGCCGCTCCTGCCAGAAGTCCAGCGCCTGCGCCGAGGAGACACGCCAGACGATCCGATGCACCATCCCCGCGCCGGGCCGTCCGGGTGCCGCGCCCGGGTACTCGAAGAACGTGAGGTCGGCGCCGGGCGAGCCCGTCTCGTCGCCGTAGAAGAGGTGGTAGACGGTCGGGTCGTCCTGGTTGACTGACCTCTTGACCATGCGCAGCCCGAGCACCCCGGTATAGAACTCGACGTTCCCCGGGGCGTCCGCGGTTATCGCCGTGATGTGGTGGATGCCCTCGAATTTCATGCGGCCCCCGCGAATCTCATGTGCCCCCCACTCTACGCGTACTCGATTACCCTGCACCCCCAGCTCCCCAACCACCGAGCAGCGCTCGGAGTGTCGCTATCGCCGGCGCGTGCGATCATCGGTCCGTGCAAGACGGGTCGCTCATCCCGCGCTTCGGACGTGCGCGGCGCGATCGCTCGCTGGCGGTACTCGAAGGCTTCCACCCGCTGAAGCACGCGCTTCGCTTCGGCGCGAACGTGCTCGAGGTCGCCTGCACCGATCCGCGGGAGCTCGATCGACTCGCCGAGCTGCTCGCTCCCGACCTCGCGGCGCGCCTGCGGACGCTCGCGCGCACCGTCGAGCCGGCGATCTTCGAGCAGCTCGCCCCGCTGGCCCCGGCGACCGGCGTGATCGCCCTGGCCGAGCGCCCCTCGATCGAGCCGCGGAGCGTGCTCGCCGACCCACGTCCGCTTCCGGTGGTCGTGCTCGAGGATCCCCGCGACCTGGGCAACATGGGCGCCTGCGTGCGCGTCGCCGCCGCCGCCGATGTCGCCGGAGTGCTGAGCACGGGCACTCACGACCCGTGGCACCCGGACGCCCTTCGGGGGGCCGCCGGGCTTCATTTTGCGCTGCCCGTCGCGCGCGTGCGCACGCTGGGTGAGCTCGATGGAACGGACCGGCCCCTGCTCGCCGTCGATCCCGACGGTGAGCCCCTCGATCCACTGGCGCTGCCACCGCGGGCGATCCTCGCATTCGGGACCGAGCGCCACGGCCTCAGCCCGGAGCTGAGCGCGCGGGCGGACGGCAGCGTCAGCATTCCGATGCGCCCGGGCGTCTCCAGCCTGAACCTCGCCACCTCGGTCGCGGCGATGCTCTTCTCCTGGCGACTCTGCGGGCATCCCGTCTCGTCGCTGCGCTGAGCCCCTAGCGTCGGGCCCGGTCCTGCACGCCGTCCAGCAGCGCCCAGTTCCCCTCCAGCGCGTCGCTCGCACGCCGCACCATCGCCTCGCCCTTGCCAGGCTGGTCCTCGACGGCAGCCATCAGCTCTTCGATCAGCTCGCCCGCCTCTCGCGCGTGCTCGACGTCGCGCAGCTCATGTGTCGTGAAGTACTCGACGGCCGGGCCTTCCGCGGCGTAGCCGTAGTGGGCGGTCAGCCCCTCCAGCTTGGTCCTCGCGACCTCGGGCTGGGAGGCCTCGATCGCGTAGAGCACGGCGAGATGCTCGAGCAGATCCTCTCCACGGGTCCACGCCTGCACGCAGGCCTCGGTCTCGGGCAGCGCGGCCTCGCCGTCGCTCGAGCTTGCGCCGGCGGCCCGTGCGAACTCGTCCCACAGGGCCAGGTGCGATTCCTCCTCAGCGGCGTGCGCGCGCAATGCGGGCGCGTGCGCCGACGGCGCCTTTGCAGCCGCGAGCGCGGAAGCCTCGGCGAGGGCGGCGACGGCGTGCCGGTACTCGCCGGCATAGCAACCGAGCTCGTGCGCGCTGAGCTCCCCGGCGCTCCAGCGGCGGTAGAACGGGTGCTCGAGGATGCTCCTCGCGGCGCGAGTCTCGTCCAGCTTGGCGAGAACGTTCATGAAATTTCTCCTTCTCTTTTCGTGATTGTCGGGGCCGCGGGAAGGACATGCCCTCCGGGGACCGAATTTTGACGGTTACAGCGACGTGATCCGCGCGGTGGGGCTGGACTACCGTCCGCACATTATGCGAGGGTCAGTCGTGGAGCAGAGGTGATCGCCGATTTCGTTGATCTTCATCCTCGCCTTGGTGTCCGTGTGGGTCGGGTTCGCCGCGACCCTCGCGGTTGCTCTCGGCCGCGCTGCCGCGCAGGGCGATAGGGACATGGTGGCGCCGCTGGTGGAAGGCGTGGCGGACTCGATCGCCGCGCGCCGCCAGAGCTACGCCGGGTTCGAGCGAGCCCAGTCGACGATCTCCTTGGAGCCGTCGATGACGCTCCCGTCGTCGAGCACGAGCGTCGGCACCCAGCGGTTGCCCGTCAGCTCCTGCACCTCTCTGCGCCCGCGCGTGTGGTTGAACACGCCGGGCAGCGGCGCCAGTCCGTAGGCCCGGATCACATCCGGGTCGTGGCCGGCGTCCCTCAGCGCGCCGTGGGCGTTCGCACACGGGTGGCCACCGGGACGGGGCGTCGGGAAGGTGCCCCAGCAGACGTAGAGCTTCACGAGACCTTCAGCGTACCTTCCATGCCGGCCTGGCGATGTCCCGGGACGCTGCAGTAGAAGGTGTACGTTCCGGGCTTCAGTTTGAGCGTGAGCGTCCTCGATCCGCCCGTGAACGTCGGTGTCGCCGCGAGCACCGCGGTTCCCAGCGCGATGGTCAGGTTGTGTTCGACCGGGGAGGCGTTCGCGAACGCGACGGTCACGGCTCCGGCCTTCGCGCTCAGGAGCTTGCTGTCGAAGGCGAGCAGGCCGCCGGGGTCGGCCGCGAGCTTCAGCGACGTCGAAGCGCCGGGCGTCGTCGCCGCCGGAGCCGGAGCCGGAGCCGGAGCTGCGCTCGTGGTTGCGGGCGCCTGCGAGGTGCTCGATGGCGCGGGCGCAGGCGCCGCCACGGCGGGCACCGACGGGTTCGGGGCGACCGGCAGCGGGCTGATCGCCGCCTTCGCGGTCGGCGAGGAGCCCGACGTGAGGACCGCCGTGGAGGCGGCCGCCAGGACGAGCACCGAGGAGATCGCGATCACCGTGCGCTGCCCGGCCTGGTTGCCGGGGAAGTCGGGCCTGCGCAGGCCGAGCGCCAGCGACAGGACCAGCGCCCACGCGACCAGCAGGCCACCGGCTACGTAGAACGGGACCTTGCTCTTCTCGGCGGCCAGAACGGGTGCCAGCTGCAGGGCCATGTGGTGCATTCGGGCGCGAGCCTAGCCGATGAGGCACGGGGTATGCTGCGCGGCGAGATGGCCGCGGTGGTGCGCACACCCGAGGACGCGCTGCAGGGACTTCCGGACTTTCCGTTCGACTCGCACTACCGCGCGGTAGGCGATCTGCGCCTCGCTCACCTCGACGAGGGCGAGGGCGCGCCCGTCGTGTTCCTCCATGGCGAGCCCACCTGGTCATTTCTCTGGCGCAAGGTCATCCCTCCCGTTCGCGACGCCGGATTCCGCTGCATCGCGCCTGACCTCGCCGGCTTCGGTCGCTCGGACAAGCCGACCGACATCGACTTCTACAGCTATGACCGTCACGTGGAGCACACGCAGACGCTGCTCGAGGACCTCGACCTGCGCGGAGCGACGATGGTCGTGCACGACTGGGGCGGTCCGATCGGGCTGCGCCTGGCCGTCGAGCACCCTGATCGCATCGAGCGCCTGGTGATCATGGACACCGGCCTCTTCAGCGGGCGCCAGAAGATGACCGACGCGTGGCTCGCCTTCCATGACTTCGTCGCCCGCACGGAGGACCTGCCGGTGGGCTTCCTGGTGCGGGGCGCCTGCAAGACGGACCCGGGCGACGAGGTGATCGCCGCCTATGAATCGCCCTATCCGGACGCCGCCTCCAAGGCTGGCGCGCGGGCGTTTCCGCTGATACTGCCGCAGACGCCCGACGCGCCCGGGGCAGCAGCGGGACAGCGCGTCACCGAGGCCCTGCGTGAGGACCGCCGACCATCCCTCGTGTTGTGGGCCGACTCCGACCCGGTGCTCCCGTTCTCCGTCGGCGAGCGCTTCGCCGAGGCGATCGGGCGAGACGCGCCGAGGAAGATCGAGAACGCGAGCCATTTCCTGCAGGAGGACCAGGGACCGCTGATCGGCGGTCTGATCGCCGAGTGGCTGACGGCGGCCTGAGCGCGCGGCCGCGCGCGCGGCGGCTCAGGTGCCGGCGCCCTGCGTGATCTGCGGCTTCTCTGGCGTGCCCTCGAGGCCGGGCTCCGAGCGCGAGGCGCGCAACTCGTACTCGCGCCGCGAGTCCACGTCGGCGGTGGCGAGCACGCGGTCCGCCTTCAGCGCCCGCGCCATGCCCTCGGACAGAGGGCGCGGCAGGATCGCGCCGAGGATGCTCGTGCGCTTGGCGGACTTCGGCACCCACACGTCGACGATCGCGTACTGCAATGCCTCGACGATCGCGTCAGCCACTTCGGCGGGCTCGAGGTTGCTCATCCCGCGCGCCTCTCCCAGCCCCGAGCCCAACTCGGTGTTGACGACGAACGGCATCACGTAGCTGAGGTCGATGTGCGCGTCCATCAGGCGCAGCTCCCCGCGGACGGCCTCGGTGAGCCCGACCACCGCGTGCTTGGTCGCCGAGTAGGTCGCCCCGCCCGGCGTGCCGAACTTGCCCGCCTGCGAGGAGATGTTCACGATGTGGCCGCGGTCGCGGGGAATCATGCGCTCGAGCGCCAGCTTCGTGCCGAGGATCACGCCGTGGATGTTGATGTCGACCATCCGGCGCGCCGTGAGGTCGTCCTCGTCGATGAACCGCCCCACCTGCATGATGCCCGCGTTGTTGACGAGCACGTCGACCGGCCCGAGCTGTTCCTCGGTGCCGTCGAGGAAGGCGGCGAAGGATTCCCTGTCGGTCACGTCGAGCGGCAGGGCGACCGTGCTCGGGCCGAGCTCGGACGCCGTCTTCTGCGCTGCGGAGAAGTCGACGTCGCCGATCGCCACCCTCATGCCCTTGCTGAGGAACGCCTCCGCGGTGGCGCGGCCGATCCCACGCGCGGCACCGGTGATCGCTGCGGTCTCTCCGGCGAGGATGCGGGGCTCCTTGGCCATGAATCTCCTCCTGGTGTCGCTGGCTGACGAGTGCAACAACGCTAGCGCGCCGTCACTGCGGACGGCGCTACCGTCGCAGCGCGGGTAGTAGGGTGCCGGCATGCCGTCCTTCCAGTTCGAGGGCCAGCGCATCGCCTACAGCGAATTCGGCGGCGGCCCGGCTGCCGTGGCTCCCGGTGGCGGGCGCGCGCGGACCGCGAGGAGCTCGCCGGCGCAGGACCGTCCGCTGATACTGCTCCACGGCCTCCTGCTCAGCCAGGAGATGCACCGGCCCCTCGCCGAAGCCCTCGCCGCGCGCGGCAACCGCGTGATCACGATCGACCTGCTCGGACACGGCAAATCGGACCGGCCGCGGGACATGTGGCGCTACTCGATGGCCTTCTACGGCGAACAGGTCGTGGCGCTGATGGATCACCTCGAGATCGACCAGGCGGTCGTGATGGGCACCTCGCTCGGCGCCAACGCCGCGCTCGAGGTGGCGGCGACCAAGCCGGACAGGCTGCGCGGGCTCGTCATCGAGATGCCCGTTCTCGACAACGGGCTGCTCTCGAGCGCGCTCACGTTCACCCCGCTGCTCGTGGCCCTCACCTTCGGCGAGCCGCTTATGAAGCTCTTGTCCCGCATCAGCCGGGCCGTGCCCCGCGCGCTCCTGCCGCACTACGGAAACGTGATGCTGGACATGGTCCGCCAGGACCCGGGCCCGGGCGGCGCCCTGCTTCAGGGGCTGTTCTTCGGGCGCATCGCCCCGCATCGCAGCGAACGGCACACGTTCGAGGTGCCGGCGCTCATTCTGGGGCACCGCCGCGATCCGGTCCATCCCTTCAGCGACGCCGGGATGCTCGCCGAGGAGATGCCGAACTCCCGTCTGATCGAGGCGAACTCGCTGATAGAGCTGCGTGTGCGCCCGGAGCGCCTCACGAACGAGATCGCGGCCTTCCTCGACGACGTCTGGGGCAAGCCGGCCGCTCGAGCCAAACGGCCGGCGAACGCCCGCGCCAAACGCGCCGCGAAACGGGCGCGTGCCGGCTCATAGCTCAGGCTCTACGCCTTGGGAAACAGTTCGAGCTCGTTGACGCTGACATGGCCCGGCGCCTGCGTCGTGCCGACGGACGCGGCCGGCGCCTTGCTGATCCACAGCGTGAGGAAGCGAACGGCCTTCGCCGATTTGAGCTTGATCCGCATGTGCCTCGATTTGACGGAGAGGCTCGGACTGAGCTTGACCCAGGCCCGATCGGTGATCGACGCGGGCAGTGTGGGGTCGCTCGTGCCATAGACCTGAACCGTCATCCCCGGTGTGGTGGTGACCAGCGACACCGCCGCGAGCTTGCGGGCGGTCTTGAGGTCGATCGCCAGGCCCTCGGCCATCTTCGGCGCCACCGCCGGATCCACCTGAGCGGTCCAGCCGGTCGAGGTTTCCCCGTCGATGGCCAGGCTGGGGTCGCCGAAGTTGGCGGTCGGGTAGCTGTAGGGGTTGTAGGTGGTGGCCGCGTTCGTGTCCAGCAGGATCGCCGGCGACTGGGTTTCGCCGGTGGCGCTCGACGGCGTTGTGGTGGTGGACGAGGGAGTGGTGGCGGCGGGGGTGCTCGGCGTCCTGGCCTGAGGCGTGGCGACCGTCAGCGGGATGCGTGGCGGTTTCGCGCTCGTCAGCGGGGTGATCGGTTTGATCGTCGTGGGCGTGCCGAGGCTTCTCGGGACGACGGGCGCCGGGACCGCTGTGGTGGGTGCCGTCGCCGCTGGCGCGACCGTCGCCTGGGCGACGAATCTCGTTACGCCCACCGTCCGGCCCTTGCCCTTGTTGAGCGCCGCATAGCCGGCGGCGGCTGCCCCAAGCGCGAGTATCGCCGTCGCGATCAGGATGCTCGCCCCTGAGCGCCAGCTCGGCGCTCCAGACCCCAGGCTACCCGGCGCGCCCGCCCCGCATTGCAGGCACCAGTCCTGACCGGTGTTCATCGGCGAGCCGCAGTTGGCACATGTCCGCTGCGCGGGCTGCCCGTCCGCGAGCGGCGCGTTGGCGTCAGGCGGAGCGCCCGGAGTCCCGCCGGCTACAGCCGGCCCGTCGACCGTGGCGGGCGCAGGATCGACTAGCGAAGTGGCCACGACGTGAAATTCTAGCCCCAGCCGTGGCGCCGCCCGTCGGTTGCGGGGCCGCGGGCGAGCGCCAGCTCTGCCGGGCCTTCGCCGCAGCTCAGCCCGAACGGGGCTCCGCCGGCCCTCCGGGCACGATGTCGCGGCCTGTCGGAGCGAGGCGCTCGTCGAGCTCGAGCTGCCAGTAGTAGCGCGTGAAGGTCATCCCGTCACGGAACTCGCCGACGTGCGGCCGGACCGGCTCGCCGGCCGCCATGCGGACGATCAGCTCCGGATAGGTGCGTCCCGGCTGCGCCGCGAACACGGGCGCCGGGAAGGCGCCCCCGAAGCGCGTGTTGACGTCGGTGATCGCGAGTCCCAGCTCCGGGTCGCGAAACACCTGGATCGTCGCCGGGCCGGTGACGCGCAACGCCTCCATCGTGCGGCGACCGAGCTCTATCAGCTCCTCGTCGCGGATCACCTGCCCCTTGATCGACTCGCCTCCGCGCGACTCGAGCATCGTGCGGGGGATCGCGTTCAGGCAGCGGCCGCGAAGGTCGCCGAGGCAGTCGATCGAGAGCTCGGGTCCCCCCATCGCCCGCTGGACCATCGTCGGCTCCGCGACGTAGTCGACGAAGAACCTCGCCTGCGAAGGGTCGCCGGCCAGGTGGATCGAACGCGCGCCCGAGCCCCGGCGGGGCTTGACCATGACCGGATAGGCGATCGCGCCGAGATCGCCGTCGGGCAGCACCGTCGGCGGAGAGGGCAGCTCGTGGCGCTGGAGCAGCAGGTGCGCCGCATACTTGTCATAGGTTGATCGCGCCACCTCGGAGGAGGGCACGAACGCCGGCAGGCGACCTTCCTCGCCGGCGCGCGCCAGCACCTCGATGTCGAGGTCGGTCAGCGGCAGCACGGCCCCGACCCCGTGCTGCTCACACAGCCTCTGCAGCGCGGGAACGTAGGCGGGATCGTCGATCAGGGGGACCGCCGCGCGTACGTGCGCGGCATAGCGCGCCGGTGCGAGCGGCGAGGGATCGGCCACGATCGTCTTCGTCAGGTTGGCGAAGCAGGAGACGATGTCGTAGCGCTTGCCCGCGCCCGTCAGCAGGATCGCGGGGGAACTCACAGCTCGCCCTCCCATCCGCCCGACCTGCCCTTGTAGAGGCCCGAGCCGCCGAGCACCATGGCCGCAGTCCGCCACAGGATCCTGAGGTCGAGGGAGAGCGACCTGTGCTCGATGTAGTAGAGGTCGAGCTCGATCCGCTCGCTCCACGGCAGCGAGGCGCGGCCGTTCACCTGGGCCCAGCCCGTGATGCCCGGCTTGATCTGAAGCCGTCCACGCTGGCGGTCGGTGTACTGCTCGACCTGCACCGGCAGCGTCGGCCGCGGGCCGATCAGCGACATCTCTCCGTGCAGCACGTTCACGAGGTTGGGCAGCTCATCCACGGACGTCCTTCGCAGGACGGCCCCGACGCGCGTGATCCGCGAGTCCTCCGCGTTCACGGCCAGCCCCGCGCCGATGCGCTCGGCGCCCTCAACCATCGTGCGCAGTTTCAACGCGTCGAACTGACGTCCGTGCAGCCCGACGCGACGTTGGCGGTAGATCACCGGACCCGGGCTATCGAGCCGGATGGCGAGCGCGGCCAGCGCCAGCACCGGCGCGCTGAGCAGGAGCGCCGTCAACGAGGCGAGTATGTCGAACACGCGGCGAATCACGCGGCGGACAATAGGACGCGCGCGCTCAGCGGGTCCCCTCGGCCGCCTCCCACGAAGCGGGCGTGCCGTGCCGCAGCCAGTCCCAGAGACCGGCCGCCGGCGAGGCGGTGGTCAGCACGTAGTAGCGCGCGATCAGCAGCGGGCGTGCGCTCAGCACCCCGGCGAACGCCGCGGCCACCAGCAGCCCGAGCTGGAGGGCGAGCGTGACGGCGTAGAGCGGCCCGCCGCCCAGGGCGAGCAGCGCTATGTTCGCCGCCAGCGCGACGGCGTGCAGGCCCGGCGTCAGGTAGCGAAGCAGGCGGTGGGAGACGATCATCAGCGCGTAGCCCGGCGGATAGCCACGCGGGGAGAGCATCCCGCCGCGCAACAGGATCGGCCATGTGTGGCTCATCATTCGTCGCTTGCGCGCGAACTCCCCCGCGAGCGACGGGACCATCTTCTCGCTCGCGCGGGCGCCGGGCACGTAGACCGCTCGCTGGCCGTGCTTGACGATCCTGAACGGGAGCGACAGGTCATGCCCCATGATCGGATCGACGACGATGTAGGAGTTTCGGCGGGTTGCGTAGATCGCGCCGTTGCCGGCCGTGATCGAGCTGAGCCGCGACTCGCGCGCGCGAACCGCGAGCTCGTAGCGCCAGTAGAGCCCCTCCTGGTTCGCGCCGTCGCCGGCGTCCGCTGCGTTCACGAAGCTGACCTGCCCGCAGGCGTAGCCGACATGCGGGTCCTCGAACGCCGCGGCGAGCGCACGTGCCGCGCCGGCCTCCCATAGCGCGTTTGCATCGGAGAAGGCCACGATCTCGCCGCGCGAGATCTCGACGGCCGCGTCCTGGGCTCGGATCTTCCCGCCGCGGGGAAGCTCGAGCACGACGTCCGCGCCGGCGCCACGCGCGAGCTCGGCGGTGGCATCCGAGCAGCCGTCGCACGCGACGATCACCTCCAGCCGCTCACGGGGGTAGTCGAGCGCCAGCGCGTTCTGCACCTTCGCTGCGATCACCCGCTCCTCGTCGTGGGCGGCGACGATCAGCGACAGGCGGGGAAGCTCGTGGAGGGGCACGGCGGCGTCCGCGTGCTTGACGCGATCGGGCAGCGCCCAGTCGAGCGCGAGGAGTGCCAGCGCGTAGCCCACCTGCGTCCACACGATCAGCCCGGCGGACACCCAGAAGACGACTTCGAGCGCGGTTCTCACGGGTCGCGATTCTCGCGCAGCAGCGACTCGTAGAGGGCGAGTGTGCGGGCCGCGACGGCCTCCCACGAGTAAGGACCGTCCGCCACCGCCCTCGCGCTCTCGGCCATCCCCTCGAGCGTCGCTCGGTCTCCGAGCAGCTCGCGCAGCGACGCCCGGAGTGCCGCCGCGTCACCGGCCGGGAACGTTCGCGCGGCGCCCGTCGCCGCGATCTCGGGGAAGCCGCCGACGTCGCTCAGCAGCAGCGGCTTGCCGAATGCGAGCGCCGTGAACAGCACCCCCGACTGGTCGATCTCGCGATAGGGCAACACGACCAGATCGGCCCGCAGGAAGTACGCAGGCAGCTCCCCGTCGGTGATGAAGCGCGGGAAGAAGCAGACGTTCGGCGGCGCTGCGGCCAGCAACGGCGAGATGTCCATGCGCGGCATCCCGGCGATCCACAGCTCCGCATCGTCGACCTCGCCCCAGGCGTCGAGCAGCAGGTCTATGCCCTTATAGGGGCGCATCAGCCCGAAGCACAGGACGACGGGCTTGTCGGTCTGCCGCAGCGGCGCGCTCGCGAGCAGCGCTTCGCCGGCCAGGTGCTCGAAGACGCCATGCGGGATCACGTGCACGAGCGCCGGATCGATCGCGAGCTCGCCGGTCAGACGCCGGCGGCCGTGCTCGGAGTGGACTACCACCGCATCGAAGCGCTCGTAGAGCCGCCGCTGGGCATCGAGCTGCCCGCGTCGCGGCTCGCGGGGAAGGATGTCGTGGGCGGTCAGCAGGCGCGGGCGGCGCGCGGCGCCGGCTCCCCTGCGGCTCGGCAGCAGGTGGCCGTCCAGCTGTTGGACCGTCGTCCACTGGAAGTGCACGACGTCCGCGGCGCGCGCGGCCCGGCGGTAGCGGAGCATGTCGGGAACGTGCTCGGCGACCTTTGCCGCACGGCGGGCACGCGCGCGCTGCAGCCGCGTGGCGAGACGGTAGAAGCTCTCACGCCGCACGTAGCCATCGGCGGGCGCCACCGGCCCGTAGACGAAGCGGCTGGTGTGGAGCTCCACGCCGGCCCCCGCCGCGGCCAGCGCGCTGCAGAGCGCATGGTCGTATGGAGGCGTGTAGGCCGAGGGATCGACGATGTGGACGCGCACTTGCACGGACAATAGGTGCGGCTGGGGCGACAATGCCCCGATGACGCCAACCGGCCACGCCCAGCCAGGAGGTCCGTCCGGGCCGGACATCGAGTTGACCTACTGCGTCGTCAACACCTCTCAGCGCGAGTTGCTGGTGCGCGGGCTCGACGCGATCGCGCGCGAGCGGGAGCGTCTGCCGTTCACCAGCGAAGTGCTGGTCCTGGACAACGGGTCCCGTGACGGCTCAGCCGAGGCCGCGCGCGCGCACCCGGCGGTCGACGACACGATCGCCCTGCCGAGCAGGCGAGGCAAGGGGCGCAACGACTCAGAGCTGCTGCGCCGCGCGCGTGGACGCTACGCGCTGCTGCTCAACGAGGACTCCGAGCTGAGGCCCGGCGCCACGCGCGCGCTCTGGCAGGCGCTCGAGCAGCGCCCGCGGGCCGCCTGCGCCGGAGCGCGCCTGCTGCGCCCTGACGGCAGCGTCCAAGCGAGCGCATGGCGCTTTCCCACCCCTCTCACGGCGCTCGCCGGCGCCCTCTTCCTGCACCGCCTGCTGACGGTCCAGAGCAGGGGCTCGCACACGCGCGAGGTCGACTGGTGCCAGTCGGCTGCGCTGCTCGTGCGGCGCGAGGCGGCCGAGCAGGTCGACTATCTCGACCCCGACTTCTTCGTGTACTCCGACGAGGTCGACTTCGCCCGCCGTCTGCGTGACGCGGGCTGGCGCAGCGTTTACGTCCCCGCGGCGGAAGCGTTCCATCACGAGCAGCTCTCCGGCGACGCCGTGCCGGAGCGGAGGATCGTCGAACTGGCACGCAACCGGGACCTGTACATGCGCAAGCACCACTCACCCGCCGCGGCGCGAACGGTCCGCTGGCTCACCGCCTGGTCATACGCGGTGCGCGCGCTTGCGGCGCTCGCGATCCCGGGACGCCCGGCCCGGCGCTACTGGCATCACGTCGTCGCGACGCTCCGGCCCGACCGCGGCGAAGGGCTGCGCGAGGCCGCCGACAGGTACAACAGCGGAGGCTACTGAGAGGAGAGCTCCGCGAGCAGCGCCTCGACCACGAGTGCATCGAGCTGGGTGCCCGCCACGCGGCGCAGCTCCGCGTGCGCCTCGCCGGGGGTGCGCGCCGGTCGGTAGGGCCGGTCCGTCGTGATCGCCTCATAGGTGTCGCAGGCGGCGATGATCCGGGCAGCCAGCGGGATGTCTGCGCCGAGGAGGCCGTCGGGATAGCCGCCACCGTCCCAGCGCTCGTGGCTCGCGCGCACGGCCGGAGCGAGGTGCGCGAACGCCTCGATCCTCGCCACGAGCTCGCCGCCGGCGACCGCATGGCTCCGCATCGTTGCCCACTCGATCTCGTCCAGGGCCCCGGGCTTCAGCAGGATCTCGCTTGGCACGGCGACCTTCCCGACGTCGTGCAGCAGTGCCGCGTGATGAACGTCACGGGCGAGCGAAGGCTCGCATCCCAGGCGCAGCGCCACGCGTTCGGCGAGCTCGGCGACCTGCTGCTCGTGTGAGGCCGTGTAGGCGTCCTTGGCCTCGACAGTGCTCATCAGCGTGGTGAGCGTGGTGGTGAAGGTCTGCTCCAGGTCGGCGACCAGGAAGGCGCAATGCAACGATGAGCCGAGGGTCGAGGCGACCGCCTCTACCAGCACGGCGTCGGCCTCGCCGAAGGCTTGCGGCTCGGGGGCCTCGATGTTGAGCACGCCCCACACCGATCCGTCGACGATGATCGGCACGCTCAGCTCCGAACGCGGGTCGGTCTGCGGGTCGCGGACGATGTAGTCGGGGTCGTCCCTGGTGTCGGCGACCAGCGCGCTCACGCCCGAGCGCGCCACGCGCCCGTTGATCCCGTCCTGCAGCGACTGCTCCACGAGCAGGAACTCGGTCATGACCTCGGCCAGCGCACCGCGGCTGGCGACGAGCCGCAGGACACCGTCGGAGTCCAGGCGCTGGATCGCCGCCAGGTAGAAGGCGAACGTCCCGTGCAGCTCCTGGACGACCAGCGCGACCATCTCATCGACGTCGTTCGTCGCGGCCAGGCGGGCCGTCAGGCGCGCCGCGAGTCGCAGCTGCGTGCGCAGGTAGGTGACCTTTCCGGCCGAGGCCATGTGCTGCGCCCGTTCGTCCTCGCGGTGGCTGCGCAGAGCCTCCGCCCTGCGTCGACGCTCGCGCGCGCCGGCTGCACGTCGCGGCGTCGAGGTGGACAGCTCGGAGGCCGCGGGGGACTCGCGCATGATCCTCGCTATCGGCGTTCGCGCACGAGCGCTTGAGGGATTCGCCGAACGCTTCGACAGTTCGACGCGTTCGCGCCAGCGAACGAGCTGCCGCTTCGCCGGCCGTCAGAGATCTCGAAGCGGGTCCTCTGCATAGGCGTCGACGTCGCCGTGGCGAGCCCTGAACGCCGTCACGCGCCTGCGCCCGTCCGCAACCAGCGCGCGGACCTGCTGACGCTCATGCGGGTGGAAGAAGCGGGTCAACAGCAGCAGCGCCGGCGCGAGCGCCAGCCACGCCACCCGCGAGAGCAGGCCGCCGAGGCCATGCGTCGGGAGCACCAGCTCCCCTGAGATCGCGACGCCGGCGAGGATCGCCGTCAGCTGGATCAGGCGGCGCCATTCGAAGGAGACCTCGAACAGGCGGCGCGTCAGCAGATACATGACCGCGAGCATCGCCACGTACGCGCCGCAGAGGGCGATGCCCGCTCCCGCGATCCCGAGGTTCGCGCCGCTGCGGGGCACGAGCAGCACCAGCAGGGCGACGTTGACGGCCAGCCCGGCGGCAGCCGCCGGGAAGTTGCGCGAGGTGACCCGGGCGCGCCCGGCGATCACGACGAACACGAGGTACAGCCCGTACAGGGCCCAGCCGAGGGCGAGCCAGGGCAGCGCGCGGTAGGCGCCGAAGAACCTGTGCGCGGACAGCAGCATCACCATCCAGCGCCCGAGCAGCGCCACGCCGCAGACGACGATGCCGGTGGCCAGCGCGTAGTAGGTGCTCACCAGCGAGTACAGGCGCGCCGCCTCCGAGTCGCTCTCGATCGAATATGCCAGGGGCGGCCACGCGTACTGGAAGCCGCGCACTGCCACGAACACGACCGTCGCGAGCTTGATGGCGACGGCGTACAGGCCGGCGGCGGCATGGGAGTAGGAGCGGAAGAGATAGAAGCGGTCGGCCACCTGCAAGGCGTAGACGCTCGCGTCGGCCGCTACGGTCGGCAACCCGAAGCGCAGCATCGCCGTCAGGTCGGGCCGCTTCACACGCAGCGAGAAGCGCCGGCGCAGCACCCACCACAGCCCGATCACGACCAACGCCGATGCGCCGAAGTTCCCGAGCAGCAGCCCGCGGGCGCCCTGATGGGCGAACACGACGAGGGCGATCGTGAAGATGACGGTCATCGCCACGTTTGCGCCGGAGGCAAGCACGTACGTGCGCGCGCGCTCGTCGACGCGCAGCTGCGCGTAGGCCATCTCCAGGTTCGTGAAGGCCCACAGGCCGAGGGCAGCGCAGTAGATCAGCGGCGGGTCGTAGAAGCCCAGCAGCGGTCGCGAGATCTCGCCGGCGAAGGCCACGACGAGCAGCGCGGCCACCGTCGTCGTCCACGCGACCGTCGCCGTCGCCGTACGCGCGATGCGCTCGCGGCGCTCGAGGTCCTTGTCGTCGAAGTAGAAGCGGATGAAAGCCTCGCCGACGCCGGCGCGCAGGAGGATGCTCGCGAGGATCACCGCCGTGAGCAGCGCTTCCGCGGCCCCGTAGGCGTCGGGGCTCAGGTGGCTCGTGTACAGCGGGAGCGTGATCAGCGCGATCGCCTTCGCGACGATGTCCCCGAACTGGTAGGCCGCGCCCGTGCTCACCAGGCGCTTGAGGTAGCCGAGCACGGCTCAGAAGCTACTGGCGCGCCCGGTCCGCGCGGCGCCCGCGAGCGCCACACCGATGCCGAGCAGCGTCCACGTCATCGGGTCCTCGAGGAAGTCGGCGTACGTCCACGTGTGCAGCACCAGGCCGGCGAAGCACGCGGCGATCGCGATCCGTGGGGGCGATCGCCCGGCGCCGCGAAACAGCACGAAGAAGGCGCTCACGAGCAGCAGGACGTAGACGCCCAGGCCGAGAATCCCCTGCTCGGCGGCCACGGTCACGGGAATCGTGTGCGAGGCGGACGTCGCGTTCTGGGCGTTCGCTTTGCTGTCATGGCGCTTGTACTCGGTTTCGAAGGACCCCGGGCCGTAGCCCTGGAGGGGACGCTGTGCGAACAGCCGCACCCCTCCCGAGATCAGCTTGGAGCGGCCGCTGGTCGCGTTGCTGGTCGACCCTCCCGAGCCCTTGAGGCCGAAGTGCAGGCTCGCAGGCGCCAGGAGGACGATCGCGCCACCGAGCGCGAGCAGGCCGCCCGACACGTACAGCGTGCCGCGCACCTCCCAGCGCCAGGCGGCCAGCACGGCGAGGCCCAGAAGCAGCGCGGCGATGCTCGACTGCGAGAAGCTCGTCACGAGGCCGGCCAGCAGCCAGGCGAGGACGGCTGCGCCGATCAGCTCGTCCCGCCGGCGTGAGCTCCACAGCACGACGGTGGTCACCGCGATCATCACCAGCGCGAGAAAACGCCCGTAGATGTTGGGATCGAAGAACAGCGAGTTGACGCGGAAGTAGTTGTCGTACTGGTTGGCGGCCACGACCTTCGGGTTCAGGAACAGCGCCTTGCGTCCGTACTCGATGAAGCCGACGCCGGCGAACACGACCGCGAGCGCCACGGCGACGCCCAGCGACCGCAGCAGCAGCTCGCGCGTCCAGCGGACGTCGCGTAACAGCAGGAAGAGCAGCCCGAATGGGACATAGAAGAACGCGAGGTTCGTCAGGGCCTTTGTCTGGTCGGCCGAGTAGATGGTCTGCAGCGCGTACAGCCCGATTGCCGCGAACAGGAGCAGTTCGAGGCCGCGGGGAGTCAGCCACGACGATGGGGTCCGGAGGGAGACGGTGGACTCGTCCATCGCGCCAATCGAAGGCGCCGGCGCCCGGGCGGACTCGACAGCCGAGCGCTCGCTGCGCGCAGCTGTGGCGCCCTTCAGCCGCTCGAGCAGGCGCGGCAGGAGGTGCGCCAGCGTTCCCGCGGCGACCACCAGGTAGAGGGGGATGAGGAGGTTCACGGTGCGGTGTTCGGTGGAGATGGGTAGGCGGAACGGCAGCGCGAGGATCGCGAGCAGGGGGAGCGCCTCCTGATGTCGGCGCATCAGCACCACCAGCGCCGCGATCACCGCCGCCGCGCCCACGACGGCGGCGGCCAGCACCCCGGCGTCGGGCAGCTTCGCCGCCACCGCCGTGGCGAGCTCGCTCACCCGCCCACCAGGGTGAAGCTGCGCGGCGAGAGCACCTTGCGGCTCTGTTCGCGCAGGGTCACCTTCACGCGATATTCGCCTGCTGGCGCGAGCCTGCCCTCGTTGACCGGCACCAGGACCGCATGCCCCGCTGCGGTCGTCAGTGTCCGGAAGTGGCGGGCGGTGCCGCGACGCCCGTTCCAGCGGAGCGAGAACTGTTTGTAGCGAGGCAGGCGGCGATCGCGCACGAGCGTCGCGACGACTTCTTCGTTGGCGTCGATGATCGTGACGGTCACCGCGTCGGCGTTGGCGAGCCTGAAGGAGATCGCCTCCTGCTTGACGTGGCCGCCCGGGAACGGCGAGAAGCGCGGCGTCAACTCGAAGCGCTGGACGACCGTCGGGGTGTGCTTGAGCCGCTGCGTCACGAAGAACGCGGCGAAGCAGGCGATGACCAACAGCGCGTAGACGGCCCGCGCCAGCGGATCGACTCGAGTCAATCCTCGCCGCCCAGGGCAAACCGCTCGACCGTGTCCGAGCGCAGGCCCAGGCGCAGAGTCTCGAGCGAGAGAACGTCGTCCGCGGCGATGTTCCCGAGGTTGCACTCGGTGCCGAAGCGCTGCAGCAGCCACACCTGCTGCCCGCGTAGCGGCGCCTCGAAGATCAGGCGGCCGGGATCTATCGCATGGGCGATCTCGTCGATCAGCCCCGTGCGAACCTCTCCGTCGGCACGGTAGATGCCAGCGGTCCCCGACTCGCGCGCCTCGGCGATCACCTTCCACGCTCCCGCGTCGAGGTCCCTTTCGATCTGCTCGACCCACACGTACGGCGCCATGATGAAGTCGGCGTCCTTGCTGCCGACCTCGGCCAGGACGACGAACTCGCCCGAGAGCCTCTCGATCAGCTCGCGCTTGACCGCCGGGTCCAGCGCGATCGTGCCGTCGGAGATCTCGACATGACGCAGGCCCAGCTCGCGCAGCCACGCGACCAGGCCATCGACCCTACCCTGGCGGATCGCCAGCTCGGTCAGCGTGCCGCCGAGGACGACTGGGACGTTGTGCGCGGCGTAGCGCTCGAGCTTCGGCTTCAGGTTGGAGCTCACGACGGCCGTGCCCCATCCGAGCTTGACCACGTCGACGATCTCCCCGGCGACCTCCAGCATCCCGTCGACCTCCGCGACGGACAGTCCCCTGTCGATCACGTGCGTGATGCCTTGCTCGCGCGGCTTGGCCGAGCGTGCCGGGATGTCGAGGAAGCCGGCTATGGGACCGCTGTCGCCCCGCCGGACGATTCTTCGCCACCGGCGGCAGACGCCCTGTCGAGCCCGACGATGACGACGACCGTGGCGGACGGGGCGAGCGCCGCGACCGAGCCTTCCAGCGGCTGCACCTGCGACACAGAGATCGAGTGGGCGAGTGCCTGCGCGTCGCCCTGATGGCCGGAGGCGTACTGCACGACGGTGGTCTGGTTGGCTCCCGAAGGCCGGCCGGCCAGCGCCGTCGCCTGGGAGTACCCGTTCTTCTGCAGATCGCCCGCCACGCGGTGGGCGAGCCCCGTCGTGCTCGTTGCGTTCAGAACGTCGACCACCGTTTCGGCGGGATTCGTCGTTGCCGCCGAGGTCTTGGCGGGCGCTTTCGAATGCGGTGTCGAGTGATGCGCCGCGGTGGAGTGCCCGGGGGTGCTCGCCGATGTCCTCGCGGCGTTGTTACTCGGAGACGATCCGCCGACCGATTTTGCGATGAGGACGGCTGCCGCGACGATCAGCAGTCCTCCCAGGATCACGGCGAGCGTTCGCGACGATGAGCGCTTGGTCGAAGGCCGGCGTGAGCCGGAAGCGCCGTCCCTGGTACGACGCACCGCGGGCGGGCCGCCGCCGAGCGCCCCGGCGCCGGTGGCCTGCCGCGCGTCGGCCGCCTCCACCGCGGTTCTAGACGTCGGCACGGCGGCGCTGCTGCCGGCCGCAGGCGCAGCCGGAGCCGGCGGGCGGGGAGGTCTCGGCGAACGTGCACCCGCGCCTGCCCCTGCAGTCGCGGCTGCCCCGGCGCCCGCGGCTGCCCCTGCGGTCGCGGCTGCCGTGACGGGGCTCGCGGCGTTCCGCTCGGTCCCGCCGGCGGGCGGCGCGGCGGGCGGCGGGGGCACTGCCGGGGAGGCGGGCGCAGCCGGGGCTGATGCGGCGACCGTCCTGCTCGCGGGTGGAGCTCCGGTCGAAGCGGCGGCGGTCGCGGGCCGCACCGCCCCTGCGGGGGCCAGGGGGGCGCCCGCGTTCGCGGGAGGCGGGATCGGGACCGTCGCGCCCGAGGCGCTCGCCGGCTTCGGTGACGCCGTCGCGGCCGGCGTGAGCGCTGGCGGCGCCGCGGGCCCAGCCGCCGGGGCCTGCGCCGGCCGGGCGGCCTGGGCTCGAGCTGCGGCGGAGGCGGCCGCGGCTACGGCCGGCTGAGCTGGAGATGTAGCCGGCGCCGGCTCTGCGGGAGAGGAGGCGCCCGCTGCGGGCGCCACGCTGTTCGGTACGGCGGCGGCGGGCGCCCCGGCGGTCAGTGGCTGACCGGCGGGGACCATGGCGGGCGCTCCCGGCGCTCCCGGCGCTCCCGGGGCAGCCGGCGTGGCCGGAGCGCCGACGCCGGGCCGGGCATTGGCAGGCGTCGCGCGCTGCACCGGGCGGGCGACCTGGCCGCCTGCAGCGCGTGCGGCGGCCGCGGCGCTGACGCGCGCCTCGAGGTCGGCGGCGCGCTCAGGCGCTCGGCCGGCCCACTCGCGGAGCCGCTTGAGCTCACGAGCCTGCGAGAAGACGAGCAGCGAGAGGATCGCTATCGCGAGCAGTGCGGCGAAGGCCGCAACTGCTCCGATCTTTGTGAACGTGTTCGAGAGCGAGAGCGCGAGCGGCAGGGAAGTCATGAATCCCGGGAGTGTACGAGGGGAATAGACGCAGCGTGATTGTCCACGTTGGGGTGGATGGGAGTGGCGGCGCCCCCGTCCACGCCTCGGGATGAGTGCTCGAGCCGGGCGGCCGAGAGCTCCGACACCTTCGCCGCCAGACCCGCGGCGTCCCCCTCGAGGACCAGCAGGCCGATCTCGGCGAACATCGACTCGACCGCCTCGACGGCCAGTGGCTCGCGATCGGCGAGCAGGATCTTCTCGGCGCTCGTCGGTCGCGGGCGCTCGTAGCCGTTGAAGAGCTCCTCGTGAAGCTTCTCGCCCGGCCGGCGGCCGACGATCTCGATGTCGATGTCGCGCTCGGGGTCCAGGCCCGAGAGCTCGATCATGGCCCGTGCGAGCTCGACGATGCGGACCGGCTCTCCCATGTCGAGGACGAACACCTTGGCACCTGCCACGGCGGGCGCGGAGCCGTCGCCGTCGGCCGAGGTCGCGAGAAGCGCCTGTCCGGGTGAGGCGAGCGAGCCTGATCGGATGATCAGCTGGACGGCCTCCGGGATCGTCATGAAGTAGCGGGTCATCCGCTCGTCGGTCACGGTCAGCGGACCGCCCCTCTCGATCTGGCGCTTGAAGATCGGGACGACGCTGCCGGAGGAGCCGAGCACGTTGCCGAAGCGCACCGCGACGTAGCGCGTGTCGGGGAAGCGCACCGTGGTGGAGTCCAGGGCGAACTCGGCGAGCGCCTTGGAGGCGCCCATCACGGTCGCCGGCGCGACGGCCTTGTCGGTCGAGACGAGCACGAAGCGCCTCGCGCCCAGCTCGCCCGCGACGTGCGCGACCACCCGTGTCGCGATGGCGTTGTTTCTGACGGCCTCGACCGGATTGGCCTCCATCAGCCCGACGTGCTTGTAGGCGGCGGCGTGAAAGACGACGGTCGGGCGGTGCTCCGCGAACACCTCCCGCATCCGCTCCTCCTCCTTGCAGTCCGCGAGCACGGCGGCCAGCATCGAGGGGGGCACGTGCCGCTCGTCCTCGAGCTCCCGCTGGATCGAGAAGAGGTTGTCCTCGGCGTGGTCGAGCAGCACGATCCGATGGGGCTCGACGCGGGCGATCTGCCGGCACAGCTCGGCGCCGATCGAGCCACCGGCGCCTGTCACGAGCACGGTCTGCCTCGAGAGGTAGGAGCCGACATGTTCGAGCTCCATCTGCACGGGCTCGCGGCCCAGCACGTCCTCGACGCGTACCTCGCGCATCTGACGTGCGAGCCCTCCGCCCGTCTGCAGGAGCTCGAATACCGTCGGCAGCGTGCGCACGGGGATCCCGCGCGTGCGGCACTCACGCACGATCCGCCCACGCGTGGCGCCCGGCGCTGACGGGATTGCGATGATGACTTCGTCGGGCTCGGTGTCGTCGAGGACGCGCGGGAGCTCGCTCTCGGTGTTGCCGCGCACGCGCACGCCGTCGATGCGCAGGCCGCGCTTCACCGGGTCGTCGTCGACGAAGCCGACCGGCGCGAGCCCCAGCTCGCGGTTGCGCATGATCTCCCGGAGCACCATCCGCCCGCCCTCGCCCGCCCCGGCGATCAGGACCGTGCGCACATCCTTACGGCCTCCCCGGAAGGCCGCGAGCGGTCGACGCTCGTAGAAGCTGCGGGAGAGCGCGCGGACGCCGACCAGGAACACGAGCGAGAGCACCGCGAAGAGGATCACGACGCCGATCGGCACCAGGATCACCGCGGTTCCGTGATGCAGGGTCACGCGCTGAACGGGCCGCAGCACGGCGACGGCGGCCACCGTCAGCAGCACGATCGCGAGCAGCCCCCGGGCCACCGCCTCGTAGTCGCGCTGTCCGGCGTAGCGCCAGCGCCGCTGATAGACGCCCGCGACGGTCAGCACCACCGGGGTTCCGGCGAGCACCCACCAGATCGTCCGTTCGCGCAGGTGCGAGTAGTAGCCGGTGGGACCGTGCTCGAAGCGCAGCTGAAATGCGAGGTAGTACGCGAACGCGACCAGCGCCCCGTCCACCGCGAGCTGGGGCAGAGCGTGCCTGTGGAGGGGTAGGGTCGCCGAGCGGATCCGTCGGCGCATCGTCAGAGTGTAAGGCGGTTAGCCCCGAAGCGGCGACAGGAGCAGGTCAACGAGCACAGCGGGATCGCGGCGAATGCGCGCTCCCGCCGGGGAGTCCGCGCGGCGGCGCAGCTCCAGCTCCTCGGCGCTCGAGAGCTTGCGAAGGCGCTCTTCGGAGATCAGGCGCTCGTCGACGGCGCCCATCCGCCCCTCGAAGGTGGTGTAGACGGGGGTGCCGAGCGCCACCGCCTCGCGGTTCATCGTGCCTCCCGCCGAGATCACCAGATCGGCGAGCGCGACCAACGACTGTGCGTCGATCGCATGCTCGGGCACCACGAAGCCGGGTGTGCGGCGCAGCTGCTCGCGCTGGGCGGCGACCCGCGGCAGCACGACGGCCTGCAGTCCCTCCTCCTGCGCCGCCACGCGCAGGCGCGCGAGCACCTGGGCGAAGAGATCGTTTGAGAAACGGTGGTAGAGCGATACCTCCGGAGGCGTGCGCACCACGACGATCGGACGGGCGGCGTCCAGCGCGAGCTGCTCGAGCACCGACGGATCGGGCTCGAAGTCGGCCAGGTAGTACTCCTCCTTCAGCCCCTCGTAACGGTGGAGCTTGCGCCGCGCCCCGTAGCGGTCCAGCCGCCGAGGCGGTATCGCCTCCGGCACGACGACGGACCTGGCCAGCCGGCAGTTGACGTTGTGCTGGACGGTCGCCCACTCGTAGTCGAACATCGTGGCACTCGGGATCCGCAGGATCGCCGCAGCGACCGACAGGTCGTTGGAACCGTGGCCGAGGGCGACGTCGAAGCTGCGCCCGCCGGCTGCGCGGGCGTCGGCCCGTGCCCACCGGACGAGGGCGGCCGAGCGCGAGGCGAGGCCGAGAGCCTTCGCGGCGAGGCGCTCTCCTCGATGGCGGCCGATCGCTGTGTAGGGAACGCCGAGGCGCTCGCACAGCTCGAGCGTCTGGGCAAAGTCGCGCGCGGTCACCCGTACCTCGTGGCCGTCGGCGCGCAGCCGCTCGAAGACCGGCCGCATGACCAGCACGTGCGGGCTGTTCGTCAGGTCGATCCAGACGCGCATTCGCGGGCACGCTAGCGGTCCGGAGCCGGCCGCTCGGCTCCCAGGTATCGTTGCGTCGCAATGCTCGTCCTCGCGTCGATCTCGGGATCGCTCTTCAACCTCGCCTCGGAATTCGTTGCCGAAACAGGCCTGGTGGCCGTGTTCCTGCTGATGGTCGCCGAGAGCGCCTGCATCCCGATCCCCTCGGAGGCGACGATGCTGTTTGCCGGCTTCGCGGTCACCAACCCCGGCGCGGCGGCGGCGCATCACCATCTGACGCTCTTCGGAATCGTCGCCGCCGGAGTCCTGGGCAACCTCGTCGGCTCCTGGATCGCCTACGGCGTGGGACGCTTCGGCCGCCTCGAGCTCGTCGAACGACACGGGCACTGGCTACACCTGAAGCCCAGCCACATCGAGTGGGCCGACCGCTGGTTCCAGCGCTACGGCGCGCCGGCCGTCTTCTTCAGCCGGATGCTGCCGATCGTCCGCACGTTCATCTCACTCCCGGCCGGCGTGGGGAAGATGCCGTTCGCGAAGTTCACCCTCTACACGCTCGCTGGGTGCGTGCCCTGGGTGCTCGGGCTGGCTCTGGCCGGGGAAGCGCTCGGCAGCGAATGGGAGAACGCGCGTAAATATTTCGAGTACGTGGACTACGCGGTGGTCGTCCTCGTGGTCGCTGCGATCGTCTACGCGGTCATACGCCGCAGGCGCGGCCGAAGCGATTCGGGCGATCCCGCAGCCGATGCCGCCGGATAGGGCTCCGCTCGCGCTCCGCCATGCGATCGCGCTCGGACTGGCACAGGGACCGACCGAGCTGCTGCCCGTCTCATCCTCGGGCCACACGACTCTGATCCCCTGGCTGCTCGGCTGGCGCTACGACACGCAGGAGCCCGAGTGGCGCAAGGTCTTCGAGGTCGCCCTTCATTCCGGAGCGGGACTCGCGCTCGCCATCGAGATGCGCGAGGAGCTCGCCGACTCCATCCGTCAGCTCGACGGACGCCGCGGCACGGTGATCCTGCTGTCGCTGGCGCCGCCCGCGCTCGCGGGCCTGCTGCTGAGGGGGCCGATCGAGCGCCGTCTCGGCGGTCCGCGCTCGATCGCCCTGGCACTCCTCGCCGGGGCGGCCGCGATGGCGCTCGCCGACGCGCGGCCGTCGCCGGGACGGCGCCAGCTCGCACAGGCCGGCGCGGCCGACGGGCTGGCGCTCGGGGTGGCGCAGGCGCTGGCGCTGATTCCCGGCATCTCGCGCAGCGGCGCGACCGTCACGGCGGCGCGCGCGCGTGGCTTCGGACGCCGCGACGCTCAGGCGCTCTCCTGGGAGGCGGCGCTGCCGGTGATCGTTGGCGCGAGCGCCCTCGAGGCGCTCCGCGCCGCGCGGCGCGGCTTGCCGCCCGGCGGCCGTGCGGCGATGGCGGGCGGCGCGGGCGGCGCGTTCGTCTCGACGCTGCTGAGTGCGAGGCTGCTTCGCGGTGATCGGGCAGCGGGCGCAGGACGCGCGCTTCTCCCCTACGCGCTGTACCGCTGCCTGCTCGCTGGCGCGGTGCTCCGACGCCTGCGAAGCGCGCACAATACGGACGGATGACTGTCCTCGGGACCCTGCTGGGCGGGCGCTACCGCCTCGACGCCCAGATCGGGCGCGGCGGGATGTCCACCGTCTACCGCGCCTTCGACGTCGTGCTCGAACGACCCGTTGCGATCAAGCTGATGCACCGCGAGATCGCGGCGGACTCCGACCAGCTGGAGCGCTTCCGCCGCGAGGCGCGCTCGGTGGCGCAGCTCAACCATCCTCACATCGTGACGGTGATCGACGCCGGCGAGGAGTCCTCGGCGGAGGGCGAGAATTCGGGGGCGGGCGGGTCTCCATACATCGTCCTCGAGTACGTCGAAGGCGAGACGCTCAAGGACCTGATCCGCCGGGACGGGCCGCTCGAGATCACGCAGGCGATCGCCTATGCGATCGAGATCGCGCGCGCGCTCGGTGCGGCGCACGAACGGCACATCGTCCACCGCGACGTCAAGCCGCAGAATGTGCTGATCAGCGCCGAAGGCGGCGCCAAGATCACCGACTTCGGCATCGCGCGGACGCTCACCGAGGAGGGGCTGACGATGGACGGGCGTGTGCTCGGCACCACCGACTACGTCTCACCCGAGCAGGCACTCGGCCATCCGGTGACCGGACAGTCGGACCTGTACTCGCTCGGCATCGTGCTGTACGAGATGCTCACCGGACGGGTTCCGTTCCGCGGCGACTCGCCCGTGGCCGTCGCGATGAAGCACGTGCGCGAGGACGTTCCCGACGTCCAGGCCCTGCGTCCCGAGCTGAGCGCGGCGACCGCGGCCGTGGTCGACCGGGCGGTGTCGAAGGACGTCTCCCGCCGCTACCGGGACGCGGCGAGCATGGCGGGAGAGCTCGAGGAGGTGCTCGCGATCGAGACCTCACGCTCCGGCCAGGCGACGGGCGAGGTCACGACCGTCCTGCGCTCGCTGCCCGGCGGCGCGCGCCGGCGCGTGCCCTGGCGCATGCGCCACCCCGTCCGCTGGATCGC
>Ga0210409_10001971_pt1 | contig 25493 bp, 20 predicted proteins | sample IncBWH17MmetaG_FD_161649 | JGI IMG/M metagenome (GOLD analysis project Ga0210409, IMG submission 161649) | Forest soil microbial communities from Barre Woods Harvard Forest LTER site, Petersham, Massachusetts, United States - Inc-BW-H-17-M | ecosystem: Environmental > Terrestrial > Soil >...
CAGTGAAGACCAACCCTGAAATCTTCGGGAGCCCAACATGGTCGCCTACGAATGCCAGTGGACGAGTTGGGTCGCCGAAGCCAGTCACGTGTTTAATTGCTACATCCTGCAAAACGTGGCTGCTCCAGCTGTTGCTGATGAGGAAGAAAGCTCCATCACCTTGATACGTCTTGGAGGAAATGTCGTCGAAAGTGATGTCGTGGATGCTGATCCGCTGGCCACCCGATGCTTGACCGTGATTGTCTGATAGAACAGTGGCGATTTGCATCCCTGAGGCGGCGTGACTGACTTTGCTGTAGCGAATAGTGACATCCGCCACCAGACAAGCAGGACAGACATTCCTGCCCCCAGACGCCGCCTGGTTTTTCGGTGTCAAAAGCAGAGAATACCCCTGCTGGGTGAATCCTCCCCAGGTGTACTCGGCGACATTGCCTTCAAACAGGACGCGCTGTGCATTCTTGAGTTCGAAATGGTTCTTGACGATAAAGGGGTTCCCATCGCGGCCGCCGACATACCCGGGCTGTCCCTGCATCCAGATCATGGGTTTGAACAGGTAGTTGTGGCGAATCTCAATGTCTGCCGGTGTAAGCGTAGCTTCGCCGCCACCGAAAAGGATGCTCTCGCCGGCGGCTTCCATGAAGTTGTTCGTTATCTTGAAGGGACCCGAAGGCAGATCGCCCAGCCCACCCGCAACATCTTGTGAGTCAATGCAAGCGCCAGTCCGAGCGATGCAATGGAAGTCCGTAAAGAAGGAGTCAATGATCGCGCCTGATGTCACCCCCGCAAAATAAACACCGCGGGTGGTTTCATCTTGCGCCGTTCCATGGACCCAGGATCGATCGACGATAACGTGATCTACGGAAACGTGCCGCTGGGGAGTGACAAGCTCGGAAATCGAGCCAACGCCCGGCTCACGGGTCATTTCTAATCCGATTAGACGATAATGATTGGCTCCCGATGCAAACAAGACCGGACCATTGCTGCTGGACATCGGCATTACGAGCCGCGCCATCACGTTCTGAGTGGACTGACAATTCAGGGCAGGTCGGCCCGGAAGCGATTTCACGCCGGCGTAGCAAGGCGTGATTCGGGTACCCTCCGGCGGCAAACTGCTGTCGGGGGAACTGGTCCGAACGATTACCCAGTGAGAACTGTCGCATGGCTTGTCCGGAAAAACGAAAGCGCCGCTGAAGGTAGTATCGGCCTTCAATTGGATCGTATCGCCGCAGACAGCCGAGTTGAGCGCGGCTTGAAAATCTGCTGCTGTGCTGACCAGAGTCATTTTGCCAGGTGCTGGAGTGTCGGCCAGCGATGTGTGAAGGTAGACACGCGGTAACTCGGCCGGGCCGTCGAAATTACTGTTCGATGCAGCCGAAACCGTCATGGCTAGTGCAGTGGTGGCTTGGCTCCCTGATGTGTCGCGTACCTGAACACTGAAGGGGAAACTGCCGGCTTGGCTGGCTGATCCACTGATGGTGCCGGCGGTGCTCAACGCAAGTCCGCTGGGCAGGGCCCCGGACTGAATCACCCACTGGTAAGGAGCTTCCCCTCCTTCAGCGGTAAGCATAGATGAGTACAGCGCGCCACTCTGGGCAGTTGGAAGAGACAGAGTCGAAATCTGCAGCTTCTGAGCCGGGGCCACGAACACTGTCGCGGTTCCGCGCGATGGCGGATCCGAGCCCGCGGCAACGACTGTGATCGTTTGCGGAGTAGGAACTTGTGGCGCGGAGAAGATTCCATTATTCGAGATTGTGCCGCCGGTCGCCGACCAGCGCACCGCAGTATTTTTCGTATTCTTTAGCAATGCGGTGAACTGCAGCTGACTGCCCGCCGTCAAGGTCGCGGAGTCGGGTGTCACTTGGATAGCCGTGTTGGTCGCAGCTGTAGTCACAGGCGGTACTGCAGCAGAGGTCATTGTCTGACAGCCGGTGGTGCACAGAAGCGAAGCCAGCAAGAGAGCGAAGAGCGTCGAAATTCGGGACCAAAGCCCTAATCTCAAGGGGAGCATTCGTTTTTCCTCGAAACCGATTTTTGGGGGACCTAAATTGCTTCGAGTCCGATGTGCACACGTTAAGCGCAAGAGGATATTTTCGACAGATTACGGAGGTCGGTGTCCAAGTTGAACACATTGGTTCATCCGGCATCAACGTCAGATGTGGCCTTTGGTTCGCAGCAGAACAATAACGTCGGCTGAGTCAAAGCACGATGAACTTCTGGGTCTGTGATTTTAGGCATTCTTTCTGGGTAGAACGGGTTTCATGCTGCAAGCGCGCAGTAGGGCATCAGCGAAGCTGTTCGCGACATTCGACCAGTCATAATGAGATGCAAGCTTAACCGCTGCCAATTCATATTGCCGCCGGAGACCCGGTTCGCGCGTCAACCTGACAATTGCATTGGCGAATGCTGCTGGTTCGTCGGCCAAAATAATATCGCTGCCGTTGTGTACGTCCAGTCCCTCGGCACCGATCGAGGTTGAGATGACGGCTTTCCCCATCGCCATAGCCTCGAAAATTTTGAGGCGCGTTCCTGCTCCGGCACGCAGGGGAACCACCACTACGGTGGCATCCCGTAGGTAGTCTGAGACCGAGGGCACCGTCCCTGTGACCTGGACATAATCGCAGGCCAGGCGCTTCACACTTGTGGGCGGCTTCCGTCCAACGATCTGGAATAAGGCTTCAGGGAGTTCCTTTCGCACGCCGGGAAGGATCTCGCGGCAGAAGTAGTTCACCGCGTCGATGTTGGGCTCCCAATCCATCGAACCAGTGAAAACGATGCGTGGAGGGTTTGCGATAGCGGGCGGTGAAACCTGATATTTATGGGTGTCAACGCCGGTAGGCACGACACTAACTTCCGATGCGCCCATCTCCAGCATTTGTCTGCGATCGTGGTCGGAGACAGCGATGATCAAATGGAAACGGCGTATCTCACTCTTCTCATAGCGGTCCATCTTGGCAGCCTCGAGCTTATAGGCTAGTCGCCGGACTAAGTTTGATTCCGTCGCAGCACGGCGCTTCCATAGCGAAGATTCCACGTTGTGCTGAAAAAGGACCGTGGGTGTCACGAGTATGCGGGGGAAATTGATGCTTGCCACAAGGAAATCACAAACGGCCACATCAAAGTGCCTTTCATCCAGCCAAGATGCGACCTGTCGCCGCATCCTTGCGTCGGCGAAGTTGCTCACTGCGAAAGGCGCCGCCCGGAAGATTCCACGAACGTAGCCAAAGTACTGACCTAGATTGCCCCCTTGTTGGGCATCGGTGTGGATGGTTTGTGCACCCGGCAGTTCCAGAGCTATTTCCTCTTCGTACCCAGGATCCGGTTTTCCACCGTAGTCTGAAAAAAACGTTACTTCGTGCGTCTGGATCAAATGACGCAAGATGTTGTAAGAACGAATCTTCCCGCCGGTATCGACCGGTAGCATCTTCCCCGACTTGACCCAGAGGATGCGCACGCACGCCTACCAGCAGATGCCCAAGTATTGGCGTGCCGACGGACGCCGGTCCTTCTCCAGATTCACCAGATCCACAATCGTCTGGTCCGGGTGAAGGTGCTTTTGCAGAACTTCGACCGGAATTGCCCGTGTCCCCAGCACGACCACCTCAGCGTTTCTCAGGGTCTCAGCTAGATCGGTCTCAAGTAGCGACCCGATGTGGGGAATCTCCTTTTCGATGTAGTCGCGGTTGGAGCCGATCAGGCGGCCAAGAGACACATTATCGTCCCAGATTTTGAGCTTGCGCCCCTCTCCGAGCAGATGCTTGACGAGTTGAACCTGCGGACTCTCCCGCAGATCGTCGGTTGCCGCTTTGAAGCTCAGCCCCAGAATGGCTACGTGTCTCTTTCCAGTATCGAGCACAATCTCTACCGCGCGCTTCAGGTGCTCTTCATTGCTGGGCATCAGTGATTCGAAGAGTGGTAGCTTGAGGCCCAGTTCCTTGGCACGATAGTTAATAGCCCGAACATCCTTCGGCAGGCAGGATCCACCGAAAGCGAAGCCCGGTTTCAGGTATTTCGGAGAGATATTCAGCTTGTCATCGGCCGTGAAGATTTCCGTCACCGCTTCAGCGTCGACTTCAAGCTCTTTGGCAAGCGCACCCACTTCATTGGCAAAGGCGACTTTCAACGCGTGCCAGGCATTGCAGACATATTTCACCATTTCCGCGGAGCGAAAAGACGTCTCAAAAAATCGTCCTTTAGCCCACGCGTACAGGTCCCGCACGGGTGCGGCGTGGTGTGACTCCGCGGCTCCGATGATAGTCATCGCCGGCTCAAGGAAATCCGTCACTGCAGTCCCTTCCCGCATAAACTCAGGATTCACGCAGACTCCAAAGTCCTTTCCCATGCGTTTGCCGCTGGCTTGCTCCAATGCCGGGATCACGAGGTTCTCAGCAGTTCCCGGGAGGACGGTGCTGCGCAGGACGACCAAGTGAAAATCCGGTTTGCGCCGCAGCACTTGCCCGATATCGCGGCAGACCGGTTCGATGTGACCGAGGTCAAGCTTCCCACTGCGAAGGCTGGGAGTCCCCACGCATAGGAATGAAGTGTTGGACTGCAGAACCGCGTCAGCCGAGTCGGTGGTGGCGCGCAGTAGCCCCTGGCTGTGGGCGTTGTCTACCAGTTCCTTCATCCCTGGTTCTACAATCGGGCTGCGCCCCGAGTTCAGTTGTTCTACCTTAAGTGGGCTCAGGTCGACGCCGATCACCGAATGTCCCTTCGATGCGAGGCAAGCCGCTGTCACTGAACCGACATAGCCAAGACCAAAAACACTGACTCGTTTTCTCATATCCTCCGCCAGTGGAGATTCGCTACTTCACGGGATTGCGGCAACCTGATTTTACGTACCGTGTGCCTACGACTGAGCGACCAGCAAGAGAATCGCAGGGTGAGAACATCCGTTTCGCCTGAGAATCAGTTCTGCCAGGCAACCATCCTGCCAGTAAGAAACCTAGGATATCTTACACAGATGAAAGCGTCAGCGCCTATTCTGGCACTCCTGTGATCAGCACGAGCGGCCGTTCAGGTAAGGTGTTAGAAGGAATGCAGTCTTTGCAGCTATCAACCTGAAGCATGGGAAGAAACCTCTGGAGGCACTCGGTGGAGATATTGGCTGTCGGAGCGGAACTCGATGTGCTCGAGGGCTTTTTGTTGGAAACAAGAGACCACTATTCCAGCCGGAGGAGTGAAGTAGAATCTTTGCTTAGCAGCGCACTCAGATGAGAGACTACGGGAGTTGCATCCGCCGGCTACTGGATCTCGAGATCTGGATGCGCATCGTGCTCAATGGGGAGCCCGCAAAAGCAGTCGCGGTGAGCGCAGAGCATATGCATGCTATTCAGGTGAACTAGATCGCATGGGTCAATCCACTCGCACGTTCCTTCGGCGTACTGCCCTCGCTAGCTTAAAGACCGCGGGGCTATTTCATATTGTCAAGAATAGTGCGTGGCGGCGGCAGCGGCTTCTGATCCTCTGCTACCACGGAGTTGCGATGGAGGATGAGAGCCAGTGGCGTCCCTACCTGTACATCGACCTGCACACTTTGGAACGCCGCCTCGAGATTCTGCGAAGAGGCAGCTACACTGTTTTGCCTCTCGACGAGGCGGTACAGCGCCTTTTTGAAAAGGACTTGCCGCCGCGAAGCGTTGTGCTCACTTTCGATGACGGCACTTACGACTTTTACAGACAGGGTTATCCGTTGATTAGAAATTTTGGTTTTCCTGTGACGGTTTATCTCACAACCTACTACTGCGATCACCAACGGCCGGTTTTCGTGTTGATGTGTTCGTATTTGCTCTGGAAGGCGCGAAGTCTGCGCGCCGTGAAGCTGGACGAATTCGGTATCAAATATCCTGTTGATCTCCGCTCGGAGGTAGCGCGCCAAGCTGCGGAAAAGGAACTGGCGCAATGGGTCGAAGGTCTCAATCTCACAGGCGAGCAGAGGGACCAAGTTGCCTGTCGGCTCGCGCAACGATTGGGCATCGACTATCGGGATCTCTGCCAGAAGCGGATCTTGCAACTGATGAACGCAGATGAGGTTAGGCAACTTGCGCGTGAGGGGGTCGATTTCCAGTTACATACGCACCGACACCGCCTACCGCGCGATCAAGAACTGTTTCTGAAAGAAATACGGGAAAATCGAACGCGGGTTCTGAATGCGACCGGTCGCCCGGCAAGGCACTTCTGCTACCCAAGCGGCGCATACCGGCCGGAATTTCTTCCTTGGTTGGCCCATGAGGGCTTGATTTCAGCGACAACCTGCGACACGGGGATTGCCCATTGCAGCAACAATCCACTACTCCTGAAGCGTTTAGTGGACACAAGTGGGCGCAGCGATCTTGAGTTCGAAGGATGGGTGAGCGGGGTAAGTCAATTCATATCGCGCGGCAGACGCGCTCCGTTGGCCTACAGGCCCGATTGACCAGAAACGGCAATCGGTTTTACAGACTATACCAGGTTCAGCAATGGTTTTCGGAGCTCATACCCAAGGTCCTGCATCCATAGACCACACGTTTTTCGATGGTTTTAGTGCTGGCCCAATTGCTCCATTGTGCTCTTTTCGAGCGTTCGCGTGCGGAGAGGTCGCCCTTAACCGAATGGGGCCGCTCAACTTCGTTCGGCGTCGGTTCGATCTGCAGCATGGTCGCACCGTTTAAGTGTTAGCGGTAAGTAAGGTTGAAGCCGGTACATCCACCGGTACGGGTCTGCAGGTTAAGAATGTGGGTGTCCTGCTCGTTGCGCCCAACAAGCCAAGTACGACCAGTAACAACAGAAAGCACAATGAAATCATGGTTCCGAACTTCTCTGCTGGACTTTTCTCCAGCAACAGCTTAACCGTATAGGTGCCTGTACGCACCGGGATCTGAAGTAAACCGTCGGAATCATATTGAACCGGCAACTCCTGTCCGCTTTCTTCGATATGGGCCTGCCAACCGGGGTAATAAAAATGATTGATGTGGAGGATCCCGTCTCGCGCTGCCTGCACCTGCAAATGAATCTTGCGGGGCAGCCAATCTGAGACCAACGCATTTTCCATGGGTTGGCCGGTCGAATCCGCGATCCACACTTTCTTTGGCGGATGCTGCACGAGGAAATTTTCGAAGTCGGGGAGTTGATAGTGGTGCAGATTGACAGTTGCTGGCCAAGTCAGCGGGTAGTCGCGCAGCAGTTCGATTGAGCGATCGAGATTTTGGACGCGTAGTTCGGGAACTTGCCGCCATTTGGAATAGCTTGTAGCCGCAGCCCATGCATCAGAGCCGAGCCAGACCAAGACAATTAGCCCACAGACGAGAAGGATCGCCCGAGAAGCGTGGCGAAGGGCAGGATAAGTGATTGCCGCTAGGGCTGCTGTTGCAGCGGCCAGCACCACGTTGAACCGAGTGGGGAACGGAAGATATTGCAAAGGCTTCACGTACTTCCAAATCGGATATGTCAACTGCGTCATCATCAGGTATGACATCAGTGCGATGCCCCCGTAGAAGGCAGCTTGTTTTCGTCGTGAAGCTTGAAGGAAACGCTGAGCGCACCACCACACCGCCGCAGCAAAGAACAAGGTCGAAGTGGTCAAGAACAGTAGGCGAGTCTTGAAATCGAGCAATGGAGCCGGGGAGAACAGCCACCAATGCACGTAGCTGAAGTACGGATCCAGATGATGCTCCAAGTGCACCTTGGACCGATCGAACATCGCTGGCAAAACGTAAATGGAAACCAGTCCCGCACCACACGCCAACGCGCCGGCGACAATGAATGCGGCTCGCCATCGTCCCGAATCACTCATGAAAAATGCGAGGAGAATCGGCACTAGCGAGAACGCGACGGTAATCGGCAGGTGGCTTAAAATCAACAAAGCGTAACTGAGAGTCAGTGCAACGAATCCCCACCGGCTCCCTCGAAGTATCGCTTGAACGGACCAAAGAATCAGTGGCACCGCAACAAACGACCACAACTCAAGCTCGGCTCCCCGATTGTAGAGGTCAATAGCCGTGTGATAGGGCATCACCAGGTAGAGAGTTGCGGCGAAGAGTGCGCTGGCTCCGTCAGTGAGATCGTGGAGCCAGAAATACGCGGTATAGCCGGACAGGATCATCGCCACCACGCAGCTGATTCCAGCGAGAAGCCATCCGCGTGGATCATGATTCCCGATCAAAGGAGAGATGAGAGCAGAAACCGTGGTCGACAGTGTCGGATAAACGAAAAACGGAGCAGACCCGAGGCCACCATTGCTGTTCATCAGCCAACGGGGATATAGTTCGCCGCTCCAGAACTGCTCGGCGAAGGGTTTCGTCCAGGTTGCATGCATGATTCCATCATGCGAAAGGTCCGGAATCCCGTGCAGCAGAGCCGGCCAGCTCAAAACCAGCGCAACGACCGTCAGCCATAACACATGAAGGGCGGTTTGACGCCAAGAGTGGATGGTTCTTTCGCTGGTAATGGCAACTGAAGGCATGGCCGTGAGTATAGTAATTCCCCCTCGGGGAGTCCAATGATGCGAAATAGCTAAGGCATCGCTTGGCATCGGCCCAACCGAAACGTGCCACTCCCCCAATGTCCGAATGTAGTAGCAGCCAGCGACTGTCGCAGGAGGGGGTTTCATTTCGGCTCCGGCTGTTATAATTCAGCCGACGCTGAGATTGTGGGTGTCTGGTTGACATTCAGAACTCAAAGCCTAAACCGGGCCTGGATCGGCCGGCGCTCTTCTTTCCGTAACACTGTGTGAGCGGAAGTAACCAGCAGACTAACTTTCCTTGGCAAATCTGGGGATTTTCATGAGAAGGTTACCGTAACGACCACGCTAACGGACTGGAAATTTGACCGTATCCGGCTGCTGACTCGCTCAGGCAGCTTTCACGAACATTCATTACCTTGAGGATTGGCGAACGCGCGAACGTATGAGTACGAAACGAATTCTGGTCATTGGGGCCGGGCCGACAGGAATTGGAGCGGCTAGACGATTGCAGGAACTGGGTTATGAGAACTGGACTCTTTACGAAGCTTCTGATTACGTGGGTGGGCACGCAACATCCCATGTGGACGCCCATGGCTTCGTCTGGGATGAGGGAGGTCATGTCATTTTTTCCCATTATTCCTACTTCGATCGTCTGATCGAGGATGCACTCGGAACCGAAGTGAATGAGCGCGTGCGCGAGAGTTGGATCGTACACGGAGAGAGTTGGGTTCCTTATCCGTTCCAGAATAATTTGCGATACATGCCCAAGGATATTCAGGTGAAGTGTCTTCTTGGAGCCGCGAAGGTCAACGGATCTAGCAACACAGAGGCAGCAAACTTCCGCGATTGGATCCTGGCAACGTTCGGCGAAGGCATCGCTGAAACATTCATGTTCCCTTACAACCGCAAGGTTTGGACCACCCCGCTGGAGCGCATGTCAAAATCGTGGATCGGAGAACGAGTCTCCGTCGTCGATTTCAGACGACTGCTTGAGAACGTTCTGTATTCACGTGACGATGTCAGCTGGGGTCCAAACAGCAAGTTCAAGTTTCCTCTCCACGGTGGGACTGGCGAAATCTATCGTCGCGCGGCCAGCCGCTTCAGTGGTAACATACGGCGCGGCAAGACGTTGGTGGAAGTCGACACGGCTCGCCGAACGCTGTCCTTTGCGGATGGTAGCGGCGATACCTATGACATTCTCATTTCAACCGCTCCCCTGGATCTGCTAGTCCAAATGATGAAGCCGGCCAATTCCCGGCTTCGTGAAGCCGCAGAGTTGCTCGAACACAACAATCTTTTTATCCTTGGCGTCGGGCTCGAGAAGCCGATTGAAACCGGCAAATGCTGGATATACTTCGCCGATGCCGACATGCCTTGTTACCGGGCGACATACTTCTCCAAATATTCACCGTTTAACGTACCCAATGGCGACATCAGCCGGTATAGCTCTCTCATGTGTGAAGCCTCCATTCCAAAAGGACATCCCGTCGACGCTGACGCCATCTGGAAGCAGGCCCTGGCTGGCTTGATTCGAGCTGGCATCCTTGAAGAACGCGATCAGGAGCGGATCGTTTCGCGTTACCAGCGCTTTGTTTCCTACTCCTATCCGATACCGACGTTGGAGCGGGACAAAGCCCTTCAGGTGATCCAGCCCGCATTATTAGCAGAGAGGATTTATTCGAGAGGCCGCTTCGGAGCCTGGCGTTACGAAATCGGAAATATGGACCATTCGGTCATGATGGGAGTGGAAGCTGTGGGTCATGCTGTTGCCGGTGAGCAGGAAACAGTATTTCACAGCTCTTAAGAGGGCAGACGAGCCATGGAAAATCATGTATCCGAGCGAAATCCAGGAGTAAGCATCATTATCCCCGCATACAACACTGCTCCTTTGATTGCAAGCTGCCTCGACTCCGTTTTCCGTCAGACCTTCCGTGATTTTGAAATCATTGTGGTCAACGATGGTTCTCCCGATACCCCGCAATTGGAGCAGGCGTTGCAGCCCTACCGGGAAAAGATCGTCTATATCGTCCAGCCCAATAAACGGGCGGCAGGGGCCAGAAACACTGCCATCCGCGCGGCCCGCGGGGAACTCTTGGCGTTCCTCGACAGTGATGATTCCTGGCTCCCAGATCATCTCGCTTCTCAAGTAAAGCTATTTGATCAGGACCCTCGCCTCGACCTCACCTATGCCGATGCCTTCTTGATTTCTGAACTTCCGAATCAGCAAACGTTCACGGAACGATGTCCGTCCGAAGGAGAGGCATCCTTCGAGGCTCTGGTAAATGAGCGTTGTCAGATCCCAATCTCAACTGTCGTAGCCCGCAAATCCGCGATCGTGAAAGCCGGCTATTTCGATGAGAATCTTCTGCGTTGTGACGATTACGACATGTGGCTTCGTACGGCCTTTGTCGGCGGAAAAATCGCGTACAACCGAAGGCCGCAAGCTCGACTCTATCAAGGTCGGCCGGATTCTTTGGGCGTCTCTCCTGTAAAGATGTCGGAGGCATACCTGCGAATTCTGGAAAAAGCGGCCCAGATTCTACCACTCAATGAGACGCAAAGAATTGTAGTGCACCGGCGCGCTGCCGAGGTGAAGGCAAATTACCTCCTTGAGGAAGGCAAAGCTCAACTTCGGGAAGGTCACCTGGATCGAGCCCGGGAATTACTGGCGGAAGCGAATCTCCATCTGCGGAGATTCAAGCTTGGACTCGTGGTTCGCGGATTGGGTATGGCACCAAGTTTTACTAACATGATGCTTGGTGTGTGGCAAAAATTTCGAAGCGCCTGACACTATGGTGCAAACCGGTTTTCGGCATGGAGCATCGCCCGTGGTCATCCCTCACACGATTACTGGTGTCCGTCGTACCTTCGAACTTCTTCGACTGGGCCATAGCATCTTGCTGACGACACACTTCTCGTCCCCTATCTGAAATCTGGAAAAACCAGGGGCCCCTTGTTAATCGCCAATCTCCTGTCTAAAAGCAACCCGCCGATCTCCCTGTCATCAATCGACTGCTGCCGAATCCATCGGCGCAGACAAAAGTCCGGTGACAAATGGAGCCCTCACCTCAGCAGAGCAATTTTCTTCAGCACTCGATGTTTAAGCATGCAATTTTAACGATCTTGACGGCCACTTGCTCGCCGCCGCCGGTGTATCCGAAGTAATGTGGTTCGGCGCGGTATTTTGCGCAAAATTCGACAAACGCCTTGTATTCCCCTTCCTGCCATCCCGGGTAATTGAAAAACTCGTCGAACTGAATGACCGTACCGGCGACGATGCGATCGCCCAAGCACTCCAATACAGTTTGGGTTGAGTTGTAGAGATCGGCATCGAGATGCAAGAAGGCCACGGCGCCGGGATGCTGCTGCATGAACCGGGGAATCGAATCCTGGAACCATCCGGGGTAGAGACGGACGTTGTCGCGCACTTTGGGCAGGTTCGGCAAGGCAAACATACCCTTTCCATGGCCAACTCTCCAGTCTTCAGGAAGCCCTTTGAAAGAATCGAAGCCGTGAATCTCTCCAGGGATCAGTGAGGCCACGAAGTTGATGGTTTCTGCCTGGTAGACGCCGAACTCGCAGTATAGGCCTGGGATCTCCGCTTGCGCGAGTGCAGCGCGCAGCAAAGCGAACTTGTCGAGATAGCTCTTTGCCATCGGCATGCATTCGTCGATGAGTGCCGCAGACTCGGCCGCAGCCTTGTGCTGGCGGGCGAGGTCGACGTCTCGGGACGCAAGCTCCGTTTCTTGGCGAAGATAGTCGTGCAAGCGTTTTTTGGCTTTCTGGCGGAATTGACGAAACATAGAAAGGATAATGATAGTCGTTGAGGACGTGTCGCGCCTAACGAGCTACGGGAGAGCCCGGGATGTGCGTAAGCTCGGAGACTCGAGCCTTATGGCTCCAACACTGCAATTTCCACCGCGAACCACCAAAGCCGAGCGCCATCGAGTGAGCGACAGCATAACTCGATCAAAGAGTGCTGCGGATGCAACAGTTGACGTGCCAAATTGATCGATGCAATTCGCTGGACTTTTCAAAGCGGAGAACCCCTCGTTTGTGGGATACAATATCGGAGCGACTGATCGCGGCGCGCCGCCTCCAGGAGGACAAATGAAAATCGCAACCCTAGTGCTTGCCGCAACGATTCTCTTACCTGCGGCCAGTCTGCAACCCCAAACTCCGCAGCGCGATGTTCCCGCCGAGGTGGATTCCGCTCGGAACGCCTTGAAGGGAGCGTTGAACGACCTGCAACACGCCGGAGGGCAATGGGGTGGCCATCGAGACAACGCCATGAACCATATCAGGCAGGCCATAGCTGAGCTGAACGAAGCGGAGAAGTGGGCACACGAGCACCACGACGCTAAGTGAGGCCTGAGAACTCTATTCTTTTTCTCTATTGTGCAATTAATGCCCATCGGTAACGAATGGGTACTTGACCAGCTGTCCGCTAGTCTGCTGGCGCTACGGCAGGGGATAAGTGTGTTTATCTTCCTACGAACCCACCCTTCTGATCACAGTTGTTCGCATGTTTGCTGGATTTCCATCCTTAGAGAGTCCCGCCATGATGGAGTAGTCCTCGGGATGAAGTTGATCGAGGCATTCGTCAGGAATCAATTTCGTCCGGTAGCCAGAATCGGAATATAACGTATTCTAATCGCTGGCGGCCTGGCCATAACTTCCAAATTTTGGTGCCTCACACCAGTCGGTCGAGTATTTTTCTCCTTACCTGCGCTGTTCTTCGTGTCCATCCCTTGGGTCGTTAAAGACATCTTGCCCATTTGTCGCTGTGCGCTACTCCCGCTCAAGACTTTGGGTAGTAAACTGTTTTGACAGGGCAAAAAACCTGCTGCTAGAATGAGTAATTGCCGCAATTCCAGTCTGCCCTAAGGATGTGGAACGTTTCAACTGAAATTGCCTGGAAGCAAGTCATTATTGATGCCGGGTTTTTGGGTGAAAAGTTGCCACGATGCGAGTCGCAGTGCACCCCTTCTAGCTTAATGATCGCGGACTCCTGGCGAAGAGAGACTTGCCAATGATCAAACGGCTGCTTGCTGGATGTCGATACTTTTTCGGTTTGCAGGCTCCTGGTCGGAACCTGAAAGTTTTTCCTGATGACATATTTCTTGTCTCTTATCCGAAGTCGGGTAACACCTGGACACGCTTTTTGATCGCAAATCTAGTGTATCCGGAAAAGAACCCGGATTTTGCGAATATCAACGATTTGATTCCTGACCCGGAAGCGATGGCAAAACGGGATCTGGAGCGTGCAAGTCGCCCTAGGATTCTGAAGAGCCACCAATACTTCGACCCTCGCTACCCGAAGGTCATCTATATTGTGCGCGATCCGCGAGATGTGGTGCTCTCGGAATACTATTTCGATATCAAACGGAGTGTGATCGAGGAAGATTTTCCCTTGGAGAAGTTTGTATCGCGTTTTGTAGGCGGAGAGTTGAATCATCCATACGGGACATGGGGGGAAAACGTGGCGACGTGGATTTATACGCGAGGGGAAAGTCCTCAGTTGTTGCTGGTTACGTATGAGGCATTGCAGTCGAAGGGTTCGCGCGAAATGGGCAGAATTGCCGAGTTTCTCGGTGTAAGGACCACTCCAGAGCGGATCGCTTTTGCCCTGGCCCAGAGCACCCCCGACCGCATGCGTGAACTGGAAAGAAAGCAGGGGCATCTGTGGTCGTCGACCCGAGAAACTCGACAAGATAAACCCTTCGTCCGGTCCGCCAAAGCAGGAGGCTGGAAAACGGAATTGACCGAGACTAGCATTGCGGAAATTGAATCGGCTTGGGGCACGCTTATGCGCAAGATCGGTTATGAATTAGCTTCTACAAGTCTGGCTCACACCCGAATGGGAAAAGAACAAGCAGGCAGACCGTGCTGAGCCATGGGCAAGAAGGTAAACGCCCGGGGGTGGTTAGGCATTTGGTGGCTGGGATCGAACGTGGATTGGGATTGCACCGTCCAGGCCGCAGTTTGCTTATTCTCCCAGATGATATTTTTCTCGTTTCTTTCCCCAAATCCGGAAATACATGGACGCGGTTTCTCCTCGCGAATCTGAGATTTCCTGATCAAAACATCACTTGGGCGAATATCAATCGGTTGGTTCCCGACCCGTCGGCCACTGCCAAAAGAGATTTCGATCGCATGCCTCGACCACGCATTATTAAGAGCCATGAGTGCTTCGATCCGCGTTATCCGCGTGTTGTCTATATTGTTCGAGACCCCCGCGACGTGGTTGTTTCGCAATATCACTATCACCGGAAGGTCAGGAGAATCAAGGACGAGTCGCCAATTGAGGAGTTCGTCAAGCGCTTTCTTGCGGGCCAGACGTGTCCGCACGGCTCTTGGGGACAAAACGTATCTACCTGGTTGTGCACGAGCGAACGGGATCCTCGATTTCTTTTGTTACGCTACGAGGACCTGGTTGCCGACACGGCCCGCGAACTGATGAAGGTGGTGGAATTTTTGCGCCTTACAACGAGTCCAGAGCAAATTCACAGAGCCGTCGAACGAAGTTCAGCCGACCACATGCGGAAACTCGAAGAAACACAGACGAACGAAAATGAACTCATGAAAGGTTCACGAAAAGACCTTACATTCGTTCGTGCTGCTCGCGCAGGAAGTTGGCGCTCAGAATTACCTGCTCCGATGGTTGCAAGCATGGAAGCCGCCTGGGGACACCTCATGCAGCATTTACGATATGAGTTGAGTTCACATCCTCCTGTAGAAAACCAGAATTGCGGGCCTTTCGGAATGTTAAGCACCCCTCATGATGAGTAAATGGCGAGAATGCCGGATGTGTAGCACATGGTTCTTATGGCTAGCTCCGTGTATTTGCACGCAGTCCTTTTCAGAAGTGCGATGTCCTAGCTAGGCTCCGTCGACCCGTCCCGACGCACGACGAAAACGCCTTGCATCGGTAATCGCCGAAGCGAGTTACGCTTCTTCCTGGTAACTGTTCACTAGGGCGCGAGTGACTTCGTCTTCCTTATTCTGATTCAAATTGCCCACATTCCACGCCCGACGCGTGAAGAATGCCCAACTGAGACAGCCGCCATAGACGGCAACCACTATTGCGAGCTGAACCAGAAGGGCGCTCAGCCGATGCGGAATAAACCAGCGTCTCATCAATAGCAACACGGCGATGACGGGTACACACATTGCCACCGGCAATGAGAAGGCCTGGTACAGATAAGTCCGCAGTTTGATTCCGACCAGGCGACAAAGGTGTTGGGGTAGGAAAAAAATCATAGAACACGTCAGCGGAATTGCAGTGCCAATGGCATCGCCCAGTATTCCGTAGGGGCACACCAGAAGGACGCTCAGAATCAGGTTCGCTGTTCCTTCAGACAACGCTACCCAACCCCAGGTGTGATGTTTCGCCATTCCCCATAGGATTCGCCCCGAGCTGTGCTGAGCCAGCATCAAGGTCGTCGGATACAACAACACAAGCAATACGGGATAACTGGTAGCGATGTATTTCGGGCCAACCCAGACCTCGATGACGGACTTGCCCAAGATTGTAAGAATCGCCGCCATGGGAAAGATAATGGAGGCACAGGCGCGGTTCCCCAAGACGAGCATCTTCCGCAATCCATCCATGTCGCCTTTGGCATGCGATTGGCTCGACATAGGCACGAAAATCTGGGCCAGGCTGCTCACCACTTCCGATGCATAATCCACTAACCGTGATCCAATCGTAAAGTAGGTAATTGCCGCAGCAGACACGAAAGTGCCGATAACCATCGCGTCCGTTTTGAAGCGCAAGCGGTTGGCAACGATGATCAAGAAAGTAGTCCCGCTATAACTGGCGATTGTGCGCAGCGTCGAGCGATTTACGTATTGCAAACTCAATCGCATAGGCAGAAGTCGGAAAACGGCAACAGCATTGACTAGCTGATTGACTAACGGGAAGCAGACTGTGATGAAGGCGATCGTCAGCAGCCCCCGTCCATGCCGCAGCGCCACAACTATCAGGAGTGCTCGCGCCACGGTTGAGCTCACGCTTGTGAGATTCAACAGATAGAAGCGCTGCAGTCCTTCCAGGATCCCCCCGAATACCCCGAGCGGAAATCCGAACGAAACCGACAGTCCTACCATCAAGAGTAACCACCGCGCCGTGGCTATAGATCCACCTGGAATGCGAAATATGGAGTTGACGTAGTAAGTCGCGATCAGTGTTGCGGTAATCGCAGCCACGGCGACTCCGCCATAGCTGAACATGGCGGTGCTGACCAGCCTGTTGAGTTCCTCCTGTTCGTTCGTAGCCCCGTACTTCGCGACATAGCGGACGATGGAGGAACGAATTCCGAGGTCAAAGAGTCCGTAGTAGCCCGTGAGCGAGAAGATCAGAATCCACAAACCGAAGGCTTCATCCCCGAGATGATGCAGGATGAAAGGGGAGAGAAGGATACCAACGGCGACATTCACGCCGAGGGCGAACCAACTAGAGCCGACGTTCTTTAGGATCTGGTGTTTTTCGAACGTGCGCATACCGAATCACTCGCCTGCTCAAACAAAGCCTCTTCTCCGTCGATTCAACCGAACGCCAATGAGCGGCGGTGATCTTGACGCAGTGTCGAGGAATTGTCCTTTTGTACCATATTCAGCGATTACCTTTACAGGCCAAAGGAGCGACCCCCATTTGGCGTCTCGGCAAGTTTTCGTCGAACTCGCAGCCTAGAGAACAATTGTCCCATGGAGGTCGGCCTCGCTGCACACTTCTCGGGGCTATGGTCCGTAAAAGGTTAGGTCGGGGTTCATGGGCGTACAAACTACGCAGCTGGGGTTGGCTTCCGCCAAACAACTTCAAATCGCTGGCCTAATGGCACAGCTGAGAAAGCAGAGCCCTCGGAATGCAAGTCATTGTGGCTCAGTCTAAATTTATTTATGAGGAATACATGTGCGACAATTGAAACGAAATTGCCATGGTGCACTACCGAGCGCCTCAAAACACAGGATTATTGCCCATGAATCAACACGCTGCGGAAGTTGCTGCCGGCGCGCGTTTCGAGTTCGGAAAGAACTGGGAAAGCTTTCTTGAGACCCTTAACGAAAAGAAAATCGCCGACGCAGTTGCTTCTCTTCAGTCGATGCTCGAAACTGAAAGTCTTGCTGGCCGGACATTCGTTGACGTGGGCTCGGGCAGCGGACTGTTCAGTCTCGCAGCACGGCGAATGAGTGCCCGCGTACATTCGTTTGATTATGATCCCACCTGCGTGCGCTGCACGGCCGAGTTGAAGCGTCGCTATTTTCCCGATGACGAAAAATGGACTGTAGAAGGCGGTTCCGTCCTGGACTCATCTTATCTGGAGTCTCTCGGGCAATTCGACGTGGTCTATTCGTGGGGTGTACTGCATCACACCGGTCAGATGTGGAGAGCGCTGGAAAACGTGGCTGCTCTAGTTGCGCCCGGCGGTAGGCTCTTTATTTCTATCTATAATGATCAAGGAACAGCTAGCCGCCGGTGGGCCAAGGTTAAGAAGTTTTACAACAACGCTCCTTCAGGGCTGCGTTTTCTGGCTGTCTGGCCCTCATTTTTGGTCCTTTATTGGCGCAGGCTGGTGAAAGACTTGCTGCGTGGTCGCCCTCTCCAAACCATTCGCGGTCGGCAAAAGACGCGTGGGATGTCGCTCTGGCATGACCTGATTGACTGGGTGGGAGGTTATCCTTTTGAAGTGGCCAAGCCTGAGCAGATCTTTAACTTTTATCACGAACGCGGATTTATCCTGACGAAACTCGTGACTCAGGGTGGCTCACTTGGGTGTAATGAGTTTGTTTTGAAGTCGGCTCAGCTTAGTCGATAATTGTCAGATGATTTTGTGTGACGGCTAGAAGTACGTATACCGGTTCGGGAGTGGGCTTTACAGCGCATGATTCACTAACGACCACACCAATCATTCCGTGCCCCTCCCCGCGATTTGTCAACACCCAATAATGTTCTGCAAGTTTCCTGTCACGCGACCGACCTGCGATGAGGGTCCTGCGGACCTCTCGGGCTGGGTAGGAGGCAGAAGAGAAAAAATCTTTCCAACCTAGCGCTGAGTGCGGATTTCCGCATCTGATCGGTGAATTCTCTCCACGAAATGAAAAAAAATCCTCCCGCGGCCTTTTCGGCGATCCAAACCAGCCGGAGAGAGTTCCTCCGGTTTATCGGCTGAACCGGAATCTTCCGGAACGAATTTCCGGGCGAGGAGATCATTTAACGAAACCGCGTTCTGAATCGTATAGTCGTATCATGAGCACCTGGGAGTGAACAACAGTCCGATGGCCTCCGCTGAGAATATTCGGTAAAAAGACAAGAAGCCTCGACATGGGTTGCGGAACCGCTCCAGATTTTCATCCCACCGAAAGGCACTACGGTCACGAACTAGCGTCTGTCGTCAAGTCTAGGGACACTCTGAATAGGCGTTTATCTTAAGTCGACTAACAACAGTGCTCAGGAAACCGTGCTACCGGTTCGGGTCCCGGATGCTGGAGCTGGTGAGCACCGCCGTTCCGCCCGCGCGTACAGTGCGAGGCGGACGAGCCTACGCTAGGGCGAGCAGTTTTCTGCGGCTCACAAACAGATTCACCAGCGCACAGGTAACGAACAGCGGGTGCGCGTTCTTTTTCAGCCCGCGATAGCGGAGTTTCACGAATCCGAACTTCAGCTTCATCACTTGAAACACGTGCTCCACCCGCGCCCGCACGTTCGACTTCGTCCGGTTCTTCCCCGCGCCACTTCATCCACGATCTGGCCCTTGTAGCGACAGCGCCGTTGGGTGAAATCCCGTGCTCGTGGCGCGCACTCGCGGATCACCTTGGTTTGGCCCTGATACGCTCCGTCGCCCCACACCCGCGTCTCTTCGCCATGCAGCAGGTCCGGCAACATCGCCACATCGGGAACATTGGCTGCCGTCGCGACCGCCGTGTGAATGATCTTGGTCTGACTGTCGAGGCCGACGTGCGCTTTCATCCCGAAGTACCAGTTCTTCCCCTTCTTCGCCGGGTGCATCTCTGGGTCCCGGCTCTGCTCGCGGTTTTTGGTCGAGGAAGATGCGTGAATCAGGGTCGCGTCCACAATCGTGCCCGTCGTGATCCGCACGCCCTTGGCTTGCAAATGCAGGCTCACCGTCCCCAGAATCTCTTCCCCCAGATGGTTCTCTTCCAGCAGGTGCCGGAACTTGCACACCGTCGTCTCATCCGGCACCGGCTCGGCTCCAAATCAATTCCCACGAACTGCCGCAGGGTCGCCGAGTCGTACAACGCCTCTTCCACCGCCGGGTCCGCCAGATTGAAACACTGCTGCAGAAAATAAATCCGCAGCATCTTTTCCAGTTCTTTCCGCCGTCGCCCGTTGCCCGGCTTGGGATAGTGCGGCTCGATCAGCGCACACAGTTCCCCCCACGGCACCACCTGCTCCATCTCTTCCAAGAACATTGCCCGCCGAGTCTTCTTCGTGTACCGATCGAATCCTGTCATCATCGCCAGTCTGTCTTCTTGCGGAACGAGTTCATTCTGGCACGACTTTATCTATACTCCCTGTGGAAAGAGAGACCTTAATCAGAGTCTCCCTAGTGCACAAGTCGCCCAGCTTTGGGTTTGCGGCCCTTGCCAGTTTCCCTCTCACCTACTTGGTTCAATATGTGAACAAGTATCCGACCCTCATTGACTGGATGGTGTGGTTGTCGCCAGGCTAGGCGGTGGTGATTCTGACGGAAAAGGTTGCAGAGGCAAAGAGCCTGCGCTAGAAACTCATTCCTATTTCGGTTAAGCCGGTTGCCTGAACGAAATGTCGCTGCGATGGTTCTTAAACAGTAGACAAGAAGCTCGTTTCGATTGCTTTCCCAGCTATCGTGCAGTTTACGTGCAAGGTGCGTTGACCTGTGGCAGGGGCAGCGTGCGTCAACCCAGTCGCTAGCGAACGCTCGATTTCAGAAGACGTATGAAATTGGGGAGTCCGTGCGCTCGGAAACCGTTCAATCCCGCCCATCCGGGGTGAAAGACGTCCTGAACGGGCGCATCAAGCACCGCGAGTGGTTCCGTCTGTTTGCGCCTTCGATCGCCGACTATCAACGCGCATACTTCGAGCATGACCATGCTTCGCCGTTCATGTTGCAAATTTACAAGATTCGTCCGGTGAGAAGCGAAAGGCTTCATGTGCCGTAAACCCCATCGCCAACACCGCTTCTTGAATACCCACGCCTGTTATCACACCTACTGCGGAACCTCCGAGTGAAGGTGTACATCGTGTTAACAGCGAAATCGTCGCCGAAAAAACAGCCTTTTTTCTTTATTACATCGTGATATTGTTTTCGGATTGTCGGGCCCTGCGCGTGCTGATTCCGAAGCTGAGGAGGGCGTGAATGCTATCTACCTTGGAGTTCGCTGTTCTTCGATTGAGGCGTGCCGACACTCCGGCTTTCAAAATTTTGAAAAATACGGTTCGGTGGTTGATGACGGTGAGTCTTCCAGTGCCGGACATCATGAGGCCCTATGGCCGCCTGTTGTATGACTTGCGGTTTTTCCTCCCGATCCCGTGGAAAAGACTGAAGTCCCTGCTGTATGCACATCCGCTTTTTGTCTGCCGCTGTGAGTCGATCGGTCGCAGAGTCGACCTAATAGCCTTGCCGGTAGTGACCGGCCATACCTTGCTGTACATCGGCGATGATGTGCGATTCAGTGGAAGCTTCACTGTTGCCTCGGGGAAGTTCTGCGATCATCCTACGCTTCGCATCGGCGATCGAACGTTCTTGGGGCACGGTGTGACAATTACCTGCAATCGCGAGATAGTCATCGAGCAGGATGTCCTGATTGCGGGGAACTGCCAAATTTCAGACTATGACGGGCATCCAACTTCGCTGGAAAGGCGGCTGACCGGCGCGCTTCCTTCGGCAGACGAGATTCGACCGGTGAGGATCTGCCGGGGCGCTTGGATCGGTACAGGCTCGTTAATTCTAAAGGGCGTCACCGTAGGTGAAGGTGCGATCGTGGGCGCCCACAGCGTTGTTACCCATGACGTACCACCCGGCGCCATAGCAGCGGGCTCACCAGCTCGAATAATGAAACAAAATGAACCGTCGAAGGCCCCCGCGCCCAGTGTGAGAGCCCTCTGCGGGCCCGCGAGCTAATGCGTCCATAAAAAAACCGAATCGGAATCCGTTTCGATGGAGCTCGCCTTCGAACTGGAAGCATTATGCCTTGCTCAACCATCCGATCCCAGGTGTCTCTGTTCGAGAACTGCAAGCCCTGATCCTTACAGGCAGGCCATCACGAATGAAGGCCTCTCCTGGGGCTTCCCGACGAAAATACGCGTCCAGAGACAGTTCAAACGCGCGAATAGCATCGCCGCATGCCTGTCCTTTTTGGTTGTTGCCGATGTTCTGAGTCACACGGCCATAAACAGTGCGCACCGGATAAGATGTCATTGTCGGGCTGGAAGCGAAATTACAGTTTCCCAATTGGAGCGCAGTCGATGCTTTGCTCACTAGCCTAATTTTGCCATGTGTCTCTCGATGACAGTGGTGACATAGAGTAATCAGATTCTGTTCCGAGTCACTGCCACCGTGGCTACGAGACCGTTGATGATGGACCTCGAGGTGGGACATTGCTCCGCAGGACTGGCAGCGCCAGTTGTCGCGTCGTAACACTTGTAACCGCAGGCGTTCGTACGAATCGCGATGATGGCGCAAACGAGATTCTTCTATCTTGTTCATGCCGCAGCCTTCCCTAAACCTGCCAGGAAGGCTTTCCTTTGTGTTTCTGGAAGAAGTCGGAAAAATCGTACCATCGAGAACAAGAGCGTTTCGGGATCTCCGCTATTAAGGTTCGCTCCAGCCAGGAAGTCCGCACAGATCATTTCCAGGCAGTATCCTCGCGATCGGTCGCTCCCTAGCATCAGCGCCGCGGTTTCGAGCGCCTGTTCGATGATTGCTATTTGGCTCTTATATAGAGCTTGAAATAGACAAGCTCCCGCGGTTCGCTGTCCTCCCCGGTCAGCTCCCGCTCCACCTCCCGTCGAAATTGATCCTTCGGCAGCGTCTTCGCTTTGTGCAACCAGGTTGCACAATCGAACTTCTGCCGATCCCTGCGCGCTACTTTCGCCAAGTCCAGTCCCTTCGTCCATCCAATCTCCTTGAGCTGCTGCCGTGCCTGCGGTGGCAGATTCTCATGGATGGACATCAGGTAATACGCCTTCCTGCGTGATACCCCGACAATGTCCGACCAACAGAACTCAAAACAGTGACTAAGCATCAAGAGGGATCGACTGAAGTAGCTTCACACATCGGTAATAAACACAATGCGACGTATAGCTAAAAGCTATATGTCGCCATGAGAATTACGAAACAAAGCCAACAACCGCTTCATGCTCAAGAGTATAGATTCTCACGAAATGCACGTCTGGCTATTGTAACGTCTTGAGTTCACAAAGGAAGGGCGACGCGGTTCTGCTGAATTAAATGATCGATGAGTTGTCGACTGTTCCCTTGTTGCTTCCGCACTGCGTTGCGGCAGAAGTGTGTTTCAAAGGATTTCACGATGCTGGGATAGGGCTGATGTGAACGAGTTGGGGAGAGGCAGGCATAAGGCTTTGGTCACAACCAGCGGCTGCACAAGTTCATAGTGCTGATGTGGACTAGGCTCGCTTCTCTCGTCTACGCCCCAAACCACAAATACACCGGGTCAAGCTCGGGCTCTTCACCGGTTATGTGCAGGGACTAGTGGTGTGTTTGAAGGGTTCGGCTTCACACGACCTTGTGTTTTCTTCGGCGGTCAAAAGCCTACTCATGCTTGATAACGACATTCTTTGTCGGTTCATCAAGCCTGCGGCCCGAAAGCTGAACATGTGATGGGTGAACTGGCAGGCGGCGAGGCGGTCTCATACTTCTTGGCTCAGCTAGCAGCTAGTGCCGATGTCTCCGCGACCGCAAATGCACCCCCCGGGTGATCACGAATTTTCGCTCAGCGCCTCTGTTACTACGCGTAAGCCGTTGATTTATTGAAGCCTTGTTCCATTCTGCAGGCGTGAGCCGCCTCGATGGATCAGCTACAAGAGCAGTCGGGACCTGTGACCTCGTACAAACTCTCGGACTCTGTGCGGGGAGCCGAATTTGCCGCTACTATGATGAAAGCATGGGCGACAGTCAGTACCCTCAAGTTCGTGTTTCCGAATCGCCAGCCTCAGCAAGCCAAAGCGAGCGCGAGCTTGGCCATTCCCAGACTACGCCTCGGCAGAGAGTTTTCTTCCTGCTCGATTCGCTGGATGTCCGCGGCACCGAAGTGCAAGCGGTTGAGCTAGCGACCAGGCTCAGTCCCGAACGTTACGACGTCACGCTGGGATGCCTCCGTGCGCGCGGACCTTTGCTTGAGAGGCTGCAGGGTACCTCCGTTTCCGTCCGCGAATTCTATCCCAAGGGCGGTTTCGATTCAGTTCACGGCATCTATCAGATGTTCCGGCTGGCGATGTTCCTGCGGCGAGGCCGTTTTCAAATCGTTCATACTCACGATCTTTACGCGAATGTCGTGGGCATTCCCGCTGCCGCAATCGCGCGTGTTCCCGTCATCATTTCCAGCCAGCGCGACTTGGGCCATCTCGACCTATATAAGAGCTGGCGGCGTGTCTGGCTGCGACGCCTTCAGAAGCTTTCTACCGCGGTCCTGACGAACGCCAACGCTGTCAGGGAAGCTGTTTTAGCTGAGGACCACTTTGCTCCGGAAAAAGTCCGGGTCATCCATAACGGTGTGGATCTGGAGCGCTTCGGCCAGAAGTCAAGCGAGAGAGCATGGCTACTTCCCGATGCGGATCGGGAGAGATGGATCGTTCTCGTCGCGAATATGCATGGCGATGTGAAGGGACACGCGGTGCTCATCGCCGCCGCCGAGACCGTGGTCCGTGAGTTTCCCAGGGTCAGGTTTCTGTTTGCCGGTGATGGGGAGCGGAGAAAGGAATTTGAGGAACAGGTCGCGAGGCTTGGTCTCGCGAAGAATTTTTCCTTCTTGGGACGACGCAATGATGTGCCGCGAATCCTCAGTTGCTGCGACATTGGAGTCCTTCCGTCCCAGGCCGAGGGCCTTCCGAATGCTGTCCTTGAGTATCTCGCGGCTGGTCTGGCCACGATTGCGAGCCGCGTCGGAGGCAACGTCGAAATCATTCAGGAGAGCAAAACCGGGTTGCTTGTCCCCCCGGATGAACCTTCCGCTCTCGCAGCTGCGCTCCTCCGACTCTTGCGCGACCCTAGCTTCGCGGCAGAATTAGGCAGAAATGGGCGGAACTTTGTCTCCGCCGAATTCAGCTTCGAGCGCATGATCGAAAAAACGGATCAGATGTACACCGAATTGCTTCAGTCGCGAGGTGCGGAAATGAACCTGGAGCCGAACCATAGCTCGGCAGGCTGGAAACGCGTTTATCGGCGGGTGCGCTCGATGGGGAGGGCAGAGGTCACGGACCGGCTACGGCAGCACGCGACCACGCGTCTGGATTGGGTACGTTACAAAGTTGGTTCCGATTTCTTTCCTGAGATCTCTACCGTCCCGCAAGGGCGGCCGCGATTCTTCTTCTCCCCAGAAGATGTTCCACATCTCTGTTCGAGGTTACGAGAGTTGTTTCCCGAGGCCGCCGAAGAGATCATCCGCCGGGCCGAACGCATCTCCCAGCATCGCTTCGATCTCCTGGGCTACGAATCTGTCGACTACGGAACTGAGATCGACTGGCACTGCGATCGTGTTCACAGCAAGCGCGCGCCACGGAAGCCATGGTTCAAGCTGAAGTATCTTGATTTCGACCAGGTCGGTGACAGCAAAGTCACGTGGGAACTCAACCGCCATCAGCATCTGGTCACGCTAGCCAAGGCCTTCCGGCTGACCGGCGACGCAAAATTCGCCTCGGAATTGTTCGCCCAGTGGCATCACTGGCACTCGGAAAATCCCTATCCCATCGGCATCAATTGGGCCAGCAGCCTGGAAGTAGCCTTTCGCAGCTTGTCGTGGCTCTGGACTTATTTTCTGATGGCCGATTCTCCCGCAGTGCCAACAGGGTTTCGTCGCTCATTGCTGCGTTCGTTGG
>Ga0210409_10001972_pt1 | contig 25492 bp, 15 predicted proteins | sample IncBWH17MmetaG_FD_161649 | JGI IMG/M metagenome (GOLD analysis project Ga0210409, IMG submission 161649) | Forest soil microbial communities from Barre Woods Harvard Forest LTER site, Petersham, Massachusetts, United States - Inc-BW-H-17-M | ecosystem: Environmental > Terrestrial > Soil >...
CTCCCGCATCATCGTGGTGGTAAGCTTTTTCATCGCCGGTCTCCTCTATCTCACGCGCTTCGAGCGCGTCGATAACTTGGGAGCTTAACGCATCCCGTTGGAGACCGGCCTTCTCATCCCATCTGTTGTCGCCATTTGAAAGTGACGGCCCGATTCGCCAACTCGTCGACGATAGCGACGGGCGTCATTTTCCAAAGATTTGTGCGTATGAGCGAGTTAATCGGCGCGCCGTGGGATGAATTCGGCCTTGGGGCTGGACGTTGGAATATTCCTGCGGAACGAATGAAGATACGAACGTCGCACTGCAAAACTTGCTGAAACCGCACAAGCATCAGAGCCAAAGCGACTTCAGTCTTGGAAGCTAGTCGCGTGGACACATAAGTGGTTACATTCTGTCGCGCCATAGTGATCGGGTTCCCCATTGATTCCAGCTAACAAATTCTCGCGCGGAAAATGGTCATTTAATGCTTATCTAATCAAAATAGAGCGCATTTATACGTGCTACCAAGAAAAGCAGCCCATTTTGATCCAATCGCTGGGTTACACTCAGAAGCTGAATCATGTCCACCAAGACAGATCTGCGTGCTGACCGCATCATGAGGGCTCTGCTCCAGGCGGGAGATATTTCGGTACAAGAACTCGCCGAGCAGGTCGGAACTTCGGCGCCAAGCATCCGGAGAGATTTGGCGCGCCTGGAGAACAAAGGGCTCGTTCTCCGCACGCATGGTGGGGCCACCCTTGTCGAACCATTGCTTTACGAGCCGTTCCGCCACGATACCTCCTTTCAGGCCCGGGAGCTGCGTTCGGCCGATGCCAAGCGCCGGATTGGTTTGGTTGCCAGTGAGTTGGTCGGCGAAAACGAGACCATCGGGTTGACTGCCGGCACGACAACCACCCAGATTGGCCGGTCGCTGCGGTATCGCAAAGGCATCTCGGTAATTACAAACGCGCTAAACATCGGGATGGAGTTGTGCAATCAGCCGACCATCAAGACGATGATTACCGGGGGAACGCTCGCCTGGGCGTGGACATTCGCGCTGGCCGGACAGCCCGCGCTGAACTTCCTGCGCGATGTCTATCTGGACAAGGCTTTTATCGGCGTGACAGGATTCGATCTGGAGCGGGGAATCACGACGTTGGAGCCAGAAGAGGCCGCAGTCTCTCTGGCCATGCTTCACAACGCAAAGCGTGTGATCGTCGTCGCGGACTCCAAGAAAATTGGAAACGTCAGCCCTGCGCTGATCTGCCCGCTCTCTGCCATTCACGTACTCGTAACCGACACCGACATCCCCCTAGAAGTCCACGACGAGTTGGTTGCTCGTGGAATCGAAGTCATTCTCGCTTAGGTTCTCCCGCGGCCGGGTACGTGATACAGGGACCATCTTTGAGTCCTGCATCTTCTGAGTGGCGCGTTGTTCGGGGCGCCTTGGCGCCGGTTCTCGGCTAACCACTCTCATTAGAGAGTTTTCAACATCTGGTATCCATCGCGGAGATCGTGGCAGCACCTTTCATACTGTAAGAGAAAGGCAAACCCATGATGGCATGGCGATGTAGTATCCGACCGCCGCTAAATCTCCTAAAAAAGATCATATGATCGCCCAAGTATCGCAAAACTGATTGTTTTATATTGAAATGAGCGAATTAATGAAATAACTGTCCTAATCGGAACACGTTTGTGCCCCGAAGCGACAAACTCTCGATTAGCCCAGCTCCGGCTCGAACGGCCCGACAGAACGAAGGATGGATGCTCACTAAGCTCACCGCGTGCAAACTACTGACTGAAACAAAACAGATCGACTATCCCATCGTGACCATCGAGGACGGTCAGATCATCAGCCTCGAAAGTGGCTCGCCCAATGGATCCACGGAGACGTTGACGGCTGCATTCTTCGACATCCACGTCCACGGCGCGTACTCTCACGATTTCATGACGGCGTCTCCCAGTGAGATCGCCGAGGTGGGGCGATTCTTAGCCATCCGTGGTGTAGGACACTATCTGCCGACTACGGTAACCGGACCCATCGATGCGACGCTGCGCGCCCTGGACACGCTTGCGCATGCAATCGAAGACGCCTCGACCGACGGGGTTGCGTCGACCGCAATCCCAGTCGGGATTCATCTGGAAGGCCCCTTCATCTCCCACCATAAGCGCGGCGTTCATCCCGCATGCTGCATTCAGGAGCCGAGCATCGAACTCTTCGAGAGATTCCAGCAGGCGGCGCGCGGACAGATTCGATTGATGACCCTCGCGCCCGGCCTTCCTCATGTGCTGGAGTTGATCGCACATGCCACAGCCAGCGGGGTGCGCGTGACTATGGGGCATAGCAACGCAACCGCATCCGAGACTCTTGCAGCAATTGCCGCCGGTGCGACCAGCTCGACCCACCTCTTCAATGCCATGCGTGCGCTCGACCATCGCGAGCCCGGGATCACGGGGACGATTCTCGACCGTGACGATGTCTACGCGGAGGCCATCTGTGACGGGCTGCATGTTCATCCCGCTATCGTCCGGCTATGGTTGAAGATGAAGGGGGAGGAGCAGGCCATCCTGGTAACGGATGGGACGTCCGCGACAGGAATGCCGGATGGAATCTATACGCTCGGGAACTTCTCCGTCGAGGTGAAGGGCGGCGTTTGCCTCTCCGATGGAACTCTCTCAGGCAGCGTGTTGACGATGGACCGGGCCGTCGAGAACCTACAACGTTTTACCGGAGCGTCGCTCGGGACAGCGGTGCGGCTGGCATCGCTGAATCCAGCTCGCATGTTGGGACTAGAGCATCTAACGGTATTCACCCCCGGAGCGCCTGCGAATTTCAACCTCTACAACGAGGCCGGAGAGCGTCTCGGAAGCATCTTCCGTGGGCGGCGAGTAGCCTAGGCTCCGCTCGACCCTGAACTCCCGCCAGATTCTGGATTTTGAGTGCCGCGGGCTGTAGTGGGCCTGTGCAAAACCTGCGAACAGCCGCGGCTGGGCGGTTCGCAGGCCAATTCAGCCCCTCAAGTGCGATATGCAAGCCACTAAAGTGACCATTTGCCGCTCATAAGGACAAACTTATGGCTTAAATATGACTAAAGAGCAATTTATTTTGGCCAAATGTTAATTTTCCTATTGCATTACCCCGTGGGTAAAGGATAGATTTCACACAATTGCCACAGATTTGATCGCTTCAGCCACATTTGAACAAAAAAGTGGCCGCAGCAAACCTTTGTCAACAGTTATTTGCCATGAAACATTTCTTGAAGCCAGGGAGACCCTCGATGTTCGTCAAATACAACAGACTCATATCCGCGGCAACGCTCAACCTTAGGTTGCTGTTTGTGGCTGGTGCCACCTGTCTTACGTTGGCGACCTCGTCGCCGGCGTTTGCGCAGCAGGCAGCCGGCTCGATTACAGGCACAGTTATCGATCCGGTAGGCGCGGCCGTTCCCAACGCCATGGTCATCGTTCGAGACCTGGATCGCGGAACCACTTGGACGGCCAAGACCAACAGCGCAGGCATCTATGAGTTCCCGCAGATTACCGTGGGCAACGTCGAGCTCAACGTGCAGGCACCCGGCTTTACCACGGCACACCGTAACTCCTTTGTCCTGGTACTGAACCAGGTTGCCCGGGTCGACTTCAAACTGAAGGTTGGGGATGTGACCTCGACGGTCGAGGTGACGGATGCTCCTCCTCTGCTCCAGACCGCTTCCACCGAGATGGGCACGCTCATCGACGCGAATGCTGCAACCTCGCTCCCGCTCGCAACCCGGGATACCAACCAGCTGACCTTGCTGGCACCGGGCGTCGTCAGCCCCAACATCTTTGCCTTCCAGTCGTCTCAGACCACCTTCGGTACCGGTCGTCCCTACGTCAACGGCGCACGCGAGCAGGACAATAACTTCTCGCTCGATGGCATGGACGTCAACCAGGCCGACAACAACGACGTTGCCTATGTCCCCAGCCCCGATGCCCTCCAGGAATTCAACATCATCACCAGCAACGCGCCAGCCGACTTCGGTAACTATATCGGCGGCGTCGTCGTCCAGTCGCTCAAGTCTGGCACCAACGAGTTCCACGGAAACGTCTTCGAGTTCTTCCGCAACACCGTTCTCAATGCGAACACCTGGCAGAACAAGGCCAACGCCTTCATCATCGGCCAGGACGGAACCGTTAGCGGATCCACCCTGCCCCGTGCTGTTCTGCAGTGGAACGAGTTTGGCGGCACGGTCGGCGGCCCCATCATCAAGAACAAGCTGTTCTTCTTCGCCGACTTCCAAGGCGCTATCAACAATACTCCCAAGACCTACTTGAAGAACAACATTATCCCGACGCCGTATCTCTCCGGCAACTTCGCAAACCTCTGCACCAGCCAGGGAGCTGCATTCGTCAACGGCATCTGTTCGAACCCCGTTCTCCAGCTCTACATGCCAGCCACAGGCGTTACCCCGGGCAATCGTACGCCTTATCTGAACAATCAGGTTCCGGTCAGCAGCAAAGTGGCCTCGGCCATCGTTGCTTCTCCCCTCTTCGCGCAACAGGAAGGCCAGCTGAGCTACGCCACCAGCGGCTATGTTCACTCCTATCAGGGCGATATGAAAATCGACTGGCAGGCATCGCCCAGGGATCACGTCATGGGCCGCTACTCCCAGATGTACACCATCAACACCAGCAGCAATGGCACCGACGTGTTGACTCCGAACCTCACCCGCGAATATCCGCTGAAGAACTTCGTCATCAACTACGATCGCACCATTACACCAACGCTGGTGAATGAATTCCGCGTCGGCGCGCAAATCTTCCCAGCAAACGACCAGCAGTACACCAACGCAGCCGGCGGGAATCTGCCTCAGCAATTCGGTCTGCCCGGCGTTCCGGGAGACATTCTTCCGGCGATGTCCTTCGGGTATCAGCCCATCGGAAGCAACAACGGCGTCGAGATCTTCCACGACACCACCATCCAACTGGAAGATTCGCTCACTTGGACCCACGGCAAGCACTCCATCCACACCGGCTTCGAGTTCTACCACTACATCATGAACGACCTCTACGCTGGCAACTCCGGTGCCTCCGGTGGATTCATCTTCACCGGCCAGTACACCGCCAACCCCAACCAGTGCACAACCGATCCTGTGACCCATCTACCCGTATGCGCCGGAGGAAATGCCTTCGCGGACTTCCTGCTGGGTATGCCCCAAGAGGTTCAGCAGGGGGCGCCCTTGCACTTCAACCTGCGCAACAGCCTCTTCGGAGCCTTCCTGCAGGATACCTACCAGGCCACCTCCAACATCACCCTCACCCTGGGTCTGCGTTATGAGCTGACCACTGCACGCGGCGACAAAGACGCCAGCAAGAACGTGAACTACGATCTCATCACCGGACAACCCCAGATCGGAAAGAACTACAATACCTATAAGGGGATTACCAATTTCCAGCCGCGTCTCGGCGTTGCGTGGAAGCCTGATTGGGCTCCGAACACTGTCATCCGCGGAGCCTATGACATCTCCACCTACATGGAAGGAAACGGCGTCAACAATATGGCCGTCGTCAATCCTCCCAATGTCATCATGACGGATGAGTTGAACAAGTCCGGCGCTGCGCTAAACCTGCCGGTCACGACACTGGATCAGGGTTACTCGATGTTCTCGACGGCCTGCACCCCAGCACAATTCGTTGCCCTCGCTTCAAATTGCATCTCTGGAGTCCAGGCCCACGCGACCGACCCCAACCTTCGGCCGGCCGTGGATCAACAGTGGAACGTTGTAGTGCAGCACCAGTTCAAAGGCAACGCCACCGCCTCGCTCGGTTATGTAGGTAACAAGATCGATCACTTGTCCGACATCTACCTTTACAACCAGAAGCAGCTCAACTCGGCCGGCGCTGTTGTTCCCGGTCCGTATATGCAGCAGCTCCTGGCTGCTGGCGTAGGACAGGCCCGCTTCAACGCCTCTGACGGTATCTCCTCCTTCAACGCACTGGAAGCCACTGTGGCGCAGAAAAACTTCCACGGTCTCGATCTCCAGTTCTCGTACACCTGGTCGAAGTGCCTCACCAACACCCTGGGCTACTACGGTTCCTATGGCGATGAAGAGGGCGCCGGCGAGTCGCAGACTCAGGCCACACAGAACTTCTTCCAGAACGAGTACAACCCCAAGGCTGACTACGGTCGTTGCACCACCGACGCCGCATCCAACTTGGGCGGCTATGCTCTCTACAGCCTTCCGTTCGGTCGCGGCAAAGCCTTTGGTTCCAACGCCAACTGGCTTGTAAACCAGGCCATCAGCGGCTGGCAGATTGCAACCGACCTATCCTTCCGTTCCGGCTTTGGAATCACTCCCTTTGCAGGTTCCTACATGGGCGATCAAAACCCGCTCTCCGCATCCTCGCTCACCGGTTCCTACCAGCCTCGGCCAAACTGCGTTGAAGGCGTCTCTAGCAGCCAGGACATGCAGACGGTCCAGATTGGCAGTAGCATCGGCAAAGTCGATCTCAACCCCGCAGCCGTCACGGGAACAAACAACGGCCAGTTTGGCAATTGCTCTTCCGGCTCGTTGCGTGGTCCTAGCCTCAAGACGGCCAACCTCAACCTGACCAAGAGATTCCCGATCACCGAGCGGGTCAACGCGGCCTTTGGGGCCCAGTTCATCAACCTGACGAATACGCCGATCTTCAGCGTACCGGCAAGCTGGTGGGGTCAGTACAGCTCCTGTGTAAGCTGCAGCGGCGTTCGCACCACCGGTTTCAACGGCGGTGGCAGTGGAACAGTTGGGTCCTTTGGTCTGCTGGACGGCTCGAACCCTGGTCGTCAAGTCGAACTCTCACTCAAGCTGAACTATTAATTCGCAACCCCGAGACTCCGCAGACCTTCGTCTGCGGAGTCTTTTTTTATGACAATGTCACCGGATTGAGTACGGCTTGAGAAGCGCCGAACCGTCCAACTAATCTTTTGAATGTGTTTCTCGCATCGGCATTGTGATCTTATGCATATAACGTTGGTAGGTAGAGTAGTGCAGAGGTGAATCGATGCAGCGCCGTGAGGCTATTTCGAAATGACCCGAGCCGGCATAATTTTTCTTCTGGGCCTGATGGGTTTGCTATCCCCTACAACTCAAGCCGTAAAGCCGGAATCGACCGCATCCACCGCACAGGCGGGTGGCTTAAATAAAAATGAGGGTAACATCAGGCGCGCCAACTACGCGGGAGATGCGGCTTGCGTCTCCTGTCACAAGCAACAAGGCCTGCCTTACCTGCACACGTCGCACCACCTTACCTCGCAACCTGAGAACAACGAGTCTGTGTTGGGTTCATTCCGGGAGGGGTCAAATGTCCTGACGATCGTTGATCCGACTGTAACATCCGAGCCCGGCCTTTATTTCAAGATGGAAGCGAAGGACGGCGGCCACTTTGAAACCGCTGTAACCGGGTGGGGCAAGCAGGTGCAGACCCGAACCGAACGGATAGATATAGTCACTGGCCGGGGTGTGCGGGGAGCTACTTACCTCTACTGGCAAGGTGACCAGTTGTATGAGCTGCCGGTAAGCTACTGGACGGACGGGCACCAGTGGATTAATAGCCCCGGCTACGAAAACGGTTCCGTTGACTTCTCGCGGCCCGTCAACCCTGGTTGCCTCGAGTGCCATGCAACCTACATTCGACCGCTTTCGCCGGATCCGGCAACGAATCGCTATGACAGAAACAGCCTGGTGACCGGAATTTCCTGCGAGAGATGTCATGGCCCAGGTGCGGAGCACGTGGCGAGACAAAAAGCTGGTTTAGCTTCGGTCGCATCGACTGAGCAGGCGATTCTGAATCCGGCGAAGTTTTCTCGTGACCGGCAGGTAGATCTGTGTGCACTGTGCCATAACGGTATTCAACGCGAAGCAACGGCACCAGCATTTTCATATATACCCGGCAAACCGCTGAGTGATTACTTTAAGCCGCTGCAGGTAGAGAGAGCGGCGCATCCGGATGTACACGGCAATCAGGTAGGCTTGTTGCAGCGTAGCCGCTGCTACCTGTCGTCCCCGAACATGACTTGTTCGACATGCCATGACGTGCATGCAAAAGAGCAGCCGGCTGCAGCCTATTCGGCGAAATGCCTGACCTGCCATCAGTGGCAGAGTTGCGGCCTCTCAAAAACGATGGGACATTCTCTAGCGAACAACTGTATTGATTGCCACATGCCCGTTGAACCGACCAGCGTGATCGTCTCAGAGACTGCGGATAAGGTGGTTCGAGCGACAATGCGGAATCACTGGATCAAGGTTTATCCCGACACAGTCAAGCGTTGAGTCAAACGGTTGCGAGCCGCGTTGAATACCGTCTCTTATAAGAAAAAAGATGCAGTCACAATAGAGCCGCACTGGCTGTGAAGATGGAGACCCCTACGGCTGCGGTATCCCGTGGGCTTCAGCGAGCTTCTGGTATAGAGCCTGGCTCGCCTGCATTGATTCTTTATTCATCGTGCTGGCCTTGGCAAACTCAGTTTTAGCTTCTTCTTTTTTGCCCGCGGATTGATAGAGCTTTGCCAGTCTCCAGTGAGGGGTGACGTCTTTCGGATCGAGCTCGATCGCCTTCTGGAGCTCGCTTACCGCTTCGTCTTTTCGACCTTCTTCTGCGTAAACAATTCCCAGATCGCGGTGTGCGAGGGCAAAGGACGAATCGGCCGCAAGTGCCTTCTCCAACTCCGGCTGTGCTTTTGTGTAGTCCTTCAACTGAACGTAGGAGTCGCCAAGATAGGCTCGTGCTTGGATGTGCCGGGGGTCGTTGTCGAGTTCGGCCTGAAACTCTCTGGCTGCTTCGAGAAAGTGGTTCTGGGTCCAGAGGAGATACGCCAGGCCGAAGTGGACGTTAGGTTCTTTCGGATTGGATCGAATGGCAGCGCGAAACTGTTCGGTAGCTCCCGCGTCATCGCCCGTCTCGTCGAGTGCTTCGCCGGCCAGCATGTCCGCCTCAGCGGAGTCGGCATTCAGGGCAAGGATCTCCTTATAGACATCGAGGACGCACTGATACTGCTTGCTCCATAAGCAACTGTGGGCGAGCGCCAGCCGCAGGGGCAGACTCTGCGGATCACTTTCTGTTGCTCTCTTCAGATAGGGGATCGCTACAAAATAGTCACCCATACCGTAGTGCGCCATGCCGAGCAGGATGGTCAGGCGCTGGTCGTCAGGATGTTTCTTGAGCTCGGCAGTAAAAGGCTTGACGGAGGCTTTGAAGTCTTTGGTCTTGAAGAGCGCGAGGCCGAGATTCATCTGGAGCCCGGGCAGCGCGGGATTTAGTGCGAGCGCTTTGTGATAGTTAGCGATGGCCTCGTCGTATCGCTCCTGGCGAGCTTCGATCACGCCCAGATGCGCGAATGCCTCTGCGTTCTGCGGATTGCCTTGAGCTATGTTTTGCCACGCCTGCTCGGCTTCAGCGTTCTTCCCCTGCTGTTCGAGTGCTAAGGCATTCTGGCGGGCGTCCCCCTGAGCTGAAAGGATGGCGGTTCCGGAGACGACGACCCACAGCGCTCCCACCAGCAACCATGTCCGGTTTTGCCGCTTCACCGTGTGCCCCCCTGGGGTATTTTAGTACGCAAAGTATTCATAATACGCAAAATGAAAAAGTGGCGCGGCAAGGTTGCTACCGCGCCCGGAGATGGTGATTGCTTTAGAAGACGAGCTTGCCTCCCAGTTCAAGTGTTCGGGGGTCATACGTGCTGGTGACCTTACCAAAGCTGCCCTTGGAGGTGCCATCACTGTTGAAGCCATTGAATTGCTGGCCGATGCCGTTGAACTGCGTGTGGTTGAAGGTGTTGAAGGACTCCGCACGAAGCTCGAAGTGCGCCCGTTCGGCCATAGCAAAGGACTTGTAGATTGAGGTGTTGAAGTTGACGCGGCCCGGCCCGATGACTGTGTCCTTCCGGGCGTTACCGAAGCCCTGGTTCAGACCTCCCGCCCATGCTGGCGTGGGCGCTGCAAAGGCAGATTGATCAAACCACTGCTTCTGTGACTTGAGGTAGTGGATTTTGCCCACAACATTGGGCCGATTGGTGTAGCCGCCGCCCAGGCCGATGGTGTCGTATCCGACGTTGAGAGTCGGACCCCCATTCGCGTTTGGGGCGTTGAGGGTGCCGCCAGACTGTAAGTTTGCCGTACCTGAAATCTCCCAGCCTCCGAGGAGCGAGTGTGTGAGACCTGAACCTGATCTGAAGATAGGCAGCTTGTACATGTAGTTCAGGTTGAGGATGTGACGCCGGTCGTAACCGCCGGATCCCTTGTCGTACTTGAGGTTCCAGGGATTGCCTACACCCTGGTCGTCACTGGTGGCGATGTCGATCTCGTGAGACCAGGTGTAATCGACCTCGCCCGAGAGACCCCAACGGTTTTGCATACGAAGGCCCGCCTGGAAGCTGTTGTAGTTGCCGTTTGTGGTGTTCTCCTGCTGGTTGAGAGCGGCAAACCCCTGATAGGTGCGATAGAAATCCCCGTTGGAGAGCGATTGGTGATTGGGATTTGTTCCGGAGTTGTTGCTCGAGTCGCCCGCGTTGGCACGGATGCTCATCGGCGTGTTGAGAGGATAGTTGTTGATCTGGCGCCGTATGTTCTGATGCCAGGCCAGGTTGCCAACATATTGCACTACTGCCACGACTGACGGTTTGATTTCGTGCTGCACACCAAGGCTGTACTGCGCAACACCAGGGGGCGGGAATGTACGCGACAACGTAGTTAGCCCTTGAGGACCAAACGGTACCGCCGCTGTTGCACCCGTTACATAGCTCGTACCCGGATTGGTAAGGTAGACATTGGATGCACTGGGATTATTGGAGAAGGGAACACTAGGGGCAACGTCATAGATATCGTTGCCCTGCATGCGCTCGTAGAAGGAGCCGATGCCGCCGCGCAGAATGGTCTTGCCAGTTCCGAAGAGGTCTTCAGAGAAGCCGACGCGAGGCTGCAAGGTACCGTAGTCGTTTCTGGACAGGCCCCTTGGTTCACCGTTCTGTCCGGCGATGTAGATGCCATTGAGGTAGAACTGCTGACCGTTTACGGTTGCAAATCCAGGTCCGTTAGGATCGAGAGAGCTGGTTCCCGATATATAGGCTGGGGCCAGACTGGATAGATACAGGTTGGGATCAAAGTTGGCTACATTGTTCCCACGCTCCCATGCGGACGGCAGAGCGTCGTAACGAAGTCCCAGCTGCAAACTGAGGCGCTGCGTTACTTTCCAGTTATCCATCGCATAGACTGATGTCGTCTGATTGACATAGTGACGGATTGGTAGGGACTGGGTCTGCGCATACTTGCTGGAAAGGCCCAGCAACATGTCCATAAACGGATCGCCGGAGTACTTGGTCTTTACCCCGGTCGCGGGATCCGTAATGGTTCCTCCGGTGACGTTGTTGAAGGTGAAATCGCCGCCCGGGTTTCCGAAGAGCTGCTGGTTCTTGGTGTAGCGGTTATAGCTGAAGCCGAACTTCATGGAGTGCTTACCGCTCAGGTAAGAGATATCCACCTTAGGACTGTAGTCCTGTGCAGCGTTGTGCCATGGGGCTGAGCCGGGTTTTTCCTGGGTTCCATACTGGCCGTTCCAGGTCATGTTGGGCACGTTCTTGGAACTGTTGTTGAAGAACCGGTTGACATTGAAGCCGGAGGGCGTCAGCGAGTTCGGACTGTTGACGATGTCGATGCTGTTGCCGTCGTAGTTGATGCTGACTTCAGCCAGCAGGTTTGGGGTGATGCTTCCGGTGAGCTTGAGAGCAGCGCTGTTGGAAGGGGTAACGATTGTGCTGGTAATTGTGTTGTAGCTCGCGCCAGACCACCCCACCATAGGTCCACCCTGCGCCTGCGTGACGGAATCGTGCAGGTAGTGAGCGAGGATCTGCCATTTGTCGTTAATGCGATGGTCGACTCGGGCGATGTCGTCGCGCACTGTAAGAGGCGTCTGCGCGGAGCTGGCGATCTGATCGTTGGCCAGATTCGGCTTTGGAACGATTCCGGAGTTGAGGTAAGCTACGGCGTTCGGGTCGAACAGTGCTGCGGGAATGGTGTTGTTGGGGAAGGGTTGTCCGGCAGTCAACCCCAGCGATGCAAGCTTAGCCGCATAGGCTGGATCGCCTACACTGCTGGCAGAGGGAACGAGAATGGCCGAGTCGGAAGCAAATTTAGGCGCCACATATTGCAAATTCTGACCGGCAGTTGGGAAGTCGCCAGCGGGGAGCGTGTTGACGATGTTCGGCGAATTGCCCTGTTTGATCTTGCGCCACTCCTCGTTCCAGAAGAAGAAGGTCTTCGACCGGTCTTTGTTGTAGAGGCCAGGAATCATGACCGGGCCGCCGATATTGAAGCCGTAGATGTTGTAGTTCAACACCGGGCGTTTTGAGTTGCTTTGCTTGTTGAGGAAGTAGTTGGCATCGTAGGCCGTGTTTCGGTTGAACTCCCAGAGCGAGCCGTGGAAGTTACGGGTGCCGCTCTTGAGGCCAAGCGAGATGGTCGCGCCTGACGAGATACCGTAGTCGGGTGGGTAGTTGCTGGCGAGTGTCTCGAACTGGGCGATGGCATCCTGGGAAGGCATAATCTGCATGCCGCCGGCTCCGCCGCGGTCATCCGATTCTCCGCCATCGATGAGCCATATGTTGTGGGCCTGACGGAGGCCGTTGATGCTGAGGTTGAAGCTGCTCCCCCCGGCTCCAGCGGACGGCGTATTGTTGTCGGGCATCATGGAGCTGGCACCGAGTCCGATTGCAGCGAGAGCGGCGAAGTTGCGGTTCTCGGTGGCGATTTCGCTTATCTGTTCGGAGTTGATGAGGGAGCTGACAACGTTGGAGTCGGCCTGGACGGTAAGCGCATTGGCCGAGATGGTGACCGTCTCATTCACGCTGCCTACAGACAAACTCACGTCCGCCCGCAATGTCTGGGAGACATTCACTTCCAGCCCCTTGGCGACATAGGCCTGAAAGCCTTGCATATTGACCTTCAGTTCGTACGTGCCGATATTTAGCGCTGGAATACTGTATAGTCCGGCGGAGTTGGTTACGGTACTGCTGACGAAACCAGTCGCGGCAGCAGTGACGGATACCTGCGCACCGGCAATTGTTGCCCCTTCTTTATCGGTTACGGTTCCGGTTATCACCGAGTTCTGCTGTGCGTAGGTAACTGTGCACGCGAACAATAAGAACATCACTAGTGTGAGTATCCTGTTTCTTCCAAGATGCATTACGTCGTCCTCCCTCAAAAAGCTTGCAATTTCTCAATTTGCTGCTCACTCCAACAACCAAGGCAACCTGATATTCTCGTTAGATTTTCGTGGTTGATGTTCCAGCCCTAACCGACTTGAATATTTCGTTTTTATACGGCCACACAAATCTCCTTAGGTCCGTTCAGAACCCAAAACCATCTACGCCTGGAGACCGCATTACGCGATCTTCTAAAGCGATTTAGCATTGAGGCCGCAACAATAGGGAGTAAGTGCGATATGTGTCAAGAAAATTCTTGCGGCACAGTTTTGCCCGCGAAAATAATGGAGGCTCTCATTTGAGCTAACCGTTGAAGATCCCGGAGATGGAGCGTACGCGTGGCGTCCTGCGCCGGGAGTTAGATCGACCGACGAGGTCTACACGTCTTTTCGATATTGGGTTACCCAGTGTTGGGCCGTTCGAAAGGTAACTCCAGCTTCGGTCGCCATAACGCGCGGTTCCGGTCGGATTGTTTGCATGTTAAGTCATTGAGGAGCACGTGGTGTTCCGTAGGCTGAAGTCAGGAACGACACTGATTCAGAGAACGACCACGGAGGCTCCTGGAGGACCTATGTGTATTACATCGGACTGGACGTACACAAGAAGACGATCATCCATTCGCCGCAGCGGCTCGGTGTGTGCGATCGATGACATGATAAGGCGCCCGGCATCCTCGAAGCTTATAAATCCGCGATCGTGTGTCTAGCAGCCTTCTTGGGATTGAGTAACGGCTTTCCGATCGCCAGCGGGCGCTTGGGTGATGTTCGCGGGACCCCCCTACGCGTATCTGCATGTCTGCGGCAGCCCGTGGGAAGGCAATGGATACTACGAGGGCGATAAAGCAGTCTGGACCATATCTTACGCTCGTCGCTGAAAGCCGACAGCAACGGTTGACGCGTGTACTCCACTCGGCACTGCTCCTCCAATTCGCGAAACCATCATGTGTGTCCAAACCCTTTCGCTCAATGAGTGACAAGACGATTTTGCGCTCACCAACGCCGATCAGGGCAAGTAATGCTAGGGTTGTCGACAAGACAACCACCACCAACGCATAGCGTTCTTTACTTCCTCGAGTTGATATTGAGCAATCCGCTTGAGGCTTGGTCTGTCAGGGATGAGCGAAGGTGTCGGCCGATACCTTCGCCCAATAGATTCTTCACCCCACTTCTGGCTTAATAGCAAGTAACGCGAACGTGGGCATGTGCCTTCGAACTCACAGCGGGTGATCGGGCAACCACGCTGGTTGAATCTTGTTACGAGTCAGGATAGCCATTACACGAGTGGGACTACCAAGATCGCGCCCCAAGGTACTTGAAGAAGGGCGACTCGGAGGGAGGAGGCGCCTGAACTATCGATGCTGCGCCGGGAAGATCCGAATCGATCAGTAATGCAGCCTCGTCCCATACGCGGAGGTCGTTCTCGATTTCGTGATGAGGCTTGTTGAACACCCGAGCATACCAACTATAGTCGTCGTAATTGATTGGACGGTTTTCATAGATCGTCCGAATATTCCCAATGATCTCTGTCCGTGCGGGATCAACTGCAACAATTTCTGAGCGTCCATGAAGCGGACCTTTAGCCTGATAGGAATTGATTGCGCTTGCTACGTTTCGGGGAACCCCTGAGGCCTTGTGGCCGGGTTTGCTAATCGTGTCAATCTGAATCGTGAGCGCGACCGGCACGCCCATCTGATCAAACTTGCGGGCGAACGTGACTGTCTCCGTGGCACCCCAACTGTGCCCGTAGATGATGATGGTGTCCGCTCTTTCTCAAGGGACGAGAGTACGCCATCGTGGTCGGTATCGAAGAGACGCACGACTTGATGGATGACCATTCGCCCATGGTGGTTCCTGAAGACTTCGGACCTTCGATATTCCCTGCCGGTCTAGTCAATTAGAAATGTGTCGTTCTCGACGGCAAAGAGAGCGTTATTGGACCAAGTATTTCGAGGTTTTGTAGACCGCTGGCTCGAGGACTTCGCTCCAGTTCCTATTTATCACTCCCTCTATCTTTAGCCGACGAATTCTGGTGTCATTCCGCATCTCCTCGATTGGGTGAGTAAACGCTAAGCTCGAATATGCTCATGGACTATTGAGCGCGCTCTGGTGAGGTGCGGGCGAATTCAGCTTCAATCTCTCTTCTAAGCTGTGCGGTAAGACTCCGAATCTCAGCTTCTGAGGCTGCAGTCCGAAGTTTTCCTTCAAGTAAACAGAGGACATGAAAACCCTAACTCTGATCGATTGACTGCGCCTGTCGAAACTGGCCGGTGAAGCGTGGGAGCCACGGTCCAATTGCTCTTACTGGGAGTTTAGCAAGCTATTTCTATACTGAGTGTAGAGTTCTTAGGCCTCACTCGGGCAAAGTTATTGCGCCTTCACCAAAGTCGCTATGAGGAGATCGAGGTCGGCTGGGTTGACGTCGCTGATGGCGACGATGCGCAGGTCGGGCGTCGTGGCGGAGTGGATGGCGAATCCTGAGCGGGTGCTTGGCAGCGCGGTAAGGATCGGGCCGCCAGTGCGTTGCGTGAGGAAGATTGAGACCTCATGTTTGTGAATGGTGAACAGGAGCAGGGCCGCAGGTTGCCGATTAATGTAGGTCAGGTCCGCGCCTTTGAGAGTGGTATCGGGGGGCAGGGCTGCGGAATCGGGGAGGTTGAAGCTGAAAGGGAGACGTCCCTGGAACCAGGGTATGGCGGTCGGTCGAGACGACCTGAGGGGTCGCTCCATTCGAGAGAGTAGCGAGATGGTGGTCGAGGAGTTCCGCAGCGAGAGCGTTGGCTTGATGGGACTGGCGCCAGCCAAGGAGTGAGACAGTCAGCAGGACGGCCGCGCGGCGAGGGCCGCCCAGGCTAAAGAGCGGAGAGTTGTCATTGAGTGGATGCGCGCGGTCTTCTTTGTCCTCGCCTCCTTCTGCGCCTGCGAATGGAGCTCAGCCGTCAGGCGCATGAGGGCTTCGGGGGATGGTGCGAAGCGATGGCCGGCGCGGCAGGTAGCGGTTTTTAGCTGGGTAGCGGAGAGGATACGCATGGTGCAGGCGTGGCAGCCGGTGAGATGCTGCTCAATTCCCTGCCGTTCGGCGGGTGGAAGTTCGCTGTCAATAAAGGCGTTGAGCTTGCCCAGATTGAGATGCTCGGTGGACTGATTGGTTTGAGGCGTCTGAGTCATAGTGATTCTCCGAGCTGCATCTGTAGAAGTTGGCGGAGGGTGCTGCGGGCGCGAGAGATACGCGACATGACGGTGCCGATGGGGACGTCTAGGATGGCGGCAATGTCTTTGTATTTAATTTCTTCCACGTCGCAGAGAAGGACAACCTCGCGGAGTTGTGGCTGAAGCTGTTCGAGCGCCATGTGGAGAGCGGCCTGATTGTCGAGACGGATGAGCGTGTCTTCCGGAGTGAGGCTGGCAACTGTGTCGAGTGTTTCCGGATCGTCTTGAGGAAGACGGTGCGGGAGGCGGCGATGCCGCTGCGCGACGTGAGGAAGGTATTGCGGAGGATGCGGAAGATCCACGCCTTGAAGTTGGTGTCGGGCTCAAAGGAGTCGAAGGCGCGGAGGGCTTTGGAGAAGGTTTCCTGCACGAGGTCTTCGGCCTCGGATTGATTGCGGGTGAGCCAGAAGGCGTGGTTATAGAGCGAGGCGAAGAGCGGCAGCGCGAGCTCTTCAAAGGTTGCGCTGCGGGTGACGGTGGAAGGCATGGTGCGGAGTGCCTCGGTTTGTCTGAGGTTGCGGGGATGCAACGACACGGCGTAGACCGGCAAGTGTTGGCTGTTGAACATCACTACCGTAAACCGAATCGCAGACAGATTATTCCACGAATTAATTACGGGTGCGTTGGAATAAAGGGAAGCCGAGCCAGTTTTGTGCAGTGTAGGCAAATTAAAACCAAACGGGAGCTTAATTTAATGAATCGGTTTAAGAATGATGAAGTAGTACAAGATAACCAGAACCCTGCGCAATCCGCGGGAGACGGCATCGATCGGCGCAATTTTCTGGGGTGCATGGCGTGGGCCGGCACAGGGCTGCTTTGGTCGATGGTTGGCGGCGTGCCGACGTCGAAGCTGCTGGCGCAGACGATGAAGGGCGGGGGTGGGGCCGGAGTTGGGAAGGTTGAGGACTTTTCCTTCGTGCAGATCAGCGACTGTCATATCGGATTCAACAAGGGAGCGAATCCGGATGTGACCGGGACGCTGAAGAAGGCGATCAACCGAGCCAATCTAGCCTCGGTGGGCATGAAAGCCCCGGACTTCATGCTTCACACCGGGGACATCACGCAGAACTCGAAGGCAGTGGAGTTCGATACGGCCGCGGAGGTAATCAAGGGCTTCAAAAGCGAGGTGTTCTACGTTCCTGGTGAGCACGATTTTATAGACGACGGAGTGCAATACAGGCAGCGCTTCGGCAAGGGAACCGTGGGCAATGGCTGGTACAGCTACAACCACAAGGGAGTTCACTTCGTGGGCCTGAACAATTGCGTGCAGGTGGATGCAATGGGCAACATGGGCAACGATCAGCTGGCATGGCTGAAGTCTGACTTGGCCGGCCAGAGTCACTCGACACCAATCGTGGTCTTTGCGCATATCCCGTTGTGGATGGTCTACGAAAAGTGGGGATGGGGCACAAAGGATGGCGAGCAGGCGCTTGCAATGCTGAAGCCCTTTGGTTCGGTGACGGTGCTGAATGGCCACATTCACCAGGTCGTCCAGAAGGTAGAAGGCAATGTGGCCTTCCACACCGCGATGGCTACCGCGTTTCCGCAGCCCGCACCGGGAACTGCGCCGAACCCTGGGCCAATGATGGTGCCCGCAGGCAAGCTGCAGAGCTTGCTGGGAGTCACCAGAGTCAAGGTCGTTCACGGACATAATCATCTGGCCGTGGTTAACTCGACGCTGGCGGAGACTGTCTGATGCGTCCGTGGGCTATAGCGGCATTGACGGTGGCTGCCGTGATGGCGCTGGGGTATGTCCATCCGTTCGGGAATCCACGTGTCCAGCCTGCGAAGGGGCTCAGCACATTGCTGCACGGCGCCAATATGCCGGCGGATGCGAAAGCTGTGCTGGTAACGAAGTGCGCGGACTGCCACTCGAGCGAGACCCGGTGGCCGGTGTATGCGAGGGTCGCTCCGGGGTCATGGCTGATTGAACGGGACATCGTCGAGGCGCGCAAAAAAATGGACCTGTCGCAATGGGAGGAGATGCCGGCGGAGAAGCAGGATGTGTTGATGGCGAAGATTATCCAGGAGGCGAAGAGTGGAGACATGCCTCCCATTCAGTATCTGGCGCTGCACTGGAACGCAAAACTTTCCGCAGCCGATGTGCAAGCGCTGTCAATGCTGGGCAAGAGTGCGGGTGGAAGCGAGACGGCATTGGGCGGGGCGGGCGATGCTGCGCGAGGCAAGATGGTGTTTGAAAAGCGCTGCACAGGCTGCCATGCGATGGCCGCGGATCGCGAGGGGCCAAGGCTGGCTGGAGTGTATGGCAGGCAGGCCGGGAGCGTTGCCGGATTTACCTATTCCATCGGCCTGAAGAACTTGGGCGTGACGTGGAACGATGCGACGCTCGAGAGGTGGCTGAGCGATCCGGATCTGGTGGTGAAGGATAACAACATGAGCTTTAGTGTTCCAAAGGCGGAGGAGCGGCGGGATTTGATCGCCTTCCTGAAGCAACAGCAAAGGATTGACTGAAGAAGTGCAAGGAGGTCGGATGTCGGATTGGCTGAGCGATGTGATTGGCAACGATTTGATAGCAGTCTACGAGGGCTTCTATTTCACAGAGGACGCTGTCGTGTGGCTCCGGGAAAAGCCACGCACCTTTGGCGATTTGCGCGCGGAAGAGATCGATTGGTTGCGGTGGATGGCTGCAAACATCGATGACCAGGATTTGCTCCGGAAGCTGTCACAGGATCCGGATTCCGATGTCCGCATGTGGGTGGCATGTAATCCGATGACGCCTAAACCGGTACTCGGGAAGCTCGCCGAAGATCCAGTCGTCTTTGTCCGCCGAGGAGTTGCCCAAAATAGCAGCACGCCAGTGTCTCTACTGGTAAGACTGAACGATGACGCCGACGTTATGGTCCGAGTGTTAGCCTCCAGAAAACGCGGCAACCCGAAACCTTTATTCTCCAGGTAACGCACGAATCAGACGCTGATCCTTTGGTGGCGCCATTGCCCACCTTCGCGACTCTCGTTTTCTCTTTGCCATAAACCCCGGCTTGATCTTGTGGGCGATGTTCGGTACCGCGCAACGTGAGTTTTTCACTACGGATTGGGGGTTCTCAAAGCGACGCACGAGAGACTCCGATGAGTGAGCCTCCGCTTTGCTGCGCGGGACAAAGACGAAGTGAGATACCACGGCCAGAAGGACGGCCCCTGGCTAGCGAGGGGCCGCATGGATGCAATAAGACAAGGCTGATCTGACAACGCAACAGGCGCGGCGGGATTATAGATCGCGGCGGGCTGCGTCGGCCTCGACGGCCAGCTCCATGATGAACTCAAAGAATGCAGTGGATTGGCCGGCGAAGAGCAGATCGGCTGTAAACGATTTGATAGTCGCAACCGCCCCTGCGTTCTCGGTAAGAGAGGGACGGATGACGGAACAGGGGGGCAGTTTCTCTCCTTTGAGGAAGTCGCAGGGTTCGGGCAGGATGAGGTTGGTCTGGGTGAGTTCGGTTGGGGGTGCGTTGAGATTGGGAAAGGTGAGTCCGGTAACGGGATCGATGAGACCGGCGAGAGGTGTGGCGACGGCGTTTCCTGCTTTGTCGTGCCAAAGGCCGAAGTGATCGACCTCAACCCCGCCGATACTAACCACGATGCGCAGAACCTCCAGATCGCTGGCCTTGAGAGCCATGTTGGTGTACAGGCTGGCTCCGCCCTGCTCGATGTAAGCGAAGTGGAAGCCAGCGGTGTTGGCGATGGCCTGCATGCGGCGGGATTGCCGGGTAATTGGAGGGGCGGGTTGCGGCGTGTTAGGCGGAGTATCGGTGTCGTTCAGGGGAATCGCGGGTTGGTTGGAGATGGTGAATGGGCCTTTGAACTTGGTGCCGAAGTCGGGGTTCTCATCGCTGCGGTAGCGAGTATACCAGCTGAGGTCGACGTCGAGATTGAGGAGGTTTGTGAGACGGCCGATCTGTTTCGCTCCGGTCGCCTGACTGCTGGGGAGCGTACGAAATGCGTCGAGATTGACGGGCTCCGCGTCTTTCGATTTCAGGTAGGCGTTGAGGAAGGCGGCGTGGCTTAGCTCATCGTCGGTGTTGTCGCTGATGTATTGGGGCATGTCACCATCGAGATTTTCAAGAGCGGCGATGTAGGCGGGGTTGCCGCCATTAGCGCCGCCGAGCTCGTTGTACTGGGTCCATAGATCGCTTTCGATCAGTTCTGCTGCGGCAAGGAAGCGGAGGATGGCGGCGTCGCCTCGCGAAAGCGGGCCATGGTGTTCCAGTTCAGAGGCCTGAGCCTGTTTTGCGGTGAACAAGCTTGCGGCTGGGAGCAGCGTGCTGCTGGCGGTGGCTAAGCCAAGGCCTTGAAGGAAGGAGCGGCGATGAATGACGCGGTTGAATTTTTCGTTTAGTTCCTCTGGGCTGGAGGAGGCGATTTCTTCGGGGGACATCGTCAAAGGGAGACTGTTCACTCTCATGATTTTTTGCGCTCCAATTCGGTGCGGCCTCAAGCTAAGCACTTTGCGCGAGGCAGTTTGTCGGGTGAGCCTATTTACGAAATGCTCTCCAGACATTCCGAATGAAAAATGTCTGGTGATTGTCCCTATCGAGATCGCTTTTACCTTCCTTCCGGATTGCTTCAGAAACGCGATCAAGTCGCGTCGCTCGGTCTCCTTCGGGACATCGAGTTCCATATCGTTTCCAGGCACTATGCTGTCGGATCGGGTCTTCTCGCTTCACTTATTGCTTATCTTTCATCAATAGATCCTCCAACCATCCAAACTGCGAGCCGAACAGTTTATTCCCCTCGATTCGAAATAAAATTTGCTACATCCCAGTTTCATCTCTGGAGAAGGAAGGCCGTGTATCTCTTCGATGATCTGCGTGCGCTGCGGCTCGGCTAGAGCATCTCCTCGGATGGCGTGACCCACCTGGTCCATCCAATCAAAGAGAATTCGGTCAATCTACGACTTATATTCCCGCGCCCAGGCGAATAATTTCCTCTTCCCCCAGTTATTCATAGCGTCGGAATGATCCGCCACTGCATCTGTAGCTGGCCCAAGCTCTGGCGCTCTCACCGAATACAAAAGCGAGGTAAATCCTATGGAAAAAATATTATTCGTGCTTGCCCTGCTATGTGTCGCTCTCTGGAGTCCCGCAACCGTCTTCTCTAACTTCACCATAACAATGATGACGATCATCCAGCAGCCTCGTCCACACAGCCGATCAACCCAGCCATCGAATGTAACAAGGCTGATGAGAGCTATCTCCACGCCAATCGTCGCAAGATTGAGTTTGATTCACACTTGCAGGAGGGCATATTCATGACACGCGAGGAACTTCAGACAAATCAGGAATACATGTGGCGAGCTCTTTTCGGCGAACAACGGACGACCCTCATGCTCGCTGTTGAGATGCTCTTGCGTTGCCAATTATCTCCTGAACAAATCCTTACCAAAACGATGATGGCTCTGGTAGGCTCCCAGCAAGATTCCTGAGAATACCTTTGGCTGACTGCTCATCAATGAAGTACTCCACCCAGTATAGGAATGTCTTGTTTGCGTTTCGGCAGAAGAGAAATCTCGATGGAGAGCGTTGAGGATAAGACAGGTCTCTTCGAGAGGTACCAGCAGCGATGGCAGGCTGCAATTCACGATCACTCAGCAAGATCGTGCCTCCTTCTGCAATGTCGAACCGGCTTACCCGCCCTGCAGTTCTGCGTTTGCATTCAAACTACTAGCTTGCGGATTGCGCGATGCGTCAGGGCACACCACCTAAGACATCGCTATAGCTGCTTGCAGGTGCTGCAGGTAAGTTTCACACGCCGTGTCCGATGATGCTCAAGAGCATTTGATCGGGATCTGGATTGATCATGCCACATAGTGACCACGCTCTGTGAGAGTCCGCCTACGTAGTGCGGGGACCAAATGAAGGCGGACTCTCAGTAGGCTTTCAGCAAGTCAGGGAATTTCCTCAAATGCATTCACAGTTTGTCGACCGTTCTGAGGGATCGCTGGAATAAATTCGTTCGAATTCCGTTATCAGCAGTAACTGCGCATTTGGTAGAGACAATGGACCTACTCATTTCGCCGCAGCCTATCTAGCGACGGAGGTTCACATGAGGATGTTTCAAAAGATTCGGCACCTTATCTTTCCGCTATTGTTACCCGCACTGGCTCATGCACAGACCAGCAATAGTTACACGCAAAATAATCTGATCTCCGATGGCTCAGTGACGGCTCAACAAACCGACAAAACTCTTATCAATCCGTGGGGAGTAGCCATCGGTCAACAAACACCATTCTGGATCAACAGCGCCGGCTCAGGCCTTCGGCAGTTATGGACTCGACTCTGAAGCGTAGTCAGAGCGGTTGGGCTTTCGTCTAAGCGTGAGGCGGGAGCGTAGACACAAGTCAACGAAAGGGTGGATGTGACTACGGCAGTGGTCAGAAACCGTATCTCGTACCTCACTAACAACCCATCTGAAGCACAATGCAGGTTTTCTGGATTGTGACGCACGCCTCATTAGTGCACTCAGACGCACAACAAGATTTCTATGACCGTAACGGGCCCACCGTTGTGCTCAGGCCGCAACAGTCATTCATAAACGGACCAGTCCGCCGGGGGCTGATAACTTGTGACTGCCTCACAGAGAATTCAAGAAGGTAATCAGCGCCCGCCTTTCCTCGGGGCTCAATTCTCTAAAACGCCTGGCGGACTCGCGCGCTTCGCCATCGTGACGCGAGATCGCATCTTCAAACGACAACGATCGCAGGTCATGCATGAATCGGGGCTTGGTGCGCAATCCCCAAAGCGGTGCAGTCCGTAGTTTGTTGGCCGTGTCCTGCGGCCCAACCTGGACAATCCCATCTCCGGTTCCGATGTCATGCAACAAAAAGTCGCCAAAGGGATGGATGATCTTATCCCCCAGGGCCTCTGGAACGGTAAACATGCCACCATCGATAACCGTCCCTACAGGGGCCGTGGTAATGGATTCCACATGGCAAACACCGCAACCGACCCGCCTGAAAAGTTCTCCGCCTCTTAACGCAGCAGGGGTCGCGGCAAGCACTGTGTCTCGAGGAGGAACCATTGTGCCGCGTATGAACTGAGCAAAGTGGTCGATATCAGCCAGGCCAAGGTCATCCGGTTGATCCTCCGGGTCCTTCGTGGTTTTGAGAACCGTAGTAACGTCGGTGGGGCGCAGCCGGTTCGTGATTCCCATCTCGTTGAGATAAGCATCCCCGATAAAGGAGAGCAAACTGCTGTGCTGGTCCTTCCAACCGAAGCGTCCGACGCGGCTCTGTCCAGGAGCCTCGAAGATTGGAGCCTGCACAACTTCCCCGTGAACTCTACCTTCGCTGAACTCCGGCTGTTCCTCAGCAATTGCGATCAGAGTCCTGTCGTCAATGGCTTCCACAAATCCATCCCCCAGGGTGTTGAGAGCGGCGCGCAATGCGTGGATGTTTTCTGTCGCAGGTATGTGCTCCTGGGCCTCCGGACCGATAGCGCGATCGTCGACAATGGACCTGCCGGTAATGGTGTTCTGTCGGTCATTGATGAAGATGGTCGGGTTAGCGAAATTACCATTTTCATCCTTGTGCCCCACCCGGAGTTCTGTGAACTGGCTGGCTCCTCCACTGTTCGGATTTTCGTGGCAACTGACGCAAGCAGTTGCGTTGTATACAGGGCCAAGTCCGGTTTGCACGGAATGGTTCTCTTCATAGACTTCCTGATCCCTGGCAAAGGTGTCTCCCGACGGCTCGACGATTCCATTGCTCACGCTTTGCGAACCGTTGAAGCTGGGAGTGTTGAAGCCGGCTGACGCTTCAGTTGGTGATTTCGCTATGACTGTGGCGAGTCCCGTACCCAACACGATCAATGTCGCGAAAAGGCAAGAACAGAGCAGAACCTTCCTCCAATAGGACTTGAGCATGAGCGTTCCTCCGAAAGACACCAGCCGTCTGCGCGCGTGCTGGACGCAAGCTGGCTGGTCCGTTGACCTCAAATCCTCAGAGCCGTGACGGAACGATTGAAGACTACGGTCTGAAGTCGGAAGTCCTGTACATAACCAAACTGGGTTGCGCACCGATTATTCCCACCGCGGAGCAGAAAATTTACCGGGCGACGAAAATACAGCGATCTACAGCTACCCGTGGAGGAATAAACTGCGCGGTGTTCGGTTTGCCTCCGCGGAGGACCCAACCCTATGAACGCATAACAGCACACTGCTGGAGCGGCTTCAACCTCCACAAAAAACAAGGCTCATCCGCACTCTTATCGCAGCAAAAGGGAGCGCGGCTCGTTTCCATCTGCTCGGGTATTTTCGTGCTTGCGGCCACGGGACTTCTAAATGGGAGACGTGCGATGATCCATTAGAAATATGTCGATACACTTCGCTGCGCTTTTCTTCTGATCCAGCTTTAGCCGGATTTCCTTTACTTCGATGATGGCGACATCCTTACCTCCGCAGGCAGCGCAGCCGGAATCGATCTTTGTCTGCACATAATTCGGAATGATTTTGGCACACTCATCGCCAACAAAGTCGCCGGAGATTAATTGTCTCTCCGCATCGGGAAGGTGGGCAAGCACAGTTCATCGACAAGCCTATTGCCCCTGGTTTGCGCACCTCCTGGAATGGGTCCAGGTCAGGCTGCACAATTCAATTACAGTGGAGCAGCTTGCGAGCCAGGCTCGTATGAGCAAACGGACGTGAGCCGCCGGTTTGCCGAGACCACTGGTAATAGCCCGCTGGACTGGATTACATCGTTGCGAGTCGGACGGGCGAGATCTACTCGAGACATCAGCACTTTCAGAAGAAGATCGCGGACCCCTGTGGATTTGGATTTGCCCCCACACTGCGCCATCACTTTCGCACACGGGTCAAACTCACCCCAAATAGTGATCGCGCGCTTTCGAAGATCTACAATAGAGCACTAATCATCGAGAGCCATGACTTGTCCCGCAAACCCGCTTCTTCATCAGCCAGACCGAATAACTACTGAGATTCTGGATGATTGCGTTGCCCTTCCATGAGAAGGCCGGTCGATGTCAAGTCGTTTTTCTGTGGTGGAGACAAGTTCATCTCCTTTCGATGTGAACACGATTCCTGGCATGCCGAGCTGCTTCTGTCGCCACCCTTCCATCCGCA
>Ga0210409_10001974_pt1 | contig 25455 bp, 20 predicted proteins | sample IncBWH17MmetaG_FD_161649 | JGI IMG/M metagenome (GOLD analysis project Ga0210409, IMG submission 161649) | Forest soil microbial communities from Barre Woods Harvard Forest LTER site, Petersham, Massachusetts, United States - Inc-BW-H-17-M | ecosystem: Environmental > Terrestrial > Soil >...
GCGACCATGCTGATCCCGGCGCTCAGCCCGAGCCATCAGAGGACGACGGCGGAAAGGAACTCAGTCGCCGTTGTGCGCCTCGTGGCAGACATGGAGGGCAGCGACCCCGCCAGACTTGAAAAGTTCCGGCGGGAATACGAAGCGCTCGTGGGAGAATATTTTGGGGACAACCTGCTGCGGCAGGATTATCTGATCACGCGCGCCACGAAGATTTGAGGGCGTGGCGTGCAAACCTTTGAGACGATGACTGCATTTTGTGACCTGTATTTCAAATTTGAAATTTCAGATTCTGGATTTGCACTCCTCCTGCGCCTTGTATACCCTTGATCGCTGAGGGGAAGCCTCGATGAAACCCACCCAAACGCAAATTCATTTTAGACTTTACGCGCTTTGTATTTTCTGCTCGCTTTTCGTGCTGCTTGCTCCCGCATCCCAGGCCGACGAAGGGATGTGGCTGTTCAACAATCCTCCCGTGAAAGTGTTGCAGGAGAAATATCATTTCCAGCCGACGGCCGCGTGGCTCGAGCACATTCAGAAATCCTCTGTGCGATTCGACAATGGCGGTTCCGGATCCTTCGTTTCTCCGGACGGGCTGGTCATGACCAACCATCACGTGGGGGCCGATTGCCTGGAGAAAATGAGCACGAAGGACAAAAATTATATCGCCACGGGATTTGAAGCCAAGTCCAACGCGGAAGAACCAAAATGCGCGGACCTGGAATTGAACGTCCTCATGAGCATCGAGGACGTGAGCGCGCGCGTAACGGGCGCCGTCCAGCCCGGCATGGACGCCGCTTCGGCTGAAAAAGCCCGGCGCGCCGAGATTAACAGCATCGAGAAGGATTCTCGCGACAAAATGGGACTGCGCAGCGACGTGGTCCCTCTTTATAATGGCGGGCTGTATCACCTCTACCGTTACAAGCAGTACACCGATGTGCGCCTGGTGTTCGCGCCGCAAAAATCCATCGCTTTTTTCGGCGGCGACCCCGACAACTTTGAGTATCCGCGCTACGATCTGGACATCTGCTTTTTCCGCGTCTACGAAAACGACAAGCCCGTCCACGTGGACAACTACCTGAAGTGGAGCGACTCCGGAGCCACGGAAGGCGAATTGATTTTCGTATCGGGCCACCCTGGCCGCACCGAGCGGGGCGACACCGTGGCGCATGTTCTCTACCAACGCGATTTTGCGGTGCCTGGCACTTTGAATCTTTTGCGCCGCCGCGAGGTCCTGCTCGACAACTTTTCCGAGCGCAGCGCGGAAAATGCCCGCCGCGCCGAGGACGCATTATTTGGCATAAAAAACAGCCGCAAAGCATACCTTGGAATTCTCGCCGGCCTCCAAGACCCGGCGATCCTCGATAAGAAACGCAGCGCAGAGAAGGAGTTTCGCGACGCAGTCGCGAAGGACCCGAAATTGAGCCAGTCTTATGGGGATGGTTGGGACCAGGTGGCCACAACCATCAAGACGCTGATCAAGATTCGCGACGAATACAATCTCTTCGGAATCGGCCCGCAAAGACGCGCGCAGTCTTTCAATAGCAGCTTATTCGACATCGCCATCAAACTGGTGCGCCTGGCCGAAGAAACTTCAAAACCAAACGGCGAGCGCCTGCGCGAATATTCGGAGGCCGGCCTCGATTCCCTGAAACTCCAGCTTTTTTCCGACGCGCCGATCTACGATGATCTGGAAACCGTGCAACTCGCCGATTCACTGGGAATGATGGCCGAGGTGATGGGCGAGGAAAACGAAATCGTTAAGATGGTGCTGGCCGGAAAATCACCCCGCGATCGCGCGGCGGAACTGATTCATGGCACCACGCTCAAAGACGTGGCGGTCCGCAAACGCCTGGCCGAGGGCGGCTTAAAGGCCATCCAGGACTCCACCGATCCCATGATCCAGCTTGCAAGGCAGATCGACCCGGAGTCGCGGCGCATCCGGCAGTCCTTCGAGCAACAAGTCGACGAACCGCAACGCCAGGCGTACGGCAAAATTGCCAATGCCAGGTTTGCGGTTTATGGATCGAGCGTTTATCCCGACGCGACCTTTACGCTGCGCCTCGCGTTCGGCGAAGCGAAGGGCTATACCGAAGGCGGTGAGAAAATCCCCTGGGCCACAACGCTCGACGGCACCTACGCGCACGCCGCCGCGCACGACAACAAGGAACCATTCGCGTTGCCAAAAATATGGAACGAACGGAAATCGCAGCTCAACCCCTCGACACCCTTCAATTTCGTGAGCACCGCCGACATCATCGGAGGCAATTCCGGCAGTCCGGTGATCAATCGCCAGGGCGAACTCGTCGGAATTATCTTTGACGGCAACATCCAATCCCTGATACTGGACTACACGTATACGGATAAGGAAGCGCGCGCCGTCGCGGTCCACTCCGCAGGGATTTTGGAGGCGCTGCGAAAAGTCTACACGGCTAATCGGCTGGTCACGGAACTTACAGGGAAGAAATAGATTCGGCGATATTGGAAACAGCTCGAAGTTTCTGCGGCGTGCCATTCGCCCAGAATTGAAAAGGCCGGACGGTTTCGCGTCCGGCCTCCAATTTTACATCGTGCTCAATCGCAATCCCTCAATTTGGAAATTGCAGATAGATCCACAGATCGTCGAGGTAGCCCGGGGGCGCGCCATTGGTAGAATCATAGCCCTCCCCACCGAAAACAGTGACGAAACCAAGCGGGTCCGGCGCCCAGATTGCGGCTCCCCGCCGTCCGCCGACGACGTTATTTACATAAGGCACGCCGTCGGCAAAAGGTATCGTTTGAGTCGCAAACACGCTGTTCTGGTTGGCGTTGCTGATTCCCTTCCACCAAATCCACTGCCCGGAGCTCTGCTGGTACTCCCAGATATCGTTCAGGAATCCAGTCGGGTCCGTGGTGTTGGTACCGTAGCCCCAGCCACCGTAAATCCAGAGATTGTTGTTCGTATCGCGCCAGCCGACGGCGCCCCAACGCGACCCGGGAACATCCCCTGCCGCGCCGATACTCAGGTTGCTCGTAGCCTGGGAGCCATAAGTGCCGGTCTGATTTGCCACGTCGTTCCCCGACACCCAAATCCACTGCTTGGTCGTAATGTTGTACTCCCAAAGATCGTTTAAAATGGCCCCTGCGGGGGGAGGGCCGGCATTCCCGGTGCCCTTGGAATCGAGTCCGAATCCCCCGAAAAGCCAAATGTTGCCAGCTGTATCTGCCCACAAAACAGCTGCCTGACGCGCACCTGGAGTAGTAGTACCACTTCCTTGCCCTTGCGTGCCGTAATTGCCAATCTGATTGGCGACGTTGGAACTGGAAGGCCCTATCCACGTCCACTGGTTTGCCGTAGCGTTGTACTCCCACAGATCACTTAGCAAACCGGTCGTGCCGGCGGAGTCCAAGCCTTGGCCGCCAAAAAGCCAAAAATTTCCAGCCGCGTCTGCGGTCGTTGCTGCGGCCCATCTGGCTCCCGGAACCCCTCCCGGCGCTCCTTGGGTGCCATAAGTGCCGGTCGCGTTGGCCGTGGTTGAACCACCAACAAGGCTCCACGGGCAAAAACTGGTACCCGCTCCGGTGGCATCAACCGAAGCACCCGGAGTGCACTTCCACACATCATTGAGCAACCCTTCAGCTCCGGCGGTGTCGATTCCCTGGCCACCAAATAAGTAAAGGTCGCCGGAAGAAGTGTCTGTCCAACTGGAGCTACCCCACCTCGAGCCTGGATATGGAACGAGTGGCGGCGTGAGGGCGTTGTTAGTGATGGTGTTGGTGGGAACATCTTCCGCTTCCAGCGGGCCGACGCGTACCTCAAAGACGGGGGTAACGCCAGTAGCGTTCGAAAAAATTGGGAGATTGGCCGGGACCCAACCTCCGACGGAGGTGTCGTAAACCCAAAGATCGTTGAGAAAAGCTGGACCTGGGTTAGCAATAAGATTGGGATACGGAAAGCCAAGTCCACCGAAGAGCCATTTTCGTCCCGTTTTGTCGGTCCATGCAGAGGCGAAGTCCCTACCGCCGGGAGTGCTGACGTTCGGCGGGAAAACATTGTTGGGAGGAAAAAGGGGCGTGGTGACCGCGGCGTAGTTGTTGGCCTTATTTGTCGAAGTGAGATACCACGAAGTCCAGCCCCAGTCGTTGTGCTCGCAATCAACGAGTACGTCGCTGACATTGGTGCTGGCAATGCCCGTATAGAAGAATACGTTGCACGGCTGCGGCTGGCTGTTTGGCGGCAGAAACATGGATACGTTGTAAATGCCGCCATTTGTAACCTGAGTGGGAAAAGTGAATGTGGTATCTCCGGTAACAAAGAGGTCGTCACCCGCATTGTTTTGTAACTCGAGAGTGTCGCCGGGGCCCTCCACCAGACCGACCACCGATCCACTGATTTTGAAACCCGGCTGTGTGCAGATAATTTCCACGTTATTGATGTTCGAATTCGCGGTGCCACTGCCGTTCACGACAGAGCAAACTTGAGCTGGGTTAGAAGGCTGAGTTAGAACGGTAACGGAGTAGGCGGTACCGGTGCTAACCGGCGTCGAAAACGTAAAGGGGACGTTTGCTTGGCCGGAGACCGCGAAATTGTCTCCACCGTTGTTCTGAAGGACAAGCCCGGATCCAAGCAGTCCGGAAACCGAACCGCCTATCGTGAGGCCAGTCGTGCCGCAATTGATCAAAACGTTGGTGACATTCGCCGTTGCTGTTCCCGTGCCGTTGGCGACGCTGCAGGTCTGGACGGGACCGGTGGGCTGCGTCTTCACCGTCACGGCGTAGGCACCAGATACGGGAGTCTTGAAGGTGAAGCCGCCGTTTGCCAGGATTGGCAGGTCGTCCCCGCCGTTATCCTCAAGAATCATCCCTTTTCCAAGAAGTCCGAGTACATTTCCTCCGATGGTCAATGTGCCGGCACCGGAGCCCGAACCGGATCCGGATCCGGAACCGGAGCCTGACCCTGAACCAGAGCCACTGCCTCCGCCGCTACCACTAAGCGAGCCACTCGACCCAGAGTGCGCGGGATAGCAGGAAGACACAAACAGCGTTATCAAGACGAGGGATACCAAATATGCGGACTTCAATGGGAGTTTCATGGCGGTTGATTGCTCCTTCGTGGCTTGGGGTCGAGAGCGTTACCCCGTTTACTCACACCTCGCCGCACACGTATCCACTCAAAGTGGACGCGGGCTTTTGTTATTTGGTCTAACTTGGGCTAGACCGTTCGGTAACCTGGCAGACAACAACCGGATTACGCAAAATGCCGTCCTCTACACCCTACGTCTGAGGCCAATGAGGGTCAATTTAGAGTTGCAGGGCGTGTGTCTACCTGACTATTAAATATCAGGAGTAGAAGATCCAGTGGGGCGGCGCTATAGGTATTCGACCTCAATGGTGAACCATGGCAAAGCCTATTAGAAAGAATAAGCTACGGGGGTTTGCAAGGGATTGTGATACGATCTCGGTCGACCTACTTCAACCGCAATACTGTGCTGTTCCAAATGTAAATTCTTGGCAACCCGGCGGTGCGGTTGCTCTACACTTAGAAACTGCCTCTTATGCGTCCTTCACAGATTCGCAACCTGATCGTTCCGGCAGTCCTTGCGGTTCTCGCGCTCTGGGCCAGCTCCACTGCCGCTGATTTTGTCATTCAGTACAATTGGTGGAAAGAGGTCGGACAGGTGAATACCTGGGTCGGCATGCTGTGGTACAGCATTGCGCCCGGGGCGGCAGGTTCTCTGGTGGCTTTCCTCGCCCTGTGGGTGGCGCACGGGCGCGGGCTGCACTTCGCTGGAATTATTCCGCGCGATCACCGTTTGTATTCCCGTTTGATTCCCGTAGGTCTTGCTGCCGTGGCAATTCTTTTTGCATCGAGTTCGATTGACTACTGGACCGTGATGCGCTTTTTCGGGTCGCGTGGACTCGCGGCGCCCGCCGATGCCTGGAAGGATCAGGTTTTTTCGCGCGGACTTCCGTTTTATCTTTTCGATTTGCCGTTCTATGCGGAAGTGCTCGGATTTGTGTTTGTGCTGGCGATTCTTTGTGCGCTGGTCTTTTGGGCAACGGCGAGAGGCTGGCAGTTGGCGGACCGTTTTCGCTATGGAGCGATTGACGACAGGCATGGAAGAACTCTTACGATTGGGCCGGGGTCACTCCTGCTGCCGGGCGCTTCGCGCGCAGGCTTTGTTCGCATTATTACCGTGATTTTGTTAGCCGGCTTTGCCGTCTGGGTCTATCTCGGCAATTATGAGCTTTTGCTCAACTCTCACGCGTTCATGACCGGGGCGGATTACGTGGACGAAAAGGTCACGCTCCCTTTGCGATGGCTGCTCATTGCGGTCACGCTCGGGGCGTTGCCCATCGTTTGGCTGAGGAGATACAAGCAAGCTGTCATGGTCGTTGCCGGTTTTTTTATCTTACAACTCGCTTTGCCGCTCATCGTTCACACCGTCTACGTGCGGCCGAATGAAATCTCCATTGAGCGGCCCTATATCGATCGGCACATTGAGGCGACTTCGATTGCCTTTGGCTTGAATCGGAATGCCCAGGAACTTCCCTTTATTCCTTCCGGGCAAGCGACAGTCGATCCCGTGCAGGATGCCACGCTGCTCGACAATGTCCGGCTGTGGGACCTTCGCGCCTACAACGCAACGATCACCCAGATCCAGGCGCTCCGCCCTTATTACACTTTTCCAGCCACCGATGTGGATCGCTACTTTCCCAACGGCCGAATCAAGGAAGTTCTGTTATCGCCGCGCGAAATCGACGTTGCGCAGTTGTCCGCCGAGGCCAGCCAGAGCTGGATCAATCCGCGATTTATTTACACGCATGGCATCGGCGTCGTCATGTCGGAAGTCAACAAGATCACACCCGATGGTCTCCCCGTCCTGCTGATCGAAAACGCTCCGCCGGAAATCAAGACGCCTGGTTTTCAACTCACGCGCCCGGAAATTTATTACGGTGCGAAGACGCAAGATCCGGTGTTCGTCCACACCGCCCGCGAAGAATTTGACTACCCCTCCGGCGACCAGAATAAATATTCGACCTACCAGGGGACAGGCGGCTTTCCTATCGGATCTTTTCTGCTGAAGACGGCCGCTGCGATCTCACAGGGCGAGATGAACATTATTTTCACAAGCTACCTGACCGGTCAGAGCCGCATGATGATTCACCGCAACGTGCAGGAGCGGTTGCAATACCTTGCCGGTTTTTTGACCTGGGACCAGGATCCTTATCTCGTGATTGCCGATGATGGCCACCTGGTTTGGATGGTGGACGGCTATACCACTTCCCTCTCGCATCCTTATTCCGCGACGATTCCGGTAGCCGGGCTGCCCGACGGCGCAAATTATATTCGCAACGCGGTAAAAGCCACGGTGGATGCCTACTCGGGGAAAGTCTCTCTCTACGTGTTTGATCCGGGCGATCCCATCATTCAGGCGTACGAGCATCTGTTTCCGAAACTGTTTCTGCCTGCTTCAGACATGCCTGCGGACCTGCGCCGGCACGCCCGCTATCCCGAAGCCATGTTTCAAGCCCAGGCCGAGGCCTACCGGACTTTTCACATGCGCGATCCGCAGGTGTTTTACAACAAGGAAGACATCTGGGACATCGCCCATAATCTTTTTGGCCAGTCGGCGCAGCCTGAGAACGTGCAGCCGATGTATGTTGTGGCCACTTTGCCCGGAGAAAAAGCGCCTGAGTTCCTGCTTATTCTTCCCTTCGCGCCGCGAGGCAAAGATAATCTGATCGGCTGGATGGCCGCGCGATGCGACGGCGAACATTTGGGCAATTTGATTTTTTACCAGCTGCCGAAGCAGCAGCTGATGTACGGCCCGATGCAGATTGAGTCGCGCATCGACCAGGACCAAAATATTTCAAAGGACCTGACGCTGTGGAACCAGCAGGGCTCGCGAGTGCTTCGCGGAAACATTATTTCCCTGCCCGTGACGGGCGGCTTTCTCTACGTGGAGTCCATCTATATTCAAGCGACCGAAGCGCGCATGCCGCAGCTCAAAAAAGTTGTGCTGGCCATGGGAGACCGGCTGATTTATCGCGATAACTTCGATCAGGCCCTGGCTGAACTGACTGGCGGCGCCGTGCCGACAAAGCCCGGTCCAGGCAGTGCAACGTCTGCTCAAGCCCCGGCTCCCGCGGCTCCTGGAAAGAACGCAGGCGACCTGGCCGAACGCGTGCGCCAGATTCGCGATCAGGCCGAGCAATTGGTGCAAGAACTCGAGAAGCTGGAAAAAGATGCCGGGAAGAAGTAGTAGGACGGGCTTCAGCCTGTCTGGGTTTGGCGCGCGCGTGTGAAAGGCGACAGGCTAAAGCCCGTCCTACTTGAGCGCCCTCCCAGTGTATAATCTTCCAACCATGGCGAACGCTTCCTACCTTTCAGATAAATTTTCGACCGGTCTCCCGTACGGCCGCTACCTTCAAACTGGGACGGAAGAGCACCAACGCCGCTGGACGCAAGTCTATGACGCCGCCCATCTGACCGATGCTCAGAAGCAACTTATCGCCGGCTTTGTGCGCGAAATGAAAATTCTGATCTTCAGCGGCATCTGGTGCGGCGACTGCGTCCAGCAATGTCCGTTGATTTACCGGATTGCCGAAGCCAACACAGGAAAAATTGATTTGCGATTTGTCGAGCGGCCCAAGGAAAGAGAACTGGACCCGGACATGCGCATCAACGCCGGCAGCCGCGTGCCCGTCGTCGTATTTTTGTCCGAAGACAATGAATGGTGCGCCACCGCCGGCGATCGCACGATCAACCGCTATCGCGCCCTGGCCCGCGCCAGGCTTGGCCCACTTTGCCCGACCGGCATTGTGGCCCCCGAGAAAAACGAACTCGACGCCACTCTCGCTGATTGGCTGAACGAGGTCGAGCGAGTGCAACTGATGCTTCGGCTCACTCCCCGCCTGCGCCAGAAATATCAAGACTAGCGTGTCGGACGATTTAAGAATGATCCAGAGACAATCGAATAAAGAAGTTCATTCGCGATATTGCGCGAATAAGAGCTTAAGAGTTGCGCTGTGCTTTGTCGCGGTCTGCCTACTGATGTTGTATCTAAATTGGAGGGACTTGGGCCAACTGTATTCGCAGCCCAGTGCTTACGATTTGTTTTGGGATGTTGTTTCAATTGCAGCCGGATATCAATTGCTGATGGTTTTCAGGTGCCTTCGAGAACGCGTTGTTGTTGGGCTAGGTGTGCTGATCCTTATCAGAGTCGTGTTATCCAGGTTTGTTCCGGCACTCCTAAATGAGTTCGCAGGCACGCTCAGGCACGCATTCCTGGTCCTATGGGTTTTCGCCCTTCTGACCAGCCTAAGCATGGCCATCTCGTCAGCGCACATGTCCAAGTCCACTTAGCGAACATTGGACGATAAATATTGAGACCGCGATGATGTGCCTCAGCACGACAGGCCCACTTGTCGTCGGTGGTGCGCCGGGAGTATATTCGATTCAATACGATTTCCTACGCCATCGGAGGTGCCACCAATATGAGCGATTTTCCCCTGAAGCGTCGTGACTTCCTCGTCGGCGTCGGCGTGAGCGGGCTGGGCCTGGTCTTTGGCCTCGATCTCAAGCCGGCCGCGGGCGCGGCCACAGAAGTCGACAACGCGGGTACCGGCGCTGGCGTAAAGATGGCCTGGGTGCGCATCGCTCCGGATGGCGCCATCACCATCATGGCGCCGGCGGCGGAGATGGGCCAGGGCACGATGACGGCGCTGGCGGTGATCATCGCCGAGGAGCTGGATGCCGACTGGAACAAGGTAGCCATCGAGTTCAGCCCTTCGGACGACAAAATTTACGGCAATCCACTCCCGTTCTTTTTCGGAATGATGGTGACGGCGGCCAGTACCGCGGTGATGGCGTATTACAAAAACATGCGTCTCTACGGCGCGCAGGCGCGGCATGTGCTGTTGGATGCAGCTGCGACGCACCTCAACGTTCCCGTGTCGGAGCTCACTACGGAGCCCAGCGTGGTTATCCACGCCAAGAGCGGACAGCGGCTCAGCTACGCGGAAATCGCCGGTTTCGCTGCTATGCCGGAATCATTGCCCACCGTTTCGGAAAAAGATCTTAAGGACCCGAGCCAGTTCCGGCTGATCGGCCACGATGTTGCGCGCGTGGACGTTCCGGCCAAGACGAATGGCTCGGCGCAGTACAGCATCGATGTCCGGCTTCCAAACATGGTGTACGCCACCGTGGTGCGCGCTCCTGTCCTGGGCGCTACGCCGACTTCCGTCAACGACGTGGAAGTTTCCAAAATGCGGGACGTGTTGAAGGTGATGCAGTTGCCCCCGGATCGCGTGGCCGTTGCGGCGCGGACCTACGAGGCGGCGCTCGCCGCGGAACGCGCGCTGAAAATCACCTGGAGCAAAATTGCACAGAGTGAGTTCGACAGCGAGCGCGCAATGGAAGAGCAGTCTGTAATCGCGCGCGACCTCAGCAAAGCCGGAACTGTTGTGCAAAACACCGGCGACGCTGTTGCGGCTTTCAATGGCGCAGCCAAAGTCTACAAGGCCGAATACCGCACGGAATTTGTCTACCACGCTCAACTCGAGCCGCTCAATTCCGTGTCCTGGGTAAAGGATGGCGGCAAGAGCGTGGAAGTCTGGGCCGGATCTCAGACGCCCACGCACCTGAGGCGCTCTGTCGCACAAGCGCTGGGCATTGCTCCCGAGAATGTGCAACTCCATCGCACCTACCTTGGCGGCGGGTTCGGCCGGCGGTCGGCCATGGACCATGACTGGGCCGTCGATTCCGCCCTGGTATCCAAAGAGTTGGGTCAGCCGGTGAAAGTCATCTGGAGCCGTGAATCCGACGTCCGTTTCGGACGATTCAAACCGATGACCGCGCAATATTTGCAGGCAGCCGAGGATAGCAACGGCCGGCTGATCGCCTGGCATCACCGCCTGGTGGCAGACGAAGCGCTGGCCATGACCGATCCGACCCGGTTCGAATTGGGCAAAGAATTCCCGAGAATTTCGACGACAGGCATCAGGACCGATTACGATTTTCAGAATGTGCTTGTGGAAGCTGTGCGCAACAAGCTGGGCGTGCGCATGTCGGCCGTGAGAGGCGTTGGCTCGACTGTGAATCAATTCGCGGCGGAAAGTTTTGTGGACGAAATTGCGATCGCCCGCGGCTCCGACCCCGTCCAGATGCGCCTCGAGTTGCTGCAAAAAATGCCAGCCGAACAAGAAGTGCTCCGCGCGGTAGCCAGCATGGCGGGTTGGAAGAAAGGCGAGAAGGACGGCCGCGGCGTATCTTACGTCACCAACGCAGGGACGTACATGGCGACGATCGCGAAAGTAACCGTGGATCGCATGACCGGCGCGATCCGCGTGCCGGAAATCTGGATTGCGGCCGACGTTGGCATTCCGATCATGCCGCGCAACCTGGATGCGCAGTTGCAGAGCGCCGTCATCCACTCCCTGAGCAATCTGCTCAAAGAGCGCATTACGTTCAAGAACGGCGCCGTTCAACAATCGAATTTTTACGATTATCAAGTTCTGCGCATGTCGGATGCGCCGGAAGTGCACACACATATTGTGCCGTCGACACGCAATCCAGTCGGCATCGGCGACCTCGGAGGAATTGGCGTGGGCCCGGCAGTGGCGAACGCTTTCTTTTCCGCAACCGGGCGGCGCTTGCGCCAATCGCCATTCCTGCCGGAACGAGTGCTGGCGGCTTTGAAAACTTAGTGCGCGACGAAACTCTTGGATACTTGCAGGTGGAAGAACTTTAGCGAACGGATTTTTTTCTCGAGGAGGTTTATACTCGTGATTTCTCTAACGGTAAATAAACGCAGCGTGAACGTGGATGTCGAGCCCTCGACTCCCCTGCTCTGGGTCTTGCGCGAGCATCTGGGCCTGACCGGCACGAAGTATGGTTGCGGTGTGGCGCAGTGCGGCGCGTGCACCGTGCACCTGGATGGCCGTCCAGTGCGTTCCTGCAGCACTCCGGTGTCGCGCGCCGCCGGGAAAGAAGTCACCACCATAGAAGGGCTCTCTCTCGAACGGAATCACCCGTTGCAGCGCGCGTGGGTTGAAATCGAAGTGCCGCAATGCGGTTACTGCCAGTCCGGCCAAATCATGAGCGCGGCCGCATTGCTGAAAACAACTCCCAATCCCGCGGACGATGATATCAACCGCGCCATGTCCGGAAACATCTGCCGCTGCGGGACGTATCCGCGAATTCGCCGCGCCATCCATCGCGCCGCGGAAATGGCGCGAGCGGGTGGATGAGGATTTGAAATTTCAAATTTGAGATTGTGCGAGGTATCTGATTGCCCCTCTTGAAGGCCTGAAAAAACTTCCCGCATTGTCATTCCGAGCGAAGCGAGGAATCTCTCTTTGGTTTAAATGTGAAAAGAGAGATTCCTCGGTCGCCGCGGCGACCTCGGAATGACGAAGTCTTGAGTCTTTCTGCGAACCGCAGAATGCGGAAACCAAACTAATCCGCCATCGCCTCTTCGTGTATTGTCCGCACTCTTGGCCGCTCGATGTTGGGCAAGAACGCCGCCAGCAGGCCCACTGCCGGAAGGTACGAACAAACCAGATACACGAAATTAATGCTGGTCAAATCCGCCAGCCAGCCCAGAACTGCCGCACCCAGGCCGGCCATTCCAAACGCGAATCCAAAGCAGAGGCCGGAGATCATTCCAACTTTGCCCGGGACCAACTCCTGCGCGTACACCACTATTACCGAAAAGGCCGACGCCAGAATCAGGCCAATCACTACGCTGAGAATCTCCGTCCAAAACAGATTGGCGTAGGGCAAAAGCATAGTGAATGGTAGGACGCCAAGAATCGAGGCCCAGATGACGCTCTTGCGGCCGATTCGATCGCCGACGGGCCCGCCAATGAGCGTGCCCAGCGCCACCGCTCCCAGAAAAATAAACAAGTGGATCTGCGCCCTCTCGACGGACATTTGAAATTTATTGATCAGATAAAATGTGTAGTAACTCGTCAGACTCGCCAGATAAACGAATTTTGAAAAAAGCAGCGCCATCAGAATCGCGATCGACGCGGTGATCCTTCCGGTCGACAGGTCCGGCGGCTTGTCAATATCGTGCTTGGCGCTGAATCTCTTCCAACTCGCCGCGTGATTCTTGGCCCAGGTGCTCACTCCCGTCAGCAGGATCATGCCGGCAAGGGCCGCGAGCGAAAACCAGGCAAGGCTATTTTGTCCTCGCGGCAACACAAAGAATGCCGCCAGCAACGGGCCAAAGGAGAGCCCCGCATTGCCGCCGACTTGAAAAATCGATTGCGCCAGGCCATGCTGCCCGCCGGACGCCATGCGCGCCACGCGAGAGGACTCAGGATGAAACACCGAGGAGCCCGTCCCCACGAGAGCGGCAGCAACCAATAGCGCGGGAAACGTGCGAGCAGCCGCCAAAAGGATGAGTCCAACGAGCGTCGCGCCCATCCCTATGGGCAAAGAAAACGGCCGGGGTTTTTTGTCAGTGTAATACCCGATCATCGGTTGCAGGAGCGAAGCAGTCGTCTGATAGGTGAGCGTAATCAGGCCGACTTGCGCGAAATTCAGATTGAACGAACTCTTCAGCAGCGGATAAATCGCAGGAAGCAGGGACGACAACATGTCATTCAAAAGATGACAAACACTAATGGCCGCCAAAACTTTATAAACGACCTTCGGTCCAACTTCTATGAGAGGTTCGGTCTGAGTTGCTGCCAAGTCGCTTTCTCCCAGCATCCAAGACAATTTTCGGCGCTGTAATCCTGATCGTTTTATTCTACCAAGAGTTGCCTGATTTCCGGGTCGGAAACCGCACCAGGTTTACGCATCCTCAGGTTCGTAAATTGGATTTCTTCACTCCAGTCAAACAGCATTTCCCTACCTGCGACAACTAGACCGTTTCAGGCAACGGTTTGCCGCGAGTTTCCGGCAAAAAAGGTCCAGCTGCGAGTCCCAGAAGATAGATCGTAGAGACAATCACTGCAGCATTTCCATAGCCGCCGAATTTCACAATGAGCGTGCCGGCCATGAGCGTGCCACCTGCGGCAATCAAACGAGGAGCATTAAAGATGAACCCCAAAGCTGTGGCACGCATGCGCGTCGGGTAGAGTTCGGGAAGCCATGTCGACAGCCAGGTGAGTTGTCCCGAGCCGAAGAATCCGACAATCGCTGAAACCAGGACGAGCAGGTGAAGCTCGTGCGTCCAGAGAAATAAGACTGGCGTAGCCAAGAGTGAAAATGCGAAGTAGGCGAGCGTGACAGGCCTTCGTCCAAACGCGTCGGCAAGAAAACCCAGGCTGATGTATCCAGCGATCGTTCCGGCGTTATAAACCATTCCGGTGAAACTCGCCCACTGTGGGGAGGAAAGGCCGGCACTCGCCGCCACGGAGCCAATGTAAGGAGGAACCCACGTCGAGATTCCCCAGAACCCCACAGCTGAGGCAGTCGCCATAAGAAAAGCGATGATCGTTCTCCTACGGATCTCCGGCGATGCGAATAGATCGAAAAATGTAAAGCTCGTCAGTTCGCGATCCTTCGGCGTTGCCTCACAGCCGCTTCGCTCCCGTTGGGTCGCCGCTTTGCGTTGTTCGTTCGCCTTTTCCCAAAGAGATGATTCCGGGATAGCACGCCTGATCCAAAGAGTCAGCAATGCCGGCAGCACTCCAATCAGGTACATCGTTCGCCACGCACCGGGACCCGTAGCACCGATGAAGAGCCAGAGAAAAGAAGCCAGAAAGAAGCCGATTCCAAAACCGCATTGGAATAGCCCGCTGCCTTTGCCGCGAGCACTATCGGGCCAGAATTCAGCAGTCATGGAAGTTCCGGTTACCCACTCGGATCCGATGGCTAGGCCGGCAAGAAAACGAAGGACGGCAAAGGAAGTCCAATTCCAGGAAAACGCGCTGAGACCGGTCATGATCGAATAGGTCAGAATCGCATAAATCATCGTGCGCTTGCGGCCGACATAATCGGCGATGACACCGGCTAACATTCCGCCAACAGCCCAGCCACATAGTGTTGTTGCGATGACCGCGCCCGCATAAGCGGGGATTTGTGAAAATTTTTCGGGAGGCAGTAGCTGATGGAGCGCGACACCTGCAGTCAGGATTAGTGCATACGCCTCGAAGCCGTCGAACACCCAACCGAGATTCGACGCGAGAAGGGTGTTCCATTGTGTGCGGCTAAGAGAGCGATACCAGGGGTGAATAGAAGATGGAGTCAAATTCAATCCGAGCGTGCCTTGCGGCGCGCGGCTACCGCAACCTTGGCGCCGATCTGTTTCTGGATCGAGCCTAAATCAAAAAAAACCGTCTCGCCCCAAAGCTTGTTACCTCGAAAGTGCCACACAACGAGTGCTCGCACTCGTACATGCTTCCCGGTAGGAGGCAGGCCGAGAAACGTGCCCCGATGGGTCCCGCTCCACTCGTTTTCGGTCACGATGCATTTGTCATCCGCCGCGAGGAATCGTTTTACCCGAACCTTGAAATCGGGAAAGCCGGCCCAATGTTTCGTGTATCGCTCAGCCACTCTCTTCGGGCCGACGAAGGGCTTGGGCACGCAGCAAACATCGTTGAAGCAATCGGCGGTCATTCCCTCAAGGAGCTCCTTCATGTTATGCGTGCTTTCAGCCTTGATGTGCTCGCGAAGGATGGCCAGCCTTTTCTTCGGTATCCGCATTCAGTTTGTCTCCCCTGGTCAGATCGAAATCTTTAACGGTCCACGCATCGCGCCTTACGCCACGCCGGCTTGGCGCATGACGGCTTCGGATTTTACCCGAATTTCGCGGGCAATCTCGAAGGGATCGCCTTGCTGGAATTTCGGCAGGAATAGTTCCACCGAAAGCGGGCCGGCATATCCCTTTTCGGCGAGCTTGCCGAGGATTCGGGTCAGCGGGCTGATACCGTCGCCGGGAATAATGCGCGTCGAGAGATCCAACAATTCGCGCGGCATATCGGGCACATCCTGGAAGTGCACATGGCCAATCTCCCCGGAGCGGATCATATCGAGATCCTCGAACTTGTTTAGGCCGGACCAGAAATGATAAAAGTCCAGCATGGGCTCGATGTTCGGATGAACAGCGGCACGGGTCATTTTGAGGATGGTGGGAAGCGTGGAGATGAATGTCGATGTGCGGAGAAATTCGATCCTGAGGATCATGTTGAACTGCTTGGCGACGTCTCCCGCATCATAAATATTGTCCACGCCTGCTTTGTAATCGTCCTCGGTGACTTTCTTGCTGGTCGCGGTGGCAGCATAGACGCGATTCAGGCCCATCTTCGCGAACATTTCGCAACGTCTTTTGAGATTATCCAGCGCGGCTTCGCGATTGGGATTCGGCTCCCAAAGTTCCGTCACGCCAGTCGCGGCTTGAACGGGGTTCAAACCGAGATCCGTGATCACGCGGGTGGCGGCTGTCAGGTCGTCGGTTTTCAAAAATTCGTCGAGGAGGATATTTGTGATCTCCACATTTTTGATTCCCGCGCGTGCCCAGCCTTCCAGCGATTTGCGGTACCCAGCACCGTTCGACGTGTTCTGGTGTATGGCGAGCGTCATCTTCCCGCTGGTGGCAGCCGACACGGCGCTCGTGGCGGCGAGCGCTACAGGAGTCAGGAGCATTTCTCTTCTGGAAAGTGTGGTCATTGAATTCATCCCTTTATTATTATCGCCATAGCTGCGTACTACACAAGATGAACTGAAGTAGCACAGGCACTCTTGCCTGTGCGGGTTTCGCGATCGCCGATGGATCGAGTGGTCTACGCGTACAGGTTACAAAAGCGCACAGCCAGGAGTGGCTGTGCTACTCAACCCTTCCCGCGATTCACTACGCCTTCGGCACGGGCGGCCAAATTCTGAGCGCGCTGTTGGGCCCGTTGGGCGCGTGCACAAGGTTCGGGACCACGGAGCGTCCGTTCAGACCCAAGGGCGAATTCGCAACCGCCGGCGCGTAGTCCCGGTCGAAACCTTCCTTGGACGCGAACTCGTAAATAATACCGTGTTTCGCCCAACCGGCGGCAGAACTCAGTTTCCGCGTCCTGACGCAAGATGGAGTCGCGCACATCTTCGGCAGCCTCTCCAGAACATACCCCGCGTGCATCTCCTCTTCGAATTCCAATGCGCAATCGAAGCTGCCGACTTGAATACACGGAGCGCCTGTCATTCCCTCCTTATAAGCGCCTAGCGCGCGGCCATCCTGCCTGCAAGTCTCCGTAAAAATGTTCATGCGCTCGCCAGCACGCATGGCCAGCATCTTTTTTCCCTGCTCCGGCAGCGCCGCGTTGATCAAACTCGGCACGGGGTCACCGAACACGCTGGCATCGGCCGCCGCAATCAGAAGCATGAAGTGATACCCCTTGCCGACTCTGGGATCGTCGACATGCTTGTATCGCGTGGCATTCTCAGCGCCGCCTTCGAGATCCTGCGAGGCGTAGTGCGCCGCCCACAAATAGCCGGGGCGCTTCAAAAGATCGGGCAGGTACGTGCCGTGCAGCCAGGAAAAGTACGCGTCTCGGCCTTCCGTGGGAAGGTCATACCACGTAATCCACATGCCTCGGTCCCGAGGAGCGACACGTCCACGATCCATCTGCGGCGCGGATTTGGAACTCGCGCTCTGAGCCAACGCGTCTTTCGTCGCGGCGAACGCGACGGCTGCAACACCGGCAGCCTTCAGAAAATTGCGACGTTTCTCGCTCGTCTCGTCATCGCGCCTTTTCATATCTTCTCCTTCACAGTAGCGGGTTCAAACACTCATTTTGAGCAGCTTCGCAGCCGTGCTGCCGAAAATCGAAATGCGCTCCTCGTCGTTCAACCCGGGCACAGCAAGAATTCGGTCCACCGGAGTGCGATTCCACAGCGTGGGATAATCGGTCCCCACAACGACCTGGCTCGAGTCAACCACAGCGATCAGGTGCCTCATGTCCTCGGGAGTAAATAAAACTGAATCATAATATAATTGTTTGAGATACTCCGTCGGAGGCTTCTTCAAAGGCTTGCAAAGATTGGGAAATGCCGTCAGGCATTGATCGCTGCGGCCCGAATACGAGGGCAGGTAACCTCCGCCATGCGCCGCACAGATTTTCAACCGCGGAAAAAGATCCAGCGTTCCGTCCTGGATCAGATGAGTGAGCGCAAGGGTGGTTTCCAACGGGTGCCCGACGACATTGTCCAAAAATCCATTTCCCTTCAACCTCTTATCGTCGATCGGCGCCCCGGCGGATTGCGGGTGAATGAAAATCAGCGTCTGCAGTTCCTCGGCCTTCGCCCAAAATGGGTGAAACTTCGGTGCGGAAAGGTCGTCTCCATTCACGCTGCCGCCGATAGCGAAGCCGCGCATTCCCAGATTCTTCACGCCATCTTCCATTTGCTCGACGGCGAGCGACGGATGCTGCAGGGCCACGCTGCCTAGGCCGGCGAAGCGTTTCGGGTGCGCGGCGCACAGTTCGGAAAGTTTCTCGTTCTGAATTTGGACGATCTTGCGAGCCAGGTCCTCATCCGCCCAATACCAAAAGGGATTGATCGAAAGGGCCTGCACGTCAATTCCCATTTCATCCAAATCCGCGAGATGTTTCTCGACGTCATTGCGGATGTTGGCCGGGTTATCCGGATTTGCCAACGCCACGTCGCCCGCGCGGCCTTCGCGCCCGATGCGTTCCTTGACGAGATCCCAGGCCTCGGGCACTCGAACATGCGCGTGAACGTCCACGACAGTCGCGCGGCGGCCGCCAACCATAACTTCCCGGCGTTTGCGGCTGGCAACGGGTCCTGACGTTTGCAGGAGGGTCCGCGCGAAACCAAAAGAAGAAGCAACACAGGAACAGCCCGCAAAACAAATCCCCGCGGTTGTCCCGGATACAGTCTTCAGAAATTCTCTGCGTGTGCCCATGGTCGATGTCAATTCTTCGCGGAGTTCGATTTCCTTCCAGTCCTTCCGGATGGGCCTACTTATACACCCGAGTCCGTTCTGAAGGAACGGCCTTGTTGCCGCCGAGTTAAATCCGCGGAGTTTTCTGCGTCGGGCTTAGTGGAAAAGTTGCGTCTAGTCAATAAAAACGAGAAGCGTTACAATCGCCAACCATTATGAGCCAACCTACCTCCACCGCGCGTCGTGAGTTTATTAAATTTCTGGCCGCCAGCCCCTATGTGGCGGCGCTTGGCGGAATCGCCGCTTTCTTTGAGCAAACCGGTCTCGCACAAAGTATGCAGGAAACATCCGATGTCATCACCAGCCCGGCCGGCGCGTTGGACGTTTTCGATTTTGAAGAGGCCGCGCACCGCAAAGTCCTCCAGGGCCACTGGGCGTATATGGCAAGCGGCGTTGACGATGATGCGACGCTCCGCGCGAATCGCGAGGGTTTCAAGCACATCGAGCTGCGCCCGCGCCGCTTGCGCGACGCCACAAAAGTGGACATGCACGTCGATCTGTTTGGCACTACATACAACAGCCCGATCTTCCTGTGCCCTACCGGCGGAGAGAAATCGTTTTTCGCCGATGGCGAATTATCAGTGGCGCGCGCAGCCAAAGCGCGCAACACGCTGCAATTTCTGTCCACGGCTACCTCGACGCCCGTCGAAGAGGTCATCAAAGAACGCGGACAGCCGGTCTGGTACCAGCTGTATGCAACCACCTCCTGGGATGTGAACGAGAAAATTCTGCGGCGCGTGGAAGCTGCAGGGTGCCCGGTGGTGGCGCTCACCGTCGACAACACGACTGGCCGCTTCAGCGAGACGTATCTGCGCACGCGCGGCAAGGACCTGCACATGTGCCTCAACTGCCACGAAACTCCCGAGGGGCCGACCGTCAAAGAACGGCCGATGTACGACGGCATCGACTTGACCGGCGTGAGAACGCAGAATCCTTCCATGGATTGGGCATTTCTTGATCGTCTGCGCAAAACCTGGAAGGGGAAACTTTTCATAAAAGGAATGGACACGCGCGAAGATGCAAAGCTATGTGTTGAACATGGCGTCGACGGAATGCTCGTCTCGAATCACGGTGGACGCTCCACGGAAACTTCGCGCGCCACGATCGAAGCGCTGCCGGAAGTCGTGGCCGAAGTCGGCGGCAAAATCCCTGTGTTCGTCGACGGCGGCTTTCGCCGCGGCACGGATGTATTCAAAGCCCTCGCGCTGGGCGCCAAAGCTGTCGGAATCGGGCGCCCTTTCCTGTGGGGTTTGGGAGCCTTCGGCCAAGCCGGAGTTGATCGAGTGATTGAAATCATGCAGGCCGAATTGAAACTCGTGATGGGCAATTGCGGCACTAGGACGGTCGCCGACATTACGCGCGAATACGTGGAATCGCACGACTGGAAAATCTAGCCCGGAATTTCTACTTGAGATTGAGATTCTCTGCGCCAAATACAACACAAGGAATGTTGTGCGCCTGGTTTTGTGCCGCCGGCGTCCCGCAGGCGATTTTGCGGCTTACTGAAATCAGGAAAACGCCGGCGGGACGCCAGCGCCACGCATTCGTCATCGCAATTCAGCGCGGCGGTTTCGGCCACCAACTCACAAAGCCATCCTTGTTCGGCATTTTGACGCGCGGAAGAGTCTTCGCATCGAGGACTGCGTCGTTAGGAACGATACCGTCGATCGACAAAATGTAAGCCGTCACTGCGTAGACTTCGTCATTCGTCAACGACTGTGGCGATGTGATCGGCATGGCCCGCCGAATATAATCGAAGAGCGTAGTGGCGGCCGGCCAATAACTCGCCGGCGTTTTCACCGGCTTACCCGATGCGAGCGAACCAACGCCTCCAGTGAGCTGATCCTGAGGCTTCCCCGCGCCTTTTTCCCCATGGCAGACTTGGCAAGATTTGGCGTACACGGCTGCGCCCGCCGAAACAGACCCGCTGCCCGCAGGCAGTCCCCTTCCGTCCGGGGACACCGTGATGTCTATCTTTCGAACTTCTTCAGGCGTGAGCGGACGTCCGAGATTGGGTCCCTGCGCGCCCCAAACGGATGGCAGGAGGAATAACACCGCCAATGGGAAAAGACGAGCAATCCTAGGCGTAAACATTCTTCACCGTCCCATCGGCCTCAATCGCCCAGCTCTGAATGCCGTTGAAGTGGTACCCCTGGCCCGGCGCATATTGAGCGATCCAGGTGGCCCTGGTTGGCTGCGTGCCGCCCGTCTCATCCGTGGCCCTGCTCATCAGCGTGGAAGGCCGGCCATCCCAACGCCACGGCAGGCGGAATCGCGTTAAAGCCTTCGACAATACTGGTTCTGTTAATGCCGCAAGCGCCCAGGTCTGACCGCCATCCGCGGAGACTTCCACTTTCGATATTCGGCCCGCTCCCGACCATGCCAGTCCTGAGACTTCGTATAGCCCTGGCCCCTTCATGGTCATTCCGAACGACGGCTTGAGAATTGCGGATTTCGCGCTCTGGAGAAACATGAATTGGCGCGCCTTCCCGCCCGGCATCAATTCCGTATAGTGAGAAGTCTCGTCCCTGGCATCCACCGGCGCATCGGTCACATTCAAGCGGCGCAGCCACTTTACGTTCATGTTGCCTTCGAAACCGGGCAGCAGCAGGCGCATAGGGAAGCCCTGCTCCGGGCGAATCGCTTCGCCGTTTTGGTAGAAAACAATCATGGCGTCTTCCAGGCATTTCTCCAGCGGGATGCTCCTGCTCATCGCCGCCGCATCGGCACCTTCGGCAATCACCCACTTCGCTTCCTTCGTCACGCCTGCTTCCGCGAGCAAAGTTGAAAGTCTTACTCCGGTCCATTCCGAACAGGAAAGAAGGCCGTTCAATTCCCCGGCGGTGATTTGCAATGACTGCGCCGAGCTGAACGCTCCACTGTTGCCCGCGCACTCGACAAAACGGATGTGCGTTTCCATGGGATACCGCATGAGCGCATCGAGCGAAAATGCCAACGGCCGCTGCACCATTCCGTGAATGAATAATTCGTGGCGCGCGGGGTCGATGTCGGGAACTCCATTGTGATGGCGCTCGAAGTGCAGTCCAGCCGGTGTGATGGTTCCTTCCAGCAGTTGAAGCGGCGTGCGCGAGACCCCCGTTCCAGCGCGCCCTGGACCAAGCGTGAAGATGCGCTGCACTTTTTCCTGCCACTTCGATGGCGTGCCATAACCTGAAAACGGCCGGCCAGGCGTCTTCATCCATTCCGGCGCGTCCGTGCCAACACTGTCATCAGCCCGCGCAGCTCCCACACCCGCAGCAGCGATCCCGGCGGAGAACAGCGCGCTCCGCAACAGCGCCCGCCGGTCAATCAAGCCATTTCCCGCGACGGTCTCCTCGTGCAACATTACAGATTCTTTTTTTCCAAAATTGCCCATGACTACCCCCACGTACAATCTCGCATCGATCCAAGAACAAAACCGCCTCGATGTCAAAGAGAGCTTAACGTGACATCGAGGCGGTCTCAAGCTTCCATTTAAATTATCGTCAGCGGGTCCAAGCGGGTGCCGCACCCTTTGCGTCTTTGAAAAGGTGCGGGTTTAGACTCCAGCGAAAGAAAAAACGCTCGCAACGCCCGGAGATGCCCCTAAAGCAAAACACTTATTTCCACGCGGCATAGATTGGCTTGCCGACCAGGTATGCAGGATTCGCTCCCGGTCTCGGCGTGAATTTCTGCGCCCGCCCATTGTCCACTTCGGCGGTATAGAAATTGCCGTCCTGGTCCACGCTGAATCCGTGCACTCCCCAGAAGCCTCCGGGGAAATCTCCCCAAGTCCCCCAGGAATATAGAAAGTGTCCTTCAAGATCGTACTTCAGCATTTTCGAGGTGCCGCGATCATAGGCCCACAACATCCGGTCCGCGCCGATATAAAGCAGGTGGACGTCCGACGGATCCTTGCCCATGCTCCATTCGTAAAGGTATTTTCCATTTTCGTCGAACACCTGAATGCGATGATTCCCGCGGTCGTTCACAAAAACGTGCTTGGTCACCGGATCCAAGGCCACTCCGTGGACGTTATTCATGTAATAGGGGCGCGTGTCTAAGGGATCTGAACCCTTCAGATGCATTCCGGGCTTGCCCCAATCCATCAGAAATTTCCCGTTCTTATCGAACTTCGCCACGCGCGTGCCGTTATACCCGTCCGCCACAAACAGGGTGCTGTCAGGCAGCCAGGAAAGGAAAGTCGGCCGGTTGAAGTGCGTGCCGTCGGCGCCTTTCACTGTTGGCGTCCCGATGGTCTGCACGAGTTCCTTCATGTCATGCGTGAAAATGTAGATGGCGTGCATATGATCGTCCACGATCCAGATGTGCTTGTCCGGATCATAAGGATTGATGGTGACGTAGTGCGGACGCTTGAACAAATGGTCATACTGCGGAAACGTCTCGATGATTTTCCCCGTCGAGTCCACAATGGTCAGGCAGTGTTCCCACTTGGCATCCACTCCAACGACTCCCTTTCCCTCCATCCAGTTCTTTGGCCCATCCTCTGGTTCCTGACCGGTTCCGCCCGATCCCGGCAAGGCCGAAACCGTAGCGTCACGCCAGGGCAGCCGGCCAATCGGAAAGATCAAGCTCGGTCCGAAATCAGGAATCAGCTTTGCCCCCGGCCGCTTGATATTTGGCAGTTCGCCGCGGAACAGCAGGAACACACGATTCGGATTCTCCGCGTAAATCGCCTGCCCCGCTCCCCAGGTCCATTGTTCATTTCCAGGCAACGTGCTGATGTTGGCCGGCCAATCCTTGGCAACATCATAAGGCCCGAAAGTGTCCTGGCCTCCCACCACGCCGGGTACCGCGGCAATGCTCCCGGAATTCCCCTGACCCTGGACGGTCCACCGGTTGCTTCCAAAGGAAAACCCAATCAAGCAACCAACACCAATCGCAAAAGCTATCAGCATGACTCTACGCATGATTCCCCTTCCCGATATTTCAAGTCTGAGATTTGTATGGTTGGCGTGGCGCGGATTCCCGGCACGCACCCAAGCCTTATATGCCCGCGGCATAGGAGTGTCAATATCATCCTGCTTCGGGCAATACACCTCTTGCAAGAAACTGCAAACGATTGCAAATATTTGAAACAATCTTGCCTTATACTTCGTCTCATATATATTGTCGGATCAGAAGTGGGTGATCTCCGGCAGAGCGGTTGCGACAATTCGCGAATTAATTTCGATGGGGGAAAACGTGAAAATTACTCGAGTGAGGTTTCTGGCCCTGTGTATGGGGCTTCTGACGATGACTGCCGCGGCATACGCGCACCATGGCTCGGCCAATTACGATACGGCCAAGTCGATTACTGTGACGGGCGTCGCGACTGGATTCGATTTCGTCAATCCCCACGTCCAAATTTTTTGGGAAGCCAAAGACGAGACCGGAGCGGTTCAGAAATGGCAAGGAGAGCTTACCAGCCCGAATCGCTTAACCAGGGCCGGGTGGACCAAGAGCTCCATCAAGCCCGGCGACGCCATCACGATCAGCGGCTATCCCACCAAGAGCGGCGCTCATGAAATTTGGATTCAGAAGGTCGTGATGGGCAATGGTGAAGAACTTCCCACGGGTGGCGGGAATTGAAAAATTCGGGATCGCTGTTTCATAGTTTCGTCCGGCATAATTTTTGATCTAAGGGGGAGTTTTCGTATGCGCATTCGCGGTGGCACATTCCTTCTCGCGGGGCTCGCGGTTGTCGCGCTGGCCTCCGCCCTGCCCGCTCAGACCGCTAAGCAGCCGGGGTCGACAAAGCCCGAGGCGGCTTCCGCGCCCGCGCCGGAGCACGATATTACGGGTGTCTGGAACATGCATGCCCCGCCTGCCGCGCGCCGTTTTTTCGGCAATACCTGGTCGGCCGAGCCGCCCGAGATGACTCCCTGGGGAACGGAAAAATACAATGCCGCCAAGCCCTCCAATGGTCCTCGGACCCATTCGCTCAAGGAAACCGACGATCCAGTTCTGAGACAGTGCCTCCCTCCCGGCACACCGCGTATATACCTCCAGCCGTTTCCGTTCCAAATTGTGCAAACTCCCAAGGAACTCCTCATGATTTTCGAATACGACCACACCGTGCGCCAAATCTTCATGGACGGCCGCCCGCATCCCGAGGATCTCACCCCCACCTACATGGGCCACTCGATCGGCAAGTGGGAGGGTGACACGCTGGTGGTCGACACCGTCGGCTTGAATGACAAGACCTGGCTCGACCGCGACGGGCATCCGCACAGCGATCAGTTGCACGTCATCGAGCGCTTCCACCGCGTCGACCGCGACAACATGCAGATGGATCTCACCATGGAAGATCCCAAAGCCCTCGCTAAGCCCTGGACATCGAAGTTGTATTTTCAGCTGAGACCGGATTGGGACATCATGGAACTGGTCTGCACGGACAACGGCGCGTTCGAAGACTTCGAAAAGTAAGAACTCCCCGCCGGGCGGCAAAGGGCCAGTCAGGTTCCTTGCCGCCCCCGGCATGCCACGCTTGCAGCGCGCTTCTAGCATCCGATCCCGCGTAACACCCGGCGCCGATCTTCGCCCGGAACCATCGCTTCCGCTTTCTAATTTCTGAGTGTCTGTGCTCGGC
>Ga0210409_10001976_pt1 | contig 25437 bp, 17 predicted proteins | sample IncBWH17MmetaG_FD_161649 | JGI IMG/M metagenome (GOLD analysis project Ga0210409, IMG submission 161649) | Forest soil microbial communities from Barre Woods Harvard Forest LTER site, Petersham, Massachusetts, United States - Inc-BW-H-17-M | ecosystem: Environmental > Terrestrial > Soil >...
ACGGATCGGGCGGAAACCCCATCATTTGGATAAACATCGCCCAGTCAGGCATCACGCTGTGGGGTAAGGACGCCAAGCTTATCGCGCCGCAGGTGTCTGACCAATGTCTCAACGATGCGCTCCTGTTGGAACTCAACTACCTGAAGGAAAGCCTCACCTCCAACGCCGGAGATCGATCCGACAAGGCGTTCATCTACAACGCTTATGCGGTCCTCACCGCTTGCCGCATCCTTTACTCGGCCCATCACAGGCTGCTAGTTTCGAAAGATCAAGCCTGCGGTTGGACGATGGAAACTGTCCCGCCCATTTGGCGTGCAGTCATTCATTCCGCTAAGGAGAATCGGTTGAGGAATGCCGGCTCAACGACCCCACAGTTGGAACGAGATGCGATGGGGTTCGTAGGCTTCGTGTCCGGTGAGGTCAACCGCATATTGGGGCGAATAAGTTAGAGGAAGACCTGCGTACGCAGAAGGTCGTCCTGCCCTTCGCGCCGCCGAATGACTCGATAACGATTTCTCTGCACCAAAACCTCCGCCGGACGATATCGCGCATTGTAGTTTGACGTTTGCGACATTCCATACGCCCCGGCGGTCCAGATCGCCAGTACCTCGCCCGCCTTTACGTCTCCCAAGGGCCAATCGTGCAGGAAACAGTCACCCGTTTCACAAACCGGACCGACGACATCCGCGCGTTGCCTAGCAAAATGATTTTCGCTCTCGCGCGTAACACGCGTAATAGGATGAATCGCCCCGTACAGGGCAGGCCGCATCAAGTCATTCATCGCCGAATCCACCACCACGAACCTCTTCCCGCGATTCTCCTTCAGATACAAGACACGCGTCAGCAACACTCCCGCAGGTCCGATGATCGTCCGGCCCGGCTCCAACAAGAGATGCAAACGCAAAGGGCGAATCGCTCGCGCCACCATGCGCGCATATTCTTTTCGCGCTGGAATTTTCTCGTTTGTGTAGCGAACTCCCAGCCCGCCCCCGAAGTCGAGGTACTCAAGCGGAATTCCCGCTCCACGCAGCTCGCTGACGTACCCCGCTAAGCGTCGCAGCGCCCGTTGAAACGGACCGAGCGCGACAATCTGCGAGCCGATGTGGACGCTGATTCCCCGCCATTGAATCTCGCGCGAATCCCGGTGCGCCAGGTACAACCGCCGCGCCTGCTCCCAATCCAATCCGAACTTGTGTTCGTACCGTCCGGTCGAGATGTGCGGGTGCCCGCCGGCTTGTACATCCGGGTTCACGCGAATCGAAACCGCCGGCACCGCCGCGCCGCGACTCCGCTCCCGCGCGGACTCTTCCAGCAACGCCGCAAGCTCCGCTTCGGACTCAATATTGAAAAGCAAAATGCCGCGCGAGCCGCCGCGCCCGGTCGCACGATATCGCAACGCCTCGCGCATTTCCTCGCGCGTCTTGCCCACCCCAGAAAACACGATGCGCTTGCCAGGAACGCCAATGCGCTGCAAATGCTGCAGCTCGCCGCCGGAAACAATATCGAAGCCGCTGCCCAAGCCCGCTAGATACCTGAGAATCGCCAGGTTGCCGTTCGATTTCACCGCGAAACAAAGCGTGTGCGGCAGAGCGCCGAGACCGCTCACCAGCTCATTGTAAGCATCGCCAATCGCTGCCTGGCTGTAGACGTAGGAAGGCGTACCCGCCTCTTCCGCTATATCCCGCAACGAAACACGCTCGCAACAAACTGATTCGCCTGCCGTGGAATTGCCGCTCGATTTTTTCCAGGAAAAATGTGGCGTGAATGTTGCCGGATCGACGTACGAATGCTTCTTGCCCTGCCGCGCGGCCGCCTCGCTCATCGCACCTTCAGCACAACCAAAGTACGGTCATCCGCCAGCGGCACGCTGTCCGCAAAAAAGTCCACTTCGCGCAGAACAATGTCCGCCAGTTCCGCTGCCGTCACTTCGTGCTTGTCCTCTATGAGCTTGCGCAAGCGATGCGTGCCAAAAAACTGCCCCTCACTATTCGTCGTTTCCGCGATTCCGTCGGAATGGAATACCAGAATGTCCCCGGGCGCCAGCGTCACGCCCCATTCGTCGTAGGTGACATCCTCATAAATGCCGAGCGGAAATCCCGTGAGCTCTATCTTGCCGCAGCGCCCTTCCTTGTATAGCAGCGGCTGCGACTGCCCCGCGTTGGCCACGCGCAGCTTGCTGCGCCCCCTCTGCCAGGTCGCGAAGCACGCGGTCATGAACCGACCTTCAATGCGCCGCTGCCCCGCGAGCTGGTTCATCTGCCGCAGCATTTCCGCGGGCTGCAGCTTCTGCGGTGCGAGGCTGCGCATGATGCCGATGGAAACCGCTCCGTACAATGCCGCGGCCGTCCCTTTGCCGCTCACGTCGCCCAGCGCAATGCCCAGCTGCTGCGGCCCGTATCGCAAGAATTCGTACAAGTCGCCGCATACTTCGCGCGCGGAGAGATATCGCGCCGCCAAGTCCACCCCGAAATCCTCCGTCGGCACCGGACGCAGCAGCGCGCCTTGAATGCGCTTCGCCGCCTGCAGGTCGCGTTCCAGTCGCGCCTCATCGCGCGCCACTTGTTCGTACAGCCGCGCGTTTTCCAAAGACACCGCAAGGTTCGCCGCCAGAATCGAAAGCGTCTGTATATGATCCTCGGTGAAGTAATTTGCGTGCGGGCTCTCCAGGTCCAGCACGCCGATTACTTTCCCCTTGTGAATCATCGGAATGGCCAGTTCGGAGCGCGTCTCCGGATTCACCATCAGGTAGCGCGAATCGACCGACACGTCGGGAACCAGCACCGGCTCCTTCAGCGTGGCCGCTGCGCCGACGATGCCTTCGCTCGCCGCAACGCGCAGTTTGCCCTGCACCTGTTGCCCGTGCTTGACGTCCACGCGATGACGGAACACTTTCTGATCTTCGTCGTACAGCATGATGCTCAAAATCTGATAATCGATCACGCGCTTGGTCTGCTCCGCGGCGAGCCGCAGCAGCTCTTCGACGTCCAGGATCGATCCCGTTTCGCGGCTGACTTCATTCAGCAGCAGCAGAGTGTCTGCCTGCGCGCGCACTTTCTCGAACAATCGCGCGTTTTCCACCGCGATGGCCAGCCGGCTGGCCAGTAGCGTCAAAATCTTCTGTTGCTCGGGCGTGAAATAATTCGGATGCTTGCTTTGAATATCCAGCACGCCCACGCAGCGATCGCGCAGCATCAGCGGCACGGCCAGTTCCGAGCGCACACTTTCGATGGCATTGATATACCGCGGATCGGTGAGCGTGTCGCCCACCCGCACGGAATGGCCCGTCGCGGCCGCGACGCCCGTGATTCCCTGTCCCACCGGGACGCGCAAATTGTCGGCCAACTCGTGCGGATACCCGATCGAAAAACGGTGCTTCAGGTACGTGCCGTCGCCATCGAACATCAGCACGCCGAAAATTTCGTAGTCGATGTGCCGCTTGATCAGCGCGGCCGTTCGCGCCAGCACTTCGTCGAGGTCCAGCGAAGCGTTTACCTCTTCGCCGATTTCCGTGAGCGTTGCCAGCACTTCGGCGGAAACCTCGAATGCCGGTGCCGCCGCTGGGCTTGTATGTTCGTCAGTTGGTGTCATGCAGTGCTTACATTATAACAGGAGCCCGAGCTCGGCCGGGCCAGCCGCGATTGGCTATGATTTTTTCTCTTTCGCGCCCAGTGTGAGGACCGCTACGTCGGACAGAGTGCGATAGCGCTCGGCATAGTCCAGGCCGTAGCCCACCACGAACTCATTCGGAATGCTGAAGCCAACGTAGTCCGCGCGCACTTTGGCGATGCGCCGCTCCGGCTTGTCCAGCAACACCGCCACGCGCAGGCGCCGCGGCTTGCGCTGCTCGAAAATGCGCAGCAAATATTGCAGCGTCATCCCGGTGTCCAGGATGTCTTCCACCACAATCACCGTTTTCCCCTCGATACTGGAATCCAGATCGCGCGTCAGCTTTACTTGCCCGGAAGTGTGCGCCTCGTTCCCGTAGCTCGAAACCGCGATGAAATCGAGAGAGACGTCTCCGCTGATCTGCCGCGCGAGGTCGCTGAGAAAAAATACCGACCCCTTCAGCACTCCCACCAGGTGCAGGTGTCCCGTGGGAAAATCGCGTCGGATCTCCTGCGCCATTTCTGCGATGCGCCGCTGGATTTGCTCGCGCGGAATCAGCGTGCGCACGCTTTCCAGCGCTTGGCGATTGGACTTCGGCTTGTAACTCGTCGATTTCGGCATCGCGTTTCGAACGAACCGGAACTCTAGCCTAGCCCTCGCCTTTCGGCAAGCGCTGAGAGACGCGCTTGCTCACGAATACGCGATAAACTCCTCACGACGTTGAGAAGCGGAAAATCACGAGTATGAGTCTAATTCCTAGAGTTCCCTTTTCTCGGAGGTGCGCGCGATGCATAGAAAACGCTTAGTGGCCGCGATAGCGATTTGCGCCGCATTCGCCGGCGCCTTTTTGCTGCGCAGCGCCAACGCCGAGGCCGCGGACGAAATGAAGCGGCTGTCGGCCCTGATGGAGTGGAAGCCGGGCACGATCGTTGCCGACATCGGAGCAGGCGACGGCCGCTACGCTTTCGCCGCCGCGCAGCTGGTTGGCGGCTCGGGAAAAGTGTTCGCCACCGAGATTGACCGGGAAAAACTCGCCAGCCTGCGCTCCGAAGTCGCCAAACGCCGCCCCGCCAATGTCCTCATCGTCGAAAGCAAAGAAGCGGATACCAATCTTCCCGCCGCGTGTTGCGACGCGATTTTTTTGCGCCGCGTCTACCATCATTTAACCAAGCCCGCCGAATTCGACGCCGCCCTGCTTCGCTCCCTCAAGCCCGGCGGCCGCCTGGCCATTATCGACTTTCCCGCACGCTCCGGCCTCGATCCCGTTGAAGGAGTGCCGGCCAACCGCGGCGGTCACGGTATCCCCCAAAAAGTCGTCATCGATGAACTCACCTCCGCAGGACTGCAGTGGGTGAAAACTGTGAACGATTGGCCCGCCGATGACTACTGCCTGCTGTTCGCGAAAAAATGATCGCGCTCGCTGGGATGCCTGGCGCTTTTCGCGATTCCACCCACCGCAGGCGGGCCAAGGAAACGGAACTGCCTCGCGGACCGTCTTGTTTGCGGGACAAGTGTGAGAGTATGCTTCGGGCGTCTTATAGAGGGGAGAACGACATGAAACGTACAGGATTATTGGTTTTAGCGATGCTGTTTGCCGTGGCGGCGACACGCGCTCAGGATGCCGCGGCGCCGGTGGCCAATCCGGTGAGCACAACCGTAAAAGCGCAGTTGCCGCGCTTCAGCAAAAACATTGTGGCCGCGGCGGAGGCCATGCCTGCGGAGAAATACGGATTCAAGCCCACCCCGGAAATGAACTCGTTCGGCCACCTGGTGATTCACATCGTGCAGTCGAACAATTTGCTGTGCTCGAAAATTTCCGGCGCCCCGGCTCCAGAAGCAAAACTTGCGGACACCGACGGCAAGGACAAATTAGTCGCGGGACTCAAAGCCTCCTTTGAATTTTGCACCACCGCCCTCGCCAACGTGGACGACTCGAAGCTCGGCGAATCGATGATCCTCTTCGGCAATCGCCCCGCGTCGCGCGCCGCCGCCCTGATCGCCCTTAGCGACGGCTGGAACGACCACTACGGCGCCCAAGCAATTTACCTGCGCCTCAGTGGCATTTTGCCGCCCACCGCGCAACCCGCACCGAAGTAAGATTTATTTCTTCTCTGTGGACTCTGTGCTCTCTGCGAGCTCTGTGTTAATTCCTTCTTGAGGCCTACGTTTTGGACGCCAGCCGCTGGCGCGCATACTCGCACCATGGACTGCCAGGATCGAGCTCGACGTAGAGTTGCCAATGCTGCCGCGCCTCCGCGCGCGCGGACAACTTCTCGCACACAAACGCGAGATTGTAGTGCGCGTCCGCATACCTCGGATCCAGCCGCACCGCCAAACGCAAATGCTGCCGCGCCTCTTCCAGCTCGCCCATTTCATCTAGCACGCTGCCCAGATTAAACTGTGCGACGGCGTTGCCCTCTTCCAGCGCAACCGCGCGGCGGAAACAATCCGCCGCTTTCTCCAAATCGCCGCCGTCGTAGGAAAGCATTCCCAGATTGATGAGCGCGTCCACATGCGCGGGGTTCGCGGACAGCACGCGGCCATAAGCGTCGATGGCGTCCGCGCGCGACGCCGGATCCGCTTCGTACTGCAACGCCAGCGCGAACCAGTCGTCCGCGCTGCGCTCCGGCATGACGCGCACTTTGTCGCGCAGCTCGCGCGTGTCGAAGTTGAGCACGAACTGGCCGGAGATGGGCTCGAGGCGCGCGCCTTCATGTTCCACGATGACGTCGCGGCCGTTGGCCAGAATGCGCAGCTCGGTGAGCGGCGCTTGCACTTGCGATAGCTTTTCGTTGAGCGCGACCAGCGAGCGGCGCAGCCGATTTGCCGAAACGCCTTTTTCGATGAGCTGCTTTGCGGTGCGCAGGGTGATCAGGTCGCGAAAATCGTAAAACTTCTCGGCGCCGCCTTTGCGCGGCGAAACCAGGTGCAGGCGCTCCCAGTAGTTGAGTTGCTTGTCGGTGACGTCCAGGAGGCGCTGGAACTCAGTCCGAGTAAATCGATCCGTTGCTCCCATGTAGTCGCGACGAGTATATCATCCGTAAAACTTTTCTTTTCCACAGCTGAAAATTCAATTCAGAATTGTCATCCCGAGCGAAGCCGAGGGACCCGCTTTTCGCTCCGACGCCGCGTCCCCTACCCCGCCGATCGCTTCCTCTTCGACGTTTGCGTTCTCTGCTCTTCTTGCCGCGCGCTTCCCGAGGAAATGGCGCGGACCGGCGGCTTCTTGGCCCCTGGCTGCGACTTTTCCGCGATGCTCTTTTTCAGCGCTTCCATCAAATCGATAACCGGCGCCATCTTCGCGTGCGGCACTTCGGTAACTTCCTGGCCGGCCTGCTTCGCGGCGATCATCGCTTTCATGCTTTCCTGATATTGGTCCTTGTACTTTTCCGGCTCGAATTTGGCGGCCAGGCTTTCGATGAGTTGCGTGGCCAATTTCTTTTCCGCCTCTTTCGGCTCCGCGGCCGGAGTGCGCTTGCCGTACTCCGCGACAGCACGAATCTCGCTGCTGTAAAACATGGTGTGCAAGGTCATGCCATTCTCGCGCGGGCGGATGACCACGATGTGCTCGCGCTGGTGCATGGTGATCTTGGCGATGGCCGCGTAGCCGGATTCTTCCATGGCATCCAGCAAAAGCTGGTACGCCTTCCGGCCCTCGTCCTCCGGCGTGACGTAATAGGACGACTCGTAGTACAGCGGATCGATTTCGTCCAGCCGCACGAACTCCAGAATTTCCATGGAGCGCGCGGATTCCGGCTCGATCTTCTCCAATTCCTTTTCGTCGAAGAGCACGTACTGATCTTTTTCGTATTCGTAACCCTTCACGATTTCGTTGCGCTCAACCTTGCGGTCGCAGGTCGGGCAAAACAAAGGCATCTTGATGCGCGTGTGGCAAACGCTGTGGAGCTGGTTCAAGCCGATGCGCTCGCCGCGCGCCGCGGAAAACAGGCGAATAGGGATTGAGATAAGTCCGAAGGTGAGGTAGCCCTTCCAGACCGAGGTAGCCATGCGCGCGTCTCCTGAGCTAAACGTAGCGGCGGTCTTCAGACGGCCAGATTTTGATGCAACGCCTAGAGTGCTAGAGCCCAAAAGCCTACTGAGACCACTAAGGTTAAGTCGGGAATTGCCGCAGATGCAAGGCGAATTCGCGGCGAAGACACGGAAGCGTCTACAAGTTAGAGGTCTGATGGTAGGTGGGTCCGAACGGCTCGCACAAGGTGCAAGGGTCGGCATTTGCGACGATCGGAATACACCTGGTCCGGTTCGTTCTTGGAGACAGGCAGAAAAGTCAAGGGCGCAACTACCGGTTAAGGTGGTTGCGCCCTATTAAATTGAAGCCGCGAAACTTTTCTTCTTGCCTCAATCTCGCGGCCGCAACCGCCGTTAAGCTGCTGCGCCCACTAAACCGAGCCGTAAAGTTTCAAGCTTCCCGGTTCAATCTGGTGCGGACAATAGTGGACGCGGTTTTGCGCGTCAATCGAAATCGGCTGGGAACTCTGTGCAAAGGTGTGGATGGTTGTGGGAAAGAGCGCCAGTTGGGATGACAGAAAAAAGGCGGCAAAAAATCAAGGGCGCAACTACCGGTTAAGGTGGTTGCGCCCTCTTTGAACTGAAACCGCAAAACTTTTCTTCTTCTTGCCTCAATCTCGCGGCCGCAACCGCCGTTAGGCTGCTGCGCCCACTAAACCGAGCCGTAAAGTTTCAAGCTTCCCGGTTCAATCTGGTGCGGACGATAGTGGATGTAGTTTTCGGCGTCAATCGAAATCGGCTGGGAACTCTGTGCAAATTTGTGGATGGGTGTGGAAAAGCGGGGACGCGAGACGTCACCGCTACAGGGTACGCTTCAGCGCGCCAGCCACCTCCTGGTGCTCTCCTCTTGACAATCTAGAGTACGCATGCCATGTTCCTCTGGATTGTCGAGGGGAGCGGGCTCTTTCATGACTAACAAAACGGGCATAGCGGACAAGGCGAGTGGATTGGTGCAGGGCACGCTGGACATGCTGATCCTGAAGACGCTGGAGCTGCAGCCCATGCACGGGTATGGGATCGCGATGCGCATCGAGCAGATCAGCAAGGGCGTGTTTCAGGTGAATCCGGGGTCGCTGTTTCCGGCGTTTCGCAGGCTGGAGCGCGCGGGATGGCTGGCCAGCGAATGGCGCGAGACGGAGAACAATCGGCGCGCGAAATATTATGCGCTGACCGGACTGGGACGAAAGCAATTGAAAGGCGAGACGCGCGAGTGGGCGCGGCAAGCGGCGGCGATTGCGCGGATTTTGGAGGCGGAGTCCTAGGAGGCGGCGATGGCGTTGCTGAAGAGTTTGCTGGCTGGGCTGCGCAGCTTATTTCAAAAGGCGCGAGTGGAGCGGGAAATGGATGAGGAGCTGGGGGAATTTCTGGACGCGGCGGTGAAGGAAAAGATGCGCGGCGGGATGAGCCGGCAGGAAGCGTTGCGCGCGGCGCGCATCGAGATGGGCGGAGTGGAAGCGGTGAAGGAACAAGTGCGCGCGGCGAGTTGGGAGTCGCGCATCGAGACGGTGTGGAGCGACTTGCGATTTGGGGCGCGGCTGTTGCGGCTGAATCCGGTGTTTGCGGGGGCGGCGATCCTGTCGCTGGCGCTGGGCATTGGGGCGAACACCGCGATTTTTCAGTTGCTCGATGCGGTGCGGCTGCGCACGCTACCGGTCAAGAACGCGCAGGAAATCGCGCGCGTGGCCATCGACCACCGGAACGGCGCGAGCGGGAACTTCAGCACGCGTTATCCGGACCTGACTTTTGCGATATGGGAACAGATTCGCGCGCAGCAGCAAGGATTTTCCAGCGTGTTTGCGTGGGGGCCGAATCCATTCAACGTTGCGCCGGGCGGCGAAGTGCACAACGTCCAGGGTTTGTGGGTGAGCGGCGAATTTTTCTCGACTCTGGGCGTGGAGCCGGTGCTGGGACGGGTGCTCAGCGTGGAGGATGACCAGCCGGGCTGCGGATCACCGGGCGCGACAATCAGCTATTCGTTCTGGCAGCGCGAATACGGAGGCGAGCGGTCGGTGCTCGGGCGAACGCTCACGGTGAACCGGCATCCGCTGCTGATTATTGGCGTGACGCCGGCGGATTTTTATGGCGTGGAGGTGGGAAGGTATTTTGATGTCGCGGTGCCGCTTTGCGCGGAGCCGATGATCAACGGAGAAGACAGCCGGCTGAAAAGCCGGTCAGGTTGGTGGCTGTCCGTGATGGGCCGGCTAAAACCGGGCTGGACTGTGGAGCGGGCGGCGACGCAGTTGCGCGCGATTTCTCCCGGGCTATTCGAAGCGACGCTGCCGCCGGAATTCAATCCGGGAAATGCAAAGCACTTCTTGCAGTACAAGCTTGGCGCGTTTGCGGCGGATTCCGGGCTCTCCGATCTGCGAAGGGATTATGAGAAGCCGCTGTGGCTGCTGCTGGCGCTGGCAGGACTGGTGCTTTTGATCGCTTCGGCAAACCTGGCTAACCTGATGCTGGCACGGGCCAGCGCGCGCGAAAAGGAAATGGCCATGCGCATGGCAGTGGGGGCAAGCCGCGGGCGGTTGATCCGGCAATTGCTCGTGGAGAGCCTCTTGCTGGCGGGAATCGGGGCGGCGCTGGGAGCACTGCTTGCACGGAACCTAAGCCACGTGCTGGTGGCGTCGCTGAGCACGCAAAACGATCCGCTGTTTGTTGAATTGGGCACGGATTGGAGGGTGCTGGGGTTTACGACCGCGCTGGCAGTGCTGACTTGCATCCTGTTCGGACTGGCGCCGGCGATGCGCGCCACGAACGTAGCTCCCGGCCTGACGCTCAAGGAGAGCGGAAGGGGAACCACGCAAGGGCGCTCGCCATTTGCGCTGCGGCGGATTCTAGTGGTGTCGCAGATTGCGTTGTCGTTCCAGCTGCTGGTCGGGGCGCTGCTGTTTTCGCGGAGCCTGAATAATCTGGCGGGACTGGATGCAGGCTTCCGGCAAAGCGGCATTCTGGTGACGGACATCGATTTCACGACGTTGAACCTTACGAATGAAGGGCGCATAGCGTTCGCGAACGACCTTTTGCGGCGAGTGCGAGCGATTCCGGGAATGGACGCGGCGGCGATTGCGGAAATTGTTCCGTTGAGCGGCAACGGCATGAATCACGACATCCTGTTGGGGGAAACGGGCGAGCCGGAAGGCGATGCTCCGGTGGCAACATTCAATCGAGTGAGCCCCGGCTTCTTCGAGACGCTGCAGACACGGCTGCTGAGCGGGCGCGACTTCAACGAGCATGACGTGGCCAAAGCTCCCAACGTGGCGATTGCGAACGAGGCCTTCGCAAAGAAGTTTGCAAAGGGAGCGAATCCGGTCGGGATGAAGTTTCGCGTGCAGACTTTGGGCTCGGTTTCCGCTCCGTATGAGGTTGTGGGTCTGGTGAAAGACACGAAGTACGGGGAGCTGCGAGAGGAGTTTCGGCCCATCGTGTACACGGCCATCGCGCAGTTCGACCATCCGGACACCGACGCGCAGATATTGATGCGGTCGAATGGGCCGCTGCAGAATCTGATGGCGGCGGTGAAAAGCGCGGCGAACGAAGTGAATCCGAATATGGATATTTCGTTTTTCACGTTCCACAAGATGATTGAAGACGGGTTGCTGCGCGACCGGTTGATGGCTAGGTTATCGGGGTTCTTCGGACTGTTGGCGGTCTTGCTGGCGGTGATTGGTCTGTACGGAGTGATTTCGTACATGGTAGCGCGGCGGCGGAACGAGATTGCCATCCGCGTGGCGCTGGGGGCGGGGCGCGAGAGCATCGTGAGGCTGGTGCTGGGGGAAGCAGGCGCGTTGCTGGGAGTGGGGCTGGTGATCGGGACAATGTTGGCGCTGGCGGGTGGAAAGGCTGCGGCGTCGATGCTCTTTGGTCTGAAACCATGGGATGTAGGGACCTTTGCGATGGCGCTGTTGCTGTTGGCAATCGTGGCAGTCCTAGCGAGCTTGTTGCCGGCAGCGCGGGCGGCGCGGTCGGATCCGATGGAGGCGCTGCGGCAGGAGTGAGAGGCTCTTGAAAGCGAGAGACAGCCAGAAATGGCTGTACCGCTTGGGCTGACCGTCGAGTTATCGCAAGTAGCCCCAGTTGTGGAGCTTGTCGGAATCTTCTGCCCAGCGGTCGCCGATGTCGGTGCGATAGTACATGTTGGGGATAAGGATGTTTTTGATGCGCGTGTAGACCTGGGCTTGCGCTTGCTTCATGGTCTGGCCGGTGCCGACGACAGTAAGAACAACGCCGGAGGTGCCGGCGATGAGCCACTGGCCGTTGAGCTGCTTCACGTCTTCGATATGGACCTGCTCCGGGGTGCCGCGCTTGAAAACGATGGCGTTGTTTTTGGAGAAGGATTCGAAGGTGGCTTCATCGTCGAAGGGGAACGGCGGAACCACGATGCGCACGCCAATTTGAAAGCCGCTGCGCGTGCGCCACTTGGGTTCGACGCCGTTGGCCAGCTCCCAGAAAAGATCGCTGATGGGCGTGAGCATGCCCTCTTGCTGAATCATGATGGTGGGGTAGCCGAAGCGCGAAGTGAACTCGAGGGGATAGATGCCGTTGTTGTTCACGATGCAATTGAGGTCGATGTAGCCGACGTAGCCTTCCTCGGCGAGACGGGACTCCATTTTCAATAAAGTGCGGATGAAGAGAGCGTTGGGCTCGTTCCAGAACATGGCGGTGCCCATTTCGCCAGTGGGCGGACCCACTTCACCGGGGAAGAGCTTTTTGTGCTCGAAGTTGATGTTGATCGGAGTGACGAATTTCTTGCCGTTGAAGAAGGCGCCGACGGCGACTTCGACGCCGTTGATGCGGCGCTGTAGCTGAAAAACCTTGATCTCCTCGGAGAACGCCTTTTTGTAGGCTTCCAGCATGCGAACGACATCTTCGCCATCCTCCTCCTCACCGACAAAGAGGCGGCGCTTGACGTTTTGGGCTTCGCCGCTGGGCTTGATTACGTAGCGGTCGGGATTTTTCTTGACGAATTCAATCGCGGGATCGAAGGAGTCGAAGTCTTCGTAGGGGATGATGTTGACGCCGGACTTCTTGAGCTCTTCCTGGCCGAAGGAACGATCGTCCTCGAGGCGGTCGGTATATTCGGAGCCGCCGATGACGGGTTTGCCCTCCTTGCGAAGCGCTTGGGCTCGGGCGCCTTGGCCAAGAGTATCGTCGAAGACGACGATGTCGGCCCACTTGGCGTCCTTCTCCCAGTCTTTGGACTTGGGAACGAAGCCGTCGGCGATGTCGCGCTCCTTTTCATTGTCAATGTAGTAGCGAACATCGTGGCCTTCCTTGAGAACCTGCCAAGCAATATCGCCAATCAGGCCGGATAGTGAGACAAAAAGGAACTTGCGTTTATCCATGGAGAAAAGGCAGCCCTGCGATGCTACGCGAATTCTAGTAGCAAGCGGGTGGAGGATTGTAACAGTTTGTTGAAATTATCCGGCCGGGTGCAAAGGCGCAGGCAACCCTGGGAGCCGGGAAGACCTCCGATATAGAGAGGTCCCGGCCGGGGGGGCAAGTTCTTGCTGACGTGTCCTTTGGTTCAGGTATACTGGAAGCCTAACCGAGCAAAACGGATCGTGCCCAAGCTACCTGTTGGCTGCGGAAGACTTTATTAGAGAGAGGTGAAGGATTGCGTTTGCGCCAAACTCTTACATGGACGTTGATGGCAGGGTTGCTGCTGGCCGCCAGTCACAGCGATGCTCAGATACTCCACAAAAAGAAGAAGGTAAATAAGTCCACCAGCGCGGACAACACCGCGGAGCCCGACAAAGTACTGTACAACCGCGCTATCGAGGACATCAAGCGCGGGCGGCAGGAAGTGGGGCGGCTGGGCTTGCAGACGCTCATTAACACGTACCCGGACAGCGAATACCTGGCCAAAGCCAAGCTGGGAATCGCCGATTCCTATTTCAAGGAAAGCGGAACGGCGAACATGGCTCAGGCCATCCAGGGCTACAAGGATTTCATCGTGTTCTTCCCTTTCCTGCCGGAAGCGGCGTACGCGCAGTTGCAGGTAGCGAACGCGCACTATCAACAGCTGGCCAAGCCGGATCGAGACCGCAGCGAGGCCAAAGCGGCTGAAGACGAGTACCAAACATTTCTTACGAAGTATCCTAAGGATCCACTGGCGCCCAAGGCGGAGCAGCGGCTGCGGGACGTCCAGGAAATCATCGCGGAAGGCGACTACCGGATTGGCTACTTCTATTACGTGAAGGGCGACAAGCGGGCCGCGGCTTCGCGGCTGGTCACCATCGCAAAACGCTATCCGCTGTACAGCAAGTCCGACAAAGTGCAATGGATGCTGGGAGATATTTTCGAGAGGAGCGAGCACAAGGAAGTTGCTGCGCTCTACTACGGAAATATCGTGAAGAATTATCCGCTTTCGAGTTTGGCCCCGAATGCAAAGAACAAGTTAGTGGCGTTCAAGGTGCCCGTGCCGCAACCGGATCCTAAAGCGGTAGCGTGGATGACGGCGGAGCAGAATGCGCCACGGCAACACGACAGCCTGGTGAAGAAGCCGCTGGCCCTGGTGCGCTCCGGCCCGCATAGCGAGATGGTGGCGTCGGCGAAAAACGGAACACCAAACCTGGAGCCGGAGTCCGAAGCTTCGGGCTTCGACATTTTGAGCGGGGGCAACAAGTCACAACTCGGAGGGCCGGGCGGAGCACGCAACACGGCGGTAGTGGAGACGGTTACGCCAGGAGGCGCGGCGCCGGCGGCGGAGGTAACACCGGCTCCCGCTCCCGAGGCAGCGGCTCCAGCGTCAACGCAGCCGCCCGCTGCTGGGGAGGCCAGCGGCGCAACTGCGCCGGCTACGCCGCCTGCAGCTGACACCGGTGGGAATGCGCCAGCGGCCGGGGCTGGAAGTGAACAGCCAGCGAAGGCGGACGCGCCAGCGACCGGGGCCGGAAGCGAACAACCAGCGAAGGCGGACGCGGCGGCGACGGATGGCTCGCAAAGCGCGGACGCGAGCAAGACCGACGGGACACAAAGTGCTGACGGCAAGGACTCGAAGGAGTCGAGCAGCAAGAAAAAGAAGGGCCTGCGGAAAATAGTGCCCTGGTAGGGTAGGGCTATTTTGCGAAGTTCCTAGTCGCAGAGGGGCGGGCTTTCCGCCCCTTTTTCTTTGGCTGCGGCATTGGCGGCGCGGATTTCTGATTGTTACGCGAGGACAACGTAATTCTACAATAATCTGCATCGCCCTTCCTCTGATTCCGGTAAACCATTGGAAACACGGTATTCACCTTCCGACACACAGGCTTCCACTTCACGTTGACGCGTTTTGCTCCGAATGCTCCAATACAGTTGTGCAATCGTGTGTGGGACGGTTGCGGCATCGCCCGGAGGACGTTCGGTGGCCAGGATTTTGGTTGCGGACGACAACAGCAACATCCAGAAGATGGTGGGTCTGGCCCTGAAAGACCAGGGCATAGACGTGATTGCCGTTGGCAACGGTGAGGCCGCGGTACGGAAGATTGCCGATCTGCGCCCAGACTTGGTGCTGGCTGACGTATTCATGCCGGTGCGAAATGGCTATGAAGTCTGCAAATTTGTGAAAGACGATTCGTCGCTGGCGCATATTCCCGTGATTTTGCTGGTGGGAGCGTTTGACCCGCTGGATGAGCAGGAGGCGCAGCGCGTGGGCGCCGACGGAGTGCTGAAGAAGCCGTTTGTTCCGCCGGATCCGCTAATTTCGATGGTGAAGTCCGCGCTACAGCGCGCCAGCGCGGCGCAAACAGCGGCGGTAATGACAGAGAAAGCGGCCGTGCCGGTCATGGCGGGCGGACCCTCTACGGCGGGCAGGGCGGGCTCGGTGCCGGCTGCGAGCGTGTCTCCGACGGTTTTCGCAGTCCCGCGGGCAGAGGCGCCGGTCGAGAGCTTTGTCGAGGAAGTTCCGCCGACACCGGAAACGCTGAAGATTGAGTCGGGAGGCAAGCCGCTGGCATTTGGGAGCTTGCTGGAGACGCCGGCTGCGGAACCCGATGACGCTGCCTTTGTGGTGCCGCCAAACCCTGAACTTGCGGACCGTGACTGGAGCGGTGCCGAAACAGACGAAGTTGAAGAAGAGGAAGAAGAGTCGGCAAGCTCCTCGTGGCGCCGAGATGGCGGCAGCGAAGATTTTGCACCGGACCCGGCTGGGGAAGCGGCCGGAGATAAGGTGAGTGCGCGCGCAAAGCGCCGGGAAAGCTGGACGCCCACCCGGGAAAAGACCCAGGATTTATTGGAAGAGGCAACCGCACCGGAAATAGTGGTTGCGCCGAAGCCGAGCGTCAGCTACGGGGCACCGGTGCCGCAGAACTCGTTTGCTGCTCCAAAACCAGAGCCTCCGTTGGAGCCCAAGAAAATAGAGGAAGTCCCGGCTCCGCGCAGCGTTGAAATCGCCCCTCCCGTGATTGCGAAGGCGCCGGAAGCGGTTGCGCCGGAGACGGCAAAGCCGAGCGGGGGAAATTCGTGGTTCAGCACGACAAACAGCCCGTGGGAGGCAGAGGCACAAAAGGCCAACCAACTGGGTTCCGCGTGGGATGCTCCACCGGCTCCCGCGGCGAGCAGCGCCAGCGAGACCGTTGTTGAAGAAACCGTTGTGGAAGAACCGGCGCTGCCCGAACCGTCGCAACTCGAAGCGGTGCACGAAGAAGCGGCGCCGACGTATGATTTCGTTTCCGAGGCGCCGAGCGACGAGCCGGTACACTACGTGCCGGAGCCAGAGTTGGTGCAGAATGAAGTTGTGGCGCATAGCCCCCTGCCGGATTTGATCTCGGACGGCTCGATCTCTCCGGAAACCGTCGAGAGCATCCGCCAGGAGACAAGCTACGCGCTGGAGAGCGTCACGCAGGCCGTCGCGAAGAAACCAGCGGAGAGTGCGGTGAAGATAGCCGAGGCGCCGCAGCAAGACATGGACGCGCTGGTGGCGAACGTACTAGCCAAGATGAGCCCTGAGATGCTGCAGGCGGTAACCCGCGAGATTCTGAAGCCAGTGGTTGCGGCGATGATTCGCGACGAGATCAACGCCAAGAAGTCCTGATTCCCTGCCCCTGATCCCGATTTTCCGTCTTCGTCCAACCGCCTCTTGCAGGCCCCCTCCCCCTGTTTTTCGTAAGTGTTGATTCTAAAGGTGGTTAAAGTGCTTTGTTTTGATACACTTTTGCAAGTGTTGATTCTAAAGGTGGTTAGCAGGGACGAGCGCAACCCCCTTGCTAGCGAGGGGCTTGTGGCAGGCGCGGCTGCGCCGGTGAAAAGCGGGTCCCTCACTGCCCTCTAGATGACACGACGGCGCTCGCGGCCGACTTGGAACGATTGGTGGACACGGAAGTCTCCAGAAAAGAAAGATCAGACTTGAGATTTTGGGAGTCTCGCAGAGGTGAGGCGCACTACTGAACAAGGGCATCCTACCAGAGTGATAATCGCAGTGTCAATAAAATTTCGGTACTGGACCAGCCTGGGAATGGCCAGCTGCAATGGCAAGAGGTTGATTCCGAGCGCGTCGTGATCCGATCGGAATCGTCGGGATTCTGGGCTAGTCATCTCCCCTGTCGGAAGTTCTTCATAGCTGAAGCAGCGGCAATCCGGAAGTCATCCAAGATTGGCCTTCCAAACTGGAGGAGTACTCGACTTTGCTATCAATTGACGGGGCTGGATGGCGCCTCGTATAGTCAAAGATTAGTCTGATTGCGTGCGTGTCCACGTGCGCACTATCGTTGCAAGTGAATGGTCAGGAGCAGGATCCCGGATGGCTCGCGAAATCGCCAAGACGTATGAACCGCAACAGATTGAACCGCGCTGGGCGGAGTTCTGGGTGCGCGAACAGCTCTTTCGCGCGGACCCGAATGCGGCTGGGCCGGTGTTTTCGATCGTTATCCCACCCCCGAACGTGACCGGCTCGCTGCACATCGGGCACATGATGGACCACACGGAAATTGATATTTTGACCCGCTGGCACCGCATGCGCGGATTCAACACTTTGTACCTGCCAGGGATGGACCACGCGGGGATTTCCACGCAACGCGTGGTGGTGCGGGAGCTGGCGGAACAAGGAATCGATTACCGGGCGCTAGGCCGGGAAGAGTTTGTGCGGCGGGTGTGGAAATGGAAGGAGGAGAGCGGGGGACAGATCACGCGGCAGATGAAGCAGATTGGGGAAAGCTGCGACTGGTCGCGGGAGAAATTTACGCTTTCGCCGGAGCTTTCGGGCGTGGTGCGCCTGGTGTTCGTGAAGCTCTACGACGAAGGGCTGATTTACCGCGCGCAACGGATGACGAACTGGTGCCCGGTGTGCCTGACGGTGCTGAGCGATTTGGAGGTGTTGCACGAAGAGCGGCAGGGGCATTTGTGGTACGTGCGTTATCCGGTGGTCGGGTCGCAGGAATTTGTGGTGGTGGCGACGACGCGGCCGGAGACGATGCTGGGGGACACCGCGGTGGCGGTGAATCCGGAGGATGAGCGGTACAAGCATTTGGTGGGCAAGCGGGTGCTGCTGCCGTTGATGGAACGGGAAATCCCAATCATTGCGGACGAGATGGTGGACCGCGAATTTGGCACGGGGGCGGTGAAGATTACGCCGGCGCACGACCCTAACGATTTCGAGGTGGGGCGGCGGCATCACTTGGCGGAAATTGACGTGATGACCGACGACGGACACATGAGCGCTGCGGCTGGGGCTTATGCAGGACTCGACCGATTCGAGGCGCGGAAGAAAATTGTCGAAGATCTGAAGGCCCGAGGTCTGCTGGAAAAGGTGACGGAGCACACGCACGCGGTTGGATTGTGCGAGCGCAGCCGGACGATTGTGGAGCCGCGGGCTTCGACGCAGTGGTTCTGCAAGATGAAGCCGCTGGCGGAGCCGGCCATCGCGGCGGTGGAGCGCGGCGAGATTCAGATTGTGCCGGAGAACCGACGCCAGGAATATTTCAACTGGATGAGGAATATCCGCGACTGGACGCTGTCGCGGCAGCTCTGGTGGGGGCACCGGATTCCGGCGTGGTATTGCGAGGATTGCAAGCACGTGATCGTGGCGGTAGAGGACCCGTCGAAATGCGTGAAATGCGGATCGACAAAGCTGACGCAGGATCCGGATGTGCTGGATACGTGGTTTAGCTCGGCATTGTGGCCGTTTTCGACGCTGGGGTGGCCCGCGGATACGCCGGATTATCGCAGGTACTATCCGACCAGTTCCCTGATTACGGCATACGACATCCTGTTTTTCTGGGTGGCGCGGATGATCATGCTGGGGATGCACCTCACGCGCAAAGTGCCGTTCCGCTCGGTGTACTTGCACTCGCTGGTGCGCACGGCGAGCGGGGAGAAGATGTCGAAGTCCAAGGGCACGGGACTTGATCCGGTGGCGCTGAACCAGCAATACGGAACGGATGCGATGCGGTTTTGCCTGGCGTCGATGGCCGCGCCGGGGACCGACATTGTGTTGTCGGACGATCGGCTGGCGAGCGCGCGGAATTTCGCGAACAAGATTTGGAATGCGTCGCGGTTTCTGTTCGTGAATCTGGATAAATTCGAGCAGAGCGGCGTTTCTCTGGATCAACTCGCGGCACCGAAGATTCGCGTGAAGGCGCCCTACGCCGCCAGACGCTGGCCATGGAAGGATTTTTTCCGTCCTTTCCGGAGTCGAGTTGCCCTTATTGATGAGTGGCTGTTTGCGCGGCTGGCGAGCACGATCGACTTGGTGAATGAGGCTCTGAAAAACTACCGCTTTCACGAGGCGGCCCAGGGCGTTTACCAGTTCTTCTGGGGCGATTTTTGCGACTGGTACATCGAATGGGTGAAGCCCGAACTGCAGAGCGCGGAGAAAGCGCGCGCGGTGGCGGCTTGGCGGAATCTGTTTGCGGCGCTGGATGCGGCGCTACGCTTGCTGCATCCGTTTATGCCATTTATCACCGAGGAGTTGTGGCATCAATTGCCACAGCGCGCGGGAGCGAAGTCCATCGCGTTGGATGCGTTTCCCAAAGCGCGGACAGAGTGGAAAAACGAGGAGGCGTTGGAACAATTTGGTTTCATTCAGGATGTGATCGTGGCGCTGCGCAATATTCGCGCGGAAATGAAACTGGACCCGAAGAAGAAAGTTGCGTCGGAATTCTCAAGCTCCGATGAGCGGGCACGGCGAACGATTGAGTCCAGCCGGGAAGGAATTCTCCGGCTGGCGGCGCTTTCGGAATTGAAGGTGAACGCGGAACGCTTGCCGCAGTCCGGAGGCGCGGTGCGCTCGACGGCGCTGTTTGATGTGCGGATTGCTTACGTGGCTGAGATTATCGACGTCGAGGCGGAGGCTGCGCGATTGCGCAAGCAGATTGAGGGACTGGAAAAAGCGATCGCGGCAAAGGAAAAGCAGTTGGCCAATGATACGTTTCGCAGCCGGGCGCCCGACGAGATCGTGCGCGGACTGGAAAGCACGCTTGCGGAACAGACAGAGGAATTGAGGAAGCTGCGTTCGCGGTTGGAGGAGCTCAAGACCGCGGCGTAGCTGTGAGAGCGGTTTGCGATTATCATGAGACGCAGCAAAAAGACGGTCACGGAAACGCTTCCGGGAACGACGGACCGGCGAATCGGAGCGTTGGTCACGCTGCTGGCGGAGAACGGGACGATTGTGGTTAGCGGGGCGCGGGTGGCGCGGGAGATCGGCGTCTCGAGGTCGACCGTGTGGAAATGGGTGGAGCGGCTGCGGGAACTTGGCGTGCGGGTAAAGGGACATCCTCGAACCGGGTATTTTCTGGAGCGGGTGCCCGACATCCTTACGGCGGACATGCTGCGGCAGCGGCTGAAGGGCAGCTTGTTCGGGAAGCGCATCTATCATTTTTTCAAGGTGGACTCGACGAATCGCGTGGCGCTGGAATTGGGGCACGCGGGGGAGCCGGAGGGCGCGGTCATACTGGGAGAAGAGCAAACGGCTGGGAGAGGGCGCGCCGGGCGCGGCTGGCATTCGGAGCGAGCCGCGGGGATTTACGTGACGCTGCTGCTGCGGCCGAAGCTGGCGCCGGTGCAGGCGCCGCTGCTGACGATGATGGCCGGGCTTTCCGCGCATGCCGCGATCCAGACCCAGACGGGGCTTACGGTGGACGTGAAGTGGCCGAATGATCTGCTGATCGGCGGGAAAAAAGTTGGCGGGATTTTGACGGAGATGCACGCGGAGCCGGGACAAATTCGCTTTGTGATTGTGGGAATCGGGCTGAACGTGAACCAGGAAAAGTTTCCGGGGGAACTGGGGGCGAGCGCGACATCGCTTCGCATGGCGAGCGGCCGGGCGCAATCGCGGCTGGAGCTGCTGGTACAGTTGCTGCGGGAATTCGAGCGCGACTACAATGATTTTTTGAGCGATGGGCCAGCGGCGGTCATCGAGCGATTCACGGGCATTTCGAGCTATGCGCAGGGGAAGCGTGTACGCGTCAGCAATGGCAAAGAAAGTTTCACGGGGACGACCGCGGGACTCGGACCGGAAGGATTGCTGCAGGTGAAACGCGACGGCGGGCAAGTGACGACGGTGATTGCGGGCGACGTGGCGGAGGCGCCGTAGATGCTGCTCACCATCGATGTCGGCAACACGAATACGGTGCTGGGCGTGTTTCGCGGCGAGGAGCTGATCGCCAATTGGCGGCTGACGACCGCGCGGCAGCAGACGGTCGATGAATATGGCGTGTTGACGCGCAATTTGTTCACGCTGGCGGGGCTGGACCGCGATGGGATTAATGGGGTGATCATCAGCTCGGTGGTGCCGCCGGTGAACTGGACGCTGGGGGAAATGGCGCGACTTTATTTTGGGCAGAAAGCGCTGTTTGTGGAGCCGGGAGTGAAGACGGGGATGGCGGTGCTGGTGGATAACCCGCTGGAGGTGGGGGCGGACCGCATCGTGAATGGCGTGGCGGCGTTTCACAAATTTGGCGGGCCGTGCATCGTGGTGGATTTTGGGACGGCGATCACGTTCGATGTGATTTCCGAGCGTTGCGAGTATTTGGGCGGCGTGATTGCACCGGGATTGGGAATTGCGTCGGAGGCGCTGTTTGCGCGGACGGCGAAGTTGCCGCGGGTGGAGATCAAGGATCCGGGAAGAGTGATCGGCACGAATACGGTGACGCACATTCAGGCGGGGCTTTACTACGGCGCGGTCGATATGGTGGATGGAATGCTGGCGCGGATTAAGACGGAACTCGGGAAGGACGCGACGGTCGTGGCCACGGGCGGGCAAGCCGCGCTGGTGGCGCGGGGATCGAAACACATTCAGCACACGGATGAGTTTTTGACGCTGACGGGATTGCGGATCATCTGGAGCAAGAACCAGGCCGCGGAGCCGGGGAAAGTTGGGGGAGGGCCGCGCGAACCGCGCGCGGTTGCGGAGATGAAGAAAGCTCAGAAGTGAGCAGCGCGCCGCGCCAAGGCCGCTCGGCCGACGGCTTCAACAACATGGACGGCTGGAACTACTTCAACTACTTCACGGAAATCGAGGAGTATTTCTGGAAGAAGCGGGGCGCGCATCTGCTGGTGTCGCCGCTGGACTGGGCGATCATGGAGACGTGGCAGAAGGCGGGCGTGTCGCTGGAGGCGGTGCTGAAGGGGATCGATCGCGCGTTTGAAAGTTATGGGCGTTCGCGTCGGGGAGCGGGAAAGCCGCTGAAGAGCCTGGCGTACTGTACGGACGCGGTGCTGCAAGCCGCGGAAGAGGGACTGGAGGCAGCGGCGGGTAGCGCGTCGAGGAATGGACGGGAAGCGAAGGAACCGTTTCCGCGCGAAGAGTTGAAGGCGTATCTGGCGAGAAACGCAGCGCAGGTCTCTGCCGCGGCGAAGAAGGATGCGGTTGGCAATGCAGAAATGGCCGCACGGTTGGCGGAGATTGCGGAGTCCGTACGGGGCAGCGCGCTGCTGCTGGATTCGCCTGCGAAGCTCGATTTCGAGGACTTAGAACGCCGGTTGACCGTGCTGGACGATAAGATCTCCGCGCTGGTGATGACGCACGCGACCGAAGAGGTGCTGCTGCGTATTCGACGCGAGGTCGATGGACAGTTGTCGGCTTACCGGCGCAAAATGAAAGCGGAGCAACTGGCGCTGGTGGAGAAGAAGTACCTGCAGAAGCGCCTGCTGGAAGAGTTTGGACTGCCGCGGCTGAGCCTCTACTACTTTTCTTGAAGTTTCTCGAAGCGGGAGCTTTTCTTTCCGCGCGAATCGTCGCAGAATAGGACTATATTATGCCTGATGAGTTACGCATATCGATTGAGAAGCTTGTGTATGGCGGCGACGGACTGGCGCACGCCGACGGCAACACGGTTTTTGTGCCCTACGTGCTGCCGGGGGAAGAGGTGCGCGCGGCGGCCAAATCCAAACGCAAGAAGATGGTGTGGACACAACTGCTGGAGGTGACGTCGGCCTCCGCGCAGCGCGAAGGGGCGCGCTGCCCACATTTTCAAACTTGCGGCGGCTGCCACTACCAACACATTCCAGCGGCGGAGCAAGTGCGGCTGAAGAAAGAGATTTTGCGGGAGACGCTCTCGCGGCTGGGAGGAATTCAGTGGGCGGGGGAGATTCACGAGCATGCCGCGGAGCCGTACGGATACCGGAATCGCGCGCAATGGGCGGTGCGCGATGCGAATCCACGCGCTATTGGATATTTTTTGCCGGAGAGTTCGGTGATCGTGCCGATCGACGAGTGCCCGGTGTTGTCGCCGTTGCTGGCCAAGACATTCGGCCAATTGCAGGAGCTGGCGCGTTCGAACCGGTTGCCGGAGAAGGCGCTGGAGATCGAAGCTTTCACTGACTCAGCGGATGCAAAGATCGCGTTGAACGTCGCGTTCGAGCGCTTTCCAAAGCCGCCGGCGGAGTTGGCGGCGATGTTTCGAGAGGCGCTGCCGCAACTGGAAAGCTTGCTACTGGCCGACGATAGTAAGAATCGGTTTGAGCTGACCGGGCCGGGATATCTGTTTCACGAAGCCGGAGGATTTCGCTATCGCGTCAGTCATCTGTCGTTTTTCCAGGTGAATCGATTTTTGATCGACGATTTGTTGCAAACCGTGACTGCGGGCGCCAACGGCGAGAGTGCCCTTGATCTCTACGCGGGGGTGGGATTTTTTACGCTGCCGCTGACGCGGGCGTTCAAGAGAGTGGTCAGCGTGGACGCCAACCTGGCGGCTACGCGGGATCTGCACGTCAACGCAGAGGCCGCGGGCGCGACGGTGACCTCCCACAACGAGCATGCGGAGGAATTTCTGCGCAAGACGGCGGAGAAGCCTGATTTCGTTTCGCTCGATCCTCCGCGTTCCGGGCTGGGAGCGGAAGCGGCGGCGAAACTCTCGGCGTTGGGGGCGGCGGAGATTGCTTACCTGTCTTGCGATCCGTCGACGCTGGCGAGGGACCTTGCGGTGTTGACAGGATCGAAGGCGAGCGGGGCGGTGGCGAGCGCGTCGCCCCGTTATGAAATTACGGAGATGCACCTGTTTGATCTTTTTCCGCAGACCTACCACATCGAGACGCTGGTACGCCTGAGGCGTGCCCCGTGAAACTTCCGGCTGTGGCGATCACCGCGGCTTTTGCGTGCGGCGTCGCTCTCGGCCTGTGCCCGCCGATGATGCGGCTGGCCGCTTCTCATTTCTGGCTTGCGGCGGGCTTTCTAGCCGCCGCTTTTTTAATTGGCGTAGCGGTCCTGCTGCTGAATCGGCGTCGATTCGGTGAGGCTGCGGTTGTCGCCGGCATCACCTGGATGGTCCTTGGCGCCCTCGGGGCGTGGATCTCTGAGCAGCCAATTCCCGGCAACCACGTCGTCCGCATGATCGAAAATGGGCGAATTGACTTGCGCACGCCGCTGCGATGGCGCGGAACGCTGCGTGATGAGCCGGCAAAATTGCCTTGGGGCTATGGGCTGGAAATTGAATTGGCCAGCGTGGAGTACGAGAGCACGGAGCTTACGGCGGTGGGAGGATTGCGAGTGAGCTTTTCGCCGCGGCCGGAAGACGGACCTCTGCCAGCCCTCCACGCAGGGGATGAAGTAACTGTTCTCACGCAGGCCAAGCGTCCGCAAATATTTCGAGATGAAGGCGCGTTTGACCGTCGAGCGTACCTGGCGACGCGAGGCATCGACTTGGTGGCGACCCTGCGCTCGCCGGAGTTGATCCAGCGTTTGTCCACTGCACCGAAAACCGCCGGGACCGGACTCGCGCGCACCCGCCGCAAGTTGCGAGAGGAAGTCGACCGTCTCTTTGAAGGCCGGCCGGAGGTTGCGGCTGTGCTTCGCGCGATGCTGCTGGGCGACCGCAGCTTTGTCGAGCGGGACGAGGCAGTGGATTTTCAGAAGACCGGAGTCTTTCACGTGCTGGTTGTTGCGGGATTGCACGTGGGTGCGCTCGCGTTTTTCCTGTACTGGATTGGGCGCAAGTTGCGGCTCTCGCGCGCAGCGACGATGGTGTTCACGCTTACACTGCTGTTCGCATATGTGGCGGTGATTGAACAGCGACCGCCGGTGCTGCGAGCGGCACTGATGACGGCGATCGTCGTGCTTGGGAGCTTGTTCTACCGGAGGCTGGACGTCTTGAATTCGGCGGCGATTGCGGCGCTGGTGCTTCTGGTGGCGCAGCCGCTGGCGCTGCGCGACTCGAGCTTTCAACTCACGTTTTTGGCGATCGGCTGCATCGCAGGGCTGGCGGCGCCGTGCCTGGAGAGAAACGTGCGGCCATACGCGAAAGCGCTGCGCGGGTGGCGCGACGTGACGCGAGATGCGGCGCACGAACCTCGCGCGGCACAGTTCCGAATCGATTTGCGAAACGCGGCAGGCTGGCTCTCTTCGCGGCTGCCGCTACGGATTGCCACGCCCATGGAAGATGCGATTGCGGGCGGAAT
>Ga0210409_10001977_pt1 | contig 25435 bp, 22 predicted proteins | sample IncBWH17MmetaG_FD_161649 | JGI IMG/M metagenome (GOLD analysis project Ga0210409, IMG submission 161649) | Forest soil microbial communities from Barre Woods Harvard Forest LTER site, Petersham, Massachusetts, United States - Inc-BW-H-17-M | ecosystem: Environmental > Terrestrial > Soil >...
GCCCTCCGAGAAAAAGAATCCAAAAAAATCGGCGCCGTTGTACGTAACTCATTTGCGTTTACCTCACAATCTTCACTGAATGACCAATGCTCCGCTGGCAGCGGTCTCGTCTAGATTTGTGTTTTGAATAAAAAGAGTGCGAGCGCCGGGCAAAGCGCTCGACGGAACCTGAAGTGTCAGTTGGATAATCCCAAGCCCAGCGGGCTGTTTCGCAATCACCGCGACGTCCCCGCGCCCAGTCACTGTGAATGTCATGCTGGTGTCCAATCCGCTTTCGGGGAACACGCAGATATTGAATGTCGCGCTCCCGCTTGCCGGCCTAAGGAGCGGCAGCGGATTGCCGGAGAGCGAACAGGAGTTGCTCGCGAGGGAAAACATTCCTAGAGCGGCAACGTTCAGATCGACGTCGTTGCCTTGCGCACTGACGCCTGCAGTGGTCGGATCAACAACCACTATGTCTTTGCCGGTGGCGTTCGGAGACGCGCTGCTCAAGGCGATTACATCATTTGAAGTGTTAGGGGGAGCCACCACTAAAGAGACGGCGTTGGATGCTGTTCCGCCGGGATTCTGGATCTGCACCGAGAGATTCGCCGCGACGGACACGTCGGCGGCCGCGACAGGCGCGCTGCATTCCGTGGACGCCAGGCAGGTTGTCGTTCGCGCCGTTCCCGCAATCATCAATATCGAGCCCGGCCCCGGGCTCGACGACGTGAAACCGCTCCCTTCCACAAGCAGCGTGAAGCCGTCAGCCGCGCCGGCGTAGACGCTTGCCGGATGTAACGAAAGAATATTGGCTCCCGTGGAAATGGTGACGTTCGCCGCGCCGGATTGCGTGGTGTCGTCCGAGCTAACAGCCACGACTTGCAGAGCGTCCGGCGTCGGCGCGGAACCGGGGGCCGTGTAATTACCGTTCGCGTCGATCGCGCCGCATACGCTGCTGTTCGCGCAGGCCGTCCCCTGAATTTGCCAAACGACGCTCTGATTGCTCGTCCCCAGCACGGTCGCCGTAAATCCCTCAACTGCCAGAGGCGCGAGTGTGATGCTCGCTGGCTGGACTGAGACCAGCACGTGATTGATCACTGTGATTTGCGCCGCTGCACTTTTCGTGGCGTCTGCCGCGCTTGTGGCCACTACGCTCACGGGATTGGGCTGGGGAATCGTTCCTGGAGCGAGATAATCCACTTGCAGCGCGCTTCCGCTCGTTACGCTTTGGCATGGGCTTGAGCCCACAGCGCAAATTTGTCCCAGCATGGTGTTTCTGTCGGAAATGCCGCCGACGCTCCAGCTCACCCCGGTATTTGTCGTTCCAAAAACCTGCGCGGTCAGAGTCACGCGGCGATTCGCCGCCAGGGTGTCCGTGGCAGGGGTTAGGCTGACGTTCACTCCGGCCTGGACGGCCATCGTTGCTTGGGCTTTTTTTGTGGGATCGGCTTGAGGTGTTACGGTCACCGTGACGCTGGCCGGATTCGGCGGGGTGGTTGGGGCCGTGTAGGTTGCCGTATCCGCGGTGACTGTTCCGCCGGATCCTTGTGTAGTGACGACAGTTAGCGTGCCGCAAGTTGCGGAACTGCAGCCCGGGCCGGAAAGTGACCACGCTAGAGCCGTGCTGGGATTTGAGCCTGCGACGGGCGTCATCGTCGCGACGATCGTCGCCGTGCCTCCGGCAGGCACGGTCTGCGGGGCGGTAACTTGAAGGGTGAAATTGCTGGTTATGTTTAGGGGAGCGGATACTTGCTTGGTAGGATCGGCAACGCTTTGCGCCGTGATCGTTGCGGTTGCTATAGATGGAAGGATTCCCGGCGCGGTGTAGTTGCCGCTCAAGTCGACGCCTCCGCACGCCGTGGGGCATGCCGCACCGCTGAGGCTCCAGCGCAGAGAAGTGTCCGGATGCCCGGCGCTGCTGATCGCTGCATGAAACGCCTGCGTGGCGCCAAGTTCGACGCTGGCATTGGGCGGCACAATGCTGATCCCGATGTCGCTCGTGATGGCGAGTTGCGCTGTCGCCGATTTCGTCGAGTCCGCCTGGCTCGTTGCTGTAACTTGCACAATCGGTGACGAGGGCAGATCGCCTGGAGCGGGGTATACGCCTGACGTCGTTATTGTTCCGCTGGATGCGCTTCCGCCCGCGACGCCGTTTACGCTCCAGGTCACACTCGTGTTGGTGGTGTTTGTCACCGTCGCGGTCAATGTCTGCGAGCTCCCCAGCAGGACCGAACCGCTTGTCGGGGTCACCGTGACACTTGTTGATGAGGGAGGGGGAAGGGGCGGAGGCGCCAGCGACAGTGGGCTTCCTCCGCCGCAGCCTAGCAGCCCTGCAAATGCGGGTAGGAGTTCCAAGACTAGTAGCGCGAGGATGGTTTCATGAGCGAACGTGGAAATGCGGGCAGTTGTATCTGTTTTGATTTGTGAGAGAGAGGGCCGCATGCAGGTCGGAATGCGGGCGAAGGGCCAGCGAAAGGAGTGGGCCGTTTTCGACCGATGGCAGGCCGCGGGGTTAGCGGGAGATTTTGCTAACTATATGAAAATACAGTTGTTATCGGATCCGCAAAAGAATTCGTCCGTTTTTTCCTGGGCCTCCCGGAAGAGCTGAAGTTCTGGATTACGACATCGAGCATCCCGAGATGGAACTGTGGGGCTGAGCCACTGTTCCAAAAGGGGAGTCGTCTCATGGGTTGGGTGCGCCTTGTGTTATTTTGCCGGAACCCGCGTATTCAACCGATTGGTTAAATACAAGGGCTAAATCAGCTTCCATGAACCAAATGACTAGCTGTGGCGTCTGGCAGGTGTACGGGGAGGGCGAGTGCCTTCGGCTCGCGTAAAAGACCCAATGCAGGAGCTGGTTCTGATCCAGCCAGGCCGTGCCGCCGAGAAAGAGTTCGCGCAGGAAGCGGCTGCGGCTGCCCTCCGCCGCGAATTCGAGGAGCGGCTCACGGAATGCGGGCCACTGGCATACCGTGTCGCGCGCGGCGTGTTGCGCAACAGCGCAGATGCCGAGGATGTCGCGCAGGACGCGCTGCTGCGCGCGTACCGGCGGTTTGAGCGCTTGCGCGATCGCACGCGGTTTCGTGCCTGGCTAGTGCGCATCGCGTTTCGGCTTGCGATCGATCGCGCCCGCTCTTCCAAGCGTCGCGAAGTGCGCGAAACGCTTTGGTCGCAATCTGCGCAGCGGCCTTCGACGGAAGACTTGGCCGCCACCAGCGAATTTCAGGCGCATCTCGACCGCGCCATGGACGAGCTTCCGGAGAAACGCCGGCTCGTCCTGCTGCTCACGTCGATGCAAGGGCATTCGCTGGAAGAAGTGGCGGAGATGCTCGGACTGCCGGTCGGAACAGTGAAATCGAGATTGTTTTTTGCCAGAAAGCAGTTAGCGGAGAAATTGCGATGCCATGCGAAAACTATAGAGAAGCGTTGAACGAAGCCGCTGCTTCGGGCGCCGCGCCGTCACGCGAACTGCGTTCGCACTTGGATGCTTGCGCATCCTGCCGCGCTTCCTTCGCCGAAGAACTGCAACTCTTCGCCGCCATTGACACTGGCGTGCGCGCCTCCGCCAATGCTGAAGTACCTCATTCTCTTCTTCCGCGCGTCCACGCCAGTCTTGAGGACGTTTCGGCGTCACAGCGTCGTTGGACGCCGTTTCTGATCTTTGCCGCCGCTAGTGCCGCGATTGTGTTGACGGTTTTCATCGCGGCGCGCCCGCGTCACGCAATAAATGATAGCCGGGTCAAGCAAATTTTGTCGGCACCATCTCAAGGAACGGCCGAAACGCCGGTCAGCCACGACACGACCGGGGCACCGGCCATAGTTGTAAGCAACGGTTCTCGACCGACGGTGCAACGGAGAAATTCCCCTCCAATAAATTCCGCGTCGTCTAGCCAGCTAGAAGTCATTGTGCCTCCAGATGAACGCGAAGCGTTTGCTCAGTTTGTCCACGCGCAGCAAGAGCAAAGCGATGTGGTCGTGGCTGTCGTGGCTGCGGCTTTGGGCGAGGAAGATAAGCCGCCGAACATGAAACCGTTGTTGATCGCCAAACTTGTGGTCAGGCCGCTCGAACCACTCGATGGCGAAGCGACCGATGGCACGGAAGAAGAGCGATAGCAAAAGGCCGATCAAAAACACGTCTAAATGGAGGATGGAATGAGAACTGGTTCAGTCCAAATAGCGTCGCTTCTGTTGCTCGGTATGCTTGCGCCAATTGTTCTGGCGCAAGACAAACCGAAGCCGGACGAAGGCGCAAAAGCGGAAGGACAATCGACTCCTATAAAGGTGCAAATTGTTTTCACGGAATTTGAAGGTGATAAGAAAACCAAAAGTCTCCCGTACGTGATGTACATGAATGCTCCTAATGAACCGGGACTAAAACCCGGCTACGGAGCAGCAAAAATGCGCATTGGGAGCCAGGTGCCCATCTATGTGGGCAAGAATGAAATGCAGTACATGGATGTGGGAACAAATGTCGATGCTCGCTCTGCATACATTAGTGATGGACGCGTATTACTCCAAATAACTCTTGAGCGTTCCTGGGTGGAGGGCGACGTCTCAGTTCCTGTAACCAAATCAGATGCGTCCTCGTCTGAACCTTCCAGCGGTCATTTTCGAGAGCCAATTATTCGCGCCTTCAAGTCAGCTTTCGACTTGAAATTACGCGAAGGGCAGCCCGTCGAGAGCACATTCGCGACCGATCCTTTAACCGGAAAGGTGGTCAAGGTGGAAATAGGCTTTACCATCGTGAAATAGCTTTTATCGCTCTGAGTTTTGCTTCAGGATGTTTTTCAGTGTAGCGGCCAAGTCTGGATACTGGAAGTTGTAGCCGAGCTTCTGCAGATCTTGTGGCAGGACGCGCTGGCTGGATAAGAGCAGCGCGTCGGCCATTTCGCCGAGTGCGAGCCGCAGCGCGAATGCCGGGGCAGGGAAGAGGGCTGGCCGGTGCATGGCGGTCGCTAAAGCTTTCGTGAACTCCGCGTTCCGGACTGGTAGTGGAGAGATCACGTTGATGGGGCCCCTGACCTGACCGTTCTCCAGAGCAAAACGGAGAATCTCGATTACATCATCGAGCGAAATCCACGACATCCACTGTTGGCCCGAACCAATTTTCCCTCCGGCGAAGAACCGGAAGAGAAGCATCATTGGCGGCAACGCGCCGCCATGCCGCGCAAGAACAATTCCGAATCGCGCGAGTACGACGCGGATGCCAATCGCTTCGGCTTTCAGCGCTTCGGCTTCCCACTCCCTCGCCAGGTTGGAGAGAAAATCTTTCCCCGGTTGGCTTTCTTCCGTCAGCAACTCATCACCGCGATTGCCGTATACGCCTGTCGCCGACGCGGACACTAGCACTCTCGGCCGCGCGTTCATCTTTGCCAGGGCGGTGACCAGTGCGCGCGTCGTATCGATGCGGCTTGCATGCAACTCTGCCTTGCGCGCGGCGCTCCACCGGCCATCGGCGATCGACGCCCCGGCAAGATTGACGACAGCGTCCGCGCCAACCGCCGCGCCGCCGAGTTCTCCTGTCGCGGGATTCCATGCCACTTGAAAACCGTCATTCGCTGTATCTTTCGTGATAGTTCCTGGCCGCACCAGTCTGCAAACTGTGTGCCCAGCCTTTACCAACGCGGGCACCAGGGCGCTCCCAACCAGCCCACTCGATCCCGTCACGAGAATTTTCATTGCAATTTTGTTCGACCCTCTTTAAACACAAAAACAAGCTATGTCAGAACGCTACGCAAGCCTCGGCCCGTGGTCAAGCGGTAGAAAAGTTCAAAACGGTTTTCCTGTTCAAACATGCCGTAACTATTTTAATCCGAGCGCCTGTTGGCGCTAACCGCGCAGGCTATGGCCCGGCACTCTTCCGCAGGTTACAATTCTCTTGTGAGCCTTTCTTCCCAGACCGCGCGCGTAAAGGTGCTTTTCTTCGGCCGCCTCAAGGAAATCGTCGGCCAGCGCGAAGACACGGTCGAACTCCCAGACGGCGCGCCGATCGAAGTGCTTTTCTCGCACTACGGCGCGAGTCACCCCGAACTCGCACGCTTCCGCGCATCGCTGGTCGCTTCGCGCAATCAGGAATTTGCTGCGTGGAGCACTCCGCTTCATTCCGGGGATGAAGTAGCTTTTCTCCCGCCCGTAAGTGGCGGCTAACGCGGTTATCCATGACCAAATCCTCACAACCCGACCTTCTTGTGCTGGTGCGCGACCCTATCGATCAAGCAGCCCTGATCCGGCATGTCCGTGCCGCCGAAGACGGCGCTGTCGTTACCTTCGACGGCTGCGTTCGCAATCATTCCCATGGACGTCGCACGCTCTATCTGGACTACGAAGCCTACGAAGCCATGGCACTGGCCAAAATCCGCGAAATTGCCGGGCAAATCCACGAGAAATTCTCGATTCACCAGGTCGCCATCGCGCATCGTTTGGGGCGACTCGAAATCGGAGAGACGAGCGTGTTCATAGCCGTCAGTTCGGCCCACCGACCGGCCGCGTTCGACGCCTGCCGCTTCGCCATCGACACCCTCAAACGCACTGTTCCGATCTGGAAGAAGGAATATTTCGAGGACGGCGCCGTTTGGGCCGATGGCGAGATGCCTCCAGCGCCCCTGGAGACACGCGTGGCGAAACCTGCATCTTAGTGAATCAATGAGCACTGCACCCCCTCGCGCCCTTGCTGCCGCTGTTTTTTTCGCCGCGCTCTTTGTGGCCGGGATCGCTTTCGCTCAAGACAAGCCTGACCGCCCGCCTTGGGCGCAACCGAAACCCAAGCTGCCTGCCAATTCCTCTTCGGCCGATGGCGCAGCTCCAGTACCGCCATCTCTGCCTTCGCCTCCGCCGCCCGGCACCATTGTGCCAACGCCGGAGCCGCCGCTAAGGCCGCCTGAGGACACTGATCAGCAGCGCGGCAAGATCAAAGTTAAAGTGGAACTCGTAAGTATTTTGGCAAGCGTTCTTGACGAACACAGCAAGCCCGCGCCGGATTTGCCGATCGAAGCTTTCCAGGTCTACGAAGAAGGCACGCTCCAGAAAATCGAAGCATTCGAATCAGAAACGCAGCAGCCTCTCGACCTTGCGTTGATGATCGATTCGAGCCTGAGCGCGAACAAGGAAATTGCCTTTGAGAAAGAGGCTGCCGCGCACTTCATCCGTCAGGTATTGCGTCCTGGCGACCGCCTTTCGGTTTTTGGCTTTGATGAGAATGTCACGCAAATAGCCGCATTTTCGGACAATGTTTCCGTCCTGCAGGCCGCTGTACGAAGGATTCCGCCTGGCGCGGGAACTTCGATCTACGACGCCGTCCTTCTCGGAGCGAAGGCGCTGGAGCGGCGCGGAGAAGATCGGCGACGAGTCATCATTTTGGTTACAGATGCGGGCGAAACCACCAGCACCGCTGACTTTGAAGCCGCGCGCAAAGAGGCTGTGCGTTCGGACGCGCTGCTCTACACCATCGTCATTCGCCCCATGAAAAATGAGAGTGGCAGAAATACCGCCGGCGAGCACGCGCTCACAACGATTACGGAAACCACCGGCGGCGATATGTTTTTTCCTGACACCCCTCAGGAGCTCGACGTGATCTTCGACCTGATCGATCGAGAGTTACGCACGCAATACCGCCTGGCCTATTACCCCACCCCGCGCGGGCCTGCCAATACGTACCGCAAAATCGAAGTCAAAGTCCTGAACGGCGACTATCATGTTCGTTCGCGCAAGACGTATCTCACAGGTCCGCAGTGACGATTCTCAACGGCCTTTTGATTGTTGTTTGATATTTCCAGAAAAACGCGAGGCTACTGCGGCTTCTTGATGTCCGAGCCGGCTTGCTCGATGCTGCCTTTGACCAATTCGGTCTTCACTTCCGCCTTTTGTCCAGCCAGCACATCAACTTCGGTTTCATAAGTCCGATAGCCGGGCAGCTCGATCTTAATCTTGTGCTTTCCCGGATTGACCAGGAGCGAATGAAATTTTCCGCCGAGCTCACTGGCATGGCCCACGTAACGACCATCAAGGAAGACGGCCGCGCGCTTTGGCTGAACCGTAACCTTGAGCTCGGAAGTCACTGCAGGCATTTTTTCGCCGGGAAGCAGCTGCATTTTGACCTGAATCGTTTGCAGTTGGCCGGGCTCGACAACCACCTCTTGCGTGAACTCGGAGTACCCTGCCTGCCGGATGGCGATCTGGTGCTTGCCAGGCAGCAGCAGGACTTTCTTGTCGCCCTTCAGTTCCTTCACGTAGCCGACATATTCGCCGTCGATCCATACCCCCGAATCCCGATCGATCTGCGTATCGCCTTCAAAGTGCACCTCGCCCATGACTTTGCTGCTTTGGGCGGATACGCGTACTGTGCTGATCAAGAGCAAAGACAGTGCGAGCAAACACGCCGCAGGGCGGAGCTTCCACATTTGAAACATGATGCTCCCTCACATTCAGGCTGGGAATTTAGTTTAACTCGGATGGGATTGAGATGTCCTTAAAAACGGCAGCTATCTACAAGAAATATCCAGCAACAGATTTCGCGTGCGCTGACCAAGCTTTTTCTTCGGCGCTGATGGTAAAGTGGAGAACGCATTGCGTACTGTGCAGTCTGAACACACGCTCCGCTGCGCAGTTTCCCCATGAGCAAAGATTATCTCGAAGCCGCGATTGAAATCGCCCAGGAAGCTGGCAAAATCCTGCGTGAAGAGTTCGACCGTCCCGCGCAGATCAGCTACAAGGGCGACGTCGACCTGGTCACGCAGGCGGACAAGCGCTCCGAGCAAGCCATTGTTGCGCGCCTGACAAAATGTTTTCCGGAACACTCTATCGCTGCGGAAGAGGGCACTGGGCACGAAAGCGAGTCAGAGTTTCGCTGGCACGTGGACCCGCTCGACGGCACGACCAATTTCGCCCACGGCTATCCTTGTTTTTCCGTTTCGATCGCCCTTGCGCAACGCGGCGCTCTTCTAGCTGGCGTCGTCTACAATCCCTTCTACGACGAGCTGTTTGCCGCTGCCCGCGGCGCTGGCGCCACGTTGAACGGCAAGAGAATTTTCGTGTCGAAAGTTGACACGCTTGCCACAAGTCTTCTCTGCACCGGTTTTCCAGTGCACAAACGCCTCGCGAATCCCAATATTCATTACTACTGGGATTTCACGCTGCGCTCGCACGGCGTCCGCCGCGACGGCTCCGCAGCGCTCGATCTGGCAAGTGTCGCCGCGGGGCGCTACGATGGCTTTTGGGAATTCGGCCTCAAGCCCTGGGACACCGCCGCCGGAGTTCTGTTGATTGAGGAAGCAGGCGGCACGGTCAGCGACTTCGCCGGACAGCCTTACCAGCTGGGTGGCCCCGTCATTCTCGCCACGAATGGCTTGATTCATGAGGAAGCTCGCGGAGTGGCCTTGGAAATTTCGCAACGCGATCCCGCTGCTCCCCTCCGCCGCTAGCTTACGTACGAAGCTCCGGCCTCTCCTTACGAAATGCTAGCAGGCCTCTTATAACTTTTTTATGCAGTTTGCCCTATCTTTTTTGGGCCGGCGGGACTCTAAGTCTATGGAAATCGTTGTGGGTCCTGTGCCTCCCTAAGACGCTCGAAATTCGTCGGGGACAATTTCGTCGCGAAAGAGAAGGTACTGGAGAGATATATGTGCGCGCTAGTGCATAAAAGAATTCCAACTTGGACAGCAGGGTTAGTGATTGCGTTGCTCTGTGCGAGCACATCTCCGGGGCTCTTGTTTGCTGATGATGATAAGGAAAAGAACACGCCACCGGCAAAAGCCGCTTCAGCTAAGCCGGATGCCCCTGCTCCCTTGAGCGAGCGCGAGCGCATGCTGCTCGACCGCGTCGAACAACTTGAAAAACGCGTGGCAGAGCTCGAAACGAAAGGCACCGCTGCGGCAACCGTTCTCGCGGGATCGCCTGGAACTAATGCGGTAGCGGCCAGCACTGCAGCCCCGAATGCCGCCGGAGTGAGCCCGGTGGCGTCACCGGCTTCAACCAGTGTTGCGTCGAGCACGGGCAGAGTTCTGACTGGGGTGGCGACCATTGCTCCGCCTAATCAGGATCAGACCACGCAAACAAATGTGGCTGCTGCGGCAACTGGCAAGCCCGGATATGTCGAGCCCTTTTCGGATGCGGATTGGACTTGGCTGAACGGCAGCCCCCGTACAAAAGAGATATTTTGGGACTCGAAATTCTTTACGCCGGAAATCAGAGTCGATACGAACTATGTCGCCGACTTCAACCACCCCACAGATCACTCCATCGGCGGTTCTAGTGAACTATTCCGATCGTATGAGGTCCAGTTGGAGCAGCTCGGCGTCGGCGGCGACTTCCACTTTGACAACGTCCGCGGCAGGCTGATGACACAGTTCGGCATGTATTCTGAGACGACGCCACGGAATGACCCTAGTCCAGGGCACGGCCAATGGAATCTAGCCGACGCCTACCGGTATGTTTCGGAAGCCTATGGCGGGTACCACTTCAACGTGCTGCACGGAATCAATGTCGATGCGGGGATTTTCATGTCCTACATTGGCTTGTTCAGTTACTACAATTTCGACAATTGGGCCTACCAGCCTTCTTATGTTTCTTCTAATACTCCATGGTTCTTTAATGGTGTTCGGGTGCAGATTTTTCCGACCGCACATTTGAAGATTGAGCCGTGGTTCATTAACGGGTGGCAGTCGTACGCCTCGGCCAACCACACGCCGGGCGTGGGCGGACAGATTAAGTGGACTCCGAAGCCCTGGTTGAACATCATTTCTAACAATTACGGTGTGGGACAGGATGACCTCTTCATTAAAGGCCGCACACGCATCCACACCGACAACAGTATCGAGGTCAAATACTACGACAAACCGGAAAAAACCCTGGACAAGATGGCCTTTTCACTGACCGGAGACTTAGGGTGTGAGTATGGATCCGGAGTGAGTTGCCACGGCGATACGAAGGGAGGGCCCAAGCAGAGTTTTATAGGCTACATGTTTTACAACCGCTTGTGGTTCCACAGGGATCTGTTCGGGCTAACCGTAGGCGGCGGCCAGATCAACAATCCGGGACGCTACCTCGTTCTAATTCCGCCAATCAATGGAGAAACCGCCATCTCCGCAGCAACAAATTCGCCATATTTCACGGGGAATCCAGGGGACCCCTTCAAAGCTTGGGATTCGTCCGTCACGTTTGACTACATGCCCAAGCAATACATCACATTCCGCTGGGAATACGATTATCGCCATGCCAACGTTCCCTATTGGAGTGGAGCGGGTGGCATCACGCCCCCCGGCGGAAATAACGGTTCTCCTCAATTTTACACATGCAGCAACGGCAGCTCTTCAGGCCAAGCCTCCCTGGGACCTGCGGAAGCGGCTTGCGGAGGGGGAATCGGCAGCATCTGGTTCCCGGATCTTCGCAAGAATGAGTCCTTTATCGATTTGTCGATCCTGGTGAAGTTCTAGCCGCTCTGGGAGTTGAGGGTGGCAAAGCTGCTGCTGGAGCGCGTCAGGTGATGCTCGATTGGTGCGCTCCAGCGAACGTGGGTTGCAGGCAAGTGCTCATCCCGATAGGCGGCGCGAAGGCTTCTTCTGGACTGGGCGCCGCGATGCTGCGGTTACTTCCCGGCAAAACGGCTTGCGGTCAAACTCGACTGCGTCAGTTCCTTTACGTTTAGTTCCCCTTTCTTGCTTTTATCCAATCTCTCGAATTCTGCTTCCATAAACTTCATGTACTCCTGCTTGGAGACCATGCCCTTCGTGTCGGTATTCATGAGGGGCAGCAATTGTTTGACTCCGTCCTCACCCATCGCCAGTTTATTCTGTGGCTTCGGAACAGCTGCTTTTTGTGCGGCCGCATTCCCAAGCATGGTGCCCGTTACAACCAACACTGCTATGACGGAAATTATCCAGAGCTTATTTTTTTGCATCATCATGGTTGACTCCTTGCAACTCTTGCCTGAAGCGGCGAGGGCGGACGCGGCCCTTCCGGACCAGGTGTGTGTGCGTCGACCGGGATAGGCAGTTTTGACCTTCCGGATGTGGCGAATGTACACCCGCCTTCTTGCACGTGTTTACGCAAAATATTTATACAGAGAATCCAAATTATTTGACCACCGTTTGCCCCAAGAGATTCGGCTTCGATTCCGCTCCTTCCTGCGCATGCCGTCACGAATACATCACATCTTCGCCGATCTCTCCGCCAGATGATGCGGCATCGATATACCGTATAAAGACGGCCGCGGCGTGGCTCCGTGGTGCTGCTGAGGAGGATTTTCCGCATGTACAAGATCGCGGCTTTGCTCACGTTTTGGCTGGCGCTCTCTCCGGCATGGAGCCCTCAAAATGAATCTTTGAACGACTGCTACAGCCGCTGCAACGCGCCGCCGATAGATCCGGAACTGCAGCGCCAAGAAATCGTCAACCTGGAAAAAGAAGCGGCGCACGCGATCCAGTTGAGCGACGGAACGTTTTTCCGGCGAGTTTATAGCGACGATTTTACGGGCACGCTCTCCAGAGGCGAGGCCGTCAACAAGACCGCGTTTATCAACGCCGTGCAGTCGACCGCCGTCAAGTATGAAGCCTTCAACTCCTCGGATATTAAGGTCCACATCTTCCGGGAAACGGCGGTCGCGACCTGCTTGTGGTCCGCGCGCGGCATCTTCAAGGGACAGTACGTGAACAGCCAGATGCGCGTCATGCACATCTATGTAAACAGCGGGAGTGGTTGGAAAGTGGTTGCCAGCCAGGCAAGCCCGCTGCCGCCTTACACGCAGCAGGCTCTGTAGTTTTTATTTGCGCGCAAGCCTGCCTGCTCTATGCAGACGACCTTTAGAGACATTGGGTTAATTCAAGAAGGAAGAGCCGCGCGTTCCGCATTGACCGCTGCACCAATAATCCCCAACTCATCGTTCGAGGGAATCACTTCAAAGCGGTTGCCCTGCAGAGGGCTCATCTTCACCATGTCGTGGACATTCCTCTCGAGCAATCCGATATCGATGAATTTCGCATTGGGTCCCGTAATGTAGAACTGGCCGGGGCCTTCCATGTGGATGCTCGTTGCGGTGGCCGCCGCCAGCGCACGGTGACAAAGAGTCACAAAGTCCGAACATCGCGCGTCGCCAGCCTTGGCATTCGCAAAAACTTCTTCCGGTTCCATGTCCATGAACCTCAGCCGCATCGAGCGATATCCCAAGATGCCTTCCAAATGTCCGCGCCCCCCGCAGCCGCAGAAATTTTCTTTGGGATCGAGAGTAACAACCGAGTGGCCGCCTTCCCAAACGCCTTCGCTCCACGGATAGCGGCCAAACCCGATGCCATTTCCGAGAGTCCATACGCGATTCAGTTTGTGCAGCTTGCCGCGCGTCGCCGCGATTCCCGCGGCCATGGCGTCCGCGTCATTGAAAACACGCACGGGAACTTCTTTGCCGTCCAAACGCAGCGCATCGGCCAGCGCTCCTTCCAGATTGAATCCCTTTACTTGATGCAGGTTGGGGGAATCTTCGACAATTCCATCCCGTATCACACCGGGGAATCCCAATCCGATGGCGTGAATCTTTTCCCCCTTAGCGAGCGATTCGATTTGCTCACGGATGCACTCCGCGATTTTGTCCGCCGGCATGGCCAGCAGCGCGTCTACCGAATCTTCTTTTTCCGGATATCTGCGAAGTGGCCCGACGACCTTGTCGCCTTCCACAAGCCCCACCGCGATATGTTCCATCACCAGTACACCGGCTGTCCTGCGCATGATTTGCCTGCCTATCGTGTCTCTGCCCGAAGTTTTTCTCCCTAAGCTTGAGGCGCCAGCATCTTCCCGTCCGAGGCCACTATTCGAAGAGGCTACGTCTTGACCAATTTGTTCAGGCCGTTGAAAGCCGCCGTCTTGTAACACTCCGCGAGCGTAGGATAGTTGAATACGCTATCGACGAAATACTCGATGGTTCCTTTCAACGCGAACACCGCCTGCCCAATGTGCAGCAGCTCGCAAGCGCCTTCTCCAATAATGTGCACGCCCAGCAGTAGCTTCGAATCAGGATCGAAGATGAGTTTCAGCCGTCCGGTGGTGTCGCCGCGAATCTGACCTCGCGGGATTTCGCGGAAATACGCGATGCCCACCTCGTAAGGCACGCCTTCGTCCGTGAGTTGCTCTTCCGTTTTGCCGATGAAGGAAATTTCAGGAATGGTGTAAATTCCGTACGGATAGAGCGCTTTGTTCGATTTAATCGGAATGCCAAAGGCGTTCGCGGCAGCGATGCGGCCCTGCTCCATCGAGACGCTGCCGAGACTCGGAAACCCAATCACGTCGCCCACGGCAAAAATGTGCGGCTGCTTGGTGCGGTAATCCGCATCGACCTGGATGCGTCCGCGGGAATCCGCTTCCAGACCGGCTGCTGTGAGATTTAGCTCGTCGACGTTACCTTGTCGGCCGATGGCGTAGAGCAATGCTTCGCCGGAGACTTTCTTTTTGCTTTTCAGGTTCGCGACCACACCGGCTTCCGGCGAGTCTTCCACGCTTTCCACTTCCTCGTTCAGCCGGAGCGTGACCCGCCTGTCACGCAGGTGATAGCAAAGCGCTTCCACCATTTCTGAATCCGCAAATTCCAGCAGGCGCGGCCGCTTTTCGATGAGCGTGACGCGCACGCCCAGCGTGGCAAACATGCAGGTGTACTCGACACCGATCACCCCGCCTCCCACTACGATCATGGTCTTCGGTATCACCGGCATCTGCAGGATTTGATCGCTGTTGATGATCGTGCGGTTGTTGAAGGGAACGAGTGAGGTAGACGCTGGCTTGGTTCCCGTCGCGATGATGATGTTTGCGGCTTCGTAATCGGCTTGGCCACGCAGGCCCACCACTCGTATGTGATGCGGGTCGACGAAGCTTCCCATGCCAGTGAACACTTCGATCCCATTCCGCGAGAGTTGCGCGCGGATCACATCGATCTCGGTTTTGATCACATGCTGCGCGCGGAAAGCCAGGTCCGCCATCGTGATCTGTTCCTTCACTCGGTAGTTCACGCCGTAGATTCCCTGGTAATGAAAGCCGGAAAGATGAAGGACCGCTTCGCGGATGGTTTTGCTGGGAATCGTGCCGGTATTGATCGCCGTCCCGCCAATGACTTCGAGTTTTTCGACGAGCGCCGCGCGTTTGCCAAACTTCACCGCTTGAATCGCCGCGCGTTGTCCCGCGGGACCGGAGCCGAGGACCATGAGGTCGTAGCTTTCCATGGCGACTGTGGCGCGAAGCCAGTAAACAGCCGCGCAAGTATACCACCCTGAAATTTATTGTCTTCCGTTCGATAACTTTTAGGCAGGCTTGGCAGAGTCTTTCTTAGCGCGAGGCCACCACCGGCCTAGCCACCGAAATAGACGTACAATCACTCCTGTTCTTGAAGTCAAAAACGAGATTTTGGCTTGCCCAATTTTCGAGGAATCCTTCCTTCTGAAGTACACGTCAAACAGAAGAGTTAGCCTTCTATGCGCAAGAATCTTATTAGCCGACATTCTGCCCAGCGAGGGGCTCATCATGTTCGATAGCCTCCTGAAAGACATTCGTTACGGAGTCCGCAACCTGGCAAGAACTCCCGGTTTTACCGCCGTTGCCGTGCTTACCCTGGCGCTCGGCATAGGAGCGAACACGGCGATTTTCAGCGTGGTAGAAAATGTGCTCCTCCGCCCCTTGCCATACCCTCACCCTGAGAATCTAGTTGAGATTTGGAACACTTATCCGCCACAGGTCCCCCGGGCCGGATTGTCCCCGGGCGATTACGCTGACTGGCACGAGCACGCCGCCAGCTTTTCGGAGATGGGTGCCTACGCGGAAATCTCAAAAGGGATCAACCTGACCGGCGAGGGTGAGCCTCAGCGCGTCCTGGTTGGCTATGCCAGCTCCGATCTCTTCCCCTTGCTTGGAGCACGTGTCGTCGTCGGGCGCTCTTTTGTCCCGGAAGAGAACCGCGCCGGCAGTGCGCCAGTAGTGATCCTGGGCCATCGTCTTTGGCAGAGCCGATTTGGGGGCGATCCCGCGATTGTCGGCCGCACGGTTACCCTCGACAACAAGCGCTACACCGTTGTAGGCATTCTCCCCGCCGGTTTCCAACTTTTGCGCTGGGCCGATTTATGGATGCCGCTCGGTCAATATGACGACGACCTGACCGAGCATATTCATCACGCGTTCGTTGCCATCGCCCGGCTCAAACCGGGCGTCACCCTCTCGCAGGCACGCGACGAAATCGGACGGCTCAATCAACAAGAAGCAATCGCCTATCCCGATGCTCACAAAGGTTTTGGCGTCCAAGTGCAAAAACTCCAGGATCCCTCCGCGGTCAGCTTGCGCAGCACTTTGCTTGTCTTGTTCGGCGCGGTTGGCCTTGTCCTCCTGATTGCTTGCGCCAACATCGTGAACTTGCTACTGGTGCGCAATGCCGCGCGCGAACGAGAGATTGCCGTGCGCACCGCCCTGGGGGCCAGCCCCTGGCGCTTGATCCGTCAGTTACTCACCGAAAGCACTTTGCTTTCCCTGCTTGGCGGAGCGCTGGGCGTGTTATTCGCCATTGTGGGACTAAGGGCCTTGATGGGATTAGTCCCCGCCGATCTAGCCATCTTGAATGGAACTGGCCTGAACGGCTGGGTCTTGGGATTCACAATTGCAGTTTGCCTCGCGACGGGCCTGGTTTGCGGGTTGCTGCCCGCGGCGCGTACGCTAAAGACAAATCTGGCGGGGGTGTTGAAACAGGGAAGTAAGGGAGGCAGTTCCTCCGGGCATCACAAGACCCACAACTTGCTGGTCATCTCCGAAATTGCCATGGCTCTCGTGCCTCTCATCGGTGCGGGCTTGCTGCTCAGAAGTTTTCAGCACTTGCTGGAGGTCGACCCCGGCTTCCGCCCCGCCCACGTCCTGACGATGGAAATCCAGCAGCCCGCGCTCTCTTTTGCGCAGTTCAGCCAGCTCTCCCAGGAAGAACAGCTTAAGCTGGGAGAGAAGCAGTCCGCGCAATTTGAAGAAATTGCCGCGCAAATCCGTGCCCTGCCTGGCGTCAAAGAAGCGGGGGGAATCGACGATTTGCCCCTTGGCAACGAGTTTCGCCAAGCGTCAAGATTTGTCATCGAGGGCCAGCCCGTTCCTGCCGCCAGCGCACGTCCAATCGCGCAGACTCGTATCGTAAGTCTCAGCTATTTTTCTTCGCTGGGAATTCCATTGCGCGCCGGCCGCTACTTCAACGAGGACGACTGGAAAGTACTGAACATAGTCATCAATGAGAGCATGGCGCGGCGCTACTGGCCGCAAGGAGATGCACTCGGCAAGCGCGTCAATTTCTGCTCCCTCGACGCAAAACCTTGCTGGTTTTCCGTTATCGGCATCGTTGGCAACGTGCACCAGTTTGGACTCGATGCCGGGCCGACCTTTGACACCTATTTCGTTGGCGGGTGGACACCCTATCTTGTAGTTCACACCGCTTCCGATCCCATCACGGTTGCGGCCGGCATCAGAGACGTCGTCCACAAGGTGGATCCCAATCTGCCGATCACTCACATAACGACCATGGATGGACTGCTCTCGGATTCCGTTTCGCCACGCCGCTTTTCCGCGGTGCTGGTGGGAATCTTTGCCGCACAGGCGCTCCTGCTCGCGGCCATCGGAATCTATGGCGTGATGAGCTATACCGTCAGTCAGCGCACGCAGGAAATTGGGCTCCGCCTGGCGCTTGGCGCCCAGCTCACCAATGTACGCGGAATGATTTTGGGGCAAAGTCTCAAATTGACCCTCATCGGGGTTGGGCTCGGCCTGGCCGGTGCCTTCGTTCTAGCGCGCTTTCTGGCAAGCCTCCTCTTTGGTATCGGCACCTACGATCCGGTTACGTTCCTCGGTGTCGCGTTCTTGCTGATCGGTGTCGCGCTCGCGGCTTCCTACATTCCCGCTCGCCGCGCCATGCGCGTGGATCCCATCGTGGCCCTGCGCGGCGAGTAGAAAGTCGTCTGGCTCTGTTGACATCCTTCCGCTGGCGATGAGAATTCGAGCCTAAATAGCATCGCGCGTTGACTTGCATCGACGCGCAACCTAAGATGACCGCCAAGGCAGGTCCCGCCTCATGATAGGCCAAACTCTCGGCCACTACCGCATCCTCGAAAAAGTTGCCGCCGGAGGGATGGGGGTCGTCTATCGCGCTCATGATGAGCAACTTGAGCGGGATGTGGCACTTAAGGTGCTTCCATCAGGCACCCTCACTGACAATTCTTCCCGCCGCCAATTCCGCAAAGAGGCTCTCGCGCTCGGCAAATTAAGCCACCCCAATATTGAAACGATCTACGAGTTCGATACACAAGATGGTATCGACTTTCTGGTGATGGAATATGTTCCGGGGAACACGCTTGCGGAGCGGCTTGGCAGTGGCGCCCTCCCGGAGAAAGAAGTGGTTGCCTTGGGGATGCAAATCACTGCTGCGCTGGAACAAGCCCACGAACGCGGCATTGTCCATCGCGATTTAAAACCTCGCAATATAGCCATCACGGAGCGGGGCCAAGCCAAGGTGTTGGACTTCGGTCTGGCGAAGCTGCTGCCTAAGGTGAATGAAGTGACCGCCGCCGATACCTTGACCGATACGCAAACGGGCGCCGGCACACTACCCTACATGCCGCCAGAACAACTCCAGGGCGACTCCGTGGACGCCCGCGCTGATATCTACACCATCGGCGCAGTGCTTTACGAGATGGCCACCGACCGCCGGGCCTTCCCGGAAGAGCTGCCATCGCGCGTCATCAATGCCATTCTTCACCATCCTCCGGTTCCTCCGCGCGCACTTAATTCCCGGATTTCGCCGGAACTCGAGCGCATCATTCTCAAATGCCTCGACAAAGATCCCGCACGGCGTTTCCAATCCGCCAAGGAGCTATCGGTGGATCTGCGGCGGCTTACTGATTCTGCGAATTCGCATTCCACAGGTTCGCAGACGCCAAGCGAGCCGAAGGTCCGTAAGCGTGCTATGGCAGCTGTCATTCTAGTTCCGCTACTTGTAGTTCTACTTGCGGGAGCGGGATATTGGTTCCGGGAAAAGCAGAAACACGCACGCGAAGTTGCGGCGTTCAAACAGCCGGTTCGGTCGATCGCCATCATTCCCTTCCGCAACGCTGGTCTAGACAAGAGCTATGACTATTTCGGTGTGGGCATGGCTGATGTGCTCAACGCCAAATTGACCAACGCGCGAATACTTGAAGTGCGCGCCGTCCCCGCTCCAACAACCCCTGCTGGCTGGAACGTTGATCCGTTGCAAACGGGACGAAAGCTGAATGTGGACGCAATCCTCAGTGGAAGCTATCAGATCGAAGAAGGAACTCTAAGTTTGCGGTACACCCTGGTGGACCTTCGGCGCGGAGTGCAAGTTGCCGGCAAGGACTTTCAAGTTCCCTTCACGCGCTCCATTGAAGCGGAGCACGAACTCGGAGCACAAATCACGGATTCGCTGCAAGCTTCTGTGAGCCGCGAAGATCGTGAGCGGGTGGCAGCCGCCTCAACTCAAGAGAACGAAGCCTTCCAAGCCTATTTGCGGAGCAGTTACGAGATGGAAGTGTTCTGGAGGCAGCCTAGTTCGACGCAACTTAAACGGGCCGAACGAGACCTCGATGAAGCGCTGCGATTTGACCCCCACTTCACGCTGGCGCTCGTGAGTCTGGCGAAACTGCACTGGCTTGCTTCCTTTTGGGGATACGCGGACGATCCGCGAGTCCTTGATGAAGCTGAACGATCGGCGAACCAAGCCATCGAGTTGGAACCCAACTCGGGCGAGGCCTACGCCGCGCGAGCCCTAGTCGAGTTTCAGAAGGGAAAGATTGATACAGCACGAGACAGCTTGCGCCAAGCCTTCGCGCGATCCCCTAACTCGGCGCTGGCCTTTTACGCCGCTGGCCTCTACTACATGTCCAAAGGCCTCACTGGAAAGAGCGTCCAGGCTTTCCTGCGGGCGCAGGAGCTCAACCCGGAGCTCATCCGTCGCGAGTTGGGCCTCGCATATCGTTTTCAAGGAGATTTTGTAAGAGCCCGCGACCAGTTACGGCAGGACTTGGAGTCCCACCCCGCCGACCAAGTGACTGCCGCCGTGTTGGCAGGCGTTCTGGTGGGGCTTAATGACATCGAGGGGGCACGACAAATCGATCGCACTTTGCTACAACATGCGCCGAATGACCCCACGGTTCAGTACGCTCAGGCTTTACTCCGCGTCCGTGAGGGAACACCATTTTCGATTGACGCGTGGCTGCTGCCCTACGAGAAGGTCTATTGGGCCGACGCTGGTTACTGTTTTGACGTGGCTGCCGTCTATGCCATGGCGCGGCAGCCGTCGCCCGCGCTTCGCTGGCTCCGCAGGGCACGCGAGATCGGTGTCAAAAACTATCCCTTTGTTTCACAGAACCCACTCTATGCGAATCTCCGTGGAGATCCTGCGTTTCAGTCCTTCCTGGAATCAATGCGGCGAGAATGGGAAGTCGAAAATAGACAGGAAGAACAGAATCCGCTCATCTCCTGACAGATCACGCAATCATGGTCTGCCCTCGATCTTTCAACAGATTGGGTCCAACGCCTGCAGCATACACCACCGTTTCGGTTGCACCGTCCAAACCGAGATCTTTTTCCATTTGTTCATCGACCAAGGCCGCTGTGCAAAAAGGAGCCAAGCCCAGCCAAGTCGCAACCAAACAGAATGTCTGGCAAAAATGTCCGGCTTCGAGCAACACGACGCGATACGCCCGCGAGGAGCGATAGCGCCACATCACCCGCGGAAGGACCGCCGTCATCACGAACAAGACAGAACAGTGGCGGATCCAATCCTGACCAGCGCACATCTTCACTAAACGCTCTTCACTGGTCTTGCGACTTAGCACCTCTAATGAATGTCGATCGGGTCGGTAGTGGTAGACCCCGCGCGGCAGCCCGGCTACGCGCAGCACGAACAAATAGACTTCTAAGGGATGGCGCGCGCCGCCCGAAGGACTGGTCTTTAGCAATAGCCGACCCAATCCAGGCCATCGGAGGTATCCCTTGATGCCCCAGGTCAGAGCAAGAATCCCCGAAACTTGCTTAAGCGAAATGCCGCCGGGTGCAAAGCGCCGATGGGTTCGCCGTGCCAACAAGACGCGTTCAAATTCGCCGTGGAATCCTGCTGCCGAGTCAGGCAAGGGAATTTGATTGGCACGCGGATATCGCTTAAGTTGAGCAGGCTGGGGATGTCTCTTGAGGAACGCCCGTGTAAACTTCCGCTCATCCACCACGCTACCTAAGCGAAACGCGTGCTTTGTTGCAAAATGAAAAAAGCGCGCTTCTTCTCCCCATACCTTCCATACTCCGAGCTGAGCTTCCTGCTTCGCTTGTGCGGACCCTTTATTCAAAAGCAGCGTGTGGCGACGTAGTTTTGCCAGCGTGCGCCGAATCGACGCAGGTGAGTATCCGGTCAAGAGGTGTTCCACCCCTTCGGATCGGCACCAACGTCCGAGCGCGTGGAGCACGGAGACTATGATTGGCGCAGTCGCCACTTCGATACCCGTAAGGTAGTTTTTGCAATGAAGCTTTCCTTCTCGGAAAAAGAAGGCGAGACATTCAGAACGCTTGATGAGTGGCAAGCGGACAACTCCATCTTATCGGGCTAGAGCCAAACGCGAACATACCAATGCGATTGTCGGACATGCGCGGCGTGGGTTCGAGGTTCATCCCTCCCAATTTTTCGGCTTAGCCACTCTAACCATCGGTACGCCAAAAAAAAATCCGTAGGCGGCCAGCTGGATAGATTCCTTGACCTTTTCTAGCGGGACCTCAAGATCCCTCAACTCCGCGTTGGACCTAATAGCCTTCTTCATTTGTTTATAAAAACTCCAAAACTGCTTGTCGAGTGCTCTCTTTCTTTGAGCGTCTCGCGCAAGAGCCTCTACCAGAGGGTACAGCATAGTTTGCTTTTTCCTCTTTGCTTTCATAAAGCGCCTCCAGGATTTATGTCCGTGACATGATTACGCAGGATTCCGAATGGGGTTCCGCAACGATACCCGTGATGCGGTTGTGCGTCAACACGATTTGACAAGTGACTTACCTAGACTCTTCTCTAGGCTTGCTGCACTCGGAGCGGGTCCTCAGGTCAGTGGGGTAATTGGGAATGGATGAGAGCGGCTTCGAACGTTTGAAATTCAAATTTCAGCAACGCAGGTAAGTGCTCCGCGAAATAGGTCCAGTCATGCCCGCCGGGGTAGAGGTGAAATTCGTGAGGAATATGCCGCGACGTTAGCAGCTTGTCCAAAGCTACCGCGCCCGAATCGAAGGCGTAGTCATCTTCCGTGCCGCAATCAAAGTAAATCTTTAGCCCCGCAAGATTTGCAGTGCGCGCGATCGCCAGAGGATTGTTTTGATTCCAGAACGCGGCATCGAACGGCGAGCCAAATGCATCGCCGAGAAAGCCCAATCGACTTAATTGCCCGGAACTGTGCGCACTGATGTTCTGCATGTTCTCGATCAGCGCGGCGCTGTGCGCTCCCACTGCTGCGAAAAGCTGCGGATGCCGGAATGCGATATGCAACGCGCCGTATCCGCCCATCGAGATCCCTGCAATTCCGCGCGACGCCCGCCCCGCTTGCGTGCGATACCGCTTCTCGACACCCGGCACGAACTCCTGCAGGAAAAAATCTTCGTAACGCCGCTTTCCGTCGTGCGAATTGATGAAGAAACTCGTGCCGCCGGCCGGCGTCACGATCAAGAACTCTCCCAACTCATGCTGCTCCCAAAGGTCCTCGACAAGATTCATCCCGCCTGAATGAACAAGCATCTGCTCGTTATCTCCCAGACCGTGCAATAAATAGAGGATGGGATAGCGGCGCGTCTTCTCGCTGTCATAATTCGGCGGGAGCAGCACGCAGTAGGGGACTGCACGGTCCAGAATTTTGCTCGGCAGGGAAACGCATTCAGCACGCCCAGTCGCTCGCGAAGCAGGCGCCAAGAAAACGCAGCATAGGCAACCCATCAGCAGCGCCGTTAACCAAGCGCGCCCAATTTTATTCATACCGCAGGGCCTCGACAGGGTTCAGTCGCGCGGCCCGCGACGCCGGATAAAGTCCGGCGGCGAGGCTCACGCCCACCGAAAACAAAATCGAGAGCAAAACGAGCCACCACGGCACGGAGAAAACGTGGGCCGACGGGAGATTCTGCCGGTGCAAATAGATATTTGTGCCCCACGTCAAGGCTCTTCCGATAAACCAGCCAAATCCCACTCCAAGAATCCCGCCGAACAGCCCCATCACGCCGGCTTCCACGAAAAACAGTTGCTTCACGTCGCGATCCGCCGCGCCCAAGGCTTTCAGAACGCCAATTTCCCGCCGCCGCTCCAAGATCGCCATTACCAGTGTGTTGATGATTCCCAGCGTAGCCACGGCCAGCGCCAGGCTCCCGAAAATGAATAACAATGCATCGAATATCGTGAAAAACAATTTCAAACTGCGCGACGCGTCCAAAAGTGAAAACGTTCCGAATCCCATGGTCTTAATCGCATTTTCGATTGTTTCTATTTGTGACGGGCTCTTCGCACGCACCGTCAAACTCGCATAGACGGGCTTTCCAGTTGGCGCGCGCACAGCGTCCCGAAGATCGTTCACCTGTGCCGCGCGCAACGCAGACGCCACTTCGAGAGGAATCAGCAAGCGTCCGCTCCCGAACCCGCCAAAACCCGCTGCCGGCTCGGTCTCTACTATCCCCACGATCCGCAGTTTTTTCTCGCGCGGAACGATGGAAAACCCGCCGGTTGCGGCATCGCTAGCTTCGCCGTTCGCACCGCTCGTTACCGCCCGCGGCACGAGCGCCTGCCGCTCGGCGTAGCGCACTACCAAGTCTTTCCCGATCAGCGTCGCCGTCTGCTCGGACAAATCCTTCGCAAATTCGATTTGTAGGATCGCTTCGTCCGCATTCGGTCCAGAAAAAAAACTCCCTTGTATTCCATCGTACGAGCCGTTCCCTCGCGCGGAATCCGGGACCCCCGCCACAATCGTCGAGTAAGGATTCCCGTTGTAGCGCACTTCCGTCGGAAAACGAATTTGTGGGTAGACTTCAACCACATTCGGGAGATGTTCCAATTCTTTTCGTGCATCATCATCCAGCGCGCGCTCTGCCTTCGGTGGCAAGGGGGTCGCCGCAGGACGCCGCATTCCTTGGATGTTCCTTCGCGCCGTCACGAGGACCGTGTCAAACAAGCCGGAGTTCGACAGCCGCTTCGTCGCCAGCTCTTGCAACCCCACCCCAAGAGAAACCATTGCCACTAGCGAAGCCACTCCGACCGCCACGCCCAAGGTCGTCAGCGAATTTCGCAGCATTGCTTCTCGCAAATTCCGCAACGCTAACTCGCCGAGATCCCCCGCCTTCATGATTTCACCCCGTCGGTCAGCAATTTTCCGTCCGCAAGCGCGGCAATGCGGTCCGCGAATCGCCCCGCGAGCGGCCGTTCGTGCGTCACCATCACTATCGTCATGCCCAGCTTTTGCTGGATTTCTTTCAGCAGAAGCATGATGGACTCTCCCGTCGTGCTGTCCAGATTTCCCGTCGGCTCATCCGCAAATAGAAGCGTCGGCCGGTTCACCAACGCCCGCGCCAGCGCCGCCCGCTGCTGCTCTCCACCCGAAAGCTCGCTTGGCCGGTGCGTCAGCCGCTTTTCCAATCGCACGCGCTCCAGCGCTTCCTGCACTCGCGCACCGCGCTCGGCGCGATCCACCTCGGCTAAACGCAGTGGCAACTCCACGTTTTCTTCGAGCGTCATGCGCGGCAGCAGATTGAACGATTGAAAAACCATCCCCACCGTGCGGCTACGATAGCGCGCCAGCTCCAACGAACTCAACTCAGACAGATTGCGTCCGTTCGCGAAAATCGCGCCCCCGGTCGGACGGTCCAGTCCCGCCATCAAATTCAGCAACGTCGATTTTCCGGACCCGGAACTACCCAGCAGCGCCACAAACTCTCCCACGCGCACATCGAGCGTCACGTCATCCACTGCTCGAATTACGGCGGATCCCATTTCGTAGTGCCGCGATACCTGCTCCGCGCGCACAGCCATACCATCGCCTGTCGTCATCATCTTCCCTCGATGTTACTACGCATCGCGAGCCACTCGAGTTACCAACCGCTTTGCGACGAGGCTTCCGGCTTCCCCTCGCGATGCCACCGGCAGGCTTGAAAAAGTGGTCTCAAAAACTCCTTGACACGAAAAGACCATACTGCTAGTTTTCTAGCATAGCTGCTGGAAAACTAGCACATGACGCGAAAACCCAAGCCCAACGCCCTCTCCCGCCGCGAACGCCAGATCATGGACATTCTCTACAAACTCGAACGCGCCTCCGTGGGCCAGGTCCTCGCAGAAATCGCCGGAAAGCCCAGCTATTCCACCGTCCGCGCCCAGCTCCGCGTCCTCGAAGAGAAGGGCCATGTCCGCCACGAAGAACACGGCCTGCGTTACGTCTACGCACCAGCCGTTCCCCGGAACGCCGCC
>Ga0210409_10001978_pt1 | contig 25427 bp, 22 predicted proteins | sample IncBWH17MmetaG_FD_161649 | JGI IMG/M metagenome (GOLD analysis project Ga0210409, IMG submission 161649) | Forest soil microbial communities from Barre Woods Harvard Forest LTER site, Petersham, Massachusetts, United States - Inc-BW-H-17-M | ecosystem: Environmental > Terrestrial > Soil >...
ATCAAAAGTGACGAAATATAATTCTGGCACAAAAGCGAAATGGAGGGTGCCGCGGGAGGCCGCAGTCTTGTCAGGGTATGTTGAGCACCGCCCCGACGCCAGCGTAGAGGTACCGGTCGCCAAAGGCTTTTTGCAGCGCGGCAAAAGTCGGCTCTCCGGTGCAGTGGCCAATCGCGATGTAATCCAGCTTCCATTGATCGTGCAATGCGGTCGATATTTTCTGAATATCGGCATCCGAGGCCCCTACCAGATGGAGTCCTCCGAACAGAACACGGACATGTGGGTCTATTTTGGCCGCAGCTTCGAGGATCTTCTCCACGCCCGCGTGAGAACATCCGGCTACAATGATCAGGCCCTGAGGGCCGCGAATCGCCAGCGAAATTTCACGAAGTTCGAGGGTCCCGGTGACCTGGGAGATGGTCGGGATAATAAAAATACCCGGTTCGATCTCGGTCGTTGAATCTACTCTTACAAAGTTCGCCTCAGGCCAAGGTGTACTCGCCGAAATAGTATTGGGCGGATTCCCGTCAAAGTAGCGCATGCTCGCCGCCAGCGACTCGTCTTTGCGATAGAAGCTGCTCGGGGCTCCCCACCCGAATGGCCCCCACGGTTCCGCCGGGGTGTATATCTTAACTTTCGGATTGATGCGCAGCAGATAATTCAGGCCGCTGATGTGGTCGCTGTGCCGGTGAGACAGGATGACGAAGTCCAGCTTGGTGAGATCCGCACCGAGTGCCTTAACGTTGTGCTCGAAAATCTCAGCATTCCCGCCGGTATCAAAGAGTATTCGCTTGCCGCCATACTCCACCAGCGCAGAAAATCCCCAGCCTTTCGTGATCGCCGGAGCCTTTCCGAAAGCGTCATAGAGGATCGTAACGCGATTGCCGGACTGGGCAGTACCGAGAAGAGGAAGTAGACAGAGAACGATGACAAGACCAAAGGAGATGCCGTATCGCATCGTGTTCCCGTTGAAGGTCAGGCGCGGCATCATCAGAAGACTGAAATTGTAAGCCCGGTTGCCACGCCCTAGCACGCGCTATTTTTTCCGAGACCCGAGGCTTGCGTTGCGATAAACGGCTCTACAATAAATTAGCTACTAAGCTACGCTGCCGCCCGCAGAAGCCTCCCCAGCCTCAAAGTCCAACGCCCGCTGATCGTTTAGCAAAGCCAAATATCCGAGGATGTCGCTCTCAACTTTTTGCTGGTCGGCTTTGTCGTAAATTTTCTGCAATTCCGTGATTATCTGGCGCACGGTGTGTTGGCCGTCGCAACGCTCGACGATTTCCAGGCTCGGGCCCATCAATCGCAGGGCCTTTTCCGGCATCAGCAAGACGCGCGGCTGCTGCTTGGTGTCGTTCAGCCGGCATCCTGGCGCCAAGCACGGACGGCTATTTAAATCGGGAGTCATTAATGTTTTTTCACGGTGTAATTATTTTTCGCTCGGCTTAAAAGCGCCGGGTGGGGGCCAGCCAGGTTGCACATACGCGAAATACAAGGCATCGAGCTGGGCCCACAGAATGTCGCACTTGGTGCGCAGCGCGGCGTAGGCTTTTTGTTGCTCCTCGGGCGATCGCGCGTGCTTCACTACCCAAGCCAGCGCGAATTCCGCATCCTCGGGAGCCTGCGTCAAGCGTGCATTGAAATAATCCAGTCCGCCAGTGAGCCACGGATAATGTTGACGCAGGCGGTCTACCCGTAGGGTGATCAACTTGTGGGAGAAAAGTTCGGTCAGCGACGAAGCTATTGCCTCGAGCAGCGTATGCGTGCTCACAAAATTTACGTAGGCCTGCACCGCGAATCGTGTGGCTGGCAATATGCCGTCGCCGTGAAGCGCTTGCTGGCGAGGTAGGCCAGTGGCCTCCACCAGGCGCAGCCACTTTTCAATGCCGCCGGGATTGTTTCCGTCGCCGTCGTGGTCTATCACGCGCTTGCGCCACGCCAGACGGAACGCGGGATCGTCACTGCGCGCCAGAATGGCCGCATCTTTCAACGGTATATGACTCTGATAGTAGTAGCGGTTCAGAGCCCAGGATTGCAGTTGCCCGCGCGTCAGTTTGCCTTCATGCATCAACAAATGAAACGGGTGCTGATGGTGATAGCGCTCTTCGCCAATGGCGTAGAAGCCGGCGATGAATTCACTCTCCGGCAGCATCTTTTTTTGTGCCGTGAGGCTAGCCGGGATGTTAGCGGGCGCGTTCATATTTCCAACTCCATCCCATCGTAGGCCAATTCGAAACCTGCATCCAGCACTGCGCGATGCTGGGGGCTGTCCTCGTCGAGGATCGGATTGGTATTGTTGATGTGAATCAGAATTTTGCGGCCCTTGATGTTCTTGGGGTATTGCTCAAGCATTCCACCGGGACCGGAGAGTGGCACATGGCCGATCTGGCGCGCGGTTTTTTTGCTGCGGCCAGTTTTGATCAATTCGTCGTCGCTCCAGAATGTGCCATCGACAAAGGATGCGTCGCTATTTTCGATCCAGGAACTCCACGCACCGGCGTGCCCGTTAGCCGTTTTTGTCTCTGCGGGAATTGCAGGGGCATAAAATATTTTTTTGTCACCTTTATGAATCACAAATGCCGACGTGGCTTCCTCCGCCACGAGCGTTCGCCGCAGTTCTTCGCTCACGTAATCGGGATAACAGCCGCCCATGGGGACGGTGGTGCACAGAAACTCTGGCGTGGAGCCCGACTCTTCCTCGAGGTGGCAGCCCAAGCGGCCTTTGCTGGATAGCCGCACCCACTTTACCGGCGGGTCGGCGCGATCGAGAACACGAAAGACGCGATTTTCTTTTTGCAGCGCGGACTGTACCGAGGGTGTGGCGAAAACAAAAAAGGACTGGAATTCGCGCAAATGAAGCAGACCCGCTACGGAGTCGATATCGGCGCTCGGCAAGAACACGCCGCCGATAGGGGACTCGACCGCCGCAGGCGCGACGGCGGGGGGCACGCCCATTCGAGTCGAGGCGCTAGCGGCGCGATTCGGACACAACTCAGGCGCAGCAATGAGTTGCGTTCTCAGGTCCGGAGAAGCACTAAGAAGGAACCAAACTTTGGAGTTGGTGGTAAAAGCCAGCTGGGTCTGGCTGCGCGCACGGCCGTGAAATTTCCCGGCTCTTACCCGTTGGCAATTGGAACAAGCGCAATTCCACTGGGGAAAACCGCCCCCGGCTGCTGAGCCGAGGACTTTTACGCGCATTCGATCAGTATCCGAGCAGACCGCGAAGCGGTCATCGCACTACAGCTCAGCGTTGGCGTAGGAACTGATTTCGCAGTTGAGGTCGATCTCTTCGTGTCGCGGTGTGGTCCATTCCATGGAAAGCTCCTCGAATTAAAACCAAGATAGTAGTCGCACGAAAAGAATAGCACGCACTAACCGAGAATGGAACACGGTGTTCCACACAAAAACTTTCAGCCGTTACATCCGGAGAACCGCGTATGAAACCCCCACGCGGTTGGCGGAGATTTTGAACGGGGAATTAAAGATTTCTTAACCGGCGGTGAACGCTTCAACCCGAATCGGGCCGTGACAAATCGACTACCAAGTATGGTAAGCATCAACCGCGCAAACCACCATTAGTCGTAGCGAAAAATCGCAATTACACTGCATGCGTTTCTCACAACATTTTTCACAACTTTTTACGTTTCCCCTTGACATGCCGCGAATCGCGATTATGATGTGGTCAAATGTGGAGTGAAGTGGGTGGTAGTAGAGGTAAGTAGGGCATAGTAAAGCGTTGTGGGCATCACCGGGGCAACATAAGAAAGACCTAATTTTGGGGTCATTTGTAGGTGTTTTGGGGGCATTTTGCGCATCCAAGACTTCCTTTTAGTGTCTGGGTGTGTGGCCGTCAAGACCAAAAACGGCTATCACATCGTGAATCCGAGCGGGGCATATGAATCTGCGGGGAAACTATCCGGCGAAGGTCGACGAGAAGGGCCGGTTGAAGATTCCCGCCTTGTTCTTGGAAGGGCTGAAGGAGTACGGCAATCAGTTTTACATCACCAGCCCAACCGGCGAATCGGCGCGCATTTACCCGATGAAGGTTTGGATGGGTATTGAGGACAAACTTGCTGGGGTGTCCTCGCAGAACCGGGCGAAGCGAAAATTTCTTATGAGAACGAGTTATTACGGGCAAACGGTTGAACTTGACGCGCAGGGAAGAGTGCTGCTGCCCGCGGTGTTGCGCGAATCGGCGCAAACCAAGGGCGAGGTGGACGTTTTTGGGAACCTCGATTATCTGGAAGTGATGAATCACACCCGGGTACTCGACGAACTGAAGAATTCGCCTTACACCGAAGAGGATTTCAAGGCGCTGGAAGATTTGGGAATTTAGCGAGATTAGCAGTAACGAGCGGCGAGTGAGCGGTGAATAGAGCTGAGTCGCACACGCCGGTCTTAGTTGAAGAGGTGTTGCAATGGCTGGAAGTAAAACCAGACGGTATCTACGTAGACGCCACGCTGGGAGCCGGGGGCCACTCGGCGGCTATCGCGCAAAGACTAGTCTCGGGCAAATTGATCAGCCTGGACCAGGACGAACGGGCCTTAGAGTTGGCGCGGGAGAATTTGAAGCCGTGGAAGGATCGGGTGGTTCTCGTGAAGTCGGCATTCTCGAGGATTGCGGAGGTCGCACACGAGTTGGGGATTCCGAAGGTGGACGGGGTCTTGGCCGACTTGGGGGTTTCCTCGATGCAGCTTGATCAGAGCGCGCGGGGGTTTTCGTTTCGCGAAGCAGGCCCGCTGGATATGCGCATGGATGCCGAAGGTGAACTTACGGCAGACGAAATTGTGAATCAGTGGTCGGAAAAAGAAATTGCCGACCTGCTCTATCGCGAAGCCGATGAGCATGATTCCAGAAGAATCGCCAAGGCGATCGTACGAGCGCGACCCCTACGGGATACCGCGCACTTGGCAACGACTGTGGCAGGGGCCCGAAAGCAATGGGGAAGGCAGAGACTGCATCCCGCAACAAAAACGTTTCTGGCGCTGCGGATCGCGGTGAATCGAGAGATGGAGGAACTCGGGCAGTTTCTTTCTCGGACCCCCGCCACAATAAATCCAGGAGGCCGCTGGGTGGTGCTTAGTTACCACTCACGTGAAGATCGCCTCGTGAAGCACGCATTTCAGGAAGGCGAGCGCGCGGGCACGCTGCGGGTGCTCACCAGACACGTCATTCAGCCTAGCGAAGCAGAGCAGGCGAATAATCCGCGGTCGCGAAGCGCGAAACTGCGGTGTGCAGAGATTTTGGCAGCCGCTTAAGGCGCCAGTAAAAGGTAAAGCTATGACGCGGAAGAAGAAGAGCCGGGCATCGACTGAATTTCATACTGTGAAGCGGCTGGATAATACGCGCCTGGTTCGTCACGTGGAGCCGGTAAAGATGCGCAATCTTTATCGCACCGTGGCACTGGGCGGCATTATTGCGGCATTTTTTCTGCTTTATATTTACCAGCATTTCAAATGTATCGATTTAAGCTTCCAGCTCGAAGCCGCGCGTACCGAGCGACTGGAAGCCTCAGCTTTAAATTCATCCTTAAGACTCGAAATAGCAGGTCTCAGCAATCCTAAACGCATCGACATGATCGCGCGCCGCCAATTGGGCCTGACGGAAACGTTACCCTCTCAAGTCCGCGAATACCAACCAGTGGCGGGAGCCGAAGTGGCGGATGCTCAGTTAATTCGCGTGAACCACGACCAGTAGTCCAAACCACATGAGGACGCGGGCGCCTAAAGTAAGCAAACCCCTCCCCACCGTCTCAGTTATTCACAACAAATTTTCTTTTGAGTTGAGCGTCCCACGGGAGGACGAACCGGCGTAATCCTTACATGCTACAAAGTCGAGCTCACGTCCGTTTGCTGATCGTCGCTGGCGTAGCTCTATTGTGGGCCACCGCAGTTTTTGGCCGCCTAGGTTACCTGCAACTTTACCGGCATCGCGACTATCTGCTTCGCGCGCAACGTCAACAGCAACGCATCATTGAAATTTCCCCCAAACGTGGCGCGATTTACGATCGCAACATGCACGCGCTGGCCATGAGCATCAAGGTTGATTCAGCGTTTGCCATTCCCAACGAGATCAAAGATAAGCCGCTCGCTGCCCAACTTTTGTCCGGCGTGCTTGGCATTCCAGCGGACCTGGTGGAATCGCGCCTGGATTCTTCGCAAAATTTTGTGTGGATCGAACGCAAGCTCACCCCGGAAAAATCCGAAGCGATCACCGCGCTGAACCTGAAAGGTGTTTATACCCAGGCGGAAAACAAGCGGTTTTATCCGAAAGCGGACCTCGCATCCCACGTTCTCGGCTTTGTCGATGTGGATGAAAAGGGTTTGGGGGGCATCGAGTACGCGCTGGATAGTCAGATCCGCGGCAAAAGCGAAAAAATTGTGATGATGGCGGACGCGCACCAGAAATCGTTCGATGGCGCGGAAGCTCGCCGCGACCACGGCGCCAACGTGGTGCTGACGCTGGACGAAAAAATTCAGTACATCGCGGAGCGCGAGCTAGCCGCCGCGATAAACAAAACTCACGCGCTGGCCGGCAGCGTAGTGGTGATGAATCCCAACAACGGGGAATTGTTGGCGGTGGCCAACTGGCCGACCTTTGATCCCAACGCGGCGTCCGCAGGATCGCCTGCTGAATTTCGCATGAATCGCGCGGTCAGCGCACTGTATGAGCCGGGCTCTACTTTTAAATTGATTACCCTGGCTGCCGCGTTCGATCAGGGGATTACCAATCCCGACGAAGTTTTTGATTGTGAAAACGGTGCGACGTACGTGGCCGGGCACAAAATTCACGACCATAAACGGTTTGGCATGCTGACGGTCACCGACATCCTGGCACTATCGAGCGACGTCGGCGCTATCAAGATTGCCGAACGGCTGGGCGCGCCAAAATTTTATGATTACATTCACGCGTTTGGATTTGGCACCCCTACAGGCGTTGACCTTCCCGGGGAAAGCCGCGGACTTTTGCGACCGCTGGCCAACTGGTCGCCCATTTCCATTGGTGCGATCTCCATGGGGCAGGAAGTTGGCGTGACACCGTTGCAGTTGATCTCCGCGGTGTCCGCGATCGCCAACGGCGGCATGCTTTACAAACCGCACATCGTTGCGGAAGTTCGCCGTGGCGAAACGGTATTGCCTCGTGAAGGATTGCTAGCGGCCAGTGAGCCACGCCGCGTCATTCAACCGGAGACCGCTGCCACGCTGCGCCGCTTGATGGAAGGCGTGGTATTGAATGGCACCGGTAAACTCGCGCGACTCGACGGCTGGACCTCAGCGGGCAAAACCGGCTCGGCGCAAAAGATCGATCCCAACACGGGACGCTACTCACCTACGCAATTGATAGCATCCTTCACCGGGTTCGCGCCCATCAATAATCCCGCAGTGGCGATTCTCGTTTCGCTCGATTCTCCGATTGGATTGCACGAAGGCGGCATGGTAGCTGCGCCGGTGTTCAAGCGCGTGGCCGAACAGGTTTTGCCGTACCTCGATATATCCCCGGATGTGCCAGTCAACGAACGGTTGGTGCAGGCCGCCTACAAAAAACAAGCGCAGAGCGACGCCGAAAATCTGGAAGACTTCACGCCTTCGGATTTGTTGCTGTTGCCGGAGCAACCTGAGCCGGCTTCCTCCAGCGTTGAAACTCATTCGACGAGCAATTTGAACCCCATTTCACATCTCACGCTGGCGGTAACAGCTGACGAAGACACGGAAATTTCCATTCCCGATTTTTCCGGGAAAACGATGCGCGATGTTACGGAGATGTGTTTACGGCTAGGACTCGATCCTGTTCTTGTTGGTACTAACCTTGCTACACAACAAACACCAGGGGCTGGTTCGCAGGTCAGGCGTGGATCGCGCATTACCGTTCAATTTGGCACACCGGCGATGAAATCAACGGCTACGGGAAATGGGTTCAAGTCCGCAAAGCCATTGAGAGTCGCGCAGCCGTCTAAAGTTGCGAAGAAACACGTGAGGCATAGACATTGAAAAAAACAGGGAGAATGGGGTTGAGCGTTTGCCAGCAGATACGAAATTGAGCCAGCCAGACCAAGACGTCCGCAAGGCTTCAGGTCACGCAAATGACGATGTCCCGTCATCGAACGGCAAGTCGCGCCGAGTTCGGGCGAAGAATTTAGCCGAAGTACTTAAGGGGGTCGAAACGATTTCTTCTTTTCCGCCCTCTGCGGAAATCCGCCAAATCGTTTGTGATTCGCGCAAAGTGAAATCGGGTGCAATTTTCTTCGCACTGCGGGGAGCGAAAGAACATGGCCAGGCGTTTATCGCAGACGCCATTCAACGCGGCGCAATCGCTGTGGTGAGCGACGATCCGGTCACCACGGTGGTCCCGCCCGGCGTTATCGCCATTCAAGTTAGAGAAGCGCGCAAAGCTCTCGCCATTGCCTCCGCCAATTTTTACGATCACCCGGGCAACGCGTTGCAACTCGTGGCGGTCACCGGAACCAACGGCAAAACCACCACCACTTCTGTGATTGACGCGATCATCAAAGCTTCCAAATCCAAAACCGGGCTTTTCGGCACCATCGCGTACGAAACGCCCGCCGGCAAATATCCGGCCCCCAACACAACGCCCGAATCGGTTGATCTGCAGGGCTTCCTGGCGGAAATTCGCGACGCTGGGGGAAAATTCGCGGTGCTGGAGGCCAGCTCGCATTCGCTGACCATGGATCGCTTGTGGGGCCTCCATTTCGCGGCCGCGGTCTTCACTAACCTCACGCGCGAGCACATGGATTATCACAAGACTTTTGAGGATTATTTCGCGGCGAAGAAAACTCTTTTCACGGGTACCGGAGCAGACACTCCCGACACGGCAATCATTAACATCGACGATGACTACGGCAAGAAACTCTTGGGCTTGGCCAAAAAGACCGTTACCTACGGACTGGAAAGCGGCGCTGACATCACCACAAAAAAGTTCCAATTAACTTTCAACGGGCTGGCCTTCACGGCGCAAACGTCCAACGGCAAAATCCAGATCACTTCCAGCCTGGTGGGGCGCATCAACGTCTACAACATTCTTGCCGCCATTGGTGCCGCGCAGGCGCTGGGCTTCTCCAATGAAGTGATCGAAACTGGCATACACAATCTAGAAAGCGTGTCTGGCCGATTCCAACGTATCGATCAAGGCCAACCGTACCTGGTCATCGTCGATTACGCGCACACGGACGACGCGCTCCAAAGCCTGATTCGCACCGCGCGCGAACTGAATTCCAAGGGCCGCATCATCACGCTCTTTGGCTGTGGCGGGTCGAAGGACCGCACCAAGCGTCCCGTGATGGGCGAAGTCACCGGGCGGCTCAGCGATCTGACTATCCTTTCCAGCGACAATCCTCGCCAGGAAGATCCGCTGAAAATTATCAGCGACATTATTGTCGGGTTGCAAAAAACCAGCGGCAAATATGTCATCGAGCCGGACCGCGAAAAGGCAATTGGGTTGGCGATGGACGAAGCTCGGGCCGGCGACATTGTTTTGCTGGCCGGAAAAGGGCACGAGAATTACCAGATTCTTGCTGACCGCACGCTGGAGTTTGACGACCGCGAAGTGGCGCGCCGCGCGTTGATCCAGCGCGGCTACAAGGCCTCGGCTGCAACGAACGCGTTACATAAGAACGGGAGCGAGGACACGTAAATTGGCACGCGGCTCGCTCTGTTAGTCGCACGCACAGGAATAGCACGACACGCAGGGCCGAGATTTTTTGCACTACCCGAAACGTGGGGTGCCAGAATGAGAAGTACAACGAAATTCCGGGCTTCTGTACATAAACCAAATCCGCTGAGGACTTTATGCTCTGGACAATTACACAGTTGGCTGCAGCGGTGGGTTCCAAGCCAGGTGGGGCGCTCGATCCCGTGGCCCGGCTGGCCGGCGTCTCGATTGATTCTCGCACGGTACGTCCCGGAGAGCTGTTCTTCGCCATACACGGACCGCGTCATGATGGACACGATCACGTTCCCGCCGCATTGGAGCGCGGCGCGGTGGGGGCGGTGGTGGCCGAAGGGCTGGTATCGCGTTACCCCGGTTGGGTCGCTGACCGCTGTATCCAGGTGGCCGACACCTTCGACGCGCTCAAACAGTTCGCGCAAGCGGTACGCGAAGCGTGGGGCGGGAAAATTGCCGGCGTCACTGGCTCGGTGGGCAAGACCACAACCAAAGAGATTCTCGCATCATTGCTGGGCGCGAAACTACGCGTGCTGAAATCGGAAGGGAATTTCAATAACGAGTATGGTCTACCGCTAACGTTATTCGGGCTGGACGAAACTCATCAAGCCGCGGTGCTCGAAATGGGCATGTCCCGGCCCGGCGAGCTGAAGAGGCTGGCGGCCATTGCGCGCCCGGATGTCGGAGTGGTGACGCGCGTTTCGCCCGCGCATCTAGAATTTTTTATTTCGGTGGATGAGATTGCGCTGGCCAAACGTGAATTGATTGAGGGATTGAACGGCAAGAAGTCCGTGGCGGTGTTGAATGCGGATGATGCGCGGGTGGCGGCGTTTGCTGCTTACGCGCCGGGAAAAGTTTTGACTTATGGCATCGATTCGCCGGCGGATTATCGCGCGGAACAATTGGAAAATCGTGGCGCGTTAGGGTCTGCGTTCACGCTGGTCACGAACGAAGGGCGCGTGCGTTTGGAGATCGCCCTGGCAGGCAGGCACGTGATCGCTAACGCGCTGGCCGCTTTGGCGGCTGCCAGCGTGTGGGGCATTGGGGCGGAGGAAGCTCACGGCGTTTTCGCCAATCTCAAGGCGCCATTTATGCGTGGAGAAATGGTGGCGCTTACCAACGGAGCGGCGCTGATCAATGACAGCTACAACTCCAGCCCTGCGGCGCTGCAGGCTATGACCGCGGTCTTGGCGGCGACGCCCAAATTTCACCGCCGCATTCTTGCTGCGGGAGAGATGCGCGAGCTGGGGCACACCTCCGAGGAACTGCATCGCGAAGCAGGACAATTTGCCGTCCGCACCGGAAAAATCGACTGGATTATCGGAGTCGCGGGAGATGCGGCGCAGATCATCGAAGGCGCGGTGGCCGCGGGACTATCTCGCAAGCACACCAAGTTTTTCCCCACTTCGGAAGAAGCGGCAAAATTCTTGGCCGGTTTCGTCGAATCGGGCGACGTGATGCTGGTGAAAGGTTCGCGTGGCGTCAAGATGGAGCGCATCGTTGATGAGTTGCTCACGCGCTATCCCTCACAGGTGGGTGCTTCACGAGGAGAGGCGCGGCACTAGATGCTTTACTACCTCCTCTACCACACGCTGCAAAAATATTTCAGTCCGCTGAATGTGTTTCGCTACATCACGGTTCGAACCGTGTATGCCAGCCTGACTGGGATGTTTCTGGCGTTTGTATTCGGGCCGTGGCTGATCCGGCAGTTGCGGGAACTGCAGATTGGCCAGTACATTCGCGAAGAGGGCCCGCAGGATCACAAGAAAAAAGCAGGCACGCCGACTATGGGCGGAGTTTTGATTGTGTTGTCGACGGCTGTGCCTACGTTGCTCTGGGCCGATCTGGGCAACGCTTTCGTCTGGCTCGCGCTTTTCTCATTGCTGGGTTTTGCGGCCATCGGATTTATTGATGACTACGCGAAAGTTTCGAAACAACGCAATCTCGGACTTACCAGCGCCAAAAAATTCTCGCTGCAAATTCTGGTCAGCCTGGTGTGCGGCATCGGCTTGCTGGTGCTGGCGACCTGGAGCAAATATTCCACGCAGCTGGTTTTCCCGTTCTTCAAGCGCGTGCATCCCGATTTAGTCATTCATTCCTTGATGACTTCGCCGCATATTTGGCCGCTGGCGTTCCTGCCATTTTTGTTCTTTGTTTCGCTGGTGATTGCGGGGTCATCGAACGCCGTGAATCTTACCGATGGTCTCGACGGTCTCGCGATTGGATGTACCGTCATCGCTGCCGGTGCACTCACGGTGCTAACTTATGTGAGCAGCAATTTTCGTTGGGCAGCTTATCTTGAAATTCAATATATTCCGGGCGTGGGCGAGCTTACCGTCTTTTGTGGCGCGCTGGTGGGCGCGTCGCTCGGTTTTCTTTGGTACAACGCACATCCCGCGGAAGTTTTCATGGGCGATGTGGGCTCGCTTTCCCTGGGCGGAGCGCTAGGGCTGATCGCGGTGATCATCAAGCAGGAAATTTTGCTGTTTTTTATCGGCGGAATTTTTGTCGTGGAGGCGGTCTCGGTTATTTTGCAGGTGGGGTCATTCAAGCTACGCGGCAAACGGATTTTTCGCATGGCGCCGATACATCATCATTTTGAGTTGTTAGGCTGGAGCGAATCCAAGGTGATCGTGCGTTTCTGGATAGTGGCGCTGGTCTTCGCGTTGTTTGCCTTGACTACGCTTAAGTTGAGGTAGTGATCGGATTTTGGCGATGCAGAAAGCTGAAGTAACGGAGAAGGCTTCGAGCTAAGCAATGACAGGCGGATTCGAGCTGCGCGGGAAGCACGTTCTGGTCATCGGACTGGCGCGCACCGGTATTGCTACGGCGCGTTTTTGCGCGGAGCATGGCGCGACCGTTACGGCCACGGACACGCACTCCGAAAGCGAACTTGGGGCGGAGGCGCTCAGCTTGCGCGAAGAGGGCGTCACGCTGGAATTAGGCACGCATCCGGAAACTGCTTTGCCGCATCAGGATTTGGTAATTCCGAGTCCGGGTGTTCCGGCGGACGCTCCGCTGTTGCGCTCGGCGCGACAAAAAAATATTACCGTGTGGAGCGAAATCGAACTGGCCGATCGCTTTCTCGACGGGCGGCTGATTGGCATCACCGGTTCGAACGGCAAGACCACCACCACCTCATTGGTGCACCACATTTTGCGGGTCGCGGGTTTCTCCAGCATAGTGGCCGGTAACATCGGGACGCCGCTGATCTCTCGGGTGGCGCTCTCGAGTGCCGATACCATTACCGTAGCGGAGCTCAGCAGTTTTCAGTTGGAGCTGATTGAAACGTTTCATGCGGATATCGCCGTGCTGCTGAATCTCACTCCTGACCATCTGGACCGCCACAAAACAATGGAGGCTTATGCGGCGGCCAAGGCGCGCTTGTTTGAAAATCAAACCAAAAGCGATTTCGCGGTGTTGAACGCGGATGATCCTGCGGCGACGCGCCTGGCGCCGAAGCGGCCACAGCTTTACTGGTTCAGCCGCAAACGGGAAGTGCTGCAAGGCGCATATTTACGCGGGGAAGAAATTGTTTTTCGCACCAGCAAGCAGGTGGAAGTGTTGCTGAAGCGCGAACAAATTTCGCTGCCAGGTGCGCACAACCTTGAAAATGTATTAGCCGCCGTTACCGCCGCGCGCCTGGAGCGGGTGCCTGTTTCGGCCATTGCTGAAGCGGTGCGTACTTTCCCGGGAGTAGAGCATCGACTGGAATTTGTGGCCGAAATCGGCGGAGTCCGCTATTACAACGATTCGAAAGCGACCAATGTGGATGCGGCCTTGAAAGCGCTGGAGTCATTTCCAGGAAGAGTGCTGATCATTCTTGGGGGCAAAGATAAGGACAGCGATTATGCAGTGCTTCAGCCTGTGCTGCGCGAAAGAGCCGTCCTGGCTTTGTTGATTGGGGCGGCAGCGGAAAAAATTGAGCAGCAGATCACTGGCAGCGTCGCGTTGGAGCGCGCCGGCACACTGGAACGCGCCGTGGAAATCGCTTCGCAAGCTGCGCGGCGTGGTGATGTCGTGCTGCTCGCGCCGGCCTGCGCAAGCTTCGACCAGTTTGAAAATTACGAGCATCGTGGACGCGTGTTTAGAGAATTGATCAAGCAACGCGAGCAAGCTTCCGCATCCGATGCAGCGAAACCAGAAGGAAAGGCGAACAAGAGTGCCGAGACGGCTTGAAAACGATCCCTGGCTGTTCGGCGTAACGCTGGCGCTGTGCCTGCTTGGCGCGGTGATGGTGTTTTCGGCTTCGGCGGTCACTGCCGAACAGCACTACGGACGCTCTTATATTTTTCTCTTGCGCCAGGCCGCTTGGCTGGTCATTGGCCTTTTTGGAATGTTTGCGCTGATGCGCCTGGACTACCGGCGTTTGCGGGAGAGCAAAGTTGTTTATACGGCTCTCGGCCTGGTGTTTTTGATGCTGGTGGGGGCGTTCTTTCTGGACAAATCGCATGCTACGCACCGGTGGATCAAGTTCGGTCCAGTTGGGATTCAGCCGTCGGAGTTGGCGAAGCTCGCGGTGATTTTGTATCTCGCGTGGTTTCTCGACAGAAAGCGTCGCAGCGCTTCAAAGATGGAATTCTGCAAACATGATTTTGTGCAAACGATTTTGCCTGCACTGGCGCCTATTCTTTTGTGCGTCGGCGTGATTTTGTTGCAGCCCGACCTGGGCACGGCTGTGGACATTGTAGTGATCGCCACTGCCATTTTGTTCGTCGCAGGCCTTTCCTGGAAGTGGATTGCCTGCGGCCTCGCGGGCGCGCTTCCGATCCTTTATTTGCTGATCACCCACGTCTCGTATCGCCAGGCGCGGCTCATGGCGTTTCTCAATCCGGCATCCGACCCGCAAGGCTCGGGATTTCAGTTGCTACAATCCTTGATAGCGGTGGGTTCGGGCGGATTCAGCGGCGTTGGGTTGATGGAGAGCAAACAGAAATTGTTTTATCTGCCGGAAGCGCACACCGATTTTATTTACGCCGTGATTTGCGAAGAGCTGGGTTTCATCGGCGCGATGCTGGTGATTGGTCTGTTTGTGGTTTACGGCTGGCGGGGGTTGCGCGCCGCGTTCACCGCGCCCGATGGATTTGGCCGGCTGTTGGCGCTGGGAATTACTGCCATGGTTATCAGCCAGGCGCTGATTAATTTTGCGGTCGTCCTGGGCATGGTGCCCACCAAGGGAATTCCGCTGCCCTTCGTGAGTTATGGCGGTTCGAGTTTGCTGGTGATGCTGCTGGCAACAGGCGTGCTCCTGAATATCAGTCAGCAGGCCACCGAGCAGTGAGCATTGCCGGCATGAAAACGTTTTGTGTGGCACGGGTTTTTATCGCATGGGCATGAAGCTATTAATCGCGGGCGGCGGGACGGGCGGGCATGTTTTTCCGGCGATGGCTATCGCGCGCGAGTGGTTGTCACGCGGGAGCGACAGGGAAGTGGTGCTGGTCGGCACAACACGCGGAATCGAAATGAAACTGGTGCCGCAAGCCGGGCTGCCGCTCGAAACGCTGCGTGTTGCGGGACTAAAAGGCAAGGGCGGAAGCACGCTGCTCAGAAATCTGTTCAAACTCGTGCCCGCAATGCTTGACGCTGCGCGAGTATTCAAGAAACACAAACCCGTCGTGGCCTTTGGCGTGGGCGGATATGCCGCGGGACCGATGTTGCTGACCACCTGGCTGCGCGGAATTCCCAATGTGATCTTCGAACCCAATGCCGAACCAGGGTTCACCAACAAAACGTTAGCGCGCATTTCTACCCGAATCGCCACCGGATATGAAATTTCTGCGCGGACCTGGGGAGAGAAAGCGGTAGTCACCGGATGTCCAGTGCGCGCGGAATTTCTAACCATCGCGCAACGCATTCCTCAAAAACCATTGCGCGTGCTGATCACCGGAGGCAGCCAGGGCGCGTTGCCCGTGAATCGCGCGTTTGTCGACGCCATGAATTTTCTGGCCACCAGAAAAAATGAAATGAACATCGTGCACCAGACCGGCGAGCGCGACTACGATGCAGTGCGCACTGCGTACGCGCGGCACGAAATTCTCGCTGAGGTCGTGCCTTTCCTTGGCAACATGCCGGAACGTTTCACATGGGCGGACATTATTGTGTGCCGCGCGGGCGCCATCACCGCCGCGGAAGTCGCGGCCGCCGGACGCGCCGCGATTTTTATTCCATTTGGCCGCGCCACCGACAGCCATCAACTGCGCAATGCTCAGGAAATGGCCAGGCAGGGCGCGGGCCGGGTGATCACCGAAGCGGAACTGACCGGTGAGCGCCTGAGCAAAGAAATTTTCGCGCTGGTCGATGAGCCGTTACAAATCGAACGCATGTCGACGGCCGCGCGCAAGCTCTCGTGGCCCAACGCCACGCGCGACATCGTGAATCTGATCGAAGAAGCCGCGGGTAGCGCGCCTTCACCAGCGATGGTCCGCACCGCAGCGGGCAGCTCGAGCGTTTCCACTCGCGCGGTTTCCACGCCGGACCGGGAGAAGGTCGCGCCATGATGGTCAGCTTCCGAAATTTTCAACGCATTCACCTGGTGGGCATAGGCGGCATCGGCATGAGCGGCATCGCCGAAGTACTTCTGACGCTGGGCTATTCTGTCTCCGGATCCGATAGCAAGCCTTCGGCTATCACCGAGCGGCTCGCCAAACTTGGCGCCACAATCTTCGATTCGCATGAAGCTATCAACGTCGATGGCGCGCACGTGGTGGTGACCTCTTCCGCGATCGTCGCCAGCAATCCCGAAATCATCGAAGCGCACAAAATGAAAATCCCGGTGATTCCGCGGGCCGAGATGCTGGCTGAATTGATGCGCCTGAAATATGGCATCGCCGTCGCCGGAGCCCACGGAAAAACAACCACCACCTCCATGGTGGCTTCGGTTTTGGCGGCAGCGCATCTCGATCCCACGTTCGTCATCGGTGGCCGCGTGAATCAGGCGGGCACCACCGCAAAGCTGGGCAAAGGGGATTACTTCGTCGTCGAAGCCGACGAAAGCGACCGCAGCTTTCTCTTGCTCGCGCCGGTGGTCGCGGTGGTCACCACCATCGACCGCGAGCACCTCGATCAATACACGTCGCTCGAAGACATTCAGGACGCCTTCATCCAATTCGTGAACCGCGTGCCCTTCTACGGCGCGGCCATACTGTGTCTCGACGAGGTCAACGTGCAGGCCATCGTACCGCACATCAAGCGGCCCATTATTACGTACGGCACGTCCAGCCAGGCCGACCTGGTCATCAGCGACATAAAACTGGAAGGCCTGGTTAGCGAGTTTAAGATCACTTTTAAAGGCGAAGCGCTCGGCAGTTTTCGGCTGCCAAACCCGCCAGGAATTCACAACGTGCGTAACGCCGCCGCCGCAGCTGCCGTGGCCTTGTACCTCAGCGTGCCGGTCGAGCTAATCCGCGATGGCCTGGCAAAATTTTCCGGTGTTGGCCGCCGCTTCGATATCAAAGGCGTGGCCAACGACATCACCGTCATCGACGACTACGGACATCACCCGGTGGAAATTCGCGCCACACTGGAAGCCGCTAAAATTTGCAAATTCGATCGCCTACTGGTGCTGTTCCAGCCGCATCGCTATTCGCGCACGCAGCATCTCTGGAATGAATTCTGCAGCGCGTTCAATCTAGCCGACGTTCTGGTACTGACCGACATTTATCCCGCCAGCGAAGTGCCCATCGAGGGGATCACCAGCGAGGCGCTGGGCAACGCCATAGGCAAAGCCGGCCACAAACACGTTTTTTATTACCCGTCCATGCAGACGGGCATCGAGCGCCTGCTCGCGGAAGCCCGGCCCGGCGACGCCATCCTCACCATCGGCGCAGGCAGCGTCAGCCGTGCCAGCAACGAAATTCTCGCGTTACTGCGAGCGGAGCGCTCAGCGCAACATGCGTATTGAGGACAAAAAAGTACTGGCGGCGTTGGAGGAGCTTGGCGTCGATCTGAAAAGCGATGCTTCGCTCACGGACATCACCTACCTGGGCATCGGCGGCACTACTGATCTTCTGCGTCTCACGCGCCATGAATCGATTCCCCAGGTGGTGAAGCTGCTGGAAGCCAATGGCATCCCCTTTAAATTTATCGGCGGCGGCTCGAACCTGTTGGTGGCCGACAACGTGCTCCCGTGGGTGGTGATGCAACTCGCGCAACCGGACCCTGACGTGGTCATCGAGGGAAACATCGCTACCGTGGATGCCGCCGCTGATCTGGGCAAAACTGTAACTTTGTGCGCCAAGCACGATCTTGGCGGGATGGAAGGTCTGATCGGAGTTCCCGGCACGGTTGGGGGCGCACTGCGGATGAATGCCGGCGCCTACGGAATCCAGATTGGGAACTATGTACGGGAGGTAAAAGTTTATCGCGGCGGCGCGCGGATTATCGAAACTTTGAAGGGCGACCAAATTTCCTTCGAATACCGGCATACATCTTTTGCACCGGATGATATGATGCTCGCGGTGAAGCTGGAACTTCCCTCCAAACCATTCCGCGAAATTCTCCAAGGGATTCGTATCTGTAACGAAAAACGCCGCGCAAGCCAGCCTCTCGGCCAGAAAAGCGCCGGCTGCATTTTCAAGAATCCTCCCGGAGCGTCCGCAGGGCGCATGATCGATGAGCTTGGACTGAAAGGCCTGAGCGTTGGCGACGCGCGGGTCAGCGACCGCCACGCAAATTTCTTCGTGAACGCCGGAAGAGCCACCGCAAAAGATATGCTTGCACTGATCGCTGACGTTCGCGAGCGGGTGCAGAAAGCCTACGGATTCGAACTGGAGAACGAGGTGGTGGTATGGAACGCGTAAAGACCATCACCGGGAATAAATCGGGTCTCGCGGAGGCTGAATCTTACCGTCCGGAATTGCTCACCGATGAAGAACCACGTTACTTGCGGCGTCAAAGGCCGGTGGAAATTCGCCGCAAGAAATTTGCCGGACGTGGCTGGTCTTTTTACCGCAAGGTGGCGATTTTGAGCGTGGCCGGCATTGCCAGCGTCACCGTAGTTATTGGTGGCGTGCGCTTTCTGTTGTACTCGCCGCAGTTTGCGCTTACAAAACCCGATCAGATCGATCTCACCGGCAACAAAATTGTTTCGCGCGAATCGGTCCTCAAACAATTTTTACGCGACCGCAATCACAGTGTGTTGCAAATCCCCCTCGACAAGCGCCGCAGCGAACTCGAGCAATTGCCTTGGGTGGAGTCCGCCAGCGTGCAGCGCATTCTGCCGAATCGCATTCGCGTAGAACTTTACGAGCGCACCCCGATCGCATTCGCGCGCACCGGCAACGCACTTTATCTAATCGACGCGCACGGCGTAATTCTTGATCGGCCCGAAGGCGAAGACTGGCATTTCCCCATAGTGAGCGGCGTTCCCGAAGAACTTCCGCGTGACCAACGCGAAAAGCGCATGCAGATGTATCAGGACTTCATGAAAGCGATCGAGTTGGTGCGCTCCGGCTCATCCGATCAGGTCAGCGAAGTCGACCTGAGCAGCGCGCGAGATTTTCGCGCGGTGATGGTCGGCCTTGCGGGTCCCACTGATCCGCAGGCGGTTACGATTCATTTTGGCGGCGGAGATTTTGCCGCTAAATATCGCATGCTAGTCGAAAATTTCTCACAATGGCAGGCCAATGCAGGCCATGTGCGGTCAATCGATTTGCAGTATTCTCGGCAAGTGATCTTGAATCCCGACTCCAGCGCGGGGGTAGCGGTCGCGAAAGCCAGGTAGTGCAGGCAGGAGCATAGCGTTGAGCAAGAAAGATAAATACATCGTCGGGCTGGATATTGGCAGCACAAAAACCTGCGTGATGATTGCTGAAATGGACGAAGAGCAGGTAAATTTTCTCGCTCTGGGCGCCGCGGAATCCAAGGGCCTGCGCAAAGGCCTGATCGTCAATCTGGATTCGACGGTGAGTTCGATTCGCCGCGCGGTGGAAGAAGCCGAGAGTGTGGCGAACGTTCCGGTGGAGTCCGCGGTAATCGGCGTGGCTGGCAATCATGTGCGCGGGGTGAACAGCCGCGGCGGAATTACTTTGGGCACTCGTCAGCGGGATATCGAACGCGAAGATGTTCGCCGCGCCATCGACGCTGCTCGAAATATTTCGCTTCCTGATGACCGCGAAGTTCTTCACGTGTTGCCGCACGAATTTCGCGTGGACGCGCAGGACGGCATCCGTGATGCGATTGGCATGATTGGCCATCGCCTGGAAGCTAACGTTCACGTAGTCACTTCGTCGGTGGCCGCCACGCAGAACCTGGTTACTGCGGCAAACAAAGCTGGCATCTTGATCAGCGACACGGTGCTCGAGCCACTGGCTTCCGCGGAATCCTGTTTGACTCAGGATGAACGCGATCTCGGATGCTGCCTGCTCGACATCGGTGGCGGCACCACTGAATTGATTGTTTACGGCGGCGGAGTCGTTCGCCACACCAGCGCCGTTCCCATTGGCGGCGACCATTTCACGAACGATCTCGCAGTGGGATTGCGCACACCGATTCCCGAGGCGGAAAAAATCAAGCGCCGCAACGGTTGTGCCACCTCCGACCTTTTGCGACAGGATGGCGCCATTGAAATTGCCAGCGTAGGCGACCGTCCGCCGCGCACTATTTTTGCGCGCGCCCTGACAGACATCATCGAGCCGCGCGCGATGGAATTGTTGGCCATGATTCGCGACGATCTGCGCCGCGCCGGCCTGGAAACGCAAATCCCCGCGGGATTTGTGCTGTGCGGTGGCGGAGCGCGGCTCTACGGCTTTGATGAACTCGTCGAGCAATCGCTGCACCTGCCGGTGCGCATCGCGGAGCCCAAGGGTTTGGCTGGTCTGCCGGAGCAGGTAGCGCAGCCGGAATATGCAACCGTAATTGGTCTGGTGATGTACGGCGCGAAAGCGCGGCGCAACACGCCGCAACGCGCTGGAAATTTAGTATCTAAATTGAAAGCTATGTTTGCCGGAGCTTCGTGAACCTGCCCGAACGCTGCGCGGTAAATGTGGAGAATGTCGAGGGGAAAGCATGCCAATAAGGGAAGCGGGAATCCGCATGAGCTTTAGCGAGGAGCTGCAGCCGGCGAAAATAAAAGTGATCGGAGTGGGTGGCGGCGGGTGCAACGCTGTCAATCGCATGATCCGCGCCAAGGTTGAAGGCGTCGAATTCATTACCGCGAATACTGATCTGCAGGCGCTGAAGCTTTCGCAGGCTCCGGTGAAGCTGCAGCTTGGCGCGAAGTTGACGAAGGGTCTCGGCGCGGGAGCCAATCCCGAAGTCGGCCGTAAAGCGGCGCTGGAAGACACCGAGAAAATCATCGAAGCGCTGGAAGGCGCCGACATGATTTTCATCACCTCTGGTCTTGGCGGAGGCACCGGCAGCGGCGCTGCGCCAGTGGTAGCTTCACTCGCGAGTGAATTGGGCGCGTTGAGCGTGGCGGTGGTTACCAAGCCGTTCGCGTTTGAAGGCCGGCGAAGAATGCTGCAAGCCGAGCAGGCTTTAGAGGAACTGATTGGCGCGGTGGATACCGTCATCGTGATCCCCAACGAACGCTTGATGGAAACCGTCGAGCGCGGCACCAGCTTTTTCGATGCGTTTCGAATTGCTGACGACATTTTGCGCCAGGCAGTGCAGGGAATTTCGGACATTATTACCGTGCCCGGAATTATCAATCGCGATTTTGCCGATGTGAAAGCCATTATGTCCGGCCAGGGTTATGCGGTGATGGGCACCGCTGTGGCGACGGGAACGAACCGCGCTGTGGATGCCGCCAATCGCGCCATCGCCAGCCCACTGCTGGAAGACAATTCCATTCAGGGCGCGCAGGGCATCCTTATCAATATCAGCGGCAGCTCCAGCCTCACGCTGCATGAAGTTCACGAAGCTTCCAGCGTCATTCAAAAAGCCGCGCACGAGAACGCCAATATTATTTTTGGCGCGGTGCAAGATGACGCCATGAAAGACACCATCAAAATTACGGTTATCGCCGCGGGCTTCAAAGACGCCAACAAAAAGAATATCCATCAGAAGCCGTCCTTCCTGGCGAAAACCTGGAAGGCCGCGCCTGAAGTGCAGGAAGTGAAAATCACGCAGCATGTGCAGGAAGAAGCGCCGCCACCAGCGCCGCCGGCACCGGTCGTACATCACGCGCAGGTGCAGCAGCCAGCTCGCGAAGTGCACCAGGACGTTGACGATCTGGACGTGCCGACATTCCTGCGCCGCCAAGCTGCGCAAAAGGCCTGAGCGTTCACAGTATTCAGCTTGGTTTTTTAACTCGGATTTAAAAAGGGGCGCATCCCAATGCGCCCTTAATTTTGCGGCCCGAGCGAAGGAAATTATTCACAGAGAACCGCGAGCCTCCGAGCCATCGCGCGCACTTCTTTTTCAAACTGTAGGTAGTCCGTTGGAGGGTGAGGGAACACGCTGCTCAATCCGGAATGGAATTCCCGCGCGCCTGTTGCCGCGGCGATCTGCAAAATATTTCTCATATTGATGCCGGCTCCGGCAACAATCGTGACCTGGTCTGCCACCGTAATAAGCATCGCGATATTGTCGATGCCTTCAAGAGCGCTGGCCGATCCACCCGACGTAAGAATACGGCAAGCGCCCGACTGCGAGACATCTTCGAGCGCTTGCGAAAAATCCGCACAGGAATCGAACGCGCGATGAAATGTCACCGGCAAGGGTTGAGCAAGCGCAACCACTTCGCGGGTGCGTTCAATATCAACCGAGCGATCCGGCCTCAAAATACCGAAGACCAATCCGTCGGCTCCTGCATCCTTGGCCGCGGCAATGCTGTTCTTCATCTCCGCAAATTCAGACGCTGAATAAACAAAGTCACCGCCGCGCGGGCGGATCATCACAAAAATGGGAATTTGGATTTGCTGCCGCACTGCGTGGATCAACGCAGGATCCGGAGTTAGGCCGCCAACGGAAAGATCGCAGCAAAGCTCAATGCGATCGGCGCCGCCACGCTCCGCAGCCGCGGCGGCTTCAACAGATTCAACCGATATTTCCAGCAGGATTTTTTTCTTCACTGACCGTGAAGAACATCATACCGCGCGATCACAAATCCGAGAGCCGAGCCCACAAAAACGTCGGAGGGAAAATGCGCGCCAGTGGTTACTCGTGAGAACGCGATGGCAGTGGCGGCCGCATAAGCGAGATATGGAACCCAGCGATGTTCCTTATAGCGTCGCGCGAAAACCGTGCCCACGGAAAAGGCCATCAAGGCGTGGCCGGAAGGGAAGCTGGTGCCCTTGCCGAAGAATGATGAATTGCTGTGAAAGAAGGTATCGTTATAGGGACCCGCCACGGGAAGTTCCGTGGGGCGCTGGCGCCGTGCAATGGCTTTCATGACCACCATGAGAATAGCGTCATCCGCGACCGCTTCGCCTGCGAAAAGCGCGGAGCCCTGGTCGTAAGAATCGTGGCGAACCAGGCTCACGCCGTAAAAAACCGCCGGCACCACAGCGATGGCCGCGCCTGTTCCGGTGGTGCTGAACACTTGATTGAAACCGTGGAAATCCGTGGTTTGGCGGAAGTGCGGCATAGTCTGCGGATCGGTAGCTATAAAGACCGCTGTGCCGCCGGTAATAAATAAGGCTGGAAGCCAGTGGCGTCCCTGGCCGAGTTCTAAAGGGAACAGCCACATGTCTTTTTGGTCGTGCAGAAAATTCATCGGCAATTTGCGTAGCGATACATCGCGGTCTGCGCCTGGATTTTCTTTAGATGGTGGCGGGAGCGGGACGCTCGCTGGAGCTGCTGCGTTCGATGGTGAAGACTCGGAAGAGGAATCCAGGGCCGGATAATCCGGCAGCACATAGTCAGGATTGATACCGCTGGCTACATTTTCTGCGGCGAGATCGGAAACAGGAGCTGTCGCGGGAATTGCTGCGGAAACAGTAGCGTGTTGCTCGGCAGACGCGACTGCCGGCAGAGCTAAAAGACAAAGAATCGCCGCCAGGCAATGGCTTTTGAAGCGGCCTAAATAGACCATCGAAATGTCTCCTGCGATCGGGACGGGATGCGCTGGATGCGAAGAATAACGCGAGAGCGGAGGGGGGACTCTACACGGATTACTTTAGCAGCTGAAATTAAAATGCGGGGTTAAGATTAACGATTTTTTAGGTTTAGCTGCGAACTTCTATATCCAACCGAGCGACGCAAATGCGGTGATGGATGCGCACCCCAGCGCCACGCCGAGCACCACGCCGGCCAGCACGTCGCTGAGGAAATGCATGCCCAGCACAATACGCGAGAAACCAATGCTTATGGCTAAAAAGAACAGCGTGCCTTCCAGTACCGGATAAAAATAACTCAGCACCAGCGCGATGGAGAACGCCGTCATGGTGTGCCCGGAAGGAAAAGAGAATTTATCCGGCGGCAAAACTTTTGACCAGCAGTGCGGCTCAAATTGACACGGACGCATGCGATGGCTCAAATGTTTGAGAGCTTTGAAAATCAGCACTCCGATAAGGGCGGCGGAACCCGCTGCGCCAACCGCCGCAAGACGCTGCGGCCCGCCCCAGGCCAGCAGCATGATTCCGACTCCGTACCATAGCCAACCATCACCCAGGCGCGTCGACAGAATCATCCAGATGCGAAACCATCGCGGCGCACGCCAGCGGTTCATCTGCCGCATGACCCGATGGTCGCGGTTTTCGATGAAGCCCCACAGCATGCGCGTTACAGTCACGGCCTTACCTCATGCAGAAGTGCCTAACGAGGGCCCGAGAGACGATGCCAACGGAATGCCAAACGGAAAATGTTCCGGAATCAAATTATCCGCGCGTGGTGGGACATCCCACAAGCGTTTCGTGCGTTTTTCGGAATTGTCCAGAATGGCCGACCATTTCCGGCAGAAACGAATTTCATTCAGCCAATGCCCGGCGGTAAAAAATGGCACGAGCACCGCCAGCGGTGAAATTGCCAGCGTCCAGGGCTTTTCGTGCAACAGGGAATTGACGATGCTGAAGACGTCGGCGGTGAGCTTGGCGTAGCCGCCGTGCACGCCGTGTATGCGGCCGCGTCCTTGCATGAGTCCCGCGAAGAATTCGTCCACGGTACGTGCGCCGGGAACTTCCGTATGCGTTAGACCGACTCCCGCAATGGCGTGGGAGTCGCTGCCGGCAATGGCCACTTTTCCAAAACGTGCCGCGAGATTGGCGGCGTCCTTATTGGCTTTCGCGCACATCTGGCCGTTGCGCGCTTCCAGCGCTGGAACATAAGAAGCGAACCAGTCGAAATCGTGTTCGTCGCGGCGCCCGGTCAGACCGGAAAAAACGTGGTTCACACTGAAGAAAAGTTTGCGCTCGGTGAGATACATCATCAGGGAAATGAAGTCGTTGCGGCGGCGCTGAATCTCCACATGGTCGCGTTCGCGAATGTCGTAAACGCCGATATGTACCTCGGTGCCGGTAGGCATCCGCACGGTGACCTCTTCACTGAGAAAGAAGTCAGGATACTTGCGTAGAACTTCGGCGGCGTCGATGGAGTCATGGTCCGTGATGGTCACGATAGCCATTCCCAGCTTTTTGAGGCGTTTATACACCTCGGCGGCGTCGTTATAGGATTCGCGGCAAATGCGGTTCAGAACCGGCGTACTGCACATGCCGGAAGCCACAGAGTGCACGTGAAGGTCGCATCGCATACGAGTATGATTCCGCAACGATATGAACAGGCTGTGAAGAGGCTGCGAATTGTGTATGAACGTTGCCTTAGAACTAATTGAACACAAAAGGCTTACTGGGTTATCCACATGGCATAGTGG
>Ga0210409_10001980_pt1 | contig 25353 bp, 14 predicted proteins | sample IncBWH17MmetaG_FD_161649 | JGI IMG/M metagenome (GOLD analysis project Ga0210409, IMG submission 161649) | Forest soil microbial communities from Barre Woods Harvard Forest LTER site, Petersham, Massachusetts, United States - Inc-BW-H-17-M | ecosystem: Environmental > Terrestrial > Soil >...
TCCCCACTGCTGCCTCCCGTAGGAGTCTGGACCGTGTCTCAGTTCCAGTGTGGCCGGCCAACCTCTCAGTCCGGCTACCGATCATTGCCTTGGTGGGCCGTTACCCCGCCAACAAGCTAATCGGCCGCGGATCCCTCTACTGGCGCCTTGCGGCTTTGAATGCAACGGCATGTGCCATCGCATTGTTATGCGGTATTAGCCCAATTTTCACTGGGTTATTCCCCACCTGAAGGAAGGTTATCCACGTGTTACGCACCCGTTCGCCACGGATGTATTGCTACACCCGTTCGACTTGCATGTGTTAAGCACGCCGCCAGCGTTCGCTCTGAGCCAGGATCAAACTCTCGTTTGAAACCTGATGTTACGACCGTGAATGCCTAAGCACCCACGACCGGAACGAACTGTTAAATCGCTCGGTTTTCTCAAGCCGCCACCGCACTCGCTACTGAGCGCAACATCCTCTACTCCGAAGAGTAGGCGGCGTGTCGCGCCGTAGCCGTAGGCGAAGGCGGAAAAACCAAACGGGTTCTGGCATGTATCATCCGATTGTCAAAGAGCAGGTACTCCCAGGCCAGCTGGAAGGACTACAGACAAACGCCAATACTAGCGAATCCCCGGCCCCAAGTCAACCAAAGAAACCAACAAAATCTGATAACACTTTCCGCCCTGTGGATTTCATATGCATCGCGCGACTGTCATCCCGAACGCCGGCTTCGCGGAGGGATCTGCTGTTGATCTTCATTGGCCTTGCCGGCTCTCTCTGTCGCAGCATCCAGACATTCCGGAAACATGTGTCGAGTAGAAAAATTTAAACAACAAGTCATCTCATAAATGGCTTTTCGTCAGGGCACGGCTGCACTTGTCCCGAGCGGAGCCGAGGGAGCCGTGCCGAAAAGCCCCGTGATTTCAGGGGTTTCAGCCCCTGGGGTCCCGTTGATCGTCCGCGAGGGAATGTATGAGATAGCTTGAATTCATTGTTGTGGAGGATGCGCGAATTCTACTTCCGGGATGTGACGAGTAGAAAACTGGAGGCATGGAGGCAGGCCGTTCGTCCGTACCGTCATCCTGAGTCCGCCGCGGCGGACGAAGGCTCTCTCTCCTCCATCGTATCGCCCCCACCGCGCAAGGCCGGCCCACCGCTGTCAATTCGCATACTCCCCCGAGGGGGGCCGTTTGTATCGATTAGAAAGCACCACCGTCCTTTGTTTTGAGTGGGCTACGGCGATTTCTATTCGCCAGGTGTAGCGATTAGAATTGCCCCGTTTCCGTTGCCCCGCTGATCTGTCCGCGACGTGCATCCTACAATTCCCCCAGCCTACTCTGGCGCAGGGAAACGCAGCGGTCAATGGTACGCCCGTTACATTCTGCTTCTGCCCAAATGGACCGCTGCCGCGAAAGTCAAAGCGAGGATCTAGCCCACCCGAACTCAGAAGCCTTTGCGCCTCCGGAGGAGTGCGGCGATTGAAGGGCTATCGGCCATCCCCGGAAAATAATCTTGAAGAACGTTTTGGCTCTTTAGCGCTACGGCAATGACCATCAGGGCCAAATGGGACAGTTCGTCAGGCTTCTTTAGTTCTTCGGTTGCGAAGAACTTGACCGCTTTTCGGTAGGCTGCTTTTTCCACGAAGCCCTTAAGCAATTTCGCAGAGCCGAGTTTGCAATCCTTCAGCGCAGCGACACATGTGGCTTCCATTCTCGGTGGAAACGGTTGGCCGAGCTCTCCCGCCTCCCGCCAACTAACATTTGTCGGAAATTTGAATTCGAGAAAACCTAAAAGGCGAACCGTATCGAAACCTCTTTGAGTGTCTAAGCCCTCAGCATATCGTAGCCGGAACACATCTATCATGTTGTCCCTCTCTCGCCGCAACGACGCGAATTCCTTGGCGAGCATTTCCAGTGTCCCAGCGATTGCCGCGAACCTACGCACCACCATGTCTGGGTGCTGTATTCCGGATTTGAACACGATCTCGTGTTCCGCCTCTGCCCAGGCGTGCTCAAGAATGCTTCTCACTTGAAGCTCAAACCAGAAGCCATTGAGGCAAGCATAGCTGCTCTTTTGAGTCTCGCGATTTTTCAATCGTGCGATTATATGGACAGAGCTGTAACCAAAAGCCCTCAATCCCAGCGCCATTCTCTTGTCGACGGATTTACTTGGATTGATCTCGATATATGGACGAAGCAAATCAACGACTCGATCGACATCCTCCGAATAATAGGTAATGACGCGAACGCCGACCTGATCTGTCAATTGAGTTTGCGGACGGTAGTATCGCTTCCGAAGCAGTTTCAGTTGCACAGAAGCTGGATCTTTAGGACGTGCCTCGATTTTGTGAATTTCAAGTTGCGAGTCTTGAAGAATTGCACTGATGAATTTCGCGGCGGCCTCTGCTTTAAGTTTGTAATCATTGAATGCAGCACGATACTTCTTAAGGAACTTCCTCCGGACGGTCGCCCTCGTTGGCATTGCACTCAAGCGTTCCGAATGATTAAGGCAAGTATTTCAATTCGTGTTTTCCGTGGCCCGATGTTGTCTGTCTGACGACTGGCCGCCAAGACATACTTGGCCGCCTCGCCCGTTGGTTCGGCAGCAAGGGTGCGAGCTTCAAATGCGCGGAGCGCATCACCGGCGGACCGCGGAGTTATTGCTCGCAATTTCTTGCCCTGCTGCGATACCTCGTCCACAGCGCCGACGAGTCCGTACAGGTCCACGGGCTTTCTGAATCTGTGGGTTCGCAGTTCGGGAAGCGCGGTCGTTATGCATTGGAGATACGACTTCAGGCGGGACTCCACGGAGTGCCCAGCAGGAAACGAGTCTCGATACTCCCCGTAGTAAAGGTCAATAGCTTTCTTCTTGTCCTGGGGTCCCTCCACCAAAAGGATTGTGAGCTCCGCGACGAACTCTTGCACGCGCATCCGGCGTCGTTGGTTCTCGCTGAAAATTCGCGCCTCGGTCCAGAACGCGAGTTTAGAAATATGGTCTACAAAGTCTCTGAAAGCTCCCTTCTCTTTGGCATTTCTAAGCTCCTGATGAGAGAGTCTTACGACATACCGGTTCATTCTGTCGAACATGTCAATTATGTCCGCTTCGGTATATCCTGATAGTTCTTCAATAGTTAGGTCATAGTTGAGGATTTCTCGCTTCTGATTTTCAGTCAGCGCCTCGAATTTCTTCCTGTAGTAAGGTTTCCCTTTGCTTTGCGAAAGTACGAATCGATTTTCCAAGAATTCAAAAATCGCGCGTAGCCTCTGCTGCCCGTCAACGACCGTATAAACCGTTCGTCCGGTTTGCGCTGAGACACTGCGTTGAAAAAATAGCGGTGGTATTGGACGATTAGCGAGAATCGTGTCGATCAGATAAGCCTTGGCGACTAGCGGCCATACGTTATCCCTCTGAAATTCTGAGGCGAGTGTCAGTTGAGTGTCTTGGTAAAGCTGATATAGAAGCGCAATGTCTTTTGGTGTTACGGAAATCTTTTCAGGCAAGTCGAAATCCTCCGGACCCTTTCATCAAGGATCTTCGCGCGGCGTGCCAACGCCGTGTGATCTGTTCATCCCACAGCGGCCGCTCATAGGCGCCAATGATACCACTGCGGTTGATAACGGTGCGGTTCATTCTGCAGGATCGATTGGGCTGCAACATTTGTCGTAGGAATCTGAAATCTAAAGGAGGGGCAAGGCCCCCAGTCTGGTTCCCTTGAAAAGTAAACGTCCCGCTGGCGCATGGCTCCAATCATCAATGACTACCTGAGTCGGGCCGAGCGCCGCCGTCAACAGAAGCTGATTCCGCTGTGCTCGCGAGGAGAGCATTAGCCGGAAGGATGGATGATGGCGAGGCGCGGAACATCTTCGAAGTGCTCGTAGTCGCGACCGCGGTACACCAGTGCATGCCGGGCCAAAGAAAAACTTGGCGAACACCCCCATCATTATGTTGACTTTATAGGTAGCATATGGTAACGTAGTGAATATGAATACTGTTCCCCCACTCTATCCTGCACCTCGCGCCCCATGGCTCGAGGCGGCGCTGTAACCAACCCTTCGCGGACCCTCAGTCTCGACTCTACAGTTTTCTACTCGCAACATCCCGAAAGTAGAATTTCGCCCAAGCTCATGAAAAACATAGGCTTAAAATTTTCTACTCGCAACAGATCTGGCTTTTCCAGGATTTCGTGCTGGACTGAAGAATTCATTCTCATTTTCTTCGCCGGCGAAAGGAGCGCTGGCGCCTCGAACCTGTCCCCCTTCCGGCCTACAAAACCCCCGAAAACTGCGATAAGCTCGCGCGCGCAATTACAGGGACTTCGCGCGTACCATCCGGGGAGACAGCCATGAACCGAGCCATCAGGAAGGGCAACCGAGTCTTTCGCGCAGCGGCGAGCGCTGCGCTGCTGCTTGTTTGTGCCGCTGCATCATTGTTCCTGTGCGTTACCGCCGCGCGGGCGCAGTACACCGACCGGCAGGCGATTGACGACCTGGGCGGGCCACAGGCGTTTGCCGCGCGGCGGGCCGAGCTGATGAAGCAGCTCAAGACCGGGTACGCCATACTTTTTGCGCGCAACGACATTCCGGAGTCGGCGCACTATCGCGAAGACAACGATTTCTTCTATTTCACCGGGCTGCAGGACCCCGGCGCGGTGATGTTGATGGACGTGGAGCGCGGCACGGTGAGAATTTATGAGCCGCAGCAAGCCGGGCGCACCGCTCAGGTGTACGGCGCGAATCTGCTGGCGCTCACTGTTGCCGAACAGCACGGCCTCGGGTACGACGCTGTGGTGCCCGTCGGCAACATTGACCTGGACCTGGCCATGGCACTGCAGCGCCGCCCGGGCTGCGATTTGTGGGTGCGGCTGAGCTGGCCGGACAAGGCCGATGGCGCGCGCCCGGAAGTGGGCCGCGATCATGCCTGGAAATTCGCGCATCCTTATCACGAGCCGCTGCCGAGCGATCTGGCACCCGCCAAATTGCTGGAGGAGCGCTATCCCATGGCGCATTTCGGCGACATTGCGCCGGCGATCGACGCCATGCGCAACATCAAGTCCGCGGACGAAATTGCCGTGCTGCGACGCCTGGGGAAAATCAGCGCGGAGGGGAATCGCGAGGCCATCGCCCACGCCAAGCCGGGGATGTATCAGTATCAAATCGAGGCGCGCGCATATTTTTATTACTACGACCACGGCGCGGAAGGCATGGCCTATCCGGCGATCGTTGGCTCGGGGGACGACATCAATACATGGCACTATTTTTCAAACCGCCACAAGATCGAGGCGAACCAACTGGTAGTGTTCGATTTTGCCGGCTCCATGGACCACGAGACCATGGACATCACGCGCACGTTTAACATCAGCGGAAAATTCACCGCCGAGCAAGCTAAGTGGTATGCCGTGGACCTCGAATCGCAGAAGGCGGTGATTGCGCTGCTCACGCCCGGCCACACCTATGAAGAAGCTTCCGCAGCGGGGCAAGCGGTGTTCGAAAAGGCCGGCATCGGAGAGCAGTGGCGCGGATTTCCCGGACATTTTGTCGGATTTGCGACGCACGACGTGCTGCGGACTTCCGGCCCGGTGCGGGCGGGGCAGGTGGTGACCGTCGAGCCGATCGTGGAATTTGTGGACAAGCGCATGCACTTCCGCGTGGAGGACACCATCCTGATTACCAGTGGTGCGCCGGAGATTCTTTCTTCCGCTGTGCCCAAGGAAATCGGCGACGTCGAGAAGCTGGTGGGGAGCGCACAGTAGTGGCAGCATTTATAGGGAGGTTCGAATTATGAAACGCATCTCTCGCCGTGAATTTCACCACCTGGCGGCGGTTGGCGCGATATCGGGCGCCGCAGCCGCGGCCATGCCATTGGTGGAAGCTGCCGCTACGCCGCCGCAAGCGCAGACTGCTGCTCCAAAACCGCCGACCAAAATTCTGCTCACACCCGAGCAGGAGAAGAAGGTGCAGGAAGCAATCGGCAAGCGTGACGAGGACGTGACCGCGATCAGAGGTCGCACGCTGCCGTACACACTCGAGCCGGCATTCGTTTTTCAAGTTCGCGGCGCCGCAGGCCGTCGGGCGGGGAGACGCTAGTCCATGCTTTCCGAAGATATCTTGTACCTGAGCCTGCGCGAGCTGGGCGCGCAGATAAAAGCCCGGAAAATCCGTCCGGTGCAACTGACGGAATCCTACCTGGCTCGGCTCGAGAAATTCGGTGCAAAGCTCGGCGCGGTTGCAACGATCACCTCGAAACACGCGCTGCAGCAAGCCAAGCAGGCGGAAAAGGAAATTGACGCAGGAAATTATCGCGGGCCGTTGCACGGCATCCCGTACGGCGTAAAAGATCTGCTGGCCACCAAGGGAATCAAGACCACCTGGGGCGCGCCGCCATTTCGAGATCAAGTGTTTGACTACGACGCAACGGTGATCCGCAAGCTCGCAGACGCGGGCGCGATTCTGGTGGCCAAACTTTCGATGATCGAGCTGGCCGGTGGCGGCGGGTATTCAAACGGCTCGGCGTCATTGCAGGGGCCGTCGCGCTGCCCGTTCAACACGGAACATTGGGCGGGCGGAAGTTCGAGCGGGCCGGGCGCTGCGGTGCCGGCGGCTCTGGTGGGATTTGCGATTGGATCGGAGACGCTTGGCTCGATCATCACGCCGTCGGCATTTTCTGCTGTGTCGGGATTACGTCCCACGTATGGCAGGGTGAGCCGTCACGGGGCCATGGCGCTTTCCTGGACCATGGACAAGCTCGGGCCGATGTGCCGCTCGGCCGCGGATTGCGCGCTGGTGCTGGAAACGATCGCCGGATTCGATTCGCTGGATGAAACTACGGTGCGCACGCCTTACATTTCCCGGCCGCCGCGCCACGCCGCGCCGGGACGCGCGCCGCTCGAAGGCAAACGCATCGGCGTGATTCGCCCCGATTTCAAAGCGGACGGCGACCCCGAAGTAGAGATCGCATTCGATGTGGCTCTCGAAACGCTGCGCGGGCTGGGCGCCAAACTGACAGAAACGGAGTTGCCGGATTATCCGTACAGCGTGGTTGGTGTGACGCTCTATTCGTCCGAAGCGGCTTCGATTTTCCGGCCGTTCATTCAGAGCGACAAATTGCAGCAACTGGTGGATGAGTCACAGAAGATCGGGCTGGTCGCGGCGCTTTCGATTCCCGCGACGGACTATCTCGATTCCTGCCGGCTGCGCACGCAGATTCAAGCGGACCTTGGAAAAATGTTCGAACGCTTCGACGTGCTGGTGGCTCCCAGTCGGCTGCGTCCCGCGCCGCGTGTGGACGCTGATTTCAACGCGCCTGTGAAGGAGGATGTCGATAAATCCGCGGACAAGGCCACGGACAAGGCCGCCGAGAAACCAACCGGCAAGACCGCGCAGAAACCGGCCGCTAGTCCGCCACACAGCGAGGATCGCCACAGCATCATCGCCGCTTCCAACATCGCCGGACTGCCGGCCATTTCTGTTCCCTGCGGATTTACGAAGGAGAATTTGCCCATCGGCATACAGTTCGTCGGGAATGCGCTGGCCGACGACACCTGCCTGGGGTTCGCGCGCGATTTTCAGAAGGTGACGGATTTTCATCAGCGCCGCCCTCCGAATTTCTGAACATTTCATAGCTCTATGAATTTCAGCATCCGAGAATTCGGATGATGAGTATTTGTGTCCCCGCGTACCTTAAATTGGATTTCCTGCGTTCGCCTTTCGGCATATAACAACTCGGATGAATTTCTTCTGTTAGCGCTTCGTAAATTTTAAGTTCCTCAAAACACGCCGCATATTTTTCCGTGCCCGTTGGTCGTTGACGTGCCATTGGCTGTGCCTCGCAGCTTTCGCGCGGGCAGGGGCAAAAAAGTCTTTCGGGAGGAAGTATGAACGTGAAGCGATTTACCGTGTTCGCCGTGGCGCTGCTGGCGCTGTTTTTCTTCAGCTCCCAGCCAGCGTGGTCACAGGCGAACGTGCAGGCAGGAAGCATTCAGGGCACGGTGACGGATCCACAGAGCGCGATTGTTTCGGGCGCCGAGGTCACCATCACCAACAAAGACACCGGAGCGGTGACGAACACGGCGACAACGTCGTCCGGAGGATTTTCATCGGGATCGTTGACGCCGGGAAACTATGCGGTGCGCGTGGAAGCGTCGAATTTCCAGACTACGGAAGTTACGGTTCCGGTTCTCATAAACGTCGTCAGCAGCGCGAACGTACGGCTGAAAATCGGGGTGTCCAGCACGGTTGTGGAAGTGAGCAGCAACGCCGTGACGATAAACCTGGATCAAGCGCAGGTGTCCGGCAGCTTGACCACACAGCAGATTGAAAATCTGCCGGTGAATGGCCGCAACTTCCTGGACCTGGCGCAGCTGGAGCCGGGCGTGCAGATTCAGGATGGCAATAACTTTGATCCCACCAAGACCGGCTTTTCTTCGATTTCATTCGGCGGGCGATTTGGACGCAGCGCACGCATCTCCGTGGACGGCGTGGACATCAGCGACGAGAACGTGGGCACGACCACGACTGGAATTCCGTCCAGCGCGATTGCGGAATTTCAACTGGCGCAGTCATCTCTGGATTTGTCGAATGACCTTTCCTCCACCGGCGCAGTGAACGTGGCCACGAAGTCCGGCACCAATAAACTTCATGGCGAAGGTTTCGGCCTTTTCCGCGACAGTTCGCAGGCGGCAGCATTCCCGAGCGCGGCCACCTTTCAGAGAAACCAGTACGGTGGTGACGTCGGTGGAGCGGTAATGAAGGACAAACTTTTCTATTTCGTAGACGCGGAGCGCACGCTGCAGCACGCTGCGGCAGGCGTGCCGGTGTCGGCGCCGTTTGACAGCTTCAGCGGCTCCTTTCCGGCTCCGTTTCACGAGACGGACGTGGTGGGCAAGCTCGACTGGCAAGCGACGAAGGCGCTGCACCTGTTCGGGCGGTTCAGCTTCTTCCAGAACCTTGCTTTGGACTCGTTCGGCGGCGCATCGAGCTTTTCGTTTTTCGGCAATAAGGACCGCACCAAGAGCTTCGTGGGCGGCGCGGATTTCAATACCGGGTCGTACACGCACAGCTTCCGGGCGGAGTATTTGAAATTCGTGAATAACCTGGGAGACGCGGTGCGAGGAAGCGGCGTGCCATTTGCCGATCTTCCGCTCAGCATCGTCACTTTTTCTGCGCAGGGCCTTACCACGGGACCGAGCTTTATCGCTCCGCAGGAAACGATTCAGACTGACCGGCAGATCAAGTACGACGGAAGCAAGGTGTGGGGCGCGCACATCCTGCGTTACGGCGTAGGCTACAACCGCATCACTGGGTTTGCGTTCGCCAGCTTCTTTGGTTTGGCGCCGCAATTTCAAATTCAGTCATTCAATCTAGACAAGAATTCACACCTGATTTGTCCCAACGGCGTGACGGACGCGGCATGCCCGCTGAACTACATTGGCGACGCCGTGCGCCTGGGCAACGGGCAGGGTTCCTTCACCGAACTGGCCAGGTTCGGGAAGCCGAATGGTGGCCTTGGGCCGGACAACCGCTTCGGCGCGTATGTGGGTGATAGCTGGAAGGTGCGACCGAACCTGACGCTGACTTATGGAGTGCGTTATGTCCGCGACACGGATCGCACTGACAGCGACCTCCCCGCGATTCCGGCGATTGATAGCGTGCTGCCGGGACAAGGCAGGGCGGTGCGCCAGCCGGCTCACAACTTTGCTCCGCAGGCGGGGTTGGCGTGGGATCCGCGCGGGGACGGCAAGACGGTCATTCGCGCGGGCATCGGCCTGTTCTACGACAACAACGTGTTCAACAACATTCTTTTCGACCGGCTGCTGCGCATCCAGAATGGCGCGTTCAACGTCGCTCCGTTCGCTTGCGTCGGCAATGGCACGGCCGGAGCCGTACCGTTCCCGGTACCGGGCTCGACCGTCCCCCAAAACGTGTTTGTTGGAGGCAGCCAGGCAGCGGGCAACGCCATTTGCGGCTCTCCATTGGGAGCCACACTGGGTGCCAATGCCGGGAATTGCTCCGGACAAACGTTCGCCAACTGTCTCGCAGGCTTTCAGAACACTTACCAGGCGGCAACCGCGGCGAATCCGTCAGGGCCGAATCCTGCATTTATCGGAAACCTGATTGCGGGGAACGGCGTGATTCCGGTCGGGCTGCTGGATCCGAACTACAAGACACCGCGTTCGATTCAAATAAACGCGGGCTTCCAGCGTGAGATACGTCCCGGAATGGTCCTGACCATGGACTACATCCGGAACGTCACCGTGCACTATCTGCTGAACGTGGATGTGAATCACAGCGGCGACGTGGCGTTCTTTAACAAAACCGCCGCGCAGAATGCGATTGCCCGGACGCTTGCAAAATGCGGCGCAGCAAATATTACCGCAGCTGCGTCGCCCGGCGGTTGCGTGCCGCTGCATTCCGGTCCAGGCGACAACGGCGCAGCCACGATTCAAGACTTCGCCGCTCGGGGTCTGGACTCCGCAGGTGATCAGGGCACCGGTGGCTGCCTGGCGAATCTGGGCTTCGAGTGCGCGTTCCAGGGCGTGAACCCCAGCCTGGGAACATTCTTTTTCGGCGAACCTGCTGGCCGCTCGGTGTACAACGCCATGGACATCAAGCTGACGCAGAATGTGAATCACCCGTTGAAGGGCATCAGGTACGCGAACTTCCAATTCGCCTACACGTTGTCGCGCTATGACAACGCCGGGGCGTCTGGCGGCAACACTCAACTTTCCTCGAGCGACCAGGACTTTGCTTCATTCGCGCTCGATAACCGCAGCCCCAACCGCTTCCTGGGTCCCAGCTCGCTCGACCGCACCCACCAATTCAACATCGGCGGTTATGCGGACTTGCCGGTTAGGTTCCGGTTCGGCGTGGTGACGCACTTCTGGTCGCCGCTGCCGGCCTCTCCAGCCGTTTTACCGGTGACGGCCGGGTCTGGGGCAATTTTCCAGACCGACTTCACGGGAGACGGAACGGTGGGCGATCCTCTGCCCGGATTCAGGGTTGGTTCGTTCGGGCGGGACGTGTCCGTTGGCGGCCTGCAGAGTGCCGTCGCGAACTACAACACCAACATCGCCGGCACGCCAACGCCTGCCGGACAGACGTTGATCAACGCCGGGGTGATCACCGCCACCCAATTGAAGATGCTCGGCGGCGTGGTGCCGGCAATCCCGGCGGTTCCAGCCAACCAGGTTGGGCTAGATTGGTTGAAAGGTATGGACGTGCAGCTGAGCTGGATTGGACACGTGTGGCACGAGAGGTTGACGCTGCAGCCCAGCGTGGGCTTCTACAATCTGTTCAACTTCGTGAACTATGATTCTCCCGCAAACGCACTGTCGGGCCAATTGAGCGGCACGGCAGGTTCGATCAACGGCGCAACGCCGCAGAATCGTGCGGACAGAATTGGTGCGGGCAGCGGCCTGTTCCAGTTCGGCGCGCCGCGCGTGATCGAGTGGGGAATGAAGTTCACATTCTAACTTGCTGAGAAGTGGCCGCTGGCTCCGGGCGACCGGGGCCAGCGGCATTTTTATTTTGCGGATGCGCGCGTGCTAGCTGAGGCCAATTTCTTGATGGATTCCTCGAAGGGGGCCTTGGTGACCCCGTTTTCTGTGATGATGGCGGTGATGTAGCGGGCGGGAGTTACGTCGAAGGCCACGTGGGCTGCGGCTACGTCCGGAGCGATGCGCACGCCTGCGAAATGAGTGACTTCGGCTGCGGAACGCTCTTCGAGGGGGATCTGTTCGCCCGTAGCCAGCGAAAGGTCGATTGTAGAAATCGGCGCAGCCACGTAGAACGGGACATTATTCTCCTTGGCCAGCACGGCGATTCCGTATGTGCCGACCTTGTTGGCGGTGTCCCCGTTGCGCGCGATGCGGTCGGCTCCGACGACAACTGCTTTTACACTGCCTGTCTTCAGGAAGTGGCCGACCATGTTGTCGGTGATGAGGGTGAGCGGGATGCCCTCCTGGTGCAGCTCCCATGCGGTAAGGCGCGCACCCTGCAAATAGGGCCGCGTCTCAGGGACGAGGACATCGATGCGGCTGCCTGCCTCGACAGCCATGCGGATGATGCCAAGGGCCGTGCCGATTCCTCCAGTGGCAAGGGCTCCGGCATTGCACTGCGTCATCACGCGCCCAATTTTTGGTAGAAGCTCCGCGCCGAAGCGGCCGATGCGGATGTCAGCCTCTTTGCGCTCGCGATGTACCTCCTGCGCTTCGGTGATGAGGGCCGCGCGAATCCGGTCGAGGCCCGCCGCCCCGCCATTTTCCGCGTCACTTGTCAGTTGCTCAAAGCGGCGCTTAAATCGCTCAATGGCCCAGAACAGATCCACGGCGGTTGGCCGCGTGTGTGCGAAGGTATCACAAATGGTTGCGAACTCAGCGCGTAATTCCGGCAGAGATTTTGCGGGCGAGTGCTGCACACCCAGCGCAATGCCCATCGAAGCAGCGACGCCGATGGCCGGCGCGCCGCGAATCACCATGTCGGTGATGCCGTTGGCGAGAAGGCGGTAATCGGTATAAGTGTGGTGGACGACTTCGCCCGGCAGGCGGCGCTGGTCGAGCACGACCACGCCTGCGCTGGTCCACCGAATTGGTTCAACGACGCTCAATCAATTTCCTTTTTGCTGCGACGGCAAGGCACGCGCAGAACTTTGGAAGCTGAACCACTCTATTTGATCGCCAGACCGTTGCCGGCACGAGCCGAGCATTATGGTCCTCCGGGAAGATTTCGAAAGCCGCGTGTAGCCACCAAAAACACGATCAGCGGAAACGAATTGTAGCCCAGATGGACCAAATAACTTGCGACCACCGTATGCGTCTGCGACCGAACATACGTAAAGATGATGCCCACCAAAATCAACAACGCGATCTGCGCCCAACCTCCCCAGAGCTGCGCGGCGTGCAACATTCCAAACAGAGTGCCGGTGACGAGGACGCTGGTCCTCACGCCGAAGCTGCGTGCAATGACCGGATAAATGTAGCCGCGAAAAATCGTCTCTTCGACGATGGGCGCGATGGTTACCGCCGTCAGCATCAGCAGAATGGCGCTGCGCTTGTCCTGGAACAAGTCTTCAATCGGCAGCTTGATCTTTGTCTGCACAGAGGCCGATGCAAGTTGAACGACCATGGAAAGAAGAAATCCACCGACGACATATTTCAGATACGCATAGGGGCGCGGGCCGCTGCCGATGTCAATCGGGCGCCAGCCGATGGTCCTCCAGGGCGGAGCTCCAAACCGATAGCGAATCTGCGCGACGAGATAGACCATGACCGCCATAGACAGGATTATCTGCGTGAGGATTACGAATAGGCCTTTGTAGCTGGTCGAGGTCCGAAGTTGGTCCGGGCTCACTCCGAACAACGCGAAGCCCGCGCCGGCCAGGAGCCCGATAAGAATCAAGCCAACAAAATAAATGACTACGAAGAGGACCAAATCACCCCAATCCCACGGTACGCGGATATCTTCAGAGAGTTGCGGGCCCGCGGGGGCAAGCTCAATTGACAACGGCTGAGCGGGCGTGAATTGCGGCTGCGTGGTTTCTGCGCCAGACTCCACACTCTGCGGTGCGTCGGACGGAAGCAACGGATCGTTTTCGAAAGTCATTGCGCCTGTTTTCCATTCGCGCCACGAAATGCGCGGGCGAGAATCTGACCGGTATATGATTTTTTCACCCGCGCCACCTGCTCCGGAGTTCCTTGAGCGACAATTCTTCCACCGGCTTCGCCGCCCTCGGGGCCAAGATCAATGATCCAGTCCGCTTGTTTGATGACGTCGAGATGATGCTCGATGATCAAAACGGTATTGCCCAGCGTGACTAGGCGGTTCAGCACATCGAGCAACTTCTTCACATCATCGAAATGCAATCCGGTGGTCGGCTCATCGAGGATGTAGAGGGTGCGGCCGGTCTGTCGGCGGGACAGCTCGCGCGCCAGTTTGGTGCGCTGCGCTTCACCGCCTGAAAGCGTGGTGGCGGATTGTCCGAGCTGCACGTAACCGAGGCCCACGTCCACAAGTGTTTGCAGCTTTTGTTGGATGGCAGGAACGTTTTCCATGACCTTGAGCGCGTCCTCGATGGGCAGGTCGAGGAGATTGGAAATCGAGTATCCTTTGAACCGCACGGCGAGCGTTTCCGCGTTGTAGCGCTTGCCGCGGCAGATTTCGCAAGTGACGTACACATCGGGAAGAAAATTCATCTCGATGCGGCGTTGTCCATCGCCCTGGCAGGCTTCGCAACGGCCGCCCTTCACGTTGAAACTGAATCGTCCGGGGCGATACCCGCGCTCACGCGACTGCGGAAGCAAAGCGAAGAGATCGCGGATGGGGGCGAAAACGCCCGTGTAAGTGGCGGGATTCGAACGCGGCGTGCGGCCGATCGGGGCTTGGTCAATTTGGACGACTTTGTCGAGATGCTCCATGCCTTCGATGGCGCGATGGGCGCCGGGGGTTTCCATGGAGCGGTAGAGTCTCGCCGCCAGGGCGCGGTACAGAATATCGTTCACCAGAGTTGATTTTCCCGAGCCCGAGACACCGGTAACGACGGTGAGCATTCCGAGCGGGATGTTCACGTCAATATTCTTCAGGTTGTGACCGTGCGCACCCAGAATGGCGATAGATTTTCCATTTGGGCTCCGCCGCTGGTCTGGGACAGGGATCTTCACCTGACCCGACAAATATTTCCCTGTGAGAGATACCGGATTCGCGGCAATTTCTTCCGGCGCACCGACGGCCACCAAATAGCCGCCGGCTTTCCCAGCGCCGGGGCCTAGGTCCACGACAAAATTGGCGCGACGAATCGTTTCTTCGTCGTGCTCCACGACCAGCACGGTGTTCCCAAGGTCGCGCAAAGTTTCGAGAGTGGAGAGCAGCTTGCCGTTGTCGCGCGCATGGAGGCCGATGGACGGCTCGTCGAGCACGTACAACACGCCGCGCAGGCGCGAACCAATTTGGGTTGCCAGGCGGATGCGCTGGGCCTCGCCGCCAGAAAGGGTGGCCGCGGAACGATCGAGGGTGAGATAACTCAACCCAACGGCCAGCAGGAAATCAACACGCTCGGCGATTTCTGCCAGTGGGCGACCGGCAATTTTCCGCTGTCGCAGAGTGAGTTGGGCGCGCATTTTATCCACGGCAGCGCGTGCCCCGATCAGCGGGAGTGCTGTGAAATCTGCGATGGAGTATCCGGCGATTTTCACCGCCAGGCTTTCCGGGCGCAGACGCCGCTCGTGGCAAGCGGTGCACGGTGTGGGCGACATGTACTGCGTCAGCCAATCACGGTAGTTGTCAGACTTCGATTCGTCGAGGTTGCTCTCCAGGTGCGCGAGGATTCCCTGGAAATTCAGACCCTTGGTCGAGCCGCCATTTTCAGGATTTCCGTGCAGCAGCAGGTTTTGGATCGGGCGCGGAAATTTATTGAAGGGTGTGTTCAAGTCGAAGCCGTGGGCTACGGCAGCGAGCTGCAAAGTGCGCTGTAAAAATGTGGATCCCGAACCGGGGCCCAGGCCGCCTTCGAAAAGCGGTTTCGACCAGTCCACGATTATCTTCGCGGGATCGAAGTCGAATTTCGATCCAAGTCCATGGCACTCGGGACAGGCTCCATAAGGGGAATTGAAGCTGAAGGATCGCGGCTCGAGTTGCGGGACGGAGATTCCGCAGTCCGGGCAAGCCAACTTTTCGGAGTACACATGGTCTTCGCCGCCGACCACGGCAATGGTGACCAGCCCACCGGTAAGTTTCAGCGCGGTTTCGATGGATTGTTCAAGGCGCTGAGCGATGCCGTTTTTCAGCAGCAGCCGATCCACCACTATTTCGATGGTGTGATTTTTCCGGCGGTCCAGCGGAACGGGTTCGTCCAGATTCACGAGCTCGCCGTCCACACGAGCGCGCACGTACCCTTCCTTGGCGTACTTTTCGAGATCCTTTTTGTACTCGCCTTTGCGGCCGCGCACAACCGGAGCGAGCACCATGACGCGGTCGTCCGGCTTGCGCATCAGCACAGCCTGGACGATCTGCTCGGTGGACTGCCGAGTGATGGGCTTGCCGCACTTGGGGCAGTGCGGCGTGCCGATGGCGCTGTAGACCACGCGGAGGTAGTCGTAGATTTCCGTGATGGTACCGACGGTGGATCGCGGCGAACGCGTGGTGGTCTTCTGCTCGATGGCGATGGATGGGGAAAGGCCCTCGACGGAGTCCACGTCGGGGCGCTCCATCTGGTCGAGGAACTGCCGAGCATAGGCCGAGAGGGATTCCACGTAGCGGCGCTGGCCTTCGGCATAGAGCGTATCGAAGGCCAGCGAGGATTTACCGGACCCCGACAAACCGGTGATGACGGTCAGCGAGTTCCTGGGGATTTCCAGGGTGATGTTCTTCAGGTTGTGCTGCCGGGCGCCCCGGATGACGATTTTCTTCAGTCCCATTAGAGGCTGCGAGAGTCCTTCCACAGCCGGGCTCGGCACAGAATGGGTAAAATAAGCCCAGCGTAACCTTCCACGATAGCAAGGCAGCGCGGAACGGTCAAGAATCGAACACGGGCGAAGCGCTTGCGAAAGGGTCCGGGATTCCCACATCGGAATTTTTACTGGCTGGTAGGATTTTTTACTTGGCGAAGAAAAGGTATGTCCTTTGTTATCAGCCATGTAGCTTTGGTTTCCAGCGTGCCCTGTATCCTCAGTGTCAGGGGGAGGAAAGCCGAGGATCCCTTCGGGGATTGAGGGCTGGGCCGGCTTCCTTCCCCCGGCCACCTACCGCCGCTTTAATAATCACCTACCCCTCTGATTTACACGGCGGGGGTGTGTCACCCCTTACGACAGAAGCGCCAGCAGATCCTCTTCAAACACCGAACTCCCCGCGAGCCGAATGTGCGCTAAACTTTCCGTCAGTCGCGCGTCCGAGCGAAGGCCGATGGCGGCGCAGGTTTGGGGCGTGGTCCAATTGGTAGGACACCTCACTGTTAATGAGGACGGTGTTGGTTCGAGTCCAACCGCCCCAGCCAACTTCCCACCGCTGACCACGAAATAACCGCGCCTCGTCCCGCCGCATCCGCAGACTCCTAATCCTTCACCACGGAATAGCCGGATTCCGTCCAACCACGCCAGCCGCCGTCCATGGAAACCACGTTGCGGTAACCCATCTTCTGCAGGTTGTCCGCAGCGAGAGCGGAACGGTAGCCTCCGCCGCAGTAGAGGATGATGGGAGCGTCTTTGTCGGGAATGGCTTTCTCGATGTCGCGCTCGATGACGCCTTTGCCAAGGTGCATGGCGCCGGGAATGTGGCCGCGGGCCCACTCATTATCCTCGCGGGTGTCCACGATGATGAGCTTTTCGCCGGCGTCGAGTTTTTTCTTGATGGCGCGGTAGTCTTCTTCCTTGACGCGCGTTTTCGCGTCCTTCACCAGTTTCAGAAATCCCTCAGGATGGTCCATCGTTCACCTCGTCAAAATTCCGGTTGCATGCGAAAAAAGATTAACACATGGCGCGGTCATCATTTCATGTCCCGCCAGTTCGCGCCGGCCTTGGTGTCCACCACCAGCGGAACGTTGAGTTTGTGGACTCCTTCCATGACCTCTTTCACGAGCTTGGTTAGCTTGGGCAATTCTTTCTGCGGGGCTTCGAACAGCAACTCGTCGTGCACCTGGAGAATCATTTTGGATTCGAAGCCGGCGGCGAGGCGAGCGTCGAGCTCGATCATGGCCAGCTTGATGAGATCCGCGGCGGTGCCCTGCATGGGAGTGTTCATGGCGGTGCGTTCAGCAAAGCTGCGCATGTTGGGTTGCGGGGAGTTGATTTCCGGAATCTGGCGGATGCGGCCGAAGAGCGTTTTGGTGAAGCCGGCCTTGCGTGTTTCGCCGATTTGCGCGTCCAGGTATTTCTTTACGCCGCTGTAGCGCTCGAAATAGGCGGCGATGAATTTCGCGGCTTCCTTGGTGTCAATGCCGAGCTGCTGGGCCAGGCCGAAGGCGGAGAGTCCGTAAATCACTCCGAAGTTGATGACTTTGGCGACGCGGCGGTGCTCGGCAGTTTGCGCGAAGGGCGCGACATTGAATACTTCCTGGGCCGTGCGCGAGTGAATATCTTCGCCACGGCGGAAGGCTTCGGTGAGCACGGGATCCTGCGAGAGGTGCGCGAGGATGCGCAGCTCGATCTGGGAATAGTCCGCGGAGAGGAGCACCATGCCACGCGCGGCGACGAAGGCGGCGCGAATTTCGCGGCCGAGTTCCGAGCGCACGGGAATGTTCTGCAGATTGGGATTCGAGGAGCTGAGGCGGCCGGTGGCCGTGCCGGTCTGGCTGAAGCGCGTGTGCAGGCGTCCCGTGGAAGGATGTATCAGGCGCGGAAGCACGTCGGCGTAGGTGGATTTCAATTTGGAAAGTTCGCGGTATTCGAGGACTTTTTTCGGCAGCTCGTGGACCAGGGCGAGCTCTTCGAGGACGTCAGCGGCGGTGGAGCGCGCCTTGGCGCGGCTCCGCCGGGGCGGTTGCAGATTCAGTTTGTCGAAGAGAATTTCGGCCAGTTGTTGCGGGGAGTTGGGATTGAATTCGACGCCGGCCAGTTTGTAGATGCTTTTTTCCAGGCTGGCGATTTCCTTCTGCATCCTCGAAGAAATCTTGTCGAGTTCTTTCGGATCCACGAGCACACCGGCAGCTTCCATGCGTGCCAGGACAGGCGCGAGGGGCAGGTCTATTTTTTCGTATACGCCGGCGAGATCCTGTTTTTCTACTTCGGCGCGGAGGGCCGGGGCGAGGCGCAGGAGAAAATCGGCGCGCTCGCCGGGCGCGCCGGAGAGCGTGCGATTCAGATGGCGCAGGACAACTTCCGCGAAAGCGTGGTTCGCGGTGGTGGGCCGCAGCAGGTAAGAATACAGCATGGTGGCGTGGCGGATTCCCGCGACTGCTTTGGTGTCGCCAGGTGCATCAGGGACGACGAGGAGATGGAACAACTTGGGATCATGAACAATTTTCGGGTGGCCGGCGCTTGAGAGCCAGTCTTTCATGGCCGCGAGAGACTTGTTTTCGACATCGTTCGCGGCGGTGCGCGCGGTGGAAGGCTTGGTGGAGACTTCCACGGCGAGAACCTGTGTACCGAATCCCTCCTCGTCGGGATCCTCGACATCGAGCGCAAGCCAGGCGGCGGCTTCCTGGCCGCGCGGAATTTGTTTGAGGTAGTCGCGCAAGTCGGCGGGCGAATTAAGAGCCTGGTAATCGGTTTTGTCGGCGCTTTCAGGTGCGGGCGCGAGATCTTTCAGCAAGGAAGTGAAACCGAGCTCGGCATAGAGTTCGCGGAGGACCGAGAGGTCCGGCTCTTCCATGATCAGCTTGTCGAGGTCGAGCGGGACGGGCGCGTCGGTGGGAATGGTCGCGAGCTGCTTGCTGAGCCGGACGTACTGGGCATTTTTTTCGAGCGCTTCACGGTAACTGGCGCGCTTCACTTTGGCGGCTTGCTTCAGCACCTCCTCGGCGCTGCCGAATTCCTGGATCAATTGCCGGGCGCCCACTTCACCGATGCCGGGTTTGCGGCGCTCGCCGGGAGCGGGCTTTTCGTTGGGGTCGCGCGCGCCGGGAATGTTGTCAATGGAATCGCCCATCAGGGCCATGACGTCTGGAACTTTTTTCGGGGGGACGCCCATGATTTCTTCGACTTTTTTTTCGTCGATGACCAGGTCGCCCTTGGCGGGGTTGAGAACGCGGACGTGCGGGGTGACCAGTTGCATCAGATCTTTGTCGCTGGTGACGATGAAGACTTCGAGATTTTTCTTGGTGGCCTGGCGCGCGAGCGAGCCGATGACGTCGTCCGCTTCGTAGCCCGGGTACTCGAGAATGGGCAGGCGCATAGCTTCGCAGTAGCGGCGGACGTAGGGGAGTTGCGCGGCGAGATCTTCGGGCATGGGCGGGCGCTGCGCTTTGTAATCGGCAAAGAGCTTGTCGCGGAAGGTGGGAGCGGCGACGTCGTAGGCCACGCCGAGGTAGTCCGGCTTCCAGTCTTTAACCAGTTTGCGAATCATATTGGCGAAGAGGTAGGGGACATTGGTGGGAACGCCGGAAGCGCTACGCAGGCGCATGGGCATGGGAGCGTAGAAGGCGCGGAAGATGTAGCCCATGGCGTCAATGAGGAAGAGGCGCTTGGGTTCTTTGGCGGGCATTGGGATGGTCCGGTGGCTCCCAGAGTCGGAATTCGGGAGTATATCAAGCCCCCGGGACCTCAGGGGTTGAAACCCCTTCGATTCCGCCGGCGTGACGGCATGGCAAAACCAAGAGGCAGTTCCCTCGTTGTACCCCGCTTCTGGAGAGCCATCCTTGTCGGATGGCAAAGGCTAAGAAGCAGATCCCTCGCTGTGAGGCGCTTCGGGACACCGCCCCTTGTCGGGTCGGCGCTTTCGCCGGAGAAGAAAAGGCGAATGGAAGGTTATAAGTTAGTACCCGGGGGGAGGGGGGCTTTTTGTACCGAGTAGAAAAAATTAAGTGGTTGAAGGGAGAGGGGTTAGGGCGATTTCTATTAATCGGTGTACCGAGTAGAATTCCCAGCGGCGGAGGGCGAAACCGATTAGCCAAGGGGTGCTTTGCCGGGTTGGAGCGATCCATCATGCCGCGCCGATGCTATCATGGTAGTTACTATGTTGTCAAGGTTAAATTGCTGGACGGTGGTAATTCCAAAATGGGAATTTGGGAATTCAAAGCATAGGGACGATTCACCGCCCCTCGGCAGGGCTCGTGATCTGCGACAGAGACGCAGAGGCCGGGGAGGGCAATGAATGCGGACCAGGGCGGAGTACGGGGGCAGCGGTGGCGAAAATCAAAGTGCGTGAGCGGAAGAACACAGGCAGGAGTGCCTGCGCTACCCGAGTCGACATCGGGTCAGCGTGGATTTGGGGGGAGGTTTCGGCGTTTGTGAACGTCTGCAACAAGCTCTTCAAGTTGACGCAAGATTTGTTCGGGGGCCAGCAAGCCGAAGTGATCCGTTTTCGGCCACACGACGATCTGGCCCTCGGAGAATTCCCCGGCGAGGATGTCGCGGTCGAGGTTTTCGAGTTTCAGGTGGGCAAGTGCGGCTCGCGTGCTGGCAAGGTCACAGAACACCAGCCGAAGCGAAGGCACGCGTTCGCGTGCAGCCCTGAACCATCGCGCGAAAACGTCAAATCCAGGCTCCGCACTGAAAGGACGGACGAGATCGGAGGCGGCGCGCTGCAGTACGCCCACATCGCCCTGGAATTTTCGCAGCACCTTCACCAGGTACTCATGAATGGTAAGCCACTCATCGAGTGAAGCGACGGTGTCCCCGCAACGTTTCAGATCAACAATCCACGTGTCGGGGCGGTCGGGTTTGATATCCGCCAGTAAACGCGACCCGAAGCAGGTTTCCACGCTCAAATTGCACTCAAGGGAAAGGAATGCGTCAACCTTTGGCGGAGTTTCACCCGTTGGAGCGAGCAGCATTTGAAATCCCATGTCGGCGCCAAGAGCAAAACCAACCATGACGACGATGGAGGGCTGAAGACGTTGCGTTGCATCGCGGAGCCACTCGCGCAGGACGGTGACGTGATCCGCGAGGGGCAAGGAAACGCGTTCTCGGCGATCCGGCTCGCAGCCGTAGGGCGTGGGACTGAGCCCGCGATAGGGCAAGCATTTCAGAATGGCTTCAAATTCCCGCTCATCAAGGCCCAGTCCCGGAAGAAAGAAGACCAGCACGTCCGAGCGCACCTGGTTGTCCATATAGTGCAAATGATCGCCGATGACGCGAGGGTCGAGGGTGGCTCGATTGAGCTTGCGGCAAACGCGTTCGGAGAGAGCGAAGCGTTGCCCCACCAACTGATTCACGGTCTTCACGGCCGCAGCAGGTTTACTTCCATTGCGTTCGTCTACTGATGGCCTCTTGCCCGATTCTGAATCCCTGCGGACGCGCTGGAGATCGGCGCGCATCTCCGAAGCGCTCTGGTAGCGAAGGATGCGGTCCTTCTCCAAGGCCTTGTTAATTACCTGGTCCAAGCCGACCGGAATATCCGGATTTAATCGTATCGCAGGGGTACTGGCGCGATTCAAAATCGAGTCGAAGATCGTGCCGGGAGTGCTGCCCCGGAACGGCAGCGTTCCCGTCGCCATTTGGTAGAGCACGATTCCGAAGGAAAACAGATCGGTACGCGTGTCCAATCCTTCGCCTCTCACCTGCTCTGGCGACATATAAGCAACTGTCCCAAGCGACGTGCCTGGACTTGTCAGGTGTTGTTGGTCAATGAGTTCCGTCATTGCCTCGCTGTTGCCGGCGCGCCTGGAGGGTTCTGCAGGGCTGGAAACCTTGGCCAGGCCAAAATCGAGAATCTTGGGGTGGCCACGCTGGGTCAGGAAAATGTTCGCCGGCTTGATGTCACGATGGACGATTCCGGCCACATGGGCCGCATCGAGAGCGTCGGCAACCCCGATGCCCACGGAGAGAAGGGTTGCCAAATCCATGGGACGCCCGGCGATGCGATGCTTCAGGGTCATGCCTTCCAGCAATTCCATGACGATGAAGGCCATGCCGTTCTGCTCGCCGATGTCGTGAATTGTGCAGATGTTGGGATGGTTCAGGGCAGATGCGGCTTTGGCTTCACGCCGGAATCTTTCGAGGGCCGGAGTGTCATTGGCCAAGTCCTGGGGCAAGAATTTCAAGGCGACAAAGCGGTCCAAACGCGCGTCGCGGGCTTTGTAGACGACACCCATGCCGCCGCCACCGAGCCGCTCGAGAATATGGTAGTGCGAGAAAGTTTGTCCGATGAGTGATGGGAATTCGGCCATCCGGCGCACATATTAGGTTGGGGTCGGAGGCAAGTCAACAAGCGGGCCTGAGCTGGATTGCGCTGGAATTAGTCTACGTGAGCAGTCGACCGCGCCTTGTGCATGACAAAAGTGGTGCGCGAGCAGCTGCTATGACTTCCAGCTGACCCACCATCATGGAAGGAGGAGTGGGTTAAAGGTGAGGATTGCTTCGCGCGGGTGGGTCGGAGGAACTTCAGGGGCTTCCGGATACAAACCGTCGGGACGCAATAGGCGCGCCAGGCAGCGCCACTGGCAGTCCAAATCACCATGCCGATTGACTGACCCAGCAGGAACTTCTACCATGACTCGAGGTTCCTTCGACGAGCAGGGGTCCGGCAGGAAGCGTCCTGGGACTGAATTTGCATGTTCAAACTGAAAGGAGAACGTAATGCTCATGAGACATTTGCAGAACTCGTTCTTTCGAAGAGCCGTGCTCGCTGCCGCGGCATTGGCCGGTTTTCTGATGTTCCTGGGCGCGCCGCGCCTGCGCGCGGATGACGACTGCCAAAGGCGCATCGCCAAAGCCGATCACAGACTGCACGAAGCTATCGAGCATCACGGCTACCGGAGCGAGCAGGCGGAGCACCGGCGCAGGGAGTTGCACGAATTGCGTGAGCACTGCTGGAAAGTCAACCACCGGTGGTGGGATGAACACGAGCATCGCTGGCATACGGATCATGATTGGGATGACCATGACCACGATCAGGATCGCGATCACCGGTGAGACATATTGCAAAGCAGACGGCTTCACCGCTGATGTAGAGAGTTGTTCGTGAGCGAGGTGGCGATCACGCTGCTGCGCCCATAGGCCACTCGGAGATGGACAAAAGCTTTCCTGAATGAATTCGGGGAACCCTGCTTCATTCCATGAAACAAAGCCGGCGATTGTTCGGCTGGGCTTGTTGGAATCGAGCGGGGAGGGTGGCGCATGCGCATAAGAAAATGGGATGCAGTGGTCCAACGGTAAGCATTGGTTGGCGCGGGGCGGGCGTTTGAAGAGTGAAAACGAATTTCAAATTGGAAATTTGAAATTTCAGGGAAGAGTCAACGGCAAGAAGTGGAGCGTGCCGCGCCTCCGGCGCTGGGCGGTGATTGGGCATTGTACCGCGCGGAGTACGGAGGCAGCGGTGGCGATCATCGAGGCATCTGGGCGGAAGAACACGGACTGAACTGGTTGCGGAAAAGGTCGTTCCCTCAGGGGGTCGGAGCTTTAGCTCCGACATAACCGCTTTGCTTGCATCGGGCTTCAGCCCCTGAGGAAAGTCTTTCTGCATTTTTCCGCAACCCGTGAAGTCTGTGCCACAAAAGTCGGGACGCAGAAGCCGCGAAAGCCCTTTACTTCTTGCCGGACATATGTCGCGGTTGCCCTTCGGCGCTGCTCAGGATAAAAAACCGCGACTCACAAAGATTCTTGTATCCTCACCAAGAACCCGCGGAATTAAATGGCAGCACGGTGAATTGGGAAGTTGCACCCCAGCGGCTGGAGCCGCACGGCATTCCTGATCGTAACGACACGACTCCCTCGGCTACGCTCGGGACAAGTTCAGTCGTGCCCTGACGAGAAATACGTGCCACCACACAGAATCTCTGAGCGAGTAACAGATTTGTTCTGAGACAATCGGCGAGTCAACGGTTCTGACAGGGACCCAGGATTGCGTGGAGGAGGATTCCAATGAATAGCGCGGACTTCCGAAACCGGGGAAATTTGGCCATTTATTTGGCGGCTGCCGCTCTGGTCGTTTCGTTGGGTTCGTTTGGCCGGTCGAATTCTCCGAATCCATTGGCTCAGGAGACGAGCGACTCCTGGAAAAACGAACGCCAGTACCCGCCGCTGGTTTTCAACGGCAGTTCCTGGCTGGATTGCTCGATCTCTTCGAGCGCCAACGGGCGGCAGGTGATGACCACCACGTCCGGGCAAGGTTTCACCTTCGATGCCACCATGCTGCCGATTCGAGACGGTCAGGTAAAGCTGCAGGGGCAGACCGGAATGATGTACAAGTTCGAGTCGTTTCCAACCACGGCGGTCAAAGCGCGCTTTACGGGTTTGGGTGACGGGATGATTACAGAGATGAAGTCAGAGGTGGAGGTTTCCGTCTCTCGTTTCAAGCAGCCGGATGGGGCAGGAACGGCGATCCATTTTACAGCCGACGATATCGCCGCGGATTCGGCATACGTGGAGTTCACCGGCGTGTTCGTGCGCAGCAGCGATCACAAGCCATTTCCGTTTCGAGTGCTGTTCGGCCACGTTCGGGAAGGAAGCGGCACGGTGGTTCCTAGCAATGCTGCGCGAGATACCACGATTATGAGGAAAAATGTGACTCTTGGCAGCGTGCGCTTTCCCGTGACGGTGACGACAGCGCTGTACGAGGCCGAGGACAACGTCGCAAAGCTCAAGCTGCCCTGAGGCTTGGGGCAGTTCTTAGGCTTGTCCATTGGGGATCGGTTTGGTGGCGGCGGGTGTTTGCAGAGCGAAAGAGAATTTCAAATTTGAAATGAACCCATCTCATAAATACCTCAGGAGGATTTTGAGGCAACCGAGCTGAATCATCGCCAGGTAGTTTTCGACGTGGCGTTCCCAGCGGGTGACCAGGCGGCGGAAACTT
>Ga0210409_10001981_pt1 | contig 25347 bp, 21 predicted proteins | sample IncBWH17MmetaG_FD_161649 | JGI IMG/M metagenome (GOLD analysis project Ga0210409, IMG submission 161649) | Forest soil microbial communities from Barre Woods Harvard Forest LTER site, Petersham, Massachusetts, United States - Inc-BW-H-17-M | ecosystem: Environmental > Terrestrial > Soil >...
AGCACCATGATCGGCTGCAGCTTCGCGGCCAGGGCTTTCTGCAGGACGTAGCGCGTCTGAGGCAACGGACCTTCGCTCGCATCCACAAGGACGAGCACGCCATCCACCATGCGCAGGGCGCGTTCGACTTCGCCGCCGAAGTCGCTGTGTCCTGGCGTGTCCACGATATTGATCTTGGTGCCGCGATAGGTGATCGCCGTATTTTTGGCGAGAATGGTGATGCCGCGCTCGCGCTCGAGCTCGTTGGAGTCCATGACGCGGCGCACGACTTCCTGATTCTCGCGGAAGATGCCGCTCTGATGGAGCATGGCATCCACGAGCGTCGTCTTCCCATGATCCACATGGGCGATGATGGCGATGTTGCGGATCGGCGTAGTCATAGGCTTCGCGGCGTCCCTGCGACCAGACGGAATGGGCGGCAAGTGCGGTCTTGCGGCCCCGGTGAATTCCACAGGAGGAAGTGCGGGAGCAACAAACGCAAATCCATTTTAGCATGCACGGGCCAAAGCCGCCATCCCGGAGGGCCGGGAGCAACATGGAGTTGCGCCACAGGGTACGCCCCTAAACCGTCCCGAAATATCAGGTGCAGATGCATCCTATCCGCGGGTAAACCTCATCCATAGTCATCAAGTGGACGCACGTACCGCTCACGGCAATAACTAATGTGCTTGGAGTCCGGCTTTCGGTGTATTGTACACGTAGATTGCGAGCCTTCGGTGACTCGCGCAGCGCCAGGGCGCGAGTTTGAGGGATGAATTGCGCCGATGCCGGCATTCTAGTTGAGGGATGTTCCATTCCATGCGGGTTACGCACACGGTAAGGAGAATGAAGAGATGACGATCGGGCGAAGCCAGGCCATGCGAGGAACTACGAGAGATGATCTGAATCCTCGTGCCTGGAAGGCGAGAAAACGTTTCGCGGGTGATCAGGGCGCCGAAAGGAAGCTCAAGCTCAATCGGCCGCTGAACGAGAGGCCGGGCTATTTGCTGTGGCGCGCACGGCACATCGCGGATTCAATTTACGCATATGAATGCCGCGATTTCGGCATCACGTCGTCGCAATACGTAGTGCTCGCTGTGGTGAAGGAGACTCCTGGAACCGACCAGGTGAGCGTTTCGCGAATCGCAGGGCTGGACCGGTTTACCACCGCGCTGGTGTTGACCAATCTAATCAAGCGCAGGCTGATCATCCGCGAGCGCAGCTCGACCGATCATCGGCGCTATTGCCTGCGTCCGAGCGCGCAGGGACTAGATATGCTGAAACGCGTTCAGCCGAGCCTGGCTCGCGCGCGGGAACGCGTTTTGTCGCCATTTACGCCGCGCGAGCAGAGAGTTTTCATCAGCACACTGCAGAAACTCGTCACCACGCTGAACGACGACGCACGAGCGCCAGTGGACGAAGATGCGCTGCCGAACACTCGACGCAAGCCGGATCGCGCTGCAAAGAAGAACAGATAACTTCGCCGCTAGGTTTCCGACGGGCCGAAGGAAACGCGATGTGCCTCAGGTCCGGCGGCGATGACCATGATGCCGATGACGAACGCCGCAGCCGCGAAAGTGCCCATCGACTGGGCGTAACTGTAGTGGTGCGTCATGCGCGCCTCTATGTAAGGGGAGCTGGCGGCGATCAAAACTCCGCACTGATAAGCGAATCCCGGCAGAAATCCGCGCGAGGCACCGGGAGAAAGCTCGTTGAGATGCGCGGGAACCACGCCAAATGCGCCTTGCACCATGAACTGCATCAGGAACGCACCGAGCGCGAGCAGAGCGACCGACGGCGCGAAAACCCACAATGGAATCAATGCCAGCGCGAAAGCCGCGGAAGTGATCATGGCGCGGCGCCTGCCATAGCGATCGGAGTAAAGCCCTACGAGTACGCCACCCGTAATCGCACCGAGCATCGAAATCACGCTGATGACGGCCGTGGTGCCGGTACTGAAGTGGCGCTGCTTTTGCAGGAAGGTCGGGAAGAGATCCTGCGTGCCGTGGGACATGAAATTCATCATGGCCATAAACACCACTAAATAGAGGAAGCGCTTCCAGTTTGCAGCGAGCGTGCGAAAATACTCGCCCCAACTCGTATTCTTCGCCGCGGTGGCCTTCCACGCGTCGCTTTCTTCCACGTTCAGCAAGATCACCAGCGTCACCACGGCTGGGATGACGCCCAGGAAAAACATGGGGCGCCAGCCCCAGCGCGGAAACACGGTCCAGAAAGCGACGGCCGCAAGCAGATTGCCGAGCGCGTAGCCCTCCTGCAGGATGCCGGAGAGAATTCCGCGCCACTTGGCGGGCACCGATTCCATCGCCAGCGAAGCTCCCACGCCCCACGCGCCGCCCATCCCCACTCCGTAGAGCAGGCGCAGGATGAGAAAAACGCGGTAGGTTGGCGCGAATCCGGATAGAACTTCTACGACAGAGTAAAAGATGATGTCGAGGATCAGCGGCAGGCGGCGGCCCCAACGGTCGGCCATCAAGCCGAAGAGCACCGCGCCGACGGGACGCATCAACAGGCTGGCTGTCAGGGTGAAGGCAATGCTGTCAACCGGGCGGTGGAAATCCGCGGCCACTTGTGCGACCACGTAGGTGAGGATGAAAAAATCAAACGCGTCGAAGGTCCAGCCAAAGAATCCCGCGAGAAATGCCAGCGGAGCCTTTCGGCCTTGGGAAGTCGCTTCGCTCATCGAGATGGCGGACCTGCCGGCCGCAACCTGGGATTCACGATAGCATCGGAGACCCGCGCCGCTTGCGCCATTTCGCAGACGTCGTGGACGCGCACGATGTGCGCACCGCCGAGAACGCTCGCGGCCACGGTCGCCGCCGTGCCCCAGAGGCGCTCGGTCTCCGGCTGGCCGCCGAGCGTTTTTCCGATGAAGCCCTTCCGCGAGGCGCCCACCAGCAGCGGAAAACCCAGGCACGCCAGATCCGGCAGTTTTTCCAGCAATTCGAAATTCTGCGCAGCACTCTTGCCGAAGCCGATGCCGGGGTCGAGCACGATCTGGGAGTTGTGAACGCCCACGCGGCGCGCCAGCGCCACGGCACGGAGCAGACTCGCGGAAACATCGCGCAGCACGTCGCGAGCAAACGGCTTTTTCTGCATGGTGCAGGGCTCACCGCGCATGTGCATCAGTATCAATGGCAGCTTGCGCCGGCGAGCGACTTCGGCGAGTTGCGGATCCGCACGGAGCGCAGTCACGTCATTAAGGATTTCGGCGCCTGCGTCAGCCGCCCCTTCGGCCACCGCGGATTTGCTCGTGTCCACCGAGATGGGGATTTTGAGCCGTCCGCGAAGCCTTTCGAGCACCGGGATGATTCGACGCAACTCTTCCTCAGCGGAAATTCCGACGGAACCGGGCCGCGTGGATTCGCCGCCGATGTCCAGAATATCGGCGCCGGCGCGTTCAATTTCGAGGGCGCGCGCGACGGCTGCGTCCGCGTTGAGAAAAAGCCCGCCATCGGAAAAGCTGTCCGGTGTGACGTTGAGCACGCCCATGATCAGCGTGCGCTCGCCGAGCGCGAGCACGCGGGAGGGAAGCCGCAACCGAAATCTCTTGCGCTGAAACACGAAGCGCTATTGAATCACGGATATTCGCGAATCGAAAAGGCTATCGCAACGTGCGTGATGGCGGGTCAGGGCGTGGCCGGAACGTAATACGCCGCGCGGTGGGCGACGCGCACGCCGGGCTGGTCAACAACTTCCACGCGCAGCGAATGCCAGCCAGGCGAGGCGCCGGAGCCGTTTGCGCCCCCAGCGGGATAAAACCCCAGGTTGTATTCCGCTCGGATTTTCTCGGCAATTTTCCGGAAAGTGTCCGCCATGGTTTCGGCTTCGCGAAGGAAATAGAGCTGGCCGCCGGCGCGCCGAACCAGTTCGGCGAGATAGAGCGTATAGGGCGGGATTCCCAGCGTGCGCGCGTTGGGAGAGACGAGCGTCGCAATTTGGTGCTGCTCGAGCCATTCCGGCGTCATGATTTTCGGGCGGGTCTCGGTCGAGACCGCGAAAATTTGAATATCCTCCGCTGCTAGCTTTCGAGCGACGTCATCGAAAGTCAACCGGTCCGCGGACCGGCCGGGCACCGGGGTGGCGCTGGCGGGATCAAGCGTCAGTCCGAGGCCGCTGTCCTGTCCGTCGGTTAGCAGGAGAATCGCTTTGCGTCCGGTGCGACCGGGAAAAAGCTCGCGGGCGGTGAGATACACCGATTGATAGATGTTCGAGCCGCCGGTATCACCCAGCAGAGCGCGCACGTCCACGCGCTCGACCGCGTGGCGCACCTGTTCGCGCACGTCGGAGAAAGGAAGTTGCAAATAGGTGTGCGCGGAGAAGTCCACGACCGCAGCCTGATCGAGCGGGGCGAGCGCGGAGATCAGCGCGTCTGCGGCCTGCTTCATTTCGTCGGAATCGCGCAGTACGCTGGGGCTGGCGTCAATGACCAGAGCCACGCTGGCCGGCGCGGTCGAGGCGTCGAAGTATGCGATCGGCTGTGCGACGCCGTCCTCGAAAATGCGGAAATCCTCCCGCCGTAGCCCCGGCACCGCGGCGCCGTCGGCGGTCGAGACGATGCAGGTGACGGGGACCATCTGTGTGACGACCTTCATCGGGGTCGAGCCCGACGGAGCGCCCTTGTTGTCGAGCCCGGTCGTCGCGTTTGAGTCCGCTACGACGCGGAGTTCGCCGGTGGCGGGGTCGCGTTGCCATTTGATACCGCGATCGAGCTCGATGGGTTTCTTGGCTGTCTTCGATTGTTGCGCGCCCAAAGGGATTGCGACGAACCAAATCCAAAGGGTCGCGATCGAAAGGCAAAGCACAAACGGATTGGTGCAACGATTTGCCGCCGCCCTGCTTTCATCGAGCCGGGAGCGTGGCCGCGAGCGCATGGGAGGAGTCAGTCGAGATCGAAATCGCGGATGGGCTTTTCGATGGGAGCGTCCTTGGCCTTCTTCAAGCCCTCGGCAAATTTGCGCGCGAGCACGTCTTCTTTGTTTCGCTCAGCTTCCACCGACGCACGGAATTTCGCTTCCACGGAATCGTCGTGGTCGCGCAGCAGCTTGGCGGTGTCGTCGAGATCCACGGACGGCGGTCTCACGGGCGCGACGTGCGCGAGGACCACGCCGAGCGCTCGGTCCACGGTCAATTTGGCGTGGCAGCAGGGACAATCGAGCTCGAATGTGTCTTGGGTTTGCTTCGCCACGCCGGTATTCTACGCCAATTTTCCCGCTGTCGAGAAGCTCGTGTCCGTAAGGAGAGGCTAACGCCGCGCCCTCGACGCCCTAAAGATTCGGGAGCATCGGCCGATAACTCCAAAGAGCGACTTCCGGCGCGTGCGGCGGTCGCTGCCTTGGTTTTCTCGCACGTACCACCGGCGGACAATCCCATTACAACGGCCCACTCTGGAGCAAACCTTGATAACTTCAAATTCCCGGACGTCTCTTCCGTCATCTTCGCCCGCGAAACATCCAATCGGCACGGGCGCCGATAGGCGCAGGCGTTGCCGCGCGAAGGTTGTCGGCCGCGTCCACGCGCGTGGCGGAGTTGGAACGCTGGATCTGTTCGAGGACGTCGGCAAGAGCATTGACGTCTCGCTCGACGGCATTCTCTGGTCCACCTCGCGCGGCGGTTACTGGGTTGGCCAGTTTCTTGAAGTCACGTTTCCGTATTGGACGTCGCCCACGGCCATCAATCAGGCGCGCAGGGCGCGAGTCGTGCGAAACCTGCTTCTGCCGGACTTCAGTTACGCCGTGGCCGTTGAGTTCGATAAGGAAGCATCGCTCGCAAATGGAATTCCCCTAACGACCGCGCGGCCCCCGGACCAGGTTCGCGTCCTCGGAGTGGAAGCCGATCCGTCAATCGCCAACGTCCTGCGCGTTCTATTCGAGCAGGATGGATATCAGGTGGTCCTGGTCTCCACGGGTCAGCAGGCGCTGGACATTCTGGAGAGCGACACCCCGGACGTGCTGATTGCGGAGGCGGAGGGGAATGGCGTTACTGGCCGGGAACTGTGCGCGATCGCCAAGAAGAATATCCGCCTGCGGCACATCCCGGTGATCTTACTCACGAACTCAGCGCTGCCGTCCGACTACTCTGCAAGTTACCGCGCGGGAGCCGTTGTCTGCATGATGAGGCCGTGTGAGCCGCAGCGGCTGCGCAACGCCGTGCATCTGGTGGCGCCGCCACCGGGACAGCGCTCCGCGTATAGCGCGGCCTTCAATATGTCTGCGTTTGTAAGAACTTCGTAGCAGGGCTTCGCGCCGATGGTTTTGGCTAAGCCGGAGCGGGTTTTTCGCCCTTGGCGAGGCCGGGAATGGGCCGCGGCTCGGGGCGCAAAGTCATTTGAGGCTCCCGGCTCGGAACGGCGGGCGCAGGCGGAGGCGGCAACTTGTCCGGTAGTGGCTTGCCGTCCATGAGGAGCTTCAATTCGGTCGCGTCGAGGACTTCGCGATCGAGGAGTGCGCGAGCCACGCGTTCGAGCGCGTCGCTGTTTGTTTCCAGAATCTGCCGCGCGCGCGAATATCCCATGTTAACGATTCCGCGAACTTCCACGTCAATCTTGATCGCGGTGTCCTCGGAGTAGTCGCGGTGCTGGGCGATCTCGCGGCCCAGGAAAATCGCTTCTTCCTTCCTACCGAAAGTCAGCGGCCCCAGCGCGCTCATTCCCCATTCGCAGACCATCTGGCGCGCGATTTCCGTGGCGCGCTCGATGTCGTTGCCCGCACCGGTGGTGATGTGGTTCAGGAACATCTCCTCGGCGGCGCGTCCGCCCATCAGCACGGCAAGCTGCGATTCGAGAAATTCCTTGGTGTAGGTATGCTTGTCGTCAATGGGCAGCTGCATGGTGACGCCCAGAGCCATGCCGCGAGGAATTATGGTCACCTTGTGCAACGGGTCAGCGCCCGGCGTCATGGCGGCGACGAGCGCATGGCCCGCCTCGTGGTACGCCGTGTTTTTCTTCTCATCGTCCGACAAAATCATAGACCGGCGCTCGGCGCCCATGAGGACCTTGTCCTTGGACATCTCAAAGTCGACCATGGCGACGAATTTCCGGTTCATGCGAGCCGCCCAGAGCGCCGCTTCGTTTACCAAGTTGGCAACGTCCGCTCCCGAAAATCCCGGAGTGCCGCGGGCGATGACGGAGAGATCCACGTCTTCAGAGAGCGGAACCTTGCGCGTGTGGACGCGGAGGATTTCCTCGCGTCCGCGCACGTCCGGCCGAGGCACCACCACGCGCCGATCGAATCGGCCCGGCCGCAACAGCGCCGGATCGAGCACGTCTGGCCGGTTGGTCGCGGCGATCAGGATGACGCCTTCGTTCGATTCGAAACCGTCCATTTCGACGAGCAGAGCATTCAGCGTTTGTTCGCGCTCGTCGTGGCCGCCGCCCAGGCCGGCGCCGCGATGACGGCCCACGGCGTCAATCTCATCGATGAAGATGATGCAGGGAGCGTTCTTCTTGCCCTGCTCGAAGAGATCGCGGACGCGGCTGGCGCCGACGCCGACAAACATCTCCACAAAGTCCGAACCCGAAATCGAAAAGAAGGGAACGTTGGCTTCGCCGGCAATCGCGCGCGCCAGCAAAGTCTTGCCCGTGCCCGGAGGCCCGACCAGCAGAACTCCCTTTGGAATGCGTCCGCCGAGTTTCTGGAATTTCTGGGGATCCTTCAAAAAGTCGATGATTTCGTAAAGCTCTTCCTTGGCTTCGTCGATTCCTGCGACATCCTTGAAAGTCGCTTTTTTCTGCTGCGCGGTCAACAAGCGCGCGCGAGATTTTCCGAAGCTCAGAGCCTTGTTACCGCCGGCCTGCATCTGGCGCATCATGAAGATCCAGATACCCACGATCAGCAGAATCGGCGAGAAATTGATCAGCAAGCTGACCCAATTGGCTTCCTTCACTTCTTTGTAATTGAAGAGCACGCCCTTATCCTGCAGTGCCTTGGTGACGTCAGGAATCGCGGTGTTGGCCACGGTCACGCCGCGGAACTTGCCGCCATCTCGGTATTCGCCCTGGAGCTCGGCGCTATTCGGCGAGAGCAGGATGGAGACGTCCTTGACGTTCCCGCTTTCCACCTTGGCGAGGAAGTTGGAGTAGTTGGGCTCGTCTTCTTTCGTTGTCGCGTTGGGCCTGGAAGCCATCTCCCACAACACGACCGCAAGTGCGATCATCATGACCCAGAATAAAACTGTGCGAACTGTTGAGTTCACGGGATTACCTCACCCTCTGGATGCTTTCTTGCGCGCGCCCGAACGCCGTAGCCTGCCGCTTGCGCGCACGCCCCTCGACGCGACGTACGGCAGATTCCGATACAACCCGCCTTCACCGCTGAGTCCATACCCTACCCATTCTTTAGATGCAGCCGCGAAGCCAGTGTATTCAGCTCTCAGGTTCACTTTGCGCGAGGCCGGCTTATCGAACAGCACCGCCATGCGAAGAGTGCGCGGCTGGCCTTCCTCGAGGCGCTTCAGCAAGAAATCCTGCGTGACGCCGGTGTTGAGCACCGCGTCCACCACGAGCACATCGCGGCCGCGAAGCGCCGGCGCCGTGCTGAAAAAAATCTCACGGTACTCCTGTCCACCGAATCGAACGTCGCGCGTTTCCGAGCGCACGAAGTGGCAGGAAACCGGCCTCGAGATCTCACGCACCAGATCCGCGGCGAATAGAAACGAATTCTCGAGCACCACGACCACGTCAACCGTCCGCCCGGCATAGTCCTTCGAAATGGCTCGGCCGAGCTGGCCAACCCTTGTCGCAAGACGCTGTCGAGTAAACGCGACCCTCATGGTGTCCTCAAAGCCGAACTTCCTCGATCACCAAGCCCGCCTGGGTGCCCTCCCGGGCGCAAAACTCTTCCGCCGGAGGGAGCCCGCGTGCCCAAACCACGCGACCGCCGCTTTCCAGCACCGGCCAGCCGGCGCGGTCGCGGCTCGGAACTCGCCCCGCCAGGAACATCTCCTTCAGTTTCTTTGTCTGCCGGCGCCCCCGCGGCCGATAGGCATCTCCGGGCCGCCAGTTTCGCAGGACCAGTGGTTCGCGAAGCAATTCGGCATCGAGAGCGGCGCTATCTCTTTTAGTGTCGCGCTCTGAGACAGACCAGTCAATCACTTTCAGGCAGAAGCGGCTGTTCAGTTCTGGAACGGAAACGGTCGCAACGCCGTGCGAGGGAAGGCTCACTACATACAGATACGCATTCGGCTGCGCGCCGGTTTCCTGGCGCCGCGCTGCGCGTCCGGTTCCTTGAGCCCGGCGAAAAATTAAGCCGCCGAAACTTCGCTCCACGACAATGCCGCCGGGGAGTTCGGCGCGGCGGCCGCTCGCAGATGCGGACGCAAGGCGAATCACCTGTTGCACGTGAACCGCGCCGAGCCCGGCCACGCTACCGTGCAGCTCATGATAGATGCGGCGAATCAATCGCTCAGTCAGCGCGCGATCAGCAGCTGGTGCAGCGGACATGGAAGGATTCGACAAGTCCAGAGGCGCCAGCAGATCGTGAATGCGAACTTCGAATTTACCTTTGTCGGCGCGGACCAGCGCGCGGAACCGGTCTTCCACCAGCGCGCTCCAGAAAACCTGCTCCTCCCGGGCCAGCCCAGCTAACCCAGCCAGCCGATCCACGGCGCGCGGACTAAAATCGCGTTCGAGCAGCGGCAGGAGCTGCTCGCGAATCCGCGCGCGTTGCTTGCTCAAATCGCGATTGGTTGCGTCTTCGCGCCACAATTGCCCCAGCCGCCGCAAATACTTCCGAAGTTCCTCGCGGCGCACACCCAGTAGAGGCCGCACAACCGAACCTACCATGGGATAAATTCCCGCAAGGCCCGCCGGGCCCGTGCCTCGGAGGATGTGGGCAAGAACCGTCTCGGCCTGATCGTCTGCCGTGTGCGCGACCACGATGCGCGTGGCCCGGCCTTCAAAGACCAAGCGCTCGAAGAATGTGTAGCGGAGGCGCCGTGCGGCGTCCTCGAGATTCCATTTGTGCGCGGCTGCCGCCGCCGCGACATCTTCGAATCCGACGATGCATTCCAGGCCGCGAGCCTGCGCCAGCTTGGCGACGAACTCAGCGTCGGCGTCCGATTCCGCGCCGCGAAGATTGTGATTGAAATGAACGACGAGCACAGCGATTCCGAGCCGGTCGCGCAGGATTTCCAGCAGCCGCAGGAGCGCCACCGAATCCGCGCCGCCGGAAACGGCGATGCCCGCGCGATCTCCAGGCACCAGCATTCGCTCCTGGCGAATGGTTTCAAACACGCTATTTGTGAGTGATTTCACGGACCGCCGCTTTCCGGCCGGGAATGCCGGCTGCCATCCATGTTAGCAGCCAGAAGGGGCAGGGTCGAGCGACGCAGACTACAAGCGGTCGCCGGCCTGCTGCGCGAACAGACTGCGGCTGGATGATATGCATCGGTCGAGAACGACGGCGGCAAAATGCGAGCAATTCTCCCGCTCGCGTAACGCCCATGCGCTCAGGCCAGTTACAGGCGCCTTAGACTTGCCACCGAGGAGACCCACCAGGCGGTAGTAGACGCCGACAGCGCGAACTCCTGCTCGATCAGCGTCGTGCTCCGCGCAAAGCCGGACAAGTTGCACGACCCGGTCGAACTCGTCCGCGGCCAGGTTCTTGCCATTCATGCCCGTCAGTTCGCGTACTCGGTCCGACAATGCCACTTTGCACGCGGAGGCCAGCACTGAGCGGCAGTAAGACACGAAGACCTGGGCGAGCGCGGCCAGCGAAACAGCTCCGATGAGTATTGCCATCATTCAGATTCCACCTAGCTCCCGCGACACGCGGTTCGCGCTGCGATAATTGCGCCCCGGCATCCGCCAGCGTCCGGCTAAGCCGAAGCTTTGCAGGGGGTTAATCGCAAGGTAACGTCTGGCTCCGTACGGGTCAATGTTACCGTAGTACCAGCATTTGCTGCGGCGTGTTGGAGCGCTACCGGGACGAAGAGCGTCAGTCGAGGTACTTTACGAATACGACTTCGTTTTGAGCTTCGTTGTATAGCAGCTCATCCACCTTCGCCTGCACCAGCACGAGACCGAACCCTCCGGGACGCAATCCCTTTTTCTCGCGAATTGCGCCGTGCTCAATGGGCGAATTGTCGTGGGTGATGGCCGCGTGATCAAGATCCGCGAATTTGAATCCGGGACCCGGGTCCGCAATACGGTAGAGCACCATTCTTTTCGCGTGCAGGTAGGAGATGCGGACTTTCCGTTTCGGATTGAGCTTGCCGCCCCATTCGATCGCGTTCATGAGGAGTTCGTGGAAGGCCTGCCCCACGGAGTTGCGCACCTCGTCGGGCAGCCCGGTTTCCAGGTGCGCCATGAAAGCCTCCAGGCGCGTGGCCGCTTCCAGCGAGCAGGGCACCAGCAGCTCGATCCATTCCGGGCGCGCCGAAACCACTTCGATCGGCGGCACGCGAGATTTCTGGCCCAGCGACTCGCGCACCAGCGTGATCAGTGTCTCGCGTTCAATTGGTTTGGCAACGTAGTTATAGGCGCACTCTCGTATGGCGGCTAGCAGAGTACCGGGCGTTTCGTCGGAGGTGATCGCGATCACCTTGGGACGCGATTTTTTCCCGCGCAGGGCCGCGAGCACGTCCAGGCCGTTCATTTTCGGCATCCAGACGTCGAGCACCACCAGATCGAATTTCGTCTTCTGGAGTTTTTTCCAGGCGGCGCGGCCGTCGGCCACCGCCGTGACCTCGTATTTCTCGGCGCGGAGGATTTCGGAAATCCACTGACGGGTCGTGACGTCGTCGTCGGCCACCAGGATGCGCTTCAAGTTTCCTCCGTAGGTTTTCACCGTACGCGCGCCTGAAATCCAGCGCCTGCAGTTGGCCGCCCGCGACTCCGCGCGCCCAGCGACCAAATATCCGCAGCTGTCCAAGTGTACCTTGTAAGGAAGCAGTTTTTGAGCGCCAGAATCGTGGGTGACGCGCAGTTGCAAGTGCCATTGTCGCCGATGTTCCGGCGACGCGGACGATTTAGAGCGCCGGCTCGATGGAGATTTTAGGATGAACTTCGTTATTTGCCGAATGCCAGAGCGAGGAGCGTCTTCTGCTCGAGTTCGTGAGCTTTGTGCGAGCCGGTCGCGGGACTTGCGGCCGAGGACCGATTCACCGACAGGACCGCGCGCCCGCGCGCCAGCCGTTCTAACTCCGGAATAATATATTCGTGCGCGCCCATGTTGCGCGGCTCTTCCTGCACCCATACAAATTCGCGCGCAGTGGCGTGACGATCCATCTCGGCGGCGAGTTCCGCTTCTGGAAGTGGATACATCTGTTCGAGGAAGATGATCGCCGGAGGATTCTCGGTATGGCGTTTTCGCTCGGCGACAAGTTCATGGCCGATTTTGCCGCTGCACAGCAGGACGCGCTCGGCGGAGCCGTCGCCGCCATCCGGAATCACGTTCTGAAAGCGCCCGCTGGTGAAATGAGCCAGGGGCGAAGCAGCCGCTGGATTGCGCAGCATGCTTTTCGGCGTAAAGACGATCAGAGGTTTTCGCCACTTGCGCAGCGCCTGACGCCGCAGCAGGTGAAAATACTGCGCCGCGTTCGACGGCTGGCAAATCTGCATATTGTCGCGCGCCGCCAGTTGCAGGAAGCGTTCGATACGCGCGCTGGAATGTTCCGGTCCCTGGCCCTCATAGCCATGCGGCAAAAGCATCACGATGCCCGACAGCAAATTCCACTTGTCCTCGCTTGCCGCGATGAATTGATCGATGATGATCTGCGCGCCGTTTGCGAAATCACCGAACTGCGCTTCCCATAAAACCAGCGCTTCGGGATAATCCCGGCTGAAGCCGTATTCGAAGCCGAGCACGGAAGCCTCGGAAAGCGGCGAGTTGTAGATTTCGCACCAGGCCTGGTCCGGGGCCAGATGCTGCAGTGGAACGTACTCTTCCTCGGTTTCGATGTCGGTCAGCGCGGCATGCCGCTGATTGAATGTTCCGCGGCGGCTATCCTGTCCCGAGAGCCTGACTGGAACGCCCTGTTTTAGCAGCGAACCGAACGCCAGCGCTTCGGCCATTCCGAAATCAGTCGCGCGCTTGCCCTGCGCCATTTCCAGACGCTGCTCAAGCAGCTTCTTCACTTTGGCGTGGACGTGAAATCCGTGCGGATAACTGACCACTCCTTCGCCGACCGAGGTCAGCGACTCCGCGGCAACCGCCGTATCCACTTCGAACGACGCGTCGTATCGCCCTCCCTGAAACGGGCCCCAATAGCGCGGCAGGCGGCGCATGGGCGGACTTTTCTCAATTTCCTGCGCCTCTTTTTGCGCGGCGTCCAATTCCTCCCGCACCTGCTGGACAGTGCGCTCGGGGTCGGCGCCGATTCTCTCCGCGTAGATTTGCCACATTTCCTGATGCGCCTCGATCTTGCGATAGCGGCTGGGTTGCGTGATCGTGGGATCGTCCACTTCGCTGTGGCCGTGCCGGCGATAGCCGACCAAATCCACGACCACCGGCGTTCCGAACTCGTAGCGATAGTCGAGCGCGATCCGCCCCACCCGCACGACGGCGTCCGGGTCTTCCGCATTCACGTGAAAGATCGGAATCGGCAGCCGCTTTGCCAGGTCGGAACAATAACGCGACGATCCGGCGTCCTTTGGTGAAGTCGTGAAACCAATCAGGTTGTTGACGATGATGTGCACCGAGCCGCCCACCGCAAATCCTTCGACGGCGGCCATGTTCAGCGTCTCCGCGCAGATTCCCTGGCCCGCGAACGCGGCGTCGCCGTGCATCGCGATGGGCACCACCAGCCGCCGGCCCTTCTCGCCGCGGCGCATTTGCTTGGCGCGTGTGCGCCCGATGAGCACCGGATCGGCTGCTTCCAAATGGCTGGGGTTGGATACCAGGTGGATTCCCAACTCCCGGCCGTCGGCGGCGTGGAACGTCCCGGTTGCTCCCATGTGGTATTTCACATCGCCGCCGCCAAGAATGCTTCGCGGGTCCACGTCCTCGAATCGCGCGAAGACGTCTGCGGCGGCGCGCCCGACAATGTGCACCATCACATTGAGTCTGCCGCGGTGGCTCATGGCCAACATGGCCTTTTCGGCGCCTCGTTCGGCAGCCGCGCTCAGGATTGAATCGAGCAGCGGGATCAGCGACGACTCGCCTTCGAGTGAATAGCGCTTCGTGCCGAGGTAACGCGTCTGCAGTACCTGCTCGAAAATGTCCGCGCGTATGAGCAGATCGAGAATTCGCGCACGATCGGGCTCTGCCACTTCCGATTCCATGCGCTCCTGCACCCACAGGCGGCGCTCGCGATCCGGGATGTGCATGAATTCGGCGCCGACGCTGCCGCAATATACGCGGCGAGCCGCTTCGGCTTCGGGACCGGCAACATCCAATTCGGGCATCGGCGTGGGCGCTAGGTCGCCCAGCGGATCAAGATTCGCCCGCAGATACCCCCACCGGCGAAACGATTCCCAGACGCGCTCCTGCGCGTCCTTCGAAGACGCCGACTCCGCGATCGCTTGTTCCCGGCTCATATCTTGCGCGCCCCTTGGACCTTTTTCCGCTGCACACTCATTGTATCAATTTTAGAGTTTCAGGTTTGGCGTGCGAGGCAAGAACTGCCGCTCAGTTTTCCGGCCAGCAACCCAGCATCCGCCGGACGAGAACCAACTGTCCGAGATGGTAGGAATTGTGGTCCACGATCAGCAGCAACTCGCGCAGGATCGTTTGACCCGAACCGTGTGGGATCGGCGCGAGCAGGTCGGTCTTCGGATTGGTCACCAGTTCTCCCATCGCTTCCAGGTTCCGCTCAAGCGCCCCGACACTCTTGTCCCACGCGGCGACATTCGGCGGCGCCGGCTTCTTGGGCCAGTAGCCCGCGGGCCACTTCGGCGAGACGTGTTTCGCGTTGCGCGAAAACTCGAAAATATCCCACGTAGAGATGCGCATGTGCTCGAGCAATTCCCATGGCGAATGCTCCGCGCCCTTGGGCCGCATGCCCCGCAGCTTTTCCGGAATCCCAGAAACCGCCTTGATCCAATCCACGTGAGCCTCGTGCCAGCTTAGCGAGCGCCGCAGATAATCGCGCAGAACTTTCTCGTCCATGGAATCCAATCCTCCAAACCCGATAGATATTAGGACGCCGCTCTCAGGCCGTCAAATTAGGTGTCCGGTCGGCCGTAATTCTCCATTTAACAAACTCTGTATAAACCTGTAGTAGGCTATCGCCGCGAATATGGCTCCTCCGGTTCAAAATCTTCGCGATCTGGTCGCCCAATCTCGATGGGACGATGCGGCCGAGCTGCTTCGCGAGCTCAAGCCGGACCAGGCGGCGGACGCCATATCGGCTCTGCCCTTCGCCCAGCAGCAACCCTTGTTTCGCCAACTGCCTGCGCAACTGGCAGGGATGTTGGTGGGCCACTTTCCGTATTTCCACGCGTACGTTCTGCTCTATTCGCTGCCTGCTTCCGAAATCGCGGCGATCGTCGAAGCAATGCCTTCCAGCGAACGCGACAAGTTCATGGATGCGCTTCCAGAGGAGACCTGGCGGAGCCTCATGAAAACTCTGGACGAGGTCCGTTCAGGGATGACGCCGCCCGAACTCGTAGCCCCGGAAACCCACGAGGCACCCGCGCCGGCGTTGTCTCCCGCCGACCTGCAGCCGATCATTGAGGCTCGCCAAATCGAAAAGTTTTATAAGCAGCCCGAAGGACGGCAAATTCAGGTGGTGGCGCCGATTGACCTGTCTATAGAACCAAACACAATTCTCGCCGTCCTCGGCCCCTCAGGTTCCGGCAAGTCCACCATCTTGAGGATGCTTTCCGGACTGCTGGCGCCGTCCAAAGGAGAAATCCTCTGGCACGGACAACCATTGCAGGGATCGCATCCAAACGTCGCGATCGTCTTTCAGAGTTTCGCCCTGTTTCCGTGGCTCACCGTTCTCGAAAACGTGGAAGCGCCGCTTCTGGCGCGCGGCATGGCTCATCCCGAGCGGCACAGCCGGGCGCAGCACGCGATCGGCGCGGTAGGACTGAAGGGATTTGAGACTGCCTACCCGAAGGAGTTGTCTGGAGGCATGAAACAACGTGTTGGTTTTGCGCGAGCGCTCGCTGTCGAGCCGGAAATCCTCTTCATGGACGAACCATTTTCCGCTCTCGACGTCTTGACTGCGGAAAACCTGCGCCGTGAACTGATGGAACTTTGGACCGATAAAAAAATCTCCACGCGCAGCATTTTTCTCGTCACCCACAATATCGAAGAAGCTGTTCTCCTGGCCGACCACATCGTCGTCCTGGGGAGCAACCCGGCCACCATTCGTGCGGATTTTCGCATTCCATTGGTACAGCCCAGGGACCGGAAATCCGCGGCATTTCTGCTTTATGTTGACTACATCTACAAAGTGATGACCCAGCCCCGGCTGGAACTCGCTCCTCCAACGCCTGCCGCCGCCGGCGCCACCAAGGCGCACTGGCAGATTCTCCCGCATACACGCCCGGGCAGCATTGCCGGCTTGCTCGAGTTGCTCCTCGATCACGGCGGGGAAGAGGATTTGTACCACGTGGCCGAACAGCTTCTTCTCGAAGTGGATGACCTGCTCCCCATTCTCGACGGCGCGACATTGCTTAGATTCGCCAGCGCGCGCGAAGGCGACGTCAAGATCACACCGGAAGGTAAGGCGTTCGCCGAGGCGGATATTCGCACGCGCCAGTCTCTATTCCGGACCGCCCTTCTGGCTCGTGTGGACTTGATCCAAAAGATGAAGTCGGCCCTCGACAGCAAATCGGACCACGTCATGCCGCTCGAATTCTTCCACGACATCCTCGATGAGCATTTCACGGAATCCGAGGTCGAGAAACAGCTCGAAACGGCACTGAACTGGGGCCGTTATGCCGAGATCTTCAGCTACGATCCGGAAAGCGACAACCTCCAGCTGCATGCGCCCAGCCATCTCGGCAGCGAAAACGTACGCGCGAAAGAATGAAGCGGCCCGTCCAACTCGAGTCTGCGAAAGCCCTTGTATGGGGTTTTTTCCCGCACGAAGCGCCGTCAATGCTGAAGGAACTGCCGATTTTTCTGGCGGCTTTTTCGATCTTCTACGCCTTCCTCGCCATGGCCAGGTATTGGCTCACTCCGCTCAGTTCGCAAGCGGAGATCAGCCTGCGCCCCGGGGCGCTGCCGATGTACGCCATGTTTTCCGTCACCCGCATCGCGATTTCTTACTTCATCAGCCTGATTTTCGCTGTCGTTTACGGATACGTCGCGGCGTACAACCCCAGGGCCGAGCGCGTCATGATTCCGCTCCTCGACACGCTGCAGTCCATTCCCGTGCTGAGTTTTCTGCCCGGCGTGATGCTGGCCATGGTTGCCTTGTTTCCCCGTCGCCAGCTCGGGATTGAGCTTGGGTCGATATTGCTGATTTTTTCCGGCCAGGCCTGGAACATGGCCTTCAGCTTTTATTCCTCGCTCAAGTCGATTCCGAGCGAAATGCACGAAGTCGCCGAAGTCTATCGCTGGAGTCCCTGGCAAAAACTCGTGCAGATGGAGCTTCCGTTCTCCACCATCGGACTGGTCTGGAATTCGATGATCTCGGTGGCCAGCGCGTGGTTTTATCTGATTGCCTGCGAAATGTTCGTTCTGGGAGACCGGGATTTTCGCCTTCCCGGCCTCGGCTCCTACCTGCAGACTGCGGCGAACGCGGCCAACATGCGGGCGATTGTCTGGGGCCTGGTCGTCATGGTCGGCGTAATCGTGGCGATGGACCAGCTCATCTGGCGGCCCGTGATTGCTTGGGCGGAGAAATTCAAGTTCGAACAGGTGGAAAGCGCCCAGGCTCAGCACTCACCCGTTCTCGATCTCTTGAGAAGCTCGCGCGTTTTGCCGCTGGTGGGACGCCTGTTCATCGGTCCGGCACGCGAACGCCTCAATTTGCGGCTCGCCAGGTCGTGGGACCATCGCCCCGTGGTTCGTCCGGCGAATCTCGCTTCCCGCTGGATCGCCTTCCTGCTGACCGCGGCAACCTTGGTTGCCATCATCTTCGGCGTTGTGAAGATGACTGGTCTGGCGATTTTGGTGACCGGTTCCGAACTCCGCGGTGTCCTTGTAGGAGGCGGCGCCACTTTCCTTAGAGTCGAGCTTACTCTGCTACTCGCAACACTATGGACCGTGCCCGCCGGCGTGATGATTGGATCGAACGCCAGACTCTCCGCCTTGCTGCAGCCGGTCGTACAGGTGGTGGCGTCCGTGCCCGCCACGGCGCTGTTTCCGATCATCATACTTCTGCTGACCCGGGTCGGCGGAGGATTGGCGGTAGGTTCAATCGTCTTGATGCTGCTCGGAACGCAATGGTACATCCTGTTCAACGTCATCGCCGGCGCGATCGCCTTGCCGACCGATTTGAAGGAGGTATGCTCCGTCTTCCGGTTCGGAAGTTGGGAACGCTGGCGAAATCTTATTTTGCCGGGGATTTTCCCCTATTTGATCACGGGTCTGGTGACGGCTTCGGGCGGCGCCTGGAACGCCAGCATCCTTGCGGAATATTTTCATCTAAACGGCCGGACCTTCTCGACCACCGGCCTGGGCGCCGTCGTCAGCGATGCAGCGGACAAGGCGAATTATCCCGTCCTGTTGGTGGCGACGATGCTCATGGCGCTCATCGTCCTGACGATTAACCGCCTCGTTTGGCGCCGCTTGTACAGACTGGCATCAACCAAGTACGGGCTCGAATCGTAAGCAGCGGGCGAGGCCGGCAGGCGGGCGGAATCAGGAGATCGACGGCTCGATTCCCGAAGCGCCCTGGTGGGCTTGGCCGCTGGCATTCAGCATCAGCTGCAAATCAAACGCCTCTTTCCGCACGCGCAGATCGAAATAGAATATCGAGGTCGCGATCGTAAGGTAAGGCGCCACCAGCACCCTGGCTAGGAAGTTTCCCACGTGCATCAGAGATATCCATAGATGGGTCATTCCCGGGTCCTTCAGGGAAAGACCGGCCATCACCTGGAACGGAACCACCACCAGCATGGAGGCGGTGATGCTCAGGACGACGTACAGCAGCAGGATCACGAACGCACGTCCCGCTTCGTCTCTCGTCAATTCATAGCTGCGCGTGAGCGAATCGCCCGCGCCTAAATCCTCGAAGAGCGCAGCCGGTACGCAGGTTAGCAGCCGGCAGGCCATGTAGATGCCGGGAACTATCAGCAGGATCGTCGCCGCGCCGACAACCAGTCCATTGAGGATGGTCACGCCGAGAAGTTTCAACACATGGCCGCGCATGCGGCTCAAAGATGCGCCGATCGTAGCCGTTCGCCCTAAATAAATCTCCGATACCGCGAAAAAGGTTCCCCCTTGCGCATAGAGGTAAACGACCAGGTAAATCAGTATACCGACGATGAAGCCGATAATAGCTGTGGCCGTGGGAAATGGCGGCAACGTCGCGGCTTCCATCGGCCCGCCGATGGGCTTCGCCGTCTGGCCGGGCATACTCCCGCCCAGCAGGTTGAACGCGAGCACCAGAAGCTGAGGAATCGCGGTTATTCCCACGAAGAGCGCGAAATGATTGCGATAAAGAGAGAACGTTCGATCGAGGATTTCTCCCAACGACAAGGGGCGCAGGTCCAAATCCGCCATGGGGAACTCCCGTCTCAGCAATGTGAGAGCGACGTATCGGCGTCAGATCCGCGACGCCCCGAGCCTCGAATTACGCCGTGGCGCTTGGAGCTCCGGCCGTTCGCCGATGCTGAAAGCACTCGCGGCAATACACCGGGCGTCCCTGCGTCGGCTTGAACGGAACGGTCGTCTCTTTTCCGCACTGCGAGCAAACCGTCTTCGTCTCTACGCGCTGGACGCTTCCCGAACCCGCTTCATTCCCTTGTGCTCGATTTGCCTTGCAGGCCTTGCAGCGCTTGGGCTCGTTCTTGAATCCCTTGTCCGCAAAAAACATCTGCTCGCCGGCCGTGAAAACGAACTCCGCTCCACAATCGGCGCACTTCAGGACCTTGTCATGGTATTCCATACGCTGCTCCGGGGGCCGGGTTCGCTCGGGGCAGACAGCGGCGCAGTCCATGGCTGGCGGCCGGACGAGGATCCACCTCTAACGGTGGCTCTCATCCGTCCGCTGGCCCGAAGCTGCTTGGAAAGACTGAAGTGATGCGGTTGCCTAGTCTTGCTCACGCCGCTGCTTTTTACGGAGACGCTTACGCGAAAGGGCCTGTTTGGCGCGACGCTTTTCCCCCGGCTTCATGTAGTAGCTGTGCTTCTTGATTTCCTTGATGATATCTTCCGACTGCACCTTCCTCTTGAAGCGCCGGAGAGCGTTTTCCAATGATTCGCCCTCTTGAATTACAACCTCTGCCACGCGTATTCACCCCCGTCCCTTTGTCTTGGCTTGGACCAACGAATTCCAGCAAGCGTAACCGGCATCCATGCGAACCGGCTATTGACCACTTCTTCTATCGGAGGCTATCCTCCAAGTCAAGGCTTAAATTACTTATTAAGCCCGAACGAGAGCCCTTGTTAACATTTCAGTAAATCTTCATTCCCGCCGCGCCCCTGCCACCCAGTCTCCGGAAAAATTCAGCGCCGGGGCTCGCTGGGCCTGCGGCGCGACCGACATGCTGATAGAATGGCTTTCCACCGGCGGCGATGGCCGGTTGGCGGCGTCCATGCCCATCATGCGCAATGCGCTAGGTGTTCTCCTGGCCGGCGGCCAGGGCGAACGGCTTTGGCCCCTCACACGCGACCGCGCGAAACCCGCCGTACCATTCGGCGGCGTCTACCGCATTATTGACATGACCCTCTCGAATTGCCTCAACAGCGACTTGCGCCGCGTTTTCGTCCTCACGCAATACAAAGCTCTCAGTCTCAACCGCCACGTGCGCCGCGGCTGGTCCTCGCTCATGGGACACGGCGATTTCATGGAGGTTTTGCCTCCGCAGATGCGCGTCTCGCAGCACTGGTATCAGGGCACGGCCGACGCGGTTTACCAAAACATTTATTCGATTGGCAGCGAGCACTCGAATTACGTCTTCATTCTCTCGGGCGACCACATTTACAAGATGAATTACCAGAAGATGCTTGAGCAGCACGTGGACTCCGGCGCGGATGTCACCGTAGCGACCATCGAGATGGACCCGGCCGAAGTGGCCGGCAAATTCGGCGTTCTGGAAACGGACCGGCAGTGGCGAATCACCGGCTTTGAAGAGAAGCCCGCCAATCCCAAAACTTCCGGCGCAAACGCCGAGAAGTGCAATGCCTCGATGGGCGTTTACCTCTTTAATACCCAGCTCCTCGTGCCTATTCTCATTGACGACGCCGAAAATGCGGCGTCGTCCCACGATTTCGGGAAGGATATTCTTCCGCGCATCATCGGCAAACATCGCGTCTTCGCCTATAACTTCCGCGACGAAAACAAAAAGGAAGGATCTTACTGGCGCGACGTCGGAACGATCGACGCTTACCACGAAGCGAACATGGATTTGGTCTCGGTCACGCCGGTATTCAATCTGTACGACGCAAGCTGGCCGCTGCACAGCTGGCAGCGGCAGTATCCTCCGGTGAAAACCGTTTTTGCCGACCCCGAGCGCATGGGTGTTGCGCTCGATTCCATCGTCGCCGGCGGGTCAATCCTTTCTGGCGGGCGCGTGAGGAAATCAGTGCTCGGCTACGATGTCCGCGTAAATAGCTTCAGCGAGGTGGAGGAATCGATCATCTTCAACCACGTCAGCATCGGGCGCCACTGCCGGATCCGCCGCGCGATTATAGACCGCCATGTGGAGCTGCCTGAGGGCACCGTCATCGGCCACAATCTCGAAGATGACCGCGCACGCTACACCGTCTCTGAAAATGGCGTCGTTGTGGTGGTCCGCCCCGAATCCATGATTGAAGAGCCCGAGTAGCGCCTAACATTAGTCAGAATTGCCAACACCAGCTCAGGGGGAATGATGTCCACGAAAATTGTCGCTGTTCACGGCCGCCAGATTCTCGATTCGCGCGGCAATCCCACGGTCGAGGCCGACGTCCGGCTGGAAGGCGGAGCGTACGGCCGCGCGGCGGTGCCTTCCGGCGCTTCCACTGGAGAGCACGAAGCCATCGAGCTGCGCGACGGCGACAAATCCCGCTATCTCGGCAAGGGCGTGCTCAAGGCCATCGCGCACGTGAACACCGCCATAGCCAGGGCCGTCGCCGGAATGGACGCGAGCGACCAGCGCGCGCTCGATCGCCGCATGATCGAAGCCGACGGCACGCCTAACAAATCGAATTTCGGCGCCAACGCCATTCTCGCCGTTTCGATGGCCGCCGTCCGCGCCGCCGCCGTCGCCGCAGGCCAACCGCTCTACAAATACCTCTCGAAATATTCGAGCGAAAAATCCGCCGCCATATTGCCCGTGCCCATGATGAACATTCTTAACGGCGGCGCGCACGCCGATAATTCCGTGGACCCGCAGGAATTCATGGTCATGCCCATCGGCGCGCCGAGTTTCCATGAGGGCCTCCGCTGGGGCGTCGAGGTATTCCATAACCTCAAGGCGGTGCTGAAAAAGAACGGTTACTCTACCGCGGTCGGCGACGAAGGCGGCTTCGCGCCCAACCTGAAGTCCAACGAGGAGGCCGTCGACTGCGTCCTCGAAGCCATCACTGCTGCTGGATATAAGCCCGGCGATCAAATCGCCATCGCGCTCGACCCGGCCGCCAGCGAGTTCTACGACAGCGCCAGCAAGAAATACGTCTTCAAGAAATCAGACAAATCCACACGCACTTCCGAACAGATGGTCGCGTTCTGGGCCGACTGGGTCCGCAAGTATCCGATCGTTTCCATCGAGGATGGCCTCGCCGAAAACGATGCGCACGGCTGGAAGCTCATCACCAGGGAACTCGGTAAGAAGCTCCAACTCGTGGGCGATGACGTGTTCGTCACCAACCCGAAAATTTTCGCGCGCGGCATCTCCGACGGCATCGCCAACGCGATTCTCATCAAGCTGAATCAGATCGGCAGCGTCACCGAAACGATCGAAGCCGTCGAAATGGCCCGCAAAGCGAAATACGCCTCCATCATTTCGCACCGCTCCGGCGAAACCGAGGACGCCTTCATCGCCGATTTCGCAGTGGCCATGGGCGTCGGGCAGATCAAGACCGGCTCCGCATCGCGCACCGATCGCGTCGCCAAATACAACCAGCTCATCCGCATCGAAGAAGAACTTGGCGCATCAGCCCGCTACCCCGGCCGCGCCGCTCTGGCAGTCTAAGAGGCAGTCTCACGCAGGCGTTGCCCCAGAACTCTTGGGAGTATTCCCCAGGAACGGAAGGGCGGGGTTTCAACCTCGCCGTGAGTCGTCAATGCGCACCAGGGTTCAGCCCCTGAAGCCATCTTTTCGATTTTTCCCGCATCCTCTATCGCTGTCGCGCGACGATCTGCTCCGCCACGCCCAAGGAGTCTCACTTGACCAGCGCTATTTCAAATCCCAGCGGCGCCGCCGCAATCTGCGAGTTTTGAAATCCGCTTTCGGAGATGAATCGCTCGAAATCGCCTTTCGTGTACGCGCGCTTCAGCAACATCATCCGAAAGGTCATCTTCATGACCGCCGAGTTCAGTACGCCGGGGTTCATGTTGTTGATGTAGGCGTCGATCTCTTCCCTGGGCGTGTCCTTGCGGAGATCAATGATCACGGCCTTTCCGCCTTTCTTCAGCACGCGGCGCATTTCGCGCAGCGCCTCGACCGGTTCCGTGAAATTCTTGAACGCCGCGCGACACATGATCAAATCAAACGAGTCGTCTGCAAACGGCATCCGCGACGCGTTGCCCAGCCGAAAATCAACCTCCACGCCCTCCTGCCGCGCATTCTTCCGCGCAATTTCGACGAATGTCTGGCTGATGTCCAGCCCAGTGATTCTGTATTTCCCGCGTTTGCCGAGCTCGATTGAAAAATACCCCGGGCCCGGCGCCACTTCGAGCACGCTCGATCCTTCAGCAACTTCCTCCGACATCCGTTTCGCCAGCGTTTTGAATTCATCCAGATCCTTGTACGTCGTTTTTGCGTACCACTTCGCTATCGGACCCTCCATTCCCATGCCCTTGTAAGCTTTTGCCTCCATCACTCACCTCGCTCACCTGTTAATTACGCGCCGCAGAAACGAGAGTTACGCTGCCACTAACGCTTTCGCGAGAGTCTCATCGTCGATCATTCGTTAATCGTCCAAGGCTATTCAGGTCTATAATCCGTTGGATTGAACTTTAACGAGGTCATGGGGGAACGTGATGAAACGCTATGCCGCTATTGTTTTCGGTCTCGCCGGAATTCTAGTTTCGCCAATCTTTACCCCCGGTCAGGCGCCGGCTCCGGCGTCGGCGTCGGCTCAGGCTTCGGGTCCACCTCCAAGCATCGGCGACGCCATTCGCCAGAGCTACAGCGCGGTCAAGGGCAACCTGCTGAAAGCTGCCGACAAAATGCCGGACGCCGGCTACGCCTTCCAGCCTACCCCGGAAGAACGCAACTTCGGGGCATGGGTCGCGCACATCGCCGACGCGCAAACCTCTATATGCTCCCGCGCGATGGGCACGCCAAAGGCTCCGAGCGCCGCATCGAAAACCAGCAAGGCCGATCTGGTCGCCGCGCTCAAGGATTCCTTCGATCTCTGCGATGCGGCCTACGCGGCTCTGAATGACGCGAACGCGAACGACACGGTGCAAAGTTTTCGCGGTCCGTCGCCGCGCCTGGCCGTGCTCGCTTTCAACGTGGCGCACGACAATGAGGGCTACGGCAGCATGGCCGTCTATTTACGCTTGAAAGGTATCGTCCCGCCTTCGAGCGAGCCGCGCCACTAGCGCTAATCTCGCTATCACGCCAACGGGCTAGAACCAGTCTCGTAATCGGACCTTTGGGGGTCGAAGCTTTAGCTCCGACATAAAAGGCCTCCTAAATTGGGGCTTCAGCCCCTGAGGCAATCCGATTTCGTGGCTCCGAAGTTTGTGAGCTGGGTTCTAGATGGTTCTTCTGAAACAGAAGAATCAAAAGCGCGGGATTCGCGTGGGAGTATCCGACTAAGACGTCGGTCGCCAGGCTCTACTGTATAAACTCGCGGATATATCCGTTCACCTCGGCCGGTTTCTCGTGGATCACCCAGTGCGATCCATCGGGAACCCGCTTGATTGTCAATTGCGGAACGTACTCGTTCAGCCCGTCGAGATTGCCGATCGTCAGGGCCGTGTCTTTCTCGCCCCAGATCACCAACGTCGGAACTTTCACCATGGACGCGTCCTGATTCAGCCCAAAGTCGGTCGAGGAAGCGCCGATCTCGACCGCCATCTGCGGAGGCGCAGGCGGCCCCACGCGGCTGGCGCGATAATAATTGAGGCCGCCGGTCAATGCACCCGGCTGCGACCAAGCCTTGATGTACGCCGCCTTGTCCTCTTCCGTGA